>Ga0310696_10002212_pt1 | contig 26233 bp, 31 predicted proteins | sample AusTroGonzalo_MG_4_FD_203885 | JGI IMG/M metagenome (GOLD analysis project Ga0310696, IMG submission 203885) | Bovine rumen microbial communities from tropical cattle in Woodstock, Queensland, Australia - Gonzalo_02 (v2) (version 2) | ecosystem: Host-associated > Mammals > Digestive system >...
ATTTGGATAGCGGTCTCGCACCAAAAAAAGTTGCCCGGGTACTCGAGACAAGCATACCTGTCTTATCTTAATAGTACAGCAGCACACTAACACACTGTTACAGCTCTCTGCTCACTACTCTTGTTTGTCTGATTGTTATTGTACTCCTCCTGCCTGCTATATTATATTATTGTATCTCGTTTAATCAAGCTCGAGAGTAGCAAATATTAGTTTTGAAAATTCTTTAATAAAATTTTTTACTTACAAATAATTATCATATATTAGTATTGAAACAACAGAGTTGCTATGAAGAATTACTTTAATAAAAAACTTTATAAACTGAGCACATTTGACTGCAAACTGACTGCTCGACAGCAGCTCAAAGGACAGAGGCAGAGAAACAGTAGTCGTCTTGTGCTTGACTTGAGCTCGAGCCATGGTGCTGGTGCAGAGACGGTGCAGAGAGGGTAAGAGAGAGTGAGAGTCCCACACGGGAGTTAGAGTTTGGAGAATTTTGAAAAAGAAAAATAGAAAACAAAAATCAAATTAAACTATTATGAAGTACAATGTTAATTTTGAGATTGGTAGAAGCACGGACTATAAAGAGACTTTCTATCGTAGGACCAACAAGAAGAATGAGGTCTTTAATCTCACCAATTCTAACATCAATTTTAGTACCGTTGACTTCGGTAATTCTTATACGGAGAAGGTCACTATCAAGCAGGGTTATGTTGACAAAAAGGGCGATTTCCGCTGGGATATTCGCGAAGTAGAGGTTAAGTGGTATCCTCTTAGTTCTGAATACACTGTCCGTCAAGGTTGGGATTATGAATGCAGAATTGAGAAGAAATCTGTGTAATTTTCAAAGAACAGTCTGAGGTAAATTCACTCAAAATGTGAGGTAAAAATATTGTAGAGTTTTTCTTTAATTTTTCTATTTCACAAAAGTGATTTCCTGGATTCTCGTATTATATTATTTGGGAAAAAAGTATACCGTATTGAATATCAATCAGATAAATGATTTATTAAAAAATTTGTAAAAATCAATTAAAAATAAAACAGTTATGAGTCATTTTACTAAATATCTTGAAGATGGGTTAGGAGTAGTCATTACTGATTTTGATGACAAAAATCCTAACTGCAAAAAAGACCCCAACGTGAGAATTGGATGTGTAGACCACTATCCTCTAACAGATGAAGAGTATGCTCAGTTCGTAGCTAAGACTGAACCAATCGGCAAAGCAAGTGAAGTATTTCCAAACGGATATAATGATGACAACATCATTGAGGTATGGTGTAAGTATTATACATTAGATGCTATGTTATGGTTGTGTGGTGTTATGAAGAATAAAGGCCTCTAATAGGCTCTTTTTCTTTTTATTGACCAAGGAGAGGATGTAGTATGAAGACAATAAATTATATAGATTTAAGAAGAGAGTCCTTCCAGGAAAGGAAGAGATATGGTAGGATGAGTGTTCATTCTACGATGGTAGATATTATTGTCTTTATAATAAGATTATATGAGAATCAACTGCAGAAAAAAGCACGTGAAAAAGCTGCAGTTTCTGCTCACTCGTGCACTACCCTGAGTTTCACTGCTGCTTGTGCTTTCGACTTGAGCTTGAGTGAGAGACTTGTGCTCGAGCCAGAGAGAGCCACCAGCGGAGAGACTCTCACACCGCACCGCACTTCACCCGTCTGGGTGTCATCATAATTTTTGTTTTTTATTTTCCAAAAAAGGAGCATCCGAATTGGGTGCTCCTTTGATTTTATTTCAAAAATTTCAACGGAACTACAACGTGAATTCCGTCAATGTCATTGATGTAATACGGCTCTGTCGGTCTTCGGATTTGCATTGCAAAAGCTGCTTTGATTATCTTGACTGCATAATAATAATTCTTAGCTTTCAGAGCTTTCGTCAATGATTGATTGTCTGGAAAATCTTGAGTGTTTATGTACTCAATTTCTTCTTCATTCAACAGAGGATAAAGGAAGTCTTCCATCCAGATTTGCATCTCGTTCGGGTCTTCTGGGTCATCATCTTCTGTCATCAATGCAAAGGCAGCTGGGACGTCAATCATGTAGTCATGCTGTGACTCAATGATAATTCTTTTTTTGATGAATTCAGCAATAGTCATAAGTGATTTCTGAAAATCTCGTAATAATATATTGTCCAAAAAAGTATACCGTATTTAGTGATTGCCAAGATACGAATAATTTCTTAACCGTACAACTTATTGGTCTGTGTACATAGTACTTGCTTGCCTGTCAATTCATGAATTCTCCTTGCTTGCCAATCATCTGATTCCACAAACAACAGGGCAGGGTCATTCTTGAAGTAATTCGCTTTGAAATCAGCAGGTCCGATTCCTGAAGTGTCACGTTCTTCTCTTGTCTGTGCATCAAACATTATCAACTCTTTACATTTGATGTTATGTTTCTGAAGCCAATTTTGGGTTATGTCTCTATACTTTGATATGCGGTATGTGCATATCTTTCCAAAAGGCATGGTAGGACATAGGAGAGGAGTTGCGTCCTTGATATATGATTCATATTGCTCTGTATTTCTATCACTTGGAGGGTCAACACACAATAGTCCGTCCATATCGTAGATGCATAAGTCCATCACATGAGAGTAGTGGTTTAGAAAGTTATATTCATAAATGCATTGAAAGCCTTTTGCTGTATAATCACTTACATCTCCATACCAAAAATCTAATTGGGGTACACTCATTCCTTCACGATAAGCTACACAATAAATGAATTCAAATTCTTTCTTGAACGGTTCAAGTTTACTACGTGTGTTTTTCATAGCCGTTCCTGAAAAATATGTATCATCAACAACTAATACTTTTGGATGAGGTTTTGCTCTCCACTGCCTGAAGTGCAGTCTGTTTCCTCCTGTCGGTTTTGCTCCATGTATGAAGCTGTCAACATCTATCAATGCTACATTCAAATGTTCAGCAATTATTACAGCAGGAAGCATTCCGCTTCTCGGTACTCCAATTACGAAATCTATATCATGTGGTGTCTTATAAAAATTTTGTCTTATCGTTGATGCTAAGTCAGCAATTGTTATATAATGAAATCCTTTATACATATTTTGCAGTTTATTTTTTACGTGACAGTTCGAGTTCTTTTGACAATGAGTCGATAAGTATTTCTAAAAATTTAATCTTCTCTGCTTGTTGGTGAATTACTGCTTGCTGACTTAGAATTGTTTGAATAAAAGTCTCCTGCTCTTTTTTCGTCATATATGCTGCATGTAGTTTTAGTATTTATTAAATATTTAATAAAAATGAAAAAGTTGCTATAAAATATTTAATAAATAATTAAAACAAAACGAAACGATAAATGGAAATAAGCTTAGTTGAAACAAGACCTCCTCTTCGTATAACAAGAGAGGAAATTGATGGCACGAATATTAAATACATACCTAACACTAATGAAAGATTTGCAGTCTCTAAACTTGGAGCAGTATATTCATTCTCTACAAAACGTGGTGGAAAGCAGATTGGTTCTCCTGGTCCTTGGGGTTACAGGACTTGTGCAATTGTATATGCAGATGGTAAGAGAAAGTCAGAATACATTCATAGATTAATAGCAGAAGCATTCATACCAAATCCTGAAGGCAAGAAACAAGTTTCACATATAAATGAACAGAAAGATGACAACCGTGCTGAGAATTTGTGTTGGGCATCTTCAAAGGAGAACTGCAACTGGGGAAATCACAACGAAAAGCTTGCAACTTCAATCAGAGAATATTGGAGGAATAGAGACAGTTTTGGCAATGTTCCAAGGAGAGTTGTTGTAATGGATAAGAATGACAAGATATTGTACATCGCTCCTTCAATACAAAAGGCAGCAGACTATATCAAAGAGGAAACAGGAAAGGATGACAATTCAAGTTCAGTACAAATTACAGGCATCCTTCAAGGCCGTCCTGGATTCAAAAGCGTTGGTGGTTTCAAGGTAAGAGAAGCTACTGAAGATGAATATACGAAATGGGTTGCAGCTAATATCAATAAGACATTGGAGAATGCAGCAGCAGAAGATAATCTTGAGTTGTCTGTTGAACAAATTAAGAAGCTTAATAAGATTGAAGGTGTCACAGTTGTAGTAAGAAGATTGAATGTTGAAACTGGTAAGATGGAAGTTGAGGAGAGAGAATTTGAACAAGGTGAGAAGATTGACAATGAATTGCATTAAAAAATCGGGGTGTGTTTCACAACAGACCCCGAATAGAAATTTAATTAACAATGCACGAATTTATCTATTACAAATATAGGGATTTTTCTTGTAATTGTAAAATTTTTTTCGTATGGAAAACAAAAAAGAGGAGTACATCTCTGCAGTCCTCTTTAACCAAAATAAACCTTTTATAATTATGTTATCTAAAAATTATATCAAATATTATATCAGTACATGGATTCTGCGATTAAAATTTCAAAGTTAATAATACCTCCGTGCAGCTGATAAAATTTATATAAAGCGAATTGAGTCAGGACGGCAATCCCAGCTCAATTCTAAACATCAAACATAATCACGGTATGTATGATATCTACAAATTCTATACAGTCTAATGAAAAAATAATATTGAGCCATTATGATATTCCATGTGGTAAATTCAAAATCTCTGACGGCTCATTTGAAACTGCCCTTAAATCTTTAGCGCAGCTTTACAACATCAATTATAAAAATATCAAATACTCAATGGAATATACTCTCATTGAGCCTATGACTTTTGTTGATTGTTACAACGAAGAGCATGATATATTCTATTATTGCATTCCACGAAACAATTATACATTGTCATTTTTGCCAAAGAACATCAAATATGTTGCAAACAGTGTAGTTGATAATGCTAATATTCCTACAGAATGAGATATTGGTTTATTTTAGTAGCACGTGAATGGTCATACAGAAAAACAATTTTTGGTGACAAAGTTATCTCATACGATATGACTGTCAATGAACTTCTTGAAGCTTGCTGTGATATATGGTGGAAAAAATTTTTAGCAGGAACATTGATTGATGATATGAGAAAGAAGTCAATCAATAATTGTGGTTGCAAAACAATTACAAGAGGTGGCAATTTGACTCCCAAAGAGAAGAATAGTTTGTCACATAGAAAATATGAAGATGAAAAAAGAGAAGATGTAATCCGTTTGCGGTTTGAAGAAGGAAAGAGCTACGGTGATATTGAAAAGCTCACTGGAGTCAAAAGACCAGCAATACAGAAGATGTGTAAGACATACGAAAAGAAACATCTCAACCCTGGTAGTATACAGCAGAATGGTGATAGCCAGGGCATTCTACCTGGTAGTATACAGCAATCAATTGATGAAAAAATAACAGTGCCTGCACTTGACTCTATTGAATATAATAGCCTGGAGCAACACAACCCTGGTAGTATACAGCAACCGGCTACACTCCAGGTCAATCAGGCTGCGGGAGAGAAAAATTATTTAAGTGATTTGAGTACCTATGAGTTCTTCAATTCTGTCGAAATATAGCTCCTATGACCTGGGCTGCTGTATACTACCAGCAATATATTACCTAAAGGTAATATAAAGGGATTTAACCTTTAGACCAATAAAATATACTAATTTATCTTATCTTGGAGCACCTTTGTAGTTGGTGCTCCAAGGAAAGAAGAAGAATAGATTTTTAATAAAAACTCCTGTACTTCTATATAATTTACAGGTCCAAATAAAGAATTGCATATGAATAAAGAAGAATTCAAACGTTATCAAACAAAATTAAATCATCGTAGAGAAAATGAATTAAAGTCTACACCAAAATTAGCACCTACTGTATTACTTGGTGATGAAGACTTTGACTTAACTCTTGAAGATATATCTTTGACTGTATCTCTTCCTCATTTAGAGACATCTAAACCAGAAACTTGTGTATCTAATCAACAAACTTCAAATGCTTTGTTCTAATGCAGTATAAAGATACAAACTTTTATAAAAGTACATATCCAGACCCATTCGTAAATCATCCGAACATACAACATTGGAATATGACTTCAAAGATATTTCCATTTGTTGATAGACAGCTTATTCCAATGCATTTGAATGAGTACCTTGATTACTATAAAGCAACTTACATAGCTCTTTGTAAAGACTTTAATGCTTATGAAGAGTATTTGATAGAAGAACATTTCAAAAATAACCTGAAAAAGAAATGACACCAGAAGACATCAAAAAGATAAATTTAGCTCTTGAACGCTATACCAGTGCTCTTCAAGAAGCAATTTCATTCAGCAACTTACTGATGCAACAATTTGAAAAATTATGTAATGAAGAAGAATGTTCAGACCAAGTGAAGAAGTAGATATAAAGACAATCTGTAGAGCTGCTAATGCTTATTATAGAGCATTGCAAGCTCATTGCACTGGAGTTATTCAACTTCCACCAGACACAATTAAGTTTATGACAGAGAGACTGCTTGAACAAGTACTTATCCTTGAAGAAGCAGCAAAAGAAGTTTATAATGAACTTCCTGACGATATAAAGCAATTGCTTGACAAACAAGAACAGCAAAGAAACAACTCAGTATATTTTGACAGCCGTGGAAATCCTCTGAAGAACTGTGACCATGCTGCTATACAGACTTGTATTGACAATGCACAAGCTCGTTATGATTCTATAAGAGAGAAAGCTGAGCAAAGAGTTAATACTCCAGACTCAGCTCAGATATAATTTTTGTTGATTTTATTTTGTGTCGTAATCAACAATGATGTTTGTTTTGTATTTTTAATGTTTCCTCCAGTAGCTGTGAAGTTACTGGAGGTTTTTTATTTCAACCTCTGCTCCATTCTCATCCCAGACCTTCTTACTTCTTGAATTACAATCTACGATTACATAATCCCCGTTAATGAATTCAATTCCCAATGTGTATTCAAACCACTTCTTACCCTTGATTACGATGATTTTTTCAATGCTTTCATGTACAATCCTACTTCGTTCCTGCATTGATAATTCTGAAATATTGCCTAGGAAGGACTCTTTTCCAGTCTTTGATAGATTATTCATCCTCCTTGAGATATCCTCTCCTTCTGCCTCTAAACGATGGTCTTCCTCCTTTAAGGTGTCTATATTATTCTGCTCCTTTAAGGAGAGTATATTTGCCATCTCTTCAGTGATTTTCCCATATAAGAACCTCGTCTCAATTTTCAAAATCCGGTCAGTACTCTCTTCTATTCGTTTTATAATGTTTTTTCTTTGCCTGGTAATAGAATTAAGCTTTTCTTGAAGTTCCATATTAACTCTTGCTAAGTCCTTTCCAGGGAATGCTTTTTTATACATTATTGAGTAATGTAATGCGATGTTGTCTAATAAGTCCATCTTGATACTTAAAGTCTCCCAATTGTATTTGTGCACCTTTACGAAACTGTATGCATTATGACAGTACAAAGGCTTCAACTGTTCATTGTTTATGTTGTATACCAAACCTCTACACAAATAACCATACTTTGATTTCGTCTTGTTGTACTTCTTACGTTCATACAATTTCTTGGCAGCATCATCATAAGTTTCTTTTGAAATGATTGCAGGATATTTTCTCTTTGCACCATTCAATTCAACTTCTTTTCCATAATACAATTCTCTATGCAATATTGACCTGACAAGAGTGCTTGCTGAATTGACAGTCGCATTCGGTAGCAATCCTTCAAGCACTAAATCTTTTGCAATGTCAACTATAATCTTTGTTTGATAATCATTGAATATTCTTCTTATGATTTTGGCTTCATCTTCATTGATTACAAAATCATGCTCTTTATTTACAGCATAACCATACATTATACTACCACCGACATACTTGTTCTCATTCCTGAGTTTCGCTTTGCCTCTTGCAAATCTTTGCTTCCTAAGAAATCCTTCATTCTCTGCCATTGAACAGAACAAACTGAATATTACATTCGCTGACTCATCAATCGTACCATCTTGCTTCAACAACTTAAACTGTGGATTCATTACATGCAACTGTATTCCTTTTTCAATAAGATAATCACGTATTGAATACAGAATCTTGGGTATTCTTGCTATTCTTGAGAGTTCATAAACAATTACATCTTTGACAGGAAATTTCTCAATTGATTCTTTGAGTTTGTTCAATCCATTACGTTCTTCTTCTGATAATTTGACTGCAGACTCTTTATCCTCTATGAGAATAAAGTCTTCTTCACTATATCCAATTGATTTGGCATACTTAATCAATTGTTCTGATTGTTGTACCAAGTCTTGCAACCCGGTAGAGACACGAGATAATAATACTACTTTTTTCATAATTATTTGGTTTACAATATGTTTAACTATAAAGTATATGCTTCAAATACCTTTTTGATTAAACTTTTTGTGAACCCGATTAAATAGTTGGGTTCACAATTATGTACGAATATATAACAAATCTCTCAATATTGCATTTTTTATGATGATTTTTAATACGAAAGGTATTCTGATGATAGAATATATCAGATGGTGATATTGTTTGAAAATCACCAAATAAAATTATAGAAAAATAATAGATTTTTAAGTATGACTAGAGAAGAACATCTCGCAAAAATGCGAGCAGCCCGTACAAACATCAGAAAACCAAATCCAACAATTTTGGAAGAATCATTTGAGTTCAGAGGAGAAGCTTTTGAAAGACTGTATTATGATTCTGAAAGACAAATAGCAGTATTCAGAAGAACAAATCCAAAAGTGAATAAGCTTATTGCTTATGAAGTTGTGACAGGTAAAGGTCCTGATTTGAAATATCCAGGAGACAATGATTTTGGAACATACGGATATTGTTACACAGGAAGCGATGAACGATGCAAGAAATCAATAAAAGATATGCACGGAATTGTATTATGAAAAGAGGGCAGGTCATCACTCCTGCCCAAACTCACGGTCCATATTTAAGGTAGCATTTCCGACCTACGTGAGTAAAACATAAAGAGGGGACTTATTCAGTCTCCTCTTCTTTCTTTTCATCTCTTATATGTAATTCAATATCTCCTTTTTTCAATGTTGCCGATTTACCTTTAACAACCGCCGTGTGAATTGTCCAAAGAGCCATTATAGCAAATATTTCTGCAACCGCTTGAATAACAGATGAATGAATCTGCCAAGGTGGGGGCATCAACCAAGATATTATAAGCATCAATACTGATATTCCACCAAGAATAAAAAACGGTGTATTGTATTTGATATAATCGGTATAAAATCGTTTCATTTCATAAGCATAGGTTGTTTTCAGAATATTTATCAACCACTGACTCCAAAACCGCTGACATATACAATTTCTCCATTAGGTCTACCATTGAAACCAGGATAACCAAAGTCAGGAGTAATCAACCACCAACCATAGTAAGTTTTACCAAGATAACTGACAGTGCATGTTGTACCTGATGTTATAACCTGTGTTAAATTATTATAAGTATAAGTGTTTGGAGTAGCACCTTCTGTTGGAGCTGTCCATTGGAATACGATATTGCTAAATGACACTGAAGAGTCTGCTGTAATCGCACTGTCTCTTGCGATGATTATACCAAATACATTCAATCCTGTCTCAACTGTACCTACAACCCAATGACCATATGTGCTATATACATTAATTCCTTCAAACGCACCTGTTGCTGCAGCTTGAATTACACGGCATGAACGAGTATTTGGTCCTTGTGTTATATCAACATATACACTTCTTGTGTCTGCTGTTGTATTGCCTGAACAATCAAATGTCATCGTTACTAATCCTGTTGAAGTATTCGTTGAAACACTCCTCAAGCTTGCATTAATTCCATTTGCTCTCAATGAAATCATTGAAGACGTTATTGTAAATGGTGAACCATCTCTTGTTGAAGTTGCTTTTAATACAAATGATGTGTCACTCTCACGAATTGAAAGAGGATTGCTGGTAGACCAGGTCCAACCCCAATCGACTTGTCCATACTGTGTGATAGCAATTACAGAATATATGTTGTTATACATACCATCTCTTGCGATAATAGTCATCGTCCTATCACTTGTTCCAGAATTAGCAGGTATTGCTACTGTGCTCAAAGTTGCACCTGAATGACTTGCGTTATTTCCTGGTTGTATAACTGTTCCATCTGAATATGTTACAGTAGCATAATTGTCGTTAATTGTGTAAGTATAATACTGCTGGCTATATTCATTAAGAGTAGTTGTATGTCCTGAGGTGTAAATGACATTTCTTTGGATAACAGTATTTGCTGACCATGTCTTTGCAGAAGAATCTTGGGTAATAGTTCCACTTTGGCCATTCAATTGGAATATCATCGTTCCAGTTCCAGTAGGTGAATATGTATTGTGGTCTTGCCAAATGTTGAATGGTCCAAATGTTGAACTATCATATCTACCATTTACACTTACACTTCTTGAATTTGCATCATACACAAGTTCACGGTCTGCAGCATGTACTTGGTTTCCAGAAATAGACCATATTGAAGCATCATAACTTCCATTGAATGTTGGAGTCAATGTTATGTATGAACTTGAATCGAATGTTCCATCAATGTAAGTATTTAAGACTCCCCTTAAATAACCGTAGTTAGTACCTGCGGCATTGATGTATGTTCCAGAGCTATATGCTACACCAGTGTTGGTTATCGTTTGTGTAACTACTCCTGTTGGCCAAGTTTTAAAGTCACCAAGATATACAGCAGAAGTAAGAGTGCTTCCGTTGTATATTGCACTTGTTTGTGTTGTTCCTACATATATGCTCATATTAACTCCTTGAAACGAATATTGTATTGTTTGTGTTTGATACAGTAGGTCTTGAACTTCCATAAGAAACAATCTCATAAATAGGATAGTCACCATCATAGCAAGAACCTATTGCATTGCATATGAACGTTCCGGATGTGCCGTTGTTTGGAAGATATATTCCACCTGTTGCATTTGTTATTGCCCAAGCATATTCAACAGAATAGTTGCTGTGTTTTGGCATACAAGTGATTGTGAACTCACCACCTTGCAACTCTACTTCAGTATCCATTCTAAGTTGTGAGAATGCATAGACATAGATAGTACTGTTGTTTGCAGTGTATATGTGAAGATATTGTGAACCTTCACTTCTTGTCAATCTTGGTTCAACAATAATCTTGTAAGTAAATCCATTCCAATCAGCAGAAGGATTTGGAAGCAAGAAATAAGAAGCTTCATATGAACCTGCACTAGTATTTGTCGAATCAGAAACAAGATATGCTCTATTGTCAGCAATATAACCTCTTGAACTGTTTTGGTCAGTCATCTGTCTCCATGAACCAGAATAATAATAGTAATACTTGTTATCTGATGTGTTGTAATAACACCAACCTGTTGAAGGACTTGACGGAGCAGAAGATAATCTTCCTTTCCAAGTTGTTTGTGATACGTATTTATAACCAACTGAAGAATAATACAAGTATTCATCTGGCTGTAAGTCAGAAACGAATGTATAAGGGAATTGGCAATAACCTGCGAACGTTCCACTTGTTGCTCTGATATTACCATCAATATCAACTTGGAATGGAGCAGCATTGATATTCGTAGAACCTTCTGCAGAACCTGCCCAGAATATCACTGAACTATCAGCAGTAGCAGCTCTTCCACCACCGTGTATATTTCCACTTGCATCAGTTAAATAAAATTCATTGTTCGTCAAGAATTTAATCTTGGCATTGTTTGCAAGAAGCAATTGTGTTGCAATGAAATCATATTCACCTTCTGCTTGTGTCCATTCTGGGCTTCCAGGCCAACTATCACCTGTTGAGAAATTGTGGCTCTCTGTACATCTGTAATAATGATAATTAACACCACCACTTGGGTCATAATAAACTATGTCAATGTAACTTGAATCTGTTGCCATATTTCCGCTACCTGCACAGAATCTTCTACTCTCCATTGAGCTATCCCAAAGGATAGGACCTCTTATGACAGGACCAGCAGGACCTACTTGACCAACACCGTTCTTACCGTCTTTAAGGATTGGAACAGTCTCAGATTCACCCATATATGAAGAATCCTTATACAACTTAAATGTCATATAATCCTTTGATGCATCGACTGTTATAGCAGAGGTATATGTGCTTGCATCTAATGAAGCATCAGTAGAATTATAACACCATTTGACTACACATTCGGTTGTGGTCACTGGGTTGCTTTCATTTTCTTGTTTCCAAACAGAAACAGATATTGTGTCTGGATGACAAACATCGGCAGTATCAACCTTAATAGCATCAGCAGATAAGTCTAACCAATATGACCTTGAAATTCCATCTGCACCAGGTAAAGACTTTGTGACATTCATTATCTTTCTTGCCTTCTCAACATTATCTACTTTGGCATAAATAGGAATCTCAAGACCAAGCCCAGTGAATGTGAATCCTGAACCAAATGTCATTACACCACTTGAAGGGTTGATACTTACATCTTGTGGATTCTTACTTGAATATATTGATGCCTCTGTGTCAATGTAATACACTGCAGTTGAAACATCTTCTGTTCCACGTGTAAGTTTCGCAGTACATGTTGGTCTTGTAGCATTACCATAAATGCTTCCATCTTTATCTGCATTGATGCTTGCATTCTCATTAGTAAGGTCAAGGTTCCATGCACTTGTGGTTGGCTTGACTAATGTCCAACTATAATAAGTTGAGACATCTGCAAAATCGTGTAATGATGCATCCCAAAGAGAAGCATCATAACTACTTGAAGAGTCATAAGTATCAGTAGGATATCTTACAGGAATCACGATAGTTCCACCATCTTCATTGAGAGCATTTGTTGCAGTGATAGTCACAGTGGTCTGGTTCGTGCTGTTGTCATTGACAGTGCAAGTCAAACCAGAAGGTAGAGATGAGAATGCAGATTCATCAACATAAGTTCCCAACTGAGCAGTTCCTCTGAATGCATACACATTAACAGTGTCTGATTGAGAAGCAGGTCCTGAATTGAATATCTTTGACTGAGGTGATATGTAAACTTGGAATGCATCAAGTCCAGGAGCACCATTCATACCTGTTTGGGTTATATACTTAACGATAGTCTTACTTTCAGGAGTAAGACCATTACGTTGAGTCTTATCAACATTCTTTTTCTTAAAAATACAGTTAATTGGCATAAGTTATTTTATTTCTTTTCAACAAGTAAGCAGTTAACAGAATCATAAACATAATCATGTGCTATAGTATCAACTATGAAAGATGAACTTAAGCTTTCTGAAATTAAGCTATATGGTTTAACCAAATTATCATATAAGTTAATAGACAACTTCTTACAAGGTGTACTATATTGATTGACGATACGGTAGCAACATATTTGCTCTGCTCTCTTAGTAGGTGTTCCATCAGAGCTTGTTGGAATGCTAGAGTTCAATGTAGCATGGTTAAGTTCATTCAAGAAGTGATAGGCTGAACCATCTTTATATGCTACTGCAGAATAATTCAATGACTTAGTATCACTTGTGCATATCTTAAATGTAATAGGGCTAAGCTCTGTAGTATATTCATCATTGATTTCACAAGTGTATTCAGTATCTGTTCCATTCAACCTGTCATCTGAACCATTGAACGGGTCTACTGCTACAACATCAAAGTCTTTAATGAACAAACAACCAAGAACAGAAGTTAAAAATGGAGGAGTATAAAATGCAGTTACCATGTCATCCATTCCATATATGCTTATGATTGGTTTAGCAGGTACAACAGTGTCTGCATCAATTCCCATATTAAGCTTATAACCTTTCTCCTTTATACCATCACTATAAGATATATTGTCCTGCACACCAAAGCTCTTATAAAAGATTTCATGGTTCTTAGAATCTTCTTTAATGATATCATCACCATGATCAGCAGGATAGAATGGAACATTGAAAGTTTTACTTGTGTCACCTATCTGCAATCCAATCTTCAAGTTCATTATATTCTGTTTTGGGAACAACTTAGTTCCATGCCAGAAGTTACCATCATACATAGAAGTAAATGTTCCTGTGTGTGGCCAATAACCAATGTTAGTATTGTTATCTGCTGTAGGTGAATTAGGGAAATATGGTCTGTCTGTCAATATCAATTCACCTTTGACAACTATCTTAGTTCTTCCACTCATAAAGAACGGTTTAGAGAAATCTGTCTTTGCTTCAAGTCTCTTCAAACCAGTAGTTATTGAGTAGTTGTTAGGTATCATAAGGTAATTATCAAAGCTATCGAAGTCCATTCCTGCATATGCTTCAGACCTAGTATTTCCTTGTCCAATATTGAATTTAGCGAATGATACTCCTGTAAGTTGTTCTGCTTGAAGACCGTTATAGATTGGTCCTGAAACCTCACCTCCTGATGCATCAAAGTAATAATGGTTATACTTAGTATTAGTATAGAATCTTGACTTGATATAGAAGTAAACATCATCTTCTGCTCGTTTTTCCCAAGAGTCTAACCAGCTCTCTTTACCACCATATACACAAGTCCTGTCAGCAGGTTCATAATTCCAGTTTTGATTGTCTTCATCAACATACTGTACGTTCCTTAAATCTTCATCTTCAAATAATGAAGGAATTATACTATTGACTTGGTACAAGTTAGACTTGACGGTAACTTTAGAATAAACAGTGTTTAAGCTAAGTGTGGTTCCTGTTTTTGTATATGCACTTGCATCAATAGTAAAAGAACTACTTCTTGTAGCAGTAGTTGTGCTTGGTGAATATGAAGTTGAAGCATCAATTGGAGATTGAGAAATACTATAACCATAATATGTGTTATTACCTCCCTTTATAGCATCATAGTCAACTAAATATACATCTTTACCTTCTGCCACTGCAACAACACCACAGAACTTACATACTTCTTCAAGCACTTCATTCATTTTCATTGCTTTATCATCTTCATCAAAGAAATTCTGTTCTGAGATATACATGCTATCATAAGCATTAAGACTTGTCTTATTCATTATTCTTAATGCTTTTGAAATATAAAAGTTCTCATAACAACCACATTTTGACAAGCAATTGTGTATCAATTTAGAAAATGAAATGAATCCTTTAGTTGAACCGTCCATTGTGGAATAGTCATAGTTCTTAAGCACACTTAAACCATCAACACATTCAACATCCCAAGTTTCTGTTACGAAATTATAATTTGCATCAAAAACGTTAGGTGAAATATAACCTGTGAAATATACATTGTTACTTGCATCTTTAAGTTCAACAGTATTTTGCTTAGGAGTTGATGCATACATATCAAAGTAATAGTTGTCAGCAACTACTTGTACTGTCGCTGACTGATACTTTACTGGGTTATATATAGTGTTACTTCCACCATCCATCGTAGTTGTGAATGGACTTGGTCCCAATGTCAATTGTGTTGAAGAATCAGAACTTCCATTCGTTATTATTTCAACGATGTATAGATTATCTTTATAAATACTCTTAAAACTTCCTTCGTATTTCATACATTAATTACATTCCTTTTGAACCAGAAATTCTAGAATTTGCGATATTGTTATTTCTTATAACACCAATAAGGTCCTTTCCAGAAATATGGAATTGGACTTGTCCTGCAGCACCACCAACTTTACCGTTTGCCAAATCCATAAATCTCTTCTGTTGCCTTGGATTCAATATAGCTTCACCTGCATTTACTCTTGCCAGAAGCTTGTCACCATACTTAGAATTGCCTTGGATGAAACCACCTGATGCGAATTTAGGTATACTTGCAGCCAATATTGCCAATATGCTAGCGACTGCTGCACCTGCCAAGAAAGGACCAACATAAGGTATTGAAGCAACAGAAGATGCACCACCTGCTACAGCTTCACCTGTCTTTGCAGCTATGTTCTTAGCAGCTTCTCTTCTCTTAACCTTTCCAACCATAGTCTCTTTGATGATGCTAGCAAGTTCCTTGTCACCAAGAAGTTCAATAGTATCTCCAAGAGCATCAATCATTTTTGTTGTAGCATTCAAGATATCACCTGTTGCTTTGATTTTATCTATCCAACTTGCATTCTTATCAGTAAGTTTGTCATAAGCAGAACCAAGGTTAGAAAGAGCATCTCCAAACTGGTTTATACCATCTGTTGTCGTCTTAAATCCCTTATAGAAACTTTCAAGACCTTCCTCCATAGTCATACCAATTTCGGGTATATCAACTATTGGATGAACTTTTATTTGAAGTTCTTCCTTAGGAGTTTCAACCAATGTAGGTACCTTGATAGGTTTAGCCTTCTGCATGACTTCCATTGTGTTGACATCTTCTCTTCTCTTAAGATACTTGTTGTCATATCCGTCAAGTTCTGAAAGTTCTTCATAAGCTCTCTTAACTGCTTGGGCATATTTCTTCTGATATTCTGCAGCAGTTATCCAACCTCTGGTCATTTCATTTTGAGCATCGGAAACGTCCTTTATGAATTTGTTATCAATATCCCTTTTCTTTTGAGCTATCTTTTCCGCTTGTTTCCTGGCTTCTTCTCCTGCTTTCTTATTCCTTTCTTCTTTCTCTTCCTGCTTCTTTCTGTCTTTTTCAAGTTGCTCAGTAGTAGTCCTGATTCGTTCATCAGCATCCTCGACCTCTTTATCATTCTTTATCATGATATCGCGTGCTTCACGTGCTTTACCAACAAGGGCTACTATTTCCCTGTCCATAGCGTGATTAAATGAAGTGAATCCCTTGTCAAGGTCACCAGTCAAAGAAGCTAAGAAATCCTTTATTTCTTGATTGCTCTGTCCTTTGATTCTCATATCAAGAATGACAGAATAAACATTCTCCTGTGCTTCTTTGCTATATCCTGCTTTCTCCATAGCTTTTTGCACACCGTCAAGACCCATTTCTTTCTTTGTTCTGTCACTTGACTTACGCATTCTCTGTGCACCAAGAGTAACGAATCCTTCATATGCTTTCTGATTAGCCTGGTTAGCAATCATCTTCATTTGAAGTTTGACTACATCTTGAAGAACACTCTTAAGTTTCTCATAAGATTCAGTCTTATCTGCTTCTCTTGCAGCTTCAAGTATAGCATCCTTAAAGTCAGGGAATAACTTGCAAGCTTCTTTAACTACACCATTGAGAGTCTTTGTATCATATTCATTACCAAGAGTCTCAATTAACTTGTCAGTCTTAGACTTTAATTCACCTGCTTGTACACCAGCATCTTTAATTCCTTCTTCTAATCTTTTAACTTCCTTGTGTGCTTTATTAGCAGCATTGACGAAATATCCACCTATCCATGTAACAGCAGTAGCGATAATTGAAACCCAATCTCCTGTAGCAACTTTAAGTGCTATAGCATCAGCAATTGCTTTTCTTGTTTCTGCTCTAAACAACTTAAATACTGCAGTAAACTTGCTAGCGAACATTGGAAGAACCATGATAGCTATCTGTACCAATGCATTTTCAAAGCTCTTGAAGCTTCTTATGACTTCTGTAAGGATTTTAACTACTCCATTAAATACACCCTTTGACTCTTTACCAACAGTAATTAAGAACTCTTGGTAAGCAGACTTAAGCATCAATATAGCTCCCTTAGTTTCACCAAGACCTTGTTGGAACATTCTTGCAGTTGTACCTGCAGAATCTTGTGTAATAAGTAAAAGTCTTTCAAAGTCATTATAAGAGTTGATAAGTTGTGCCATACCTTGAGCACCTCTTTGAGAGAATATACCAACTAATTCACCAAGACTAAGATTTGCATCTTTCAATCTTTCAACAGTCTTAAGAAGACCCTCTTCCTTAATTTGTTGTTCAGTAATGGCAATACCCATGTCATTCATCTTCTTGACAATCTTAGGGTCAACCATTTTGGTCAATGCCATTCTCAACTGTGTACCAGCTTCTGCACCTTTATAACCTCTTTGTGCCATAGAACCGAGTGCAGATGATACTTCTTCAATACTTAATCCTAAGTTTCTAGCAGAAGGAGCAGCATTGACGAGTGCTTCATATAATTGTGAAATATTGGTAGCAGAGTTTGCAGCTGTTGAAGAAAGAACATCATTTATTCTCTGAGTATCATTGGTTGAAAGACCAAACATATTCATTGAATTAGTAACAATGTTAGCTGCTTCTGCAAGACCTATTGCATTAGCTTGTGCAAGTTGAAGTGTACCAGCAAGAGCATTTGTTGCTTGCTGTGCATTAAGACCATTACGTGTAAGATTTTCAAGAGCATTTGCGGCTTCGGTAGCAGTATACTTCGTTGTAGCACCAAGTCGTCTTGCCTCATCTTCCATTCTTTTGAAGTCTTCTGATGTAGCATTTGATACTGCATGTACTCTTGCCATAGCATCTTCGAACTCAGAAGATATCTGTATCATCTGCTTACCAAAGGCTGTGACTGTGCCAACGGCGAAAGCACCCTTAATAAATCCTGTAAGACCTTGTATCTGCTTCTGCATAAACTTGACACCCTTGCTAAATTGGTCTGTCAAGAGTTTAACGGTAACATTAAAGGTTGATGAATTTTTAGCCATTATAGATATACTATTTTTCAATAGTATTTATTCATAGGTAACATGAAAGGGAACCCATACGGATTCCCTTAACTTGTGATTGGCTACTCCAAAATAAAAACACTAATGAGATATGAAAAGATATACAAAAGATTATTTTTAAATGTACCAAAGAATCCAATAACCCTATATGCCAATCACACCAATAAAATTATAGTAGTATTATGCCCAATACTTATAAATTATATACTGCTGTCTTCTGTTTTGTTTTCCTTTATGAAACCAAGCTCTATAAGTCTTTGACGGTCTGCTTCCATTTTCTTCTTAGAAGTTTCTTTCCTTTCATTAGTTTCCCATGAGAACTCAAACAAATCTTCTGGTCCTTTAATCTTATCAGAATCTATATGAGGACAAATAGTTAAGAATGTCCAGAACCTCTGCTCTTCCATCATTTCTCTTTTCTTTGATACATTGTAATTTATAAAAGATTCTATTTCTGTATAAGGAAGTTCATTCATTACATAGTTAATGTCAAGACCACAATCAGATGTTAGAATAGGTATAAGACTTGACAGGAACAATGGCTCTTCCTCATTAGGAGATGATTTCTCTTCAGTGTTAATAGAACTATCATCTTTCTTTTCTTCCTTCTTAAATTGATTTATGTATTCCATCTCACCTACGAATCTACCCATAAGAGACTCAATATGTTTAGGAAAGAAGTTTTCTAAAGCATAGTTGTAAGTCATATGAAAGTTATTCTCTGGATGAGCACACAACACACAATATAAAAAGATGATAAGATTATCAGGAGTATCATCAAGCTTCAAGAAAGATTGTTCTGACAGTCTTTCATACATTTGTATAGCCTTCATTGAAGGAAATAAGTTATAATTCATTCCTCTGTCTTTATCTTTAGTTATTTATAAAAGAATGGGTGACCTGTTGGCCACCCAAAATGAAAAGATAATTTTAGTTAGACGTGAATTAGACTTTTGCCAAAATTCCTTCTCCAGTGAATTCGATGCTGAATGATGCAACTTCACTATTACCTGCATTCAATTCAAGAGATGTGATATAAGCATCACCTTCCATTTTGATAGAACCTGCAGAACCATTTTCAATAGTTGTAATGTAGTTGTTGCTTGAATCATAACCACCTTGACAGGTTGCGAAGACTACTTTGACTTTCTTTCTATCCTTGAACAAACCAAAGATAGATGCGTAGTTTCCTGCAGTAGTGTAAAGAGCAGAGGTTGAAACGCTCCATGAAATCTGTCCTGGCATTGCAGATGCCCAAATACCAGAAGTCTTGTTAGAAGTATCAATCTGGTTAGCAGACATTGAAAGAGTACACTCTGTTGCGTATCCTACTGGAGCATCTCCTGCGCCGTAAGATGCATCATTAATGTATACGAAGAATTCACTTCCTAAGTAATAAGTACTATTAGCAGCTCTTGCCATATCATAAAAATTTTATTTTTCTAGTTAATTCAAGTTATTTATCGTTAATCTATCTGGAATTTCAGAACTTGCAGATACCTATCACTGGCATAATCTTCTGTGCTGTCGACCATGTCAATCTTATTGATGATAATTCCAGTCTCCTCATCAATGTAGTTGTTAATATCTTGAAGTGTTAAATAGACTTGTTCTGCTATCTCTTGTGAAGTGTCATAGTCAGAACTTATGCAGGTGATGAACACTGAACATCTTTGCTCGTATATTCCTTGCTTTGTTCTCGCTTGGCTATATGATTCCCTTGCATATAGGATGCAGTCACCATCTCCTGCTGCTTCAATGCTTATGATAGGATATATCCTGTTTCCAATAAGAAGCTGAAGGGTCTTATTCTCAAGAAGGAATTTCCTAATCACATTACATACACGGAACTTCGTGTCTTTCTTATTCATTATGTAAGCCATTATGCTCTATTATTGATTTTCTTTATAGCAGAGTCTATAGCATCAAGCATTATATCCATTGCCTTTGGTGCATATTGCTCTTTGGTGTCAGTCCAGAAGTGGCTACCTTTAATCCTACCACGGTAAGCACCTGTCTTGGTATATCTTTCTTCTGTTCCCAAGTCAACTAAGTGGGCAACATTACCACCAGGTCTCTTGAAACCAACTCTAATACCTGTCATTGATTTCGTACCATTACGTAACTTATATGTGAAACTGTTGACCAAGTAATCAGAATTTCCAATAAGAGTAGCAATCAACCTGTTATAACCTTGGTCCTTAAGTAAAGTAGCTGCCTTTCTTTCTGCTGCGATTACTTCCTTAGAATCAATTATGTTATAAAGAATAGCTAACTGCTTCAATAACACTTCTGCTCTAACATCAACTTGAATATCTGCCATTACTTATTGATTTTCTGTAAGTTAAGTTTCATTGTACGGCTAGGGTAATTATACTCAATCAAATAAATTTTGAATTCCTGGTTACACCAGATGACCGTATCTGTATCAAGGATTCTTTTGTCTAACCAAGTCTCAAATGCTATCCTGACAACATCGTTCTCTTCATGGTTCTCAGCACTGAAGAATCCTTTTTGCTTTGTTATAGCAGCACGAAGACTTGTGACCAATAATTTCTCTTTGGTCATAGCTCCTGATGCACTCTGCTTGTCATACAAACGATAAACATCTAATACTTGTGTGAGTAATCCGCTTCTCATTCTTCTGTTTCTTCTTTAGGTTTTCTATTGTACTCTCTCATGTACTCAAATTCGGTTTTGATTAACAACCAAGTTGCAAGTATACCTTCTGCAAGCAAAGGTGAATAAACAACCCAAAGTGACCAATCAAGTACTCCACATAATCTGAGTACCAACATGATAATTGTAAGTAGTAAGCAAATCATAATTATTCCTCTATATTATTTTTTGTGTAATTTTTCCAAGGCTGTATTAGATACTCGAGTGTGTATGGTATTTTGTGTGGTTCACCGTAAGCAATTGATTCCCTGTTGGAATAGAAGTTAGCTGCAAGAGTCTTGATAGCAGTCTTGAGAGCTTGAGGAATATCCTGTTGTTCGTTCTCATAAACTTCTAATGACTCTACATTCAAGTGACCTGCTAAAACCTGTTCAGCAGTCTCTTCGAGTTCTCCCAAAAGCAAATCATCATCACAAAATGGAAGGTTCAAGTATCTTCTAATATCTATAACGTCTACGTAAGCCATGATTTAATATTCTATTTGTAGTATTTATTCAAGATTGAAAAGGCTGGTCTTAGACCAGCCACACAAAATATATGAGTAATAGAGGAGAAATTATAGGGATATTTCTATCCGAATTATTTATTGAAATTTTAATAACTCGTCTTGTGGTGAAATATAATTTATAGGTAATCACATAGAAACTTATCATCAATGGAAAAAATACTTTATAGAACAGCTTATCAATTTTGGACAGCGCTTGATAAAGCAATCAAAAACAAAAAAGAAATATATGTTTTTGGTGATTGCTGCGAACCGATTGTAGATTATTGTCTTGAAATAGATGAAAATGATGTGTACAATTTTCATGTTACAGGAGATTATAATATCTACGAATTACAAAAAACAATTTTATATAATCGGCATGACGGGGTATATGATAGAAGTATGACTGCTGTTCTTGACTGGGTTATTGATAAAGAATTTAGTGCTGATTTCTCTTTTATTAGGTTATGGATTTTCTTTACTGAAGAATGTTAATTATGGAAGAATGGAGAAATTTAGGATTTATAGGATATCCTAATCATGAAGTTTCAAACATAGGAAGAGTTCGGAACATAAACACAGGTAAATTATTAAAACAGTCATTGAACAATAGTGGCTATTATGGTACTTCCATAGGTCTTTGTCATAGGCTTGTTGCTTTAGCATTTATACCAAATCCTGAAAACAATCCACAAGTTGACCATATAGACGGTAACAAAGAAAACAACAATGTTGAAAATCTTCATTGGGTTACAGCAAGTGAGAATATGAACAATCCTCATACAATATGTAAAATTGGTCATCCTGGTGAGAAGCATCCATATTATGGAAAACATTCTCCTGTTTATGGAACTCATCGTACAAAAGAAGCAAATCTAAAAATAAGTCTTGCTATATCTGGTGAGAAGCATCCTAATTATGGAAAAGTAACTATTACAGATGGGCATACAAATAAGTTTGTATCAAGAGAAGTTGCAGAGGAATATTATAAGAAGGGGTGGAGAAATGGTTTAACAAGAAACAAGAAAAAAAGGCAAGGTTGATACCCTGCCTTTAATTGTGTTGTTTTTGTTCAGACTTAGTTAGTCCAAGAGTCATCAGTAATCTTCATGCAAGAGAATGCTTCGTTACGCTCCCAATCGAAACCAAGATTGTCATTCAAGACCAATTCAGTTTCATTCCATTTTGCTCTGGTGTAAGGGTCGATAACAAGGTCGCTATCACCAACATGTTGAACGATAACAGTCTTAGGGTCTGCAATGAAACCAATGTATGAATAGGTTACATTACCTGAAGCATCAAGTGCATTAACTGCATTTGTTTCTACGACTTTAATACCATCAATCATTCCGTTCTCCATGATGAATCTATCACCGTAAGGAGCTTTGACTGCGATAGGCTTTGAACGAAGCTTATCAGCGGTTGAAGGGCTCATGATGAAGCATGCATTGTCAGAGATTTCAAAATTCTTGTTCTTAACTGCAGTTTCAAGAGCAACGATGTTTGCCCAGTTTGCCTTTCCTGCAACTGATGCATCACCTGCCAACATATCGACAAAGGGACCTTTCACGGTGACTCCGTCATTAGTAACTGCAACAGGAGAAACAACCATTTTGTTGATTAAACGAGACTCTGCAGAGCGCATTGCCTTAAGTGCATAAGAAACAAGGTTGATGTTGTTTTCAATGGTCTTGACTGCAGTATTTGAAAGACCAACTGCACAACCCAAACGGACTGGAGTGATAGCCTTTGCATCAAATGCGATTTTCTGGGTTTCGAGCTTTGTCGTTTCACCGTTGATGGTGCAATCAACATTAGAAACTGAAGGGAGCTTGACAAGGCTACCAGTGTTCATGAAAGTGAGTCCCAACTTCTGGAATACAACTGCATCCTCAAGAGGCTCAATGAGTCTTGTGTACTCAAGGTTCTGGTAGTCATCAACATCACCAGCAGTCTTGGTGGTATAAGCATCAGCACGAAGGCTAATAGTATTACCAGAAACATTGGTGTATCCTTCAAGACTTCTGTTGTTTACAACATCAGAGATAGTCTGAGCAAGGTTCTGTAAATAAGTTTTTTCCATAATTTTATGATTTGATTTATTTTTTTCTGTCTTTGCTGCAGCTTCAAGAGCACGTTGTTCTTCGGCTTCTGCTTCTGCAAGTTTAACTTTAAGTTCTTCTAATTCTGCCTGCTTTGCCTCAAATGTAGATTTCTCTTCATCATTGAGTGAACGAGTCTGAACCTCAGCGTTGTTTACCATCTCACGAAGTTCCTCTTTGATAGCAGAAATTTGGTTTATGATTTCTTCTTTCATATTAAAGTTCATCGATTATTTTCTTGTAGTTATTGAGTTCCTCTTTGTAACTTTCATCAACAGGAACTTCTTCTGTAGTATTTATTTCAGTCTCATTAGAAACTTCCTCCTGAGGAACTTCTACATTAGTTGGCTCTGCTTTAGAAGCTTCTTCTGCTTCCTCAATGCTTCTTGCAGATATTTCTGTCTGTGAATAAGCACCTGTATAGACTGCTGACATATCAAACAATTGAGTTATATTGGTAACAGTTCTAAGAGGAATGTCACCAGAGAAATCCCAAGTAGCTCCTGAATCTGTGAAAGCAAAGCTGCAATCAAAAACTTCACCTCTCATAATCATTTCAAGCAAGTCATTTCCCAATTGAGTATTAGGTACCTTGAAAGAGAATGCTACACCGTCTTCTCTAAGTTCAACTGACAAAGAACCTTTGCCATGATATCTTCTTGCAACCATATTGTCTCTTTTATGGTTGATATTGAAGATGATATCTGAATTGTCAAGGACTTCTTGGGTGATTGCTGTAGGAAGTATAACCTCTCTAAAGGTTCTACGTTTCTCTGAGTCCCAGAGTTCATTAGATACCTGGTTGAAGACAATTGCCATACCTGATATGACTCTCTCTTCTACAGAAGTATTTCTGAATTCTATATTACGTATTTCCATTGTCGTCTGTATTATTTTCTATGTTATTTATTTCAGGTTTAACATCTTCTTCTGTAGTGCCAGATTCATCAAGTGGGTCTACTTTAGGTCTTGTAAGCAATTGAGAATTAGTAGTTACGAATACACCATCACCACCATCTGTAGCATCCTTGTTGAACATCTTTCTGATATCATTGACTGACATCATACCGAGTTGTGACATCTTTTCGTAGTTGCTCAAGAGCTCCTTGAAGTAAATCAAGCTTGTTCTATCAAATTGAATTTTGTACTTTCTACAATTAGTAACATTGATTAAAGCCGTTGTAAGTGAATTCTCTATGTTCTTTAAGAGAGGATTGAGAGTATCAGTATAGAAGTTGAGGTTGTCCTGTAAGGATGCTATGTAATTAGAACCTTGAAGGATGCCAAGCTTTGCAGGTGATACACCAAAATATCTTGCAAGGTCAGAAAGAGTTGACTGGTGAAGGTCAATCAATTCAAGGTCTCTTAATGACTGACTCATTGGAGTGAATGTACAACCTGACTGAAGAGTAAGAATATCTTTACCTGAGTTGATTTCTGCTTCAAGATTGTCTCTTATAGTGTCAACTTGATTGTCAATAGCAGCACCAAATCCTGTAAGGCTTGATTCTGAAGATATGAGACCCTTAAGCTTTCCTCCACTAACCATTGTATCAAGAGCTTCTGAATCTGTAGCTACTGCAAGACCAATTGTCTTGCTTGCACAATCAATTGTAGATATTCCAAGATAGGTTGCTAATGATGCGTGTCTAATATGAATTATCTTATCTGATTTGAATGTACCAGATATTCCATTGTACATATCAGATACCGTGTAAATGTTTCCATACTCATCATAAGCAACTGTATGAGGATAAAGAAGGATAAGCTGTTCAGGCTCATAGTCATTGTTTCTCTTCACATAAATGAATGCGTTTCCATAAACAACCAATTGAGTAACAATACCTTCAAAGAATTCATAAGGAGTTTGTCTTGGATTTGGTCTGTAATTCAAGATTTTCCATATTTGGTTCTTTTCATCATCAACATAATATCCTTCTTTGTTCTTATGATAGATTGATATTGGAGTTGTAGCAACAGAACCAGCAAGGATTCTAATACAACGGAATACAACTGAAGACTTAAGTGCTTCATAGGGGTCCGTTACAGCATTGTAATTTCTTTTTCTTTGTCCAACAGTACGAACAGTAATTGTATTGTTCACTGTAGAACGTTCTTGCTGTTTTGGCTTACGTTTGAGAAAATCAAATATTCCCATGTGGGTTAAACATTATTTTTCTAAAGTATTTATCTCTTCCATTCCATGAATTGTCCAAGAGACATAAGCATAGTGATAGTTCCATCAATTTTCTTGTTAGCTGTCTTCTTGATTGGCTTCTTATTCTTCATCTGGTCTTCATCAAGCGCGACATTATCGAGCATCCATACGATGATAGGATTGTTTGCAATATGAATTCTTCCCTCATAGATTGATTGTTCAAAGGCTTCAACAGGAGAAGTGAAATTCGCATAAGTTTGTTTCCATGCTCTTAAACATTTGATACCTTGGGCTTTAAGGTAATTAGTTAAATCCCTGTTTCGGTAAGCATCATAACCAATTGATAGAATG
>Ga0310696_10002213_pt1 | contig 26228 bp, 22 predicted proteins | sample AusTroGonzalo_MG_4_FD_203885 | JGI IMG/M metagenome (GOLD analysis project Ga0310696, IMG submission 203885) | Bovine rumen microbial communities from tropical cattle in Woodstock, Queensland, Australia - Gonzalo_02 (v2) (version 2) | ecosystem: Host-associated > Mammals > Digestive system >...
CCATTCGTTCAATCACAAATTAAGCAATTACTATTATGGCAGCAGCAGATAATGGTTCCGCGCAGAGTTCCAGCACGCAAGCCTGGCCTTTGCCCAGTTTCTATTTCAAAGTATCAATTTCCAATGTAGGAGATATTTCCTGCAGCGAAGTTTCCGGTTTGGAAACGGAATTTGAGGAAATCACCTATCGTGCGGGCGACAGCCCCGTGTTTACCAAGCTCAAGATGCCCGGCCTCAAGAAAGCCGGCGACCTGACGCTGAAGAAGGGTATCTTCAAGGGCGACAAGGCCCTCTGGGACTGGGTGAACAAGGTGAAGATGAACACGATCCAGCGGGAGGTCGTCACGATCAGCCTGCTCGACGAGTCCGGCAAACCGGTCAAGACCTGGGAGGCCGTCAACGCCTGGCCCAAGAAACTCACGGTCGAAGGTTTCAAGTCGGATGGCAACTCCACGTCCATCGAGACGATGGTCATCGCACACGAAGGTGTCAGTCTCAAGTAACTAGTTTCGATCTATGTCAGCCACCGTATTTCCCGTCAGTTTCTATTTTCTGGTAACCTTCCAGAATTCGAAAGGGGTGATATTCCAGACCTCCTTCAGCGAAGTGCGTGGTATCGGTTGGAAACTCCAGACCAAGGAAGATCGCTTATTCGGGTTAAAAGTCAAGATGCCGGATCAAATGACGCAAAATGAGTTGGTCCTTGTGCGTCCGATCACCGCATTGAGCGATGATTTCTCCGATTGGGTGGATAAATGCTCTTTAAAGCTGGCTCTCCGGAACGGCAACGACAATATGATTGGAGTCAAGGCCTGTGACGTGGTCGTCAAACTGATGGACCACAATGGAGAGCCGCGGGCATCCTGGTCTTTCTACCATGCGTACCCCGTGGATTATTCGCTGGGGAATCTGAAGGCGAGCGAAAGTGGTCTCGCGATGGAGACCATTACGTTAACCTACAATTTCGGATGGCGTGTTCAATAGTTGCTTCCAATGCCGATAATCATCAAAGAAATGCACGTACGCACCGTGGTCGAGCGGAAGCTCATCACGGAGACGGAGGTTTCCGAGGAGGTTATCCGCAAGATCGAAAAGCGGATTGTCGACAGACTGTCTGACTATGAGGACGGGCAGTCTGTCCGACAATTCAATACACGAAGAAAAAACGAAAGATAGCAGACCGTGGCAGCAAATATGTCGATCACATCCTATACGGATGAAAACTACAACAGCGAGAGCCAGCCGGCGCTGGAGTTGCCGGTCAATCCCGACAAAGTCAAGCTTTCAAAGGGAATCCAGTATGCGGAGGACCGCCAGCTCGGAAGCCTGAACGGCGCGAACACGTATGTCCGCTATCAGCCGGAGACATTCAGTTTCGAATGTGTCTTCGATATGACGGGAGCGCTGGCCGACGAAGATGAGCCCGGGCCGGTGCACGATATGGTGAAATCGCTGGAACAGCGTCTGTATGACTACAATACGGAAGGGCACAGGCCGTCTTACGTCAAGGTGGAATACGGCGACATCTCGTTCTACGGGCAGCTGAAATCCCTGGACACGGAATACTCCCTGTTCGATACGGACGGGATCCCGCTGCGCGCGGAGGTGAGAGTTACCCTTTCGGGCTATTGCAGCCATAAAGAAGAGAAGTCCCGTTTCTCCAAACATTCTCCGGACGTGTCCCGTCTGGTGAAGCTCAAAGACGGCGAGACGCTTGCGTACCTCTGTTCCGAAGTTTATGGCGACCCGCTCCTGGTGGGCCAGGTCGCGCGCTTCAACAACCTGGCTGGCTTCAGGAGCATTCCTCCGGGAACGGAGATCCTGATGCCGATGCTGAAAAAGAATTGACCCTATGGCAGATTCGCCCTCGAAATATACCGGCAGGTTGCTGACCTGCGTCGTGACGGTGGACGGAAAGAAGCTGGACGACAGCTATATGCTGGTGTCCGCGGACGTCCGCCTCGAGCTGAACCATATCGGCCGGGCGCGGCTGAAGTTCAACGCCGGCAATATGGACAAGCAGACCTTCGACGAAAGCGACGACAGCCTGTTCAAGCCCGGGAACACCCTGCGCCTGGATGCCGGCGACATCGACAGCCAGGAGACGGTCTTCGACGGGCTCATCACGGGCATCCGCATCCAGGTGGGCAAGGACGGCCGATCCTATATGGTGCTGGAATGCCGCGACAACGCCTTCCCCGCGACGCAGGGGAGGAAGAACCGCATTTACGAGAAGAAAAGTGACAGTGACATCATCAAGGAGGCGCTCTCGTCCTACGGCAGCGTCTCCGTCGATGCGACCACCTATAAACATAACACCCTGGTCCAGTACTACTGCTCGGACTGGGATTTCGCGCTTTCGCGGGCGGACGCCTGCGGCCTGTACGTGTTCTGCGACGGGAAGAAGATCGAAGCCGCGAAGCCGGCCGTGGACGGTTCGCCCGTACTGGGCCTGACCTTCGGCGAGGACATCATCGATTTCAACCTGGAGCTGAGCTCCGACGACGTGTACGCGGACTACCAGGCGGTCTCCTGGTCGGCGGACAAGCTCGAGGCCGTCGTCCAGTCGGCCCCGGCGCCCAAGTACAACAAGCAGGGCGACCTGGCCCCGGACAAGATCGCCTCCGGCGGGAAGCTGCTCCTGCAGACGGATGCGCCGACGGAGGCGGATGCGCTGAAGCTGTGGGCCGGCAGCGCGGCCCAGCGCAGCGCCCTGTCCCGCTATCAGGGCACGGTCAGCTTCTACGGGACGGGGAAGGCCAAGCCGGGCTGCCTGATTGAACTGAAGGGCCTTGGGAAGCGTTTCAACGGGAACCTGTTCGCCGGTTCGGTCAGCCACCACATCAAGGACAACGAGTGGACGACGGAAGTCGGCGCCGGCGTGCCGACGACCGGCATCATGGACGAGCCGGACGTCGAATCGCCTTCGGCTTCGGGCTTCCTGCCCGGCCTGCACGGCCTCCACAGCGCGGTCGTGAAGCAGCTGGACGGCGACCCGCAGGGCGAGTGCCGGATCCAGGTGGAGCTGCCGTGGATGGACGGTCAGAGCAAGCTGCTCTGGGCGCGCCTGGCGTCGCTGTACGCCACCAACACGGCCAGCCTGTTCTTCCTGCCGGAGGTCGGGGACGAGGTCGTGGTCGGGTTTATGAACAACGACCCGACGCATCCGGTGGTCCTCGGCGCGTTCTACGGCAAGAAGCAGAAACCGCCCTTCGAATATGACAAGAAGAACGATACGAAGGCGATCATCACCCGGGAGAAGCTGACCCTGAGTTTCGACGAGAAGAAGAAGGTGATTACGGTGATGACGCCCGCCGGCAATTCGGTGGAGCTCAGCGACGACGCCAAGTCCATCACGCTGAAGGACCAGCACGGCAACGAGGTCAAGATGGACAAGGGCGGGGTCGCCGTCACCTCCTGCAAGGATATCAAGCTGAGCGCCAAGGGCGGCATCACGATGGATGCGAACTCCAAGATCAGCTGCTCCGCGAAGAGCGACGTCAGCCTGGAGGGAATGAACATCAGCGCCCAGGCGAAAGTGGGCGCCACGGTCAAGGGAAACGCGAAAGCGGAGCTCTCCGCGAGCGGACAGACCACCGTGAAGGGAGCGATGGTAATGATCAATTAAACGAAGAAAGATATGCCGCCGGCCGCAAGATTGACAGATATGCACGTTTGCCCGATGCAGACCCCTGCGTTCCCCGCACCGATCCCGCACGTGGGCGGTCCGGTGACGGGGCCGTGCGTGTCCAACGTGCTGATTGGCAAGCTGCCGGCGGCCGTCGTCGGCGATATGTGCGTGTGTACGGGGCCGCCGGACACCATTGTCAAGGGCTCCGCCACCGTGCTGATCGGCGGGCGGCCGGCGGCGCGGATGGGGGACACCACCGCGCACGGCGGGACCGTCGCCGCGGGTTGCCCGACCGTAATGATAGGAGGCTAAAAGATGGATATGCAGAAAGAATGGATGGACAATGACGCATTCCTGGGCGTCGGATGGAGTTTTCCGCCCGTCATCACGGAGCGGGGCGTGAAGATGTCGGCCTACGAGGACGACATCCGGGAGAGCCTGCGGGTGCTGTTCAGCACGACGCCGGGCGAGCGGGTGAACCGTTATGACTATGGCTGCCCGCTGCGCCGCTTCAGCTTCGAGCCGCTCACGCAGCAGACCATCGAGCGGCTGCGCAGTGCGGTCAGCCGCGCCGTCATCCTTTTCGAACCCCGGATCGTGCTGGAGAACGTCTCGTTCGAGGAAGATCCGCAGGAAGGGTGCCTCCGGATCCAGCTGACCTATACCATCAGCAAGACGAACAACAGGAACAATATGGTCTTCCCGTTCTACATCAACGAGGGGACCGGTTTGGAGAAATAAAGATATGCTCAGTACGGAATACCTGTCCAACGAGGCGAAACTGAATCAGTTCGATGCCCTGACCGACGACTGGCGGATGCTGTTCGCCCAGCTGGTCAAGGACGGCCGGGACCACAGCCTGGCGTCCTTGCTCGAGAACAATGTCCTTTCCGTACTCGCAGACATCAGGCGCAAGAAGTTCGACGGCTATGGCGCGAGCTTCTCGGAAGCCCACGGCACGATTCTCCAGTACCATTACGTGCGCAAGCTGGAGCAGGAAATCGGGCGGTGGGCCGACCGGCTGGACGCGTTCATCCAGCGCGGTCCCCAGGCCGGCCGGGGCGCCCGCGACTCCGTGACCGTCGCGCGGGAACTGCGCGACCTGCTGCGCGCCTGCCTCGCCGAGACGCAGCCGGAAGGCGCCAAGCACCGCTACTACCGGATGCTGCACGCCGTGTCCGGCGTCCAGGAGCGCTTCGGGAAATACGTGAAGGCGCTGGAGGCGTGTTCGGACGTCGATCCGTCCATCTCGCTCCTGTTCGCCTTCCTCCGCAACTATGGCGGCATCGCGAACGGCTTCAACCGCTCTTTCGCGGCGCTGCCCGACCTCTACCGCCGGGAGATCCTGGGCGAGTCGCCGCAGGCGGAGACCGCCGATTCCGTCTATCTGCTCGTCACGCCCAAGGAAGGGGAGCCCGACTTCACGCTGCCGCCGCATACGGCGTTCGCCGCCGGCGACCTGACCTATGAGACAGAGAAGGCGGAGACGGTCTGCCGGGTCCGGTGCGCGCAGTCCAAACCCTTCTCCCGGGCCACCGCCTCCCTGGAATTCTCCCCGGTGGGGTGGCAGATCGAGTCATCGACCCTCGTGATGGAAGAAGGTTTCCGTCAGATCGGGCTCACGATAGCTTTGCGGGGCGGCTCCGCCGATGCTTTTTCCCGGGAGGGCCTGACCATGCAGTATTCTACCGCCGCCGGGTGGCAGGACGTCGCCGCCGACTGCAGCCTGCAGGACGGCCGGCTGCAGCTCGGTTTCGTCCTGGATAAGGAGGCGGCGGCCCCGGCGCCCTGCGCCGCGGAGACCCACGCGGTGGACACGGAATTCCCGGCGCTGCGCCTGCTGATTGCGCCGTTCAGTCCGATGTACGCGTGGGCGGAGACGGTTACGTTCGGCGGCGTGACCCTCCACGTGTCCGTGAACGGCATCCGGGATTTCGTCTTCTATAATGACCTGGGCGATGTCGATACGACGCAGCCGTTCGCCGTTTTCGGCCTCCAGGCCGAGAAAGGCGCGTGGTTCGTGTTCGGCAAGGATGAGCTGGGGCTCAAGAAACTGACGTCGGCCTCGCTGCGGGGAACGTGGCAGAAGATGCCGGACAGCAAGGAGAGCTTCGACCAGCGCTATGCCGACTACGGTGTCGATGCTTCCAGCTTCAACGTTTCGATCGAATATCAGGAGAACAACCTGCTGAAGAATGTCGGGAGCCAGCCGCTGTTCGCTTTCGATGTGGACGGCGCGCTTGCTCCGGCCGACATCCAGGTCGTCCTCGACAACCAGCACGTGATCGGCGGCAGCACGAGCTTCAACAAGGACGGTTATTTCCGGGTGACGCTGCAGTCGCCGGAGATCGGCTTCGGACTGGAGAAGTACCGCTCGCTGTTCCTGCAGGTGATGCTGGAGAACAGCAAGAGCAAGAAAGTCGTCAAATCCGCCCCCGAGGAGCCCAGCGTGCCCTATCTCGTGAACGTGGAACTCTCCTACGAGGCGGAGGCGGCCACGAGTTTCGCGACTTCGACGGCCGGTCCCGTCCCGGTGCGGGACGCCGCGGGGACGATCTCCCTGAGCCGGATCCTGGAATTCTCCGCGCGGCAGACGTTCCCCTGGGAAGCGGGGGAGCGGCAGACGCTGGCGCCGCAATATCCCGCCGCTGCGATGCAGTATTTCGCTTTCGCGGATGCGTTGGGCGAGAACTGCCTGCGCGTGTATCTGGATATGGTGCTCCCCAAGGCCCGCGTCCCTTACGGCGTCGCCCGCCCGGGCCAGTCCGTGACGCTCGGCTGGGAGCTGTGGAACGGCGTCAGGTGGCAGGCGTTCCCGCCGGAAATGGTGGAGGAGGAGGGGACCTGCGGGTTCACCCAGAGCGGTTATGTCGAACTGACGTTCCCCGAACGGGTCGCATCCGAATGGCTGGACCGGGACGGGCTGCTCTGGATCCGCGCCGCGGAAAGCGGGGACACGGAGGCCTGCCTCGAATTGCGGAACGTGTGGACGAACTGCGTGCGGGCGGTGGCCGAAAGCGGCTTCACGGCGCCGCTGCCGGCCGGAACGGTCCAGGCGCTGGCCGTCAGCGACGAGCGCGTCGCGCAGGTCAGCCAGCCGTATCCCAGCTTCGGCGGCCGCGCCCGGGAGACCGAAGACCGGATGGCGGCGCGGCTCACCGCGGAATTCCGCCACCGGCTCCGTGCCGTGACGCAGACGGACTATGAACTGCTGCTGATGGAGCTGTTCCCGGAGGTGGAAATGGTCCAGTGCTTCTCCCTGCCGCGCAAGGAGGCCGGCGACCTGCCACGGACCTGCCTGGTCGTGTACAGCAGCGCCGAGGACAAGCGCTATTTCCTCTCCTCGGCGTGGAAACTGTCCGAGATCGCGCGGACGATGCAGCAATATGCGCCGGCCTGCGTGCAGGTGCAGGTGACCAATCCGCAGTACGAGCGCCTGCAGGTCCGGTGCGTCGCGACGCTCCATTTCGACGTCCCCGACAAGGGCAAGGTGATGGCCAACCTGACCAAGATCATCACGTCCTATTTCATGCCCTGGGAGGTGTACGGCGGTTTCCCGGAATCCGGCAAGACCTTCTCCTTCCTGGAATTGTATGCGCGTATCGTGAACCACGAGGACGTCCAGCGGATCGTGTCCGTCCAGATCGACGGGAAAGAGATGCTGGTTTCCGGCCCCGGCGGGGAGGAGGACCAGGTCATCCGCGGCGCCCAGCCCTGGAGCGTGTTGCTGGCGGAGAGCGAGATCATCCTGCTGGACCCCGACGACGGCATCGGCGGCAACGGGATCGAAGAGGACTTTATAATCGGTTGATAATAAATACAATAAAGATATGGACCAAACAGACAGAAGCACACTGAAGGGCTACTTCAAGAAAGGATGCATCCCCACGGAGGAACAGTTCGCGGAACTGATCGACTCGGTGCCCAACATCGTCGAGGACGGGCAGGTCAAGCTGACCGAAGGGAGCTGGAGCTTCTATCCCGAACAGGGGAAGCCTTTGCAGGTCTCCCTGTTCGACGCGACGGGGAAACCGGCCGTGTGGACGCTCTCGCTCGACGACAAGAAATCGCTGAAGCTCCACAACGAGAAGGGGGAGACCGTCGTCACGCTCAGCCAGAAAGGCCCGGACAAGCCGGACGACAGGCCCGTGCCCAAGGGCACCTACCGCGTCTTCCCGGCGGACAAGAAGTGGCACGACGTCATCGTGATCCTGCCGACGGGAACGATGCTGGGCGCCTATCAGATCTTTGCCTGCCTGCCCGTCTTCGCGGACCGCAAGCTCAAGGAGACGAACGTCGTCGCCTATCATTACGGCACGACGAGCAGCAGCCTGACCTCCTCCCGGAAGCATTGGTGGGGATGGTGCGGGCCCATCAAGTTCCGGTGGTATTTCAGCGACCTGGTCCTGCACCTCCAGGTCCGGACCAAGAAGCGGTGCGGAACGAAGAAGATCCATCTCAGAATCATATAACGGTCATTATGAACGAGAAGAAGGAACCGTTTATCGAACAGCAGGATCCCCGGCAGTCGCTCTACGCCGGCCTGCAGGAACAGACGCTGGAGACCGTCCAGCGCCTGTCCGGGCGGGTGTGGACGGACTTCAACCCGCACGACCCCGGCGTGACGCTGGGCGAGGCGGCGAACTATGCCCTGACGGAGCTGGACTATAAGCTGGGATTCCCGCTCGTCGATTATCTGGCGGAGCCCGGCGTGCCCTTCGATTTCGGACGCTTCGGCCTGTTCCCGGCTTCGGAGGTGCTGGCCCCTTCCGTGGTCACGGTCGAGGATTACCGCCGGCTTTTCCTGGAGAACATTCCCGGGATCATCAACCTGCAGATGGAGTTTGACGCCGCGACGGGCGGCTACGGGATCAGCTTCGTCAAGATGCCTTTCTACGACGACGCGCAGGTGGCGAAGAAGATCGAGTCGCTCTACCAGAAGCACCGCAACCTGTGCGAATGGCTCGAACGGCTCGAACCGGCGGAGACGGAGGCTCTGTATTTCGAGGCGGACATCGACATCTGCCCGGGCGAAGACGCCACGACGGTCCTGGCCCGCGTGTATGGCTGCATCCTGGCGTATCTCTCGGGAGAATCCACGCCGCAGAACGGCAAGACGGAGTATGACCTGTACAAGCGGCTCTGCCAGGTCGAGGGCGTCAAGTATTTCCGGACCTGTTTCCTGAAGAAGGACGGCGTGCCCCAGAGCCGCTTCCCGGACAACGCCACGATCGCGATCCCGACGACCCGGGGCGACCTGCAGAAGATCAACCTGTACTGCGGGAACACGGAGCAGGACGTGAACGTCGATCTGTTCGTGGAGCGGCTGAGAGGCTTCTGCCTCCGCCGCCGGCCGTGGGCCGGGAGCGGGCCGGAGCCGCGGAACACGCTGGCCGGAAGGAGCCACGACATCTATTCCCATGATTCCATCGCGAACGATCTCCCGGCCTGCTATCACGTCGCCCTGAAGGATGAAAGCTCGTCCTTCGGCGCGTATGTATCCCTGTACGACAGCGTCATCGCCGGCGGCCTGGCCGAGGCGAAGGCCCTGCCGGAGCTCCTGTCCATCGCGGAAGCGGACGCTCCCTTCGGATATACCGGCCGGACCCTCCGGCTGAAGAACGAGTACCTGGACTTCCTGGACCACCTGTATGGCGTGGAGAGCCAGCCTTCCTGGCTGCGCGAGGACAGCTGCTACGGCGAGACGCCGGAGGAGATCGCCGGCCGGCGGATGGCGTTCCTGCGCAACGTGCCGATGCTCCAGCGCGACCGCGCGAAAGGGCGCAACCTGGGCATCGCGGACGGGAAGCACAACAGCCCGGCGGTGAAGGTCTGGTTCTGTCTGCTGCTGGGGCTCAACCCCGACGACGTGCACCTGGTGTGCAACGTCCTGCCGAAGAACAACCTCCGCCTGTTCGAGGTGGGGGATGCGCTCGCCGATGAACTGCGCATCGATTCTTTCCTGATCGACGAGGCGATGCTGGCGGCGGAGAACGTCCAGGACGTGGAGCGCGTGGTCCTGTCACAGGATGCCCGGGGAATGGAACTGGAGTTTGACGAGATGCGCGCGGCGCTCCCGTTCTTCCACGGGAACCTGCTGTCCGGCGACCTGTTCCGCAACGGGACCAACCTGAAGAACTACAAGATCGTGCGGGTGGTCGGCGGCGAATATATGCTGCTGTTCCGGCACCGCGAATATACGGGCTGGACGAACCTCGGACACGGGTTGGACGTGCGCCGGCTGGTCCGGCTCGCCAACATTTTGCGCAGGTACCTGCGCGAACTGAACCGGTCGTGCGAGACGATGTACCTGCTCGAACCGGTCCTGGCGGACCCGTCCCGCGCGTATGAGGTGGCCGTCGTCCTGCCCGCGTGGACGTTCCGTTTCCACAAGCCGCGTTTCCGGGAGGAGTGCTGCAAGCTGCTCCGCTCCCTGCTTCCCGCGCATCTGGGCGGGAAGGTCTGCTGGATCAGCGAATCCGGGATGCGCAAGTTTGAGTTTTATTATCAGCAGTTGATCTGCGCCCTCGCCGATCCCCAGCTCGCCCGGTATCGGAAACCGCTGCTCGAGGCGATCGACGGGGTGCTCGCGCACGCTGATGAAATACAGGATCTGGATGACGCAAATTGACAGGGTATCGTTCGACTTCGTCGTGCCCGGGGAGGGAATCGCAAGAGGACTCTTCTCCGGGTGGGAGAGCTTCTGCCACGACTGCTTCGAGCAGGTGGTGGAAGAATTCTTCGCGCCCCATGACCGGGACGACGTGCGCTATGCCTTCGACCAGGTCGAACTCGACCTGGGAGCGATTCCGGAAGCGGATTTCTATCGGATGTTCCCGCTGCGGCTGCGCGAAGCGCTGCAACGGGCGGTCTCCTTCGACGGGAAGCACGTCCGGAACCGGGAAGGCGTTCCCGGCCACCTGGACGGCATCCTGTATGGATTGAAATACGGGGCCCTGCGGGAGACCGGAACCGAGCGGGACATCGACGGATTCTTCGGGAAAGAAATCAACTGGCTGCTGGCGCAGCCTGAGACGGTCAAGTCGGACTGCCTGAATGAGATCGCCAGCCTGTCCCTTTCCGAAGAGGGCGCCCTGCGCCGGTTGATCCTGCATTTCGACAATGACGACCTGCTGCTCGGCGTCTTCGGCGCGGCCCTCTCGAAGCCGGACTATACGGCCTGGCAGAAGAACCGTTTCCTGCTGTCCTTCCTGGAGCTGGACGGAAGCATCCCCGTCCGGTTCATCCACGAATCGGACGGGAAGAACGACCTGTCCCGGATGGCGGAACTGCTGGACAGCGGGTCGGTCTGGAAGATCATGCAGATCGAGATGACGCGTCAGTCCAAGCCGGGTTTGGCGTTCTACTGGCACTATCTGTACGAGTGGCTCCTGCGGTATTATCCTTATAATGATGTCAGCCTGTTCGGCGGCAAGTCGCAGTTTGTCAATCACTTGCATTTCCGTTTCCTGACCTTTGTCCACAAGCAGCCCTTCCTGTCGTTCTATTCGGAATATGACCTGACCGTGCAGTTCCTGCAGGAAATCTTCGGCCGCGACAAGTACTTGTACGTGTCCGAAGCGATCAACCGCCTGCTGAACCAGAACCTGGGGAATGTCACCCACCACAGCCGCTACGGTGAGAGCCTCTATCTGTCTTTCCTGCGGATCTCGCTGCTGTATCACCGGGAGACGGACCGTCCAGAGGCGGAGCCCGAGATGGTCTTGCTGGACGGCGAGAAGATCAAGGCGCTGATGCGGGAGTCGGCGAAGCAGCCGTATTCCAAAGCGGCTTTCCAGGCGGTCCAGTTCGCGGGCGCCTGGCTCAAGAAGCATGCCCGGAACAAGGAGATGGTGGTCGAATATCTTGCGCCGGTCGCCAACGAGACGTTTGTGAACGGGATGCTGGCTTCGGTCTCGCTCGCGCTGCTGGATGATGTCCGGCACGTCAAGCAGGCCGTGCTGGCGAACCGCGGGACGTTCTCCTGGATGAAGGGTGTCGTCGATGACAAGCTGGAAGCGGCCTGGAACCGCTCGGTGCTGTTGTGGCTTTCCGAGACGGGACACAGCGGCCCCTTTGACGTGGAGAAGCTCCTGGTCCGTTTCCATCAGGAAATCACCGGATCTGAAAACACTGCGGAAGAGGAGGCGCTGGTCCGGATCTGGCGGGAGCCGCAGCCCCGGAAGGAAGAGCCGGTGGCTTCGGAACGCGGCGGCGTATCCATCCGGGAGCTTGTCCGGAAACGGGCCCTGCGGGTTTTCTCCGGGGAGGCCCTGGCCTCCGTGCTCTCCGTGTTTGACTGGATCGGGGACCACCTTCCCTTTGTCGAAAGCCATCTGTTCTGCGCGGAGCGGGAAGTGTGGCTGCAGGTACTGCTGTGGCTGGTCCGCCAGAAAGACGGTGAGGCGTCGGAGTACACCGACGCCGGACAGTCCCTGTTGTCCTATTTGTTTGACGAGCAGATCGTTGCGTTTATCCGTGGCGATGCGAAACTCGCTACCCTGGCGCAAGCCGGGCTGCGGGACGAGACAAGGAGAAGGATCCTGGAGTATTTCCTGGGCCAGTTCCCGCAGGAACTGCTTCAGTATGTGCACGGTTCCATCCAGCGGGGCGAAATCGCCGAAGCCGCGTGGTGCGCCTGGCTGAGCCCGGAGGACTGGCGGAATCTGACCCACAGCATCTCCGTGTCCGTCGCGGAATCGTTTATCCGGATCTTAGAATCGCTTCATCTGGATCGGCGCGAGGAAGGTCGGGTATGGACCGCCTTCTTCGCCCGGTACGGGGTCGAACGGTGGCGTTATAACACGCTGGTCGAGAATGTTGCGCAGCTCGTCGAGGTGCTGTCTGCGTGCTGCCCGGACAAGGCGCCGGACCGCGGGGAGATCGTCTCCGGGCTTGTTCCCGCCGCCCCGACGACGCCTGCCCTGGAGGTGCTGGACGAGGAGATGGTGAGCTACCGGATCGGCAATGCGGGCCTGTGCCTGCTCTCCCCGTGGCTGCTGCGGCTTTACGAGCGCCTCGGCTATCTGGACCCGGAGCGGAAGGAATTCAAGGACACGTATTCCCGGATCCGGGCCGTGTTCGTGCTGCAGTATCTGGTCTATGGCGAGGAACGGATGCATCCGGAGAGCGAACTGCCCTTCAACTGCCTGCTGGCGGACCTGCCGTTCTCCGTCCCGCTGCCGCGGGAACTGCCGCTCACGGAGGAGGAGAAGCAGACCGCGGACGGGATGATCGCGGGCGTGAAGGCGAACTGGCCGAAGATGGACGGGACATCGGTCGCCGGATTCCGGCGAAGCTTCATCCTGCGCGGCGGCCGGCTGGTCCGGCACGAAGGCCGCTGGCTGCTCACGGTCGACGAGAATGCGTACGACGTGCTGCTGGACACGGTCCCGTGGGCCTTCCGGCAGATCCGCCTGCCGTGGATCAATGGTTATATCCAGGTCGTCTGGCATGACAAGCAAATCATATAAAACCAGAATATTATGGAAAAAGAAAGGATTCAACTCGAAAAGAACACCCGCACCATCCAGCAACGGAGCGCCGGGAGCGCAAACATTGTGGACAACCGCCAGCATTTCCTGTCCGGCACCTCCCTGCAGCGGGTGGAGGACGATGAGGAAGATGTGGCGCAGGGCAAGATGGAGCACACGGCCCAACGGGTCGAGGGCGAGGAAGACGACGAGGTCCTTCAAGGGAAGATGGGCGATGCCGCTCCGAAGAACGAGACGGGCCTGCCGGACAACCTGAAGGCCGGTGTCGAGAGCCTTTCCGGATTCTCCCTGGACAATGTCCGGGTCCATTACAACAGCAGCAAGCCCGCCACCGTGCAGGCCCTTGCATATACGCAGGGGACCGACATCCACGTCGCCCCCGGCCAGGAGAAACACCTCCCGCACGAGGCCTGGCACGTCGCCCAGCAGATGGCCGGCCGTGTCTCGCCCACCACCAACATCAACGGCATGCCCGTCAACGACAACGCCGCCCTCGAACACGAAGCCGACGTGATGGGGGAGAAAGCGGTGACGCAGAGGAGAGCCAAAGGTGAATACAAAAAGAAAGAAGGGGAAAAACGGCAAACCGATTATTATGCTTGTGAGAATGCATTTTATGACGCGGTCCCAGGAGAAGATAAATCGCATCCAGTTCATAGGAAGAGTTATATCCCATGGGCAAAAGATTGGAGTTTTGATACAATTAGAGCGAATTATTTAAAAGCATGTTCCCGCTTCCTAACAAAAGATGAATATAAAAAAAAGGAAAAAACAAGTAGTGATGCGGTTGCTCAGCTGGTGCCGATAATAGTGAACAACATAGAGCCTCCGGCAGCATATGCGACTTTAGTGAACTTTGTTAAAGATAACTGCGAAAATGATTGCGATGGTTATGCGGAACAATGCGTCGATCATATTATGGTGCATACGCTTACTAGTGGAGGCGGAACAGGTATGGACATAGGTGGGCAGCACATATTTCATATTTCTCACGGATTCGAAGGTAAGGGTTGTACGGTGTTCTTTATTCACACGGGTCCTACTACAAAAAGAATAGTTGGTGTTGGACATCATTTTGGGCGTGGGAAAGCTAGTTATAAATTGGATTGGGTAGATGGCATTTGGACTGGTGTGAGAGCCGGACGTTCTTTTTCTTTAAAATGATGAGTTGAATGCCAAATTAATAGCTATGGAAGTAGAAATAGTTAACCGGAAGAAAGGGTCCCGGATCATTCAGCAGAAGGGCGGCCCTGGAGGGCAGGCGCATATCGCGGACAACCGAGCGAATCCCGTTCAAGGTTTGATGATGAACAGGGATGTTGCGCAGCGTGTTATTCAAAGAACTGGGGAGGCGAATGGGAAATTCTGCTATGACCCATACTCGAGTGACGTCAATTTTCGAGTGCCTTATACTCCAAATACTATTCATTTTACGAAGTATAAGGCTGGCTCTGAGATTAGAAGCGCTGGTTTCAATGGATGTTATATGATGGCGTTTAGGTTCAATGAGGACAAAAAAATAGATGTGGAGAAAATGTTTGCAAAGCCAGTCCAAGATCTAGATTATGATGCTGTTTATATCGCTCACGTCGCGAATGATGATGAGGGTAAGTTCGCGCTGCTGGATGCAGAGACAAGAAGGCTAATTTTCATTGATTCAATATTCCGACCATATAGGAACGAATCAATTGAAAATAGTTATATCCCAAAGGATTGGAGTGACAAGACTTTTTCTTCGGGGTCGCAGGCCGGAATTGATCGTTTTACGGGTGGTATGAAACTAGGGGAAAAAGGTTGGGAAGGAAAGGTATATAAGCAGGAAAAGATTGCTGAATCAACAAAAATACGGATTATAGGCGGGGTGCCGGAAGTTGTTGCTGATAATGATCTAAATGAAGAGGAAACAATGACGGTAGGTGAGGCAATCGCCGCTGGATCAATTTCCGAATCTCATATACATGAATATAAGTTGTATAAATGGAAGAATAAAAAAATAGCAGACCGGGATTATTCCGGGGAAATGATGAAAATACAGACTTTGGCCACAAAAGCATACATATATGCATGGGTTATAAAAAAGATCAAAACAGAAAAAGGCGACGGACCTCTTAACCCTGATGAAAGGGCAAAAGTGGATCGAGCTGAGGCTTGTTTACAAGAGATAGGCAGAAATTGTCCTGATGCTATTTTGCTCGCACTTAAAGAGTTAGTTAATTCGAGTCGTGAACCGGAAATCACGCCGATATTGAAAGGGAGTCTTTCGGCAAAACAATATAAACTGGATATCGCGGAGATATGTAATTTTTTAATGAGACTTTCACCATTCGGAATTATATAGCTTGGTTCAACCATTCTTAAAAGCAATAGAAGATATGGAAACGGAACAATGTAGTCAAGCGAAGAATACCCGTGTCATTCAGCAGAACGGAGACAATACGGGGTCGATCCGCATTGTGGATAATCGTGCGAATGGGACCCGGAAAAATGAGACCGGCCTGCCGGACAACCTGAAGGCCGGTGTCGAGAGCCTTTCCGGTTTCTCCCTGGACAATGTCCGGGTCCATTACAACAGCAGCAAGCCCGCCACCGTGCAGGCCCTCGCATACACGCAGGGCACGGACATCCACGTCGCCCCCGGCCAGGAGAAACACCTCCCGCACGAGGCCTGGCACGTGGCCCAGCAGATGGCCGGCCGCGTTTCGCCGACCACCAACATCAACGGCATGCCCGTCAACGACAACGCCGCCCTCGAGCACGAAGCCGATGTGATGGGGGAGAAAGCAGCGGGACTGGAAGCTGATGTCGGTCAGAACACGATCAGAGAGGGGACAGTTCATAGTGCTATACAGAGAAAAATCGGTTTTGAATTTGAGAATGGAAAGTTGCGAACTATAGAAAAAAAAGAAGGCGGGGAAATAAAGAAAATGGCGAAAGGTCAAGTACTCTGCGACTTAGGGGAAGGAACGAGAATAACGGCTGATGATTTAGATAGTGAAACATCTGATCTCGAAATAGTTACAGCCCCTTTTGATAATGAAAGAACTGCCCTTGATTCTGTTGGTGGAGCATATGATCGTGTCGCTGAATTAACGGAATATTGCCAAACTCATCCCAAATACTGGATTGACAATAAGTTCCGCATTATTAAAAATGAGGATGAAGGAAATTATTCTGCACAAGCTACAATTGCGATCCCTTTAGAAATAATGAGTGCTGTAATGGGAAAAGCCAGGAAACGTGTACTGGGCAAAGTGTTTAATACAGAAGAGTATAAAAAGCGTGGGTTTATGGATCTTGTAGCTCACTATCTTGATCATACGGTAAAAGAAAGAGACGAACTCCCTATATATGGACCAAAGTCTAAATTCTGGTTGATGGCTCGGAATGATTTTGCTTCTCTATTTGCGTTATCCGGAATTACTCGTCAAGAATGGGAGGGTACGGGAGATTACTCTTATAAAAGAATACTTGGAAAATTTAGCGACTTATTCAAAATCGAAGCCCCTGGAGCGAAGAGGATGTTCCCTGCTGGCGTGCGTTCGGACTATTTTTATGGTGAAAGCTCTCCTGATTTTTGGCATGTGGAACAAGATCGTGTGGAATGTTCGTTGACAGCAGAACAATGGCTTAGGTCAATTCCAGATGTGGATCTTCTAAAAGGCGGAGAGAATAATACATTCGAAGGGATGGGGGCTATGGGGAGTAATTATGAAGATGATGTAACCCCAATTTTTGAGGTGCGAGACTCCTCTCCATTGGGCTTTAATAGAGTATTAAACGGTAGGGATCAAGTCTTAGATTATATAAATGCGATGTTTAGATTTCAGCAAGAAATGCTGAGCGAAAAGTTTAATGTTAATTATGCAAATAAAGAACTAAAACCCCAAACCCTTGATATCCAAAGACCCGAAAACGAAGTAGAAGAAGTAGGCTCCCGTTACATGTCATTCTGTGAGATTCTGTGACAGGTAACTTGAGTCCCATAATTCCGTGACGTGCATCAGTAGTATTTAACAATAAGCAACGAATATGCAAGAATCCATAGCTTGGTTCAACCAGGTGCTGTCGACGGCGATCCAGCTTTATTTCAAGCAGGAGTGCGCGTACGGGAGCATCGAGGAGGTGACGGTACCGGAGGACGGGTGGCTGGACGGGATGGTCCAGCCGCAGGAGATGTCGTTTGCGGAGCGGGTCGTGGTCATGCTCGCGCTGATGCCGCATCTCGCGCCGCAGAACCTGGATATCTTTTTCGCGCAGAACAAGGATTTCGGACGCCAGTACACGGAATTCGGCGGCTGGAAAGGCCTTTCGCACGCGGGCTTCCTGCCGACGGGGGAGACGGCCGCCTTCATCCTCTGCGGCGAGGATGCGGAGAAACGGAAGGAGGTGATCCGCCTGTTCCGGAAGGACCATTGGCTGTATAGGCAGAACATCCTGCGGATCGAGGGCGCCGGCGAGGGGGAGCCGTTCCTCAGCGGGCAGCTGCGGGTGTGCGAGGAGTTCCTGTGCCGGGTTCTGGCGGACACGGAATTCCGGCCGGATTATTCGATCAATTTCCCGGCGAAACGCATCACCACGGCCCTGGAATGGGAGGATATGGTCTTGGATTACCGGGTCGCGACCGATCTGGACGAGATCAACACGTGGATTGCCGCGGGCGCGGACATCCTGCAGCGGTGGCGGCTCGCCAAATTCGTGAAGCCCGGGTACCGCGCGCTGTTCTACGGCCCTCCGGGGACGGGTAAGACGCTGGCGGCCTCCTTGCTGGGCAAGAAGAACGGGCTGGACGTCTATCGGGTGGACCTTTCGATGCTCGTCTCCAAGTATGTGGGCGAGACCGAGAAGAACCTGGCCCACGTGTTCGACCTGGCGGAAAACCACGACTGGATCCTCTTCTTCGACGAGGCGGACGCCCTGTTCGGCAAGCGGACGGCGACGAACACCTCGAACGACCGCTATGCGAATCAGGAAGTCGCGTATCTGCTGCAGCGCATCGAGGATTTCCCGGGCACGGTGATCCTCGCGTCCAACCTGAAATCCAACATCGACGAGGCCTTCTCCCGGCGTTTCCAGTCGGTGGTCTATTTCCCGATGCCGACCCGGGAGCAGCGCCTGGAGCTCTGGCGGAAGGTGCTGCCGCCGGAATGGCTGGGGGAGAAGGCGGACACGCTGCTGGCGATCGCCGCCGATGCCGAACTGTCGGGCGGCTCCATCACCAATGTCGTCCGGCGCTGCGCCCTGAAGATGGCGGAGAGCCGGCTGGAACTTCTGAGCGAAAGGATCTTGAAAGACGCCTTGTCCCAGGAAGCGATCAAGGCCTGACCGTCCACAAAATCGCCTTTTTTTGTGGACAAACTCCACTTTTTCGCCCACTTGTCCAAAAATACCGCCCATTTCGTGGACAAACTCACTATGCGCCGCCCCTTATCGCTGCCTCCATCCTCAAAACCGGCCCAATTTGAGGATGACGGCCCCCAACACCCCCATCTCATCCTCAAAATCAGCCTGATTTGAGGATGACTTACCATTTTTCCCGCTCCCGTCCTCAAATACACCCCAATGTGAGGACGAAACCTTATTTTTCCGCCTTCCGTCCTCATTTTGCCCCGTTTTTGAGGATGAGTCACTCCTTCTTCGCTCTGAATTGATGATTCGCGGCGAATGCCGTGCCGCGGAGAGAGGGCGGAGAGGGTTGCGGGGGTGGGGGGAAATGATTAATTTTGATTTTTGTGAGAGGCGGGGAGACGTATTTCGGGGGATGTGGCGTTTTAAGGGTAGAAATGAAAAACGAATAGAAATACGTTTGCTTTGCTGATTCTATCGAAAGCGTAGGTGTATAAGGAAGTGGAAGAGCAGGAGTTGGCCAGACTCTGCTCGGAGAGAAATAGAATGGCGGAGGATGAGCTGTATAGGAGATATGCAGCGAGGGTGTATACACTCTGCCGCCGGTACGCCGGAGATGAGGACGAGGCGAAGGATCTGATGCAGGAGGCGTTGATTCAGGCGCTCGACAAGATTCAGACATTCAAGTATTTCGGGAAGGGGTCGCTGCAGGCGTGGATCAGCAGGATCGCCATCAACAAGGCGATCTCTCAGGTCCGGCGAAGGCGATGGCAGATGGTCTCGCTGGATTTCCTCCAGGCGCAGGACAAACTGCCGGAGCCGACGGAGGAGGAGATGGGGGTGATCCCGGAGGAGAAACTGCTGGCGTGGATCGCGCGGTTGCCGGATGTGCGGAGGACGGTGTTCAACCTGTACTGTATCGACGGGTATTCGCACAAGGATATCGCGAAAATGCTGGGAATCAGCGAAAAAGGATCGGCCGGCGTGCTGGCCAAGGCTAGGAAACAATTGAAAGAAGAAATAAGGGTTTATTTGAACGCACAGGACTAATGAGAAAGTGGGAAGACATCATCAAGGAGAAGCTGGAAGGGTACGAGAGCACCCTCCCGGAAGGAAGCCTTGCTGACTTCCGCGCCCGGCGCGACGGCGGCGCCAGCGCCCCTGCGACGAAGCGGTTCCCGCTCGTCTGGGCGCTGGCCCCGGCCCTCGCCGTGCTGGCGGCGGTCCTGTTCCTGTGGCAGCCGGCGGCGCCTGAAGAGGGCGTCCGGCTGGTGCAGCAGCCTGCGGCGCCGGCCCCGGTGGCGGCGGATTCATCCGCCACCGGGACGGCTGCGCCGGAGGCGTTGCTGATCGCGCAGGCGGACCAGCCGAAGGCGGCCGCGGCGCGTCAGCCGAAAACCGCCCGGACTGCCGCGCAGCCGGCGCGAAACGTTTCCGCGGAGCGCGCAAACGATTCGCAGCAGGACGGAAACGTTTCGGCGGAGCCGGAAAACGATTCCGCGTGGGCTGAAAACGTTTCGCCGGAGGCCAACGACCCCGCGACGGCCCTGACCGCCGAGGAAGAAACGCCCGCCAACAATCCTGCGGAGGAGCGCGAAACGCCTGCCAGCGAGCCGGATCCGTTCGAGCCCTCCACGGCCCTCGCCGAACTGCCGGAGCAGTCGCCGTTCGTGCCGGAGGCATACACCGCGAACTCGTCCCGGGTGAATTTCGGGACGACGGCCGCGGCGGTGTCCGGCGGCGGCCTGCTGACCGCAGCCGCGCTGTCGCTGCTCGCGCCGCAGGCCGGCAGGGTCGAGTCCGTCCCGCAGCAGGGGACCCAGTACGGGTCCTCCGACCCGGTTGTCGGCGGATCCATCCCGCGCTCGGTGGACTTCTGTTTCCCGTTGCGCCTGGGACTCTCCGCCCGTGTCCCGCTCGTCGGGCAGCTGAACCTGACCACCGGTCTCGACTACTCCCTGTACACCACCAAGCTCACTTATACCACCTTTACGGATGTGCAGCGCGCCCATTATCTGGGCGTCCCGGTGCGGCTGGACTGGACCCTGTTGGGGAACAAATGGCTGGAACTCTACGTGGGCGGCGGCCTGGAAGGGGACATCTGCCTGGCCATGACGCTTAACGGCAAATCTACGTGCAGGGACGGCTTCGCCCTCTCGCTGCTCGGCGCCGCCGGCCTCCAGCTCAACCTTTCGAAGCGGCTGGGCCTCTTTGTGGAGCCGCAGCTCAGCAGGACCGTCGAATCCCGGAGTAACTCCCTGCCGACCTACCGCACGCGGCATCCGTGGGCCTTCACCATCAACAGCGGCATCAGAATCACATTTTATAAATAACACGAGATGAGAAACTTATCATTCATTCTCGCCGCCACGGCGATCCTAACTGCCGTCGTATCTTGCGATAAGATCGGCGGAGGCAGAAACGAAGACAATCCACGCAAGCCGCTGGAGCTCGACACCAAGTCGGCGGAATTCCTCCAGAAGGGCAACACGTTCGCGCTCGAATTCCTTTCCCGGGTCGACGCGGCCGAAAAGGAGAAAGACTACATCGTCTCCCCGCTGAGCATGCAGTTCCTGTTGGGAATGGTCCTGAACGGCGCGCAGGGCGAGACGGCAGACGAGATCTGCCGGGTCCTGGGCTATGGCGCCGGGGAGGTGGAGGCCGTCAACAACTACAACCTCTCGCTGCTGCAGCAGCTCCCGAAGATGGACAAAAAGACGAAGCTCAGCATCGCCAACGCCATCTTCGTCAACCAGTACCATACGCTGGAGGAAAGCTATGTGGAAGATGTGGAAAAGTATTACCTCGCGGAAGCGACCAACCTGAACTTCGGGGACCGGCAGAATGCGCTGAACACCATCAACGGTTGGTGCGACAGGCAGACGAACGGGATGATTCCCAAGGTCCTGGACAGCGTGTCCGACGATGTGCTGGCTTATCTGATGAACGCGATGTATTTCAAGAGTGAGTGGCGCGAGAAATTCGAGAAATCGAAGACCGCTACGGAGCGCTTTACCGACGAAATAGGCAATAAGTTCGACGTCAAGATGATGAAGAACTACGAGGATTTCGGCTACTACGAGACGGACATCTATCAGGTCGTCGAGATGGGCTACGGCAACGGCGCCTATTCGATGGTCGTTTTCCTGCCCAAGGCGGGCTACAAAGTCGCGGACGTCGTCGCAGCGCTGAAGACGGCGGATACCGTCGTGCCGGAGTTGGACCATCTGAATGTCGATCTCTGGCTGCCCAGATTCGAGACCAAGTATCACGCGGTTGTCAAAGATCTCCTCACCGATATGGGAATGCCGCAGTCTTTCGGCGCGGCTGCGGATTTTCAGGCGATGTCTCCCAGGGCGCTCTATCTGGACAACGTGTTCCAGGATGCCATCATCAAGGTGGACGAGGAAGGGACGGAAGCCGCTGTCGTGTCCACCGCGGTCATGTATGGGCAAGGGTTCTTACCCCATTCAGCCGTCTTCCACGCCGACCATCCGTTCCTGTATCTGATCACGGAGAGCAGCACGGGCGCGATCCTCTTCGCCGGCCGTTACAGCGGAAAATAAATAAAAGAGAATTGAGGTTTTTTGCCCCTGCGAGCTACACGCAGGGGCTTTTTTATTATATTTGACGGAAAAGATCCGGACTATGAAAGTTTTTATCGTGTATTGCCATCCGTCGGAAGACTCCTTTACGCGCCACGTGCGCGACGCCTTCATCAGGGGCATCGTGGACGCGGGGCACGAATACGTGCTCTCGGACCTGTACGCGATGGATTTCCGGACGGATATGTCCGAGCAGGAATACCTGCGGGACGCGAACTACACGACCGAGCCGCCGCTCGCCGCCGATGTGCTGGCGGAGCAGGCGAAGGTCAACGGCGCGGATGCGATCGCCTTCATCTATCCCGTCTTCTGGACGGAGGCGCCGGCGAAGCTCGTCGGCTGGTTCGACCGCGTCTGGACGTATGGATTCGCCTATGGCGAGCGGACGATGAAGACGCTCGACAAGGCGCTCTTCCTCGTCACGGCCGGCAACAGGATGGAGCGGCTGGTGCAGTTCGGGCTGCTGGACAGTATGAAGAAAGTGATGCTGGGCGACCGGCTCTTCAACCGCGTGCGGACGTCCGACTTCGTCGTCTTCGACGGGATGACGAAGAAGCTGGACTCCCGCCAGGAAAACTGGGATGCCAATCTGCAGACGGCCTACCGGAAGGGACGCGAGCTTTTCAAAGATGAATGATATGACGCGCGAACAGGAACTGACGAAAGTGACCCTCGTGGGGAGCGTAGGCAATCTGCTGCTCCTCGCGTTCAAGTTCGTCGCCGGCATCGTGGCCGGCAGCTCCGCGATGATCGCGGACGCCGTCCACTCGCTGACGGACTTCCTGACGGACCTGATCGTGCTGGTTTTCGTGCGCGTGAGCGCGAAACCGCAGGACGCCGGCCACGACTACGGCCACGGCAAATTCGAGACGCTGGCCACGCTGTTCGTGGCCCTGGCGCTCGTCGGCGCCGCCGGCGGCATCATCGTGTCCGGCGCGGTGAAGATTATCCGCTGGCTGGGCGGCGCCGAGCTCGAGACGCCCGGCCTGCTCGCCCTCTGGGCGGCGCTGCTCTCGATCGTGGTCAAGGAGGTCCTGTACCGCTACACGGTCGCGCGGGGCAGGGCGCTCGATTCGCCGGCGGTGATCGCGAACGCGTGGCACCACCGCAGCGACGCGCTCTCTTCGATCGGCGCGGCCATCGGCATCGGCGGCGCGATCCTGCTGGGGCGCCGCTGGGCCGTGCTGGACCCGGTCGCGTCCATCGTCGTGGGCGCGCTGCTCGTCAAGGTGGCGTGGGACCTGCTGCGCGAATGTACGGGCGAACTGACCGACAGCTCGCTGCCGGAGGAGACCGAGCGGCGCATCGAGGACATCATCCACAGCTTCCCGGAGGTCAGCGAGCCGCACCATCTCCGCACGCGGAAGATCGGCAACCGCATCGCGCTGGAGGCGCACGTCCGCCTGGACGGCGACCTCTCGCTGCGCGAGGCGCACGACATCGTCACGGACCTCGAACACAAGATCAAAGACACCCTCGGCAGCGCCACGCTGGTCACGATCCACATGGAGCCGCTGCCCGACAAGCAAGAGAATGATGGTTAGAAGATTGATTTATATGGCACTGATCGTCGTAGCGGCGAGTTCGTGCTCGGTCCTGCGGGGCCTTCGTTTGGACGGCGCGTATGGGCCGCATTGTTTCAGTTTCGTCAACCGCGACTACGAGACGGTCGCGCGCGGCGGGCAGACATTTTCATTCCCGACGGGCCGCCGGGCGGATTGGATCGACACCCTGCATTTCTATGCGGTGAAGGTGGGCGGCAAGCAGTACACGCTGCCGGAGGCGATGGATTTCAAGCCCGCCTCGCAGGGGGTGATGATCTTCCATCGCGACAGCCTGGTCTATGACCGCTATTGGGGCGAAATGACCGCGGACCGGGTGGCGACGGTGTTTTCCGTGTCCAAGTCGATCACGTCGCTGCTATGCGGGATCGCCGTCGACGACGGCTGTATCCGCAGCATCGACGATCCCGTCACGGACTATATCCCGGAGCTGCGGGATAGGGATCCGCACTGGCAGCGGCTGACGGTCCGCCACCTGCTGGATATGCAGAGCGGCCTGGATTTCGACGATACCTATTCGATGCATCTGAAGGATCTGAAGCGGGTCAGGGCGATCGCGCACCTGAACTATGGGCGCAACGTGATGCGGCAGGTACGCAACCTGAAGTTCCGCTGCGAGCCGGGCACGGAGCATTTCTACGAGAGCATGACCTCGCAGATCCTGGGCATCGTGATCGAGCGCGCGACGCAGCGGCCGTTCGCCGAATACCTCAGCGAGAAGGTGTGGCAGCCGCTGGAGATGGAGTCGGAGGGCGCGGTCAATGTGGACAAGCGCGGCCTCGCGCAGTCTTTCGGCGGCATTTCGCTGACGTTGAAGGACCTGGCGAAGATCGGCCGCCTGTATATGCACGGCGGCGTCTGGAACGGCCGCCGCATCGTGAGTGAGGACTGGATCCGCCAGTCTTCGGCGTATGACACCTCCAACGACGGGTACCATTTCAACTGGTACAATACGAGCAGTTTCGGGATGAAGAAGCCGGCCCATCCCGGCTTCTACGCGCTGGGCATCGGGGGACAGGTGCTGTATGTCAACCCCGACCGCGACCTGATCATGGTCCGGATCGGAATGCGCAGCGTCGAGCCGGCGTTCCTTCCCCAGCTCTTCGAGGAGCTCTCCAACATCTGGCCTGAGTAGATCTAGAAGTTCCTACAGGTCCGCGTCGAACTGGATGGTCTGGCCGGGCAGGATGAAGTCGGACTCGATGGTTACGTTGTCCGGGTGGGCCTGCCTGGCGACGGTGAACGTGCGCGTCTGGCCGGGGAGGAGTCCCTTCAGGGATTCCGTGCTCCGGACGCCGTCGACGGCCAGGTAGGCGTCGCGGTAGATGGGCGCGATGCCGTTGTTGGTGATTTCGGCGACGGTCGTGTCGACGGAGGTCCGCAGGCTTGTCAGCTTGAAGCGGTAGCCGCAGGCGATGCCGGCTTCCTTGAAGCGCTTGGCGGTGCCGTAGGTGCCGCGCGGCGCGTCGTTGGCAATCATGAAGGTGATGTGGTATTTGGCGGAAGCCTGCTCCCACGTGACGCCGTACATTCCCGCAGGGTTCAGGAAATTCTTCTGGTCGGCCGAGGTGTAGTAGCTGATCTCGCCGCCGCAGACGCCGGTCTGCCAGCGCGTGCCGGCGCCGATGGCGTCCCAGCATTCTTCGTTGTAGTCGCCTTCGTGGTCTTCGTGCATGAAGCTGTCGTCGAAGAGGCCGAAGGTGAGCGCCATCAGGGCGGGGTCATCCACGACCGGCGAGGAGTCGGCGGCGTCGATGGAAATGGCCCAGGGGATGTCCAGCACGCCGTCCACGTAGGTCAGGAACTCCTTCTGATAGTCGTCGGAAGGGAAGTTGACGCCCGGATCGAGGGGCGTGCCGAAGATGTGGTATTCGCTCCAGTGGCCGAAGCCGAGCTCCAGGAACGCGATGCGCGGATCCGCCGCGTACCGCGCGTTGAAGTCGGCGTAGAACTGCTTCGTGAACCATTTCAGCTCCTTGTTGGTCCAGTCTGCGTACCAGGTCTCGCCGTCTTCATTCTCATTGAAGGTCTCGTGGTAGTCGGGCAGCGCCTTGATGTAGGCGGGGACCGCCGTGGTGCCGGGGTTGCCGTCCACGCTGTCGTCGTCGGGGTATTCGTAGCGGAAGCGGACCACCGCCTGGTGGTTGCGCGACGCGACGTCGGCGAGCCAGGCGTCGAAGCTGCTCCAGTAATATTGGACCTGCTCTCCCTGTTTGCCGGTCACGACCTTGCAGGGGAGGCAGTAGGCGTATTCGAGGGTGATGGAAGCGCCGTACGTGGCGTTCCGGTCTTCGGCGTTGTCGCTCCAGAGCACGAGGCCCGTGGAGGGCTGCACGGCGTCGACCGTGCTCTTGATGTGGACGGGATAGTAGGCGCCGTCCGGTCGCGAACAGGCGCTCGCCAGCAGCAGGAGGCTGGATATGAGGGTAAGGGAATTTTTCATGTCAGGATGGTTATTGTTGCGATTTCCGCAGCGCGCGGAATGCCGCCAGGGCCTCCACGAGGCCGAAAACGAAGTAGACGTTGCTGACCGGATTGAATCCGAAGATCCACCATTCCAGCACGATCCAGAGCATCAGGACGACGCCGCAGG
>Ga0310696_10002215_pt1 | contig 26207 bp, 20 predicted proteins | sample AusTroGonzalo_MG_4_FD_203885 | JGI IMG/M metagenome (GOLD analysis project Ga0310696, IMG submission 203885) | Bovine rumen microbial communities from tropical cattle in Woodstock, Queensland, Australia - Gonzalo_02 (v2) (version 2) | ecosystem: Host-associated > Mammals > Digestive system >...
ACTGGCCGAAACAGATGTTCCGTTTCATCAGCGAGTCGAACCAATGGATAGTCATCAACTACTCCATTCTGTTCATTCTCGCCATATCCGCATGGAGTCTCTACGACCTGCCGCAATTCGACTTCCGACCTTACAAGGTAGGGACGAACCTGCGCGACGGATGGGAGAAGACGATGGATGGCGAAGACCTGCCATACGCCGACCTCTTCATCGAGAAGGCCGACAACGGCGAGGATATCACAGAGACGGTGCTGGCCGATACGGGCTACGTGTTCCTATTGGTATCACCCTATCTGGAGCAGGCTGACGACTCGCGACTGGACCTCATCAATGAGCTCTACGAATACAGCCACGAACACAACTACCCGTTCTACTGTCTCACCTCCAGCACGGAGAAGGCCATGACACAATGGCGCGACAGGACTGGAGCCGAGTACCCCTACTGCCTCACCGACGGCACGACGCTGAAGACCGTCATACGCAGCAACCCGGGACTGGTACTGCTGCACGACGGAATCATCATACGCAAATGGAGCCACAACGCACTGCCCAAAATCGACGAGACGAACTCGACTACACCATTGGGACAGCTGCCCGAAGGACAGATGGAAGCCAACAGCATTGCAGGGCGCATACTTGAAATCCTCATGTGGTTCGTACTGCCGCTCATGCTGCTCAGCATCGCCGACCGCACGTGGATGTGGACACGATGGTTCAGAAGACGACACCGGCTGAAGCTCAAGAGAGCCGTCATAGCCAGAAACATGGAAAAGGAAAATTTCAACCCAATTTATAATAACAACAACAAAGAAATGAGAAAGAAAATTGTAGCAGGAAACTGGAAGATGAACATGAATCTCCAGGATGGTATCGCTCTTGCAAAGGAGCTCAACGAGACACTGAAGGCTGACAAGCCCAACTGCGGTGTGGTCATCTGCACACCGTTCATCCACCTCGCCTCTATCGCACAGTTCCTCGACCAGAACATCATCGGTCTGGGTGCTGAGAACTGCGCCGACAAGGAGAAGGGTGCCTTCACCGGTGAGGTGAGCGCCGAGATGGTAAAGTCAACGGGTGCACAGTACGTCATCCTCGGCCACTCTGAGCGTCGCGAGTACTACAAGGAGACTCCCGAGATCCTGAAGGAGAAGGTGCTGCTCGCTCAGAAGAACGACCTGAAGGTCATCTTCTGCATCGGCGAGAGCCTGGAGGAGCGTGAGGCCGGCAAGCAGAACGAGGTTGTGAAGGCCGAGCTCGAGGGCTCAGTATTCAACCTCTCTGAGGAGGACTTCCGCAAGATCGTCATCGCCTACGAGCCCATCTGGGCCATCGGTACCGGCAAGACCGCTACCGCCGAGCAGGCTGAGGAGATTCACGCATATATCCGCTCTATCATCGCTGAGAAGTACGGTCAGGCCGTTGCTGACGACACCACCATCCTCTATGGCGGTTCATGCAAGGCTTCGAACGCTCCCGAGCTGTTCGCTAAGCCCGACATCGACGGTGGTCTGATTGGCGGTGCCTCACTGAAGGCCGCTGACTTCAAGGGCATCATCGACGCCTTTAAGTAAAGGTAAAAAAGGAAAGGTGAAAAGGTAAAGTAAATGACTATGCATATAACCATAAGACATATCCCAATGGCAAAAAGGTTGTGTATTGTTTTACCTTTTTACCTTTTTGTCCTTTTACCAGTGTCTGCACAGACATTCACTCAACGCCTGCAGCAGAGCAAAACGGGTGAGGGCAAGGTGACGGTCACACACAGTCAGAAGATTGACAACCTGGTGAACGGCAAGGCCGTACAGAAAGACAGCACCAAAACCGTCGTTACCCCCGAGGAGGCCAAGGCTCTCCTTAAAAGCACCTCCCCCACCGCAACCACCACCGACAGCACCTACCAGCACGACTCACTCGTCCCCGCTGGCGTTGACACTAGCAAAAAGGTAATGCGTGGCGGACAAAAGGTGGCAGGCTACCGCGTACAGGTCTTCGCCGGAGGCAACCAGCGCAAAGACCGACAGAAAGCAGAGCGCATCGGCAGCGAAATCAAGGCACTCTTCCCCACCCAACCCATTTACGTGCATTTCTACTCACCACGATGGATTTGCCGCATGGGTAACTACCGTACCTACGAAGACGCCCTGCAAATGCTGAACAGCGTCAAGAAGGCCGGCTACAACGCTGCCACCATCATCAAGGAAAAAATTACTGTATATCATTAATGTATCCAGAGAACGAAACATTCCGCGAAGGACTCGACCAGTTGGCCGAGCATTACAAAGAGGTCCTAAGACTGCTGGGTGAAGACACCGAACGCGAAGGACTGCAGAAAACCCCTATGCGCGTGGCAAAAGCCATGCAGGTACTAACGCGTGGCTACGAAATGGATGCCCACAAAGTACTCACCGATGCCCTCTTCAAGGAAGACTACTCACAGATGGTCATTGTCAAGGACATTGACTTCTTCTCACTCTGCGAACATCACCTACTGCCCATGTACGGAAAGGTACACGTGGCTTACATCCCCAACGGTTACATCACCGGCCTGTCGAAGATAGCCCGTGTGGTCGATATATTCAGCCATCGCCTGCAAGTACAGGAGAGGCTCACGCTCCAGATTAAGGAGTGCATTGAACAAACCCTACATCCTCTGGGCGTCATGGTTGTCGTCGAGGCAAAGCACATGTGCATGCAGATGCGCGGTGTGGAGAAGCAGAACTCCATTACCACGACCAGCGACTTCAGTGGCGCATTCAATCAGGCTAAAACCCGACAGGAGTTCATGAACCTGATATCACATTAAATAACCAATAACTTTACTTTAAGGACTAAACAATGAACCAGAACGACTACGGAAATTTCCGCACGAACAAAAACATGGCTCACTCGTTCACGCACTCATGCATTGGACGATTCATCATCTTCGCCGTCATCATGTGCGTTATTCTTTTCTTCGCACGACTCAGTGTTCCTAGCGAGCAGGTTATGACCGAAGAGATTGAGGATGACATTCGCCAGTGCATCCTGAGCCACGACAGCATTCGCGCCGACTGGATTGACGATGCTATCAACAACGTCGGTTACATCTTTACCTATGCCGACTCCGCATTCGATGTGAACACATGGAAGACTTTTGAGAAGAACAATTTCCTGGAGGTCCACAAGCACACCTTCTTCTCGACAATGTATGTGCGCAACAACTTAAGCTTGAAGCCAATACGTATCGGTTTCGGTATCTTCAACACGGTCATCCCCACACTCAGTTACGAAGACCTGCTGCTAAACGTTGGTCCCATGCAGAAAGACTATGGCAAGGGACTAATCCGAACCATCGAATACGGTAGTGACTATATGGGTGAACAGCCCCACATCAAAGAATACCACTACAAAGAAGACCAGACGCAGTAAGAAACGCAGTCTGGTCATACAGTAGAGGGGGTATCAACAAACGGTTACCACCCTTGAACCATCCTCCTGCTCGCTGATGCTGACTTTCACGGCATCATCGGGCAGGAGTTCTTCTATCAACTCAGGCCACTCGATGAAACAGAGAGCGCCACTGTAGAAGTAGTCTTCATAGCCCATATCATAGACTTCCTCCAGCTTCTTGATGCGATAGAAGTCGAAATGGTAGATGGCTGTTGGCTGTGAACTAATAGCTAAAGGCCAAGAGCCAACAGTATACTCATTCACAATAGCGAAAGTGGGCGACGTAATGACGTCCTGAACGCCAAGTTGTTCGCAGATGGCCTTGACAAACGTGGTCTTGCCGGCACCCATGTGGCCGTAGAAAGCGAAAACGCGACGATCACCGATGATGTTAACAAACTGTTGAGCAGCTTCGGCAATGTGCTGCATATCCTTGATAATAATCTCCATATTATTTACCTTTTTACTTTTTTACCTTTTTACCTTTCATTGTCACGATAGGAATCATCACTTCCTCCATCGAGATACCACCATGCTGGAAGGTGTCGCGATAGTAGGACACGTAGTAATTGTAGTTATTAGGATAGGCAAAGAAAGCGTCCCCCGTAGCAAAGACGTAGGTCGTCGACAGATTGGGCGCAGGCAACTGTGCCTTCTGCGGCTGATGGATGGTGAAAAGATTCTTCGCATCGTAACTCAGGTTCTTTCCCAGTTTATAGCGCAGGTTCGTGTTTGTATTGCGGTCGCCCACAATCTTCACAGGCTCCGTACAACGAATGGAGCCATGATCGGTTGTGATGACAACACGATAGTCGCTCTGTGCGAGTTGACGGAAGAAGTCGGCAATGACGGAGTGGCGGAACCACGACAGCGTGATGCTGCGATAGGCACTCTCGTTATTGGCCAGCTCACGCACCATGCGGCTCTCCGTTCGTGCATGACTGAGCATATCAATGAAGTTGAAGACGACCACGTTGAGATCGTTTTTCCTCAACTGTCCTAGTTGCTGCATCAGGCGGTCGGCCTCCTGCGACGTGTTCACCTTATGATAAGAGAACGTCTCATGACGACGATATCGTTCCAATTGCGTCTGTATAAGGGGAGCCTCGTTCAGGTTCTTGCCCTCCTCCTCATCTTCATCAACCCACAGGTCAGGGAACATCTCGGCAATCTTATTGGGCATCAATCCTGAGAAGATGGCATTGCGGGCATACTGCGTGGCTGTAGGCAGGATGGCATAATAGAGATCTTCGTCGATATCGAAAAGGTCGCCAATCTCCTGCGCCAGCATGCGCCACTGGTCGTAGCGGAAATTATCGAGCACCACGAGGAACACCTTCTCGCCAGCCGACAACAAGGGGAACACTTTCTTCTTGAACACCTCTGGCGACAGCATCGGACGTTCCATATCAGGAGCCGTCGGCGACAGCGATGCCACCCAGTCCAAATAGTTCTTCTTAACAAACTTGGCGAAGTCCAGGTTAGCCTCCTCCTTTTGATGACGCAGCATATCGGTCATCTGCGAGTCGGTAGCACTGAGCTGCAGTTCCCAGTGCACGAGCTTGCGATAGACGTCCGTCCAGTCCTGCCACGTCCGACAGTCCATAATCTGCATGGCAATCTGCTGGAACTGCAGTTGGTACTGGCTCTGCGTGACCTCCGTCTCAATCTCACGACGATGGATGTTCTTCTTCAGCGTCAGCAGTATCTGGTTGGGGTTCACGGGCTTGATGAGGTAATCGGCAATCTTCTGACCGATGGCCTGCTCCATGATATTCTCCTCCTCGCTCTTGGTCACCATGACCACTGGCAAAGCCGGCTGCAGCTCCTTGATGCGCTGCAAGGTCTCCAGACCACTAAGTCCAGGCATCTGCTCGTCAAGCAGCACAAGGTCGAACGACCGTTCCTGGCACTCCTCGATGGCATCGGTACCATTGCTGACCGTCACCACCTCATAGCCTTTCTTCTCGAGGAACAGCAGGTGAGCCCTCAGCTGTTCAATCTCATCGTCAACCCAAAGTAATAGTCCATTGGTCATACTGTTATCATATTAAAAGAGGTCATCATCGAAATCAGGATAGTCCTGCTCATCCGACTCGTCTGGTTGTTCCACATTTTCCGGAATATCTTCCGGATCTATCGGAGTCACCTGCCCAGGTATGGTCAGCAACTGTTCATCGCTGATGTTGAGCGGTGCGAATGTCTTCTCGTAGAAGTCATCGTAGTCGTTGTAGCTGAAGTGTGTACCAATAAGTTTCAGATTCTGCTGGCTGATAATGAGACTGCGTGTATGACGCAGATGAGGTCGCATAGCATCGTCACCATGCAGACGGCGGGCATACTGCAAAGCCTCGTCGTAGTTCATGAAGCCACTGACAAGCATTCGGTGGACATAGCCCTCTTTCTCGATATCAAGTTCGAAATTACGCACCATGAAGTTGGTAAAGTTATAGCGCGCCATCTCGAAGAGCAGCTGGTTCTCATTGACGGAGTCAGCCTCGTAGGCAATGATAAAGAGGAAGTCTGTGTTACGCTCTGCCGACAATGTGTCGGTAGTGGCAGAATCTGCAGCCAAAGCGACATCGCGTCGTGACCACACATCACCCAAATCGAACTTGCCTCCATGCAGCGGACGACCAGCCTGCACACCTTTCACAATCATACCGGCCATCTCCGTCACCTCACTCTTCGGGTACTTCTCCACGACTTCCTTCATCTGTGTCAGACAGCCTTTGGCATCGCCCTCATTGAGCAAGCTCAGGCCATGAACGAAAAGGAACTTCGGACGATTCTCGCCCAACGGGAAACGGTCGGCAGAAACATGGGCATTACCTTTTACCTCTTCGTAGCGGTCAGCCTTGAATGCCTCATAGGTAGCCGCATAGAGAGAGTCCTCGATATGCTGACCAAAACGGGCATTTTCCTCGAAATAGGGATCACTAAGCAGAATGGTCCATTGACTTTCCGGATGTTCTGCCGTCAGATGACTCAAACAATTATCGGCTGTCTCGGTCTTACCCAAACGTGCGTAGAGCAGATAGAGATGGTACCACACCTCGTCCATCTTCTCGAAATCGGCATAGTTATTCGCCAGCCTCAGCAACTGTTTCTCTGCCAGTTTCATGTTTTCAAGTTTGTCCTTGAAGATAACGCCGGCATGGAACAATCCGTCCTTAATGATATTATCGCTCTCGGCTACCTGCTCCTCCGTAAAAGGAATCTGTACCAAGTAATAGTCGCGCTTGTGAGGGTCGTTGGCAGCGCTGTCGTCGATGGCTATCTCAGAAGCATTGGTCAGGCTGTCGGCAATTTCACTGCCAACGGCAGTACTATCCGAAATTTCCGGATTATCCTGATTATTCGAATTCTCCTGCATCGCCAGGTTCCCCACCACCGTCTGGTTCACTCGCTGCCAGTCATCAACGTTTTCGCGCTTGCCCCACTGTCGCTGGAAAGCCTGCTTACCCTGTGTGATGGTCTGCTGGTTATAGAAGTACCACTGCCCATTGTTACCACCCATCTGGGGCGTCTGGCGCTGTGGGGTATTGACATTGTTACGGTTACCGGCAGTACCGCGCTGTTGCAACTGTTTTTCAACCTCGGCCTCCTGAGCCTTGTCGCGTTCCTCCTTCTCTTTCTTTTTCAGAGCCTCGATGACACGGTCGATGGCGGCATTACGGTCTTTTTCATCCATTTTAGCCAACTGCTGCAACGAGTCCTGCAGATGGACAGCATCAGTATATGGAACCAGTTCATCGAGCACTTTAGAGCGCTGCGACAGCTCCTCATAGTCAGGACGGTCCTTGTCTAACATGCCGATGGCAGCACCGTAGCAACGCTGGGCATCATTATATTTCTCAAGAGTCCAGTAGAGGTCGCCTAAATGAAGCAACAGCACACCATGCTCAATACCCGAGCGGGTGGCCTTTTCGTTGCCCTTCTCATAGGCACCAATGGCTTTCAGCGTATCTTTCTGTGCCAGATAGATATTACCAATAGCATAATACACCTGATCCAAATAGTCCTTGTTGTTATCGTTAGCCGCCATACGCTTCAGCTTGCTAATCATACCACGGGCATTGCTCTCGCCCATCACCTCAGTCTGCGCAATGCGGGCATTGAACACCAACTCATAAGGCGGATTCAGGCGTACAGTATGGCCATAGGCCTTATAGGCGGCATCACGATGTCCAAGAGCGGTCTCCACCTGTCCCATGATATACCACAGGCGAGCTTTTTGGGTATTACGTCGTTCACTCTTGATAACCCGTCGCAGATAGGGCGCTGCTTTCTCCAGTTCTCCCGTCCGCAGGTAATAGTTGGCATAGGTAGCATCCCAGTCACGAACAGAACGGTAGTGTATAGAGTCACGGCTCATGTTGCGGATAACGTCTTCGGCATCATAGAGCCAGTCTAATTCTGTATAGCACTTAGCCAGCCACGCACGGGCCAACGAATTCTGCATGGGCTGTGTCTGATACAAACGGCTGACATAGGCGAAAGTGGCTGCAGCCTCATCGAAAGCGGCCTTCTGGAATTGTGCTTTGCCCAGCATCATCCATGCTTTCCACAGAAACGGGTTATACTCCTTGCGTCCCAGCCATTCACGATCCTTGGCCGTCTTGCGGCGACTTTTGTTCCACTCAGGACGAGCCTTGATAGAGTGCTGTTTGATGGTCTTCTCCATCTTCTCAATGGCGCGGTCGTAGTTACCCCTGCCTATCTCACGGCTTTGTTTGTTGCTGACAGGATACAAGGGCAACCGCTCAGTGTAGTTATCCTTGTTGCTCTTCTCCTTCTCCAGATTGCCATCGATGAAGGCAAGGCTGCCATTGTAATAGGTATTGTATTTAGCAGTAAACGACTGCCAAAAGCGGCTCTGAGCCGTGTTCTTATGCGTTGAGCAGCCCGTCATCAGTCCGACAACGGTCACTATATATAATATGTACGTGAGCCTGCGCATACTATATTACATAACTCACTCATCGTCCTTTTTATTGCCTTTCTGGCGTTTTTTCTCTTCCAACAGACAGCCTATCTTGCACTCTCCGGAGGCAACAGCACTGCACGAGGCGCAGTCATGAACCTGTTGCACCTCGTCGCTGCCACCCTGTAAACGAGAGGCTATGGCGGCCACAATGCCCAGTGCCACAAGGGCGACGATACAGACTAGTGCGAAACTCATTCTCTCCTTACTCCTTTTCTCCTTACTCCTTCTCTCCTTACTTCCCTATCTCAAACCCTGCAGTCTCCATATCAGTCCAGAAACTGGGATATGACTTGGTGACCACCTCCGGATTATTGATTGTAACAGACTGAACCAATGCTATCGGTGCAAAGGCCAAAGCCATACGATGATCCTCATAAGTATCGATAGACATATCGGCAGCAGGCTCACAGCGTTCGCCATCCCAGAAGAGCTCGCTATCGTTCTTGTCGTGTATAACGAAGCCGAGTTTCTTCATCTCCGCCTTCAACGCCTCTATGCGGTCGGTCTCCTTGATCTTCAGCGTACGCAGTCCCCTGAAATGGAACTTCACCCCCATCATGGCACAGGCCACAACAAATGTTTGTGCCAAATCGGGAGAGTTCACGAAGTCGTACTCCAAACGAGGTACGCGACGACCGCTCTTACGCAGTGTCACCATCTGCGGCACTCCCTCTTCCTTGGTCTCGAAGATGGTCTTCACACCTAAGAGCGAGAAGATATAGCGCACACTGGAGTCACCTTGTTTCGAACCGTCCATCAGTCCCGACAGACGCACCTCGGCCTCCTTGTCCTGACTCAGCGCCACCATCTCATACCAATAGCTGGCACCACTCCAGTCGTTCTCAATAAAGTACTCGCGTGCCACATAAGGCTGAGCCTTCACCTTAATGGTATCGGCACCCGTCCACTCCACATCTGCGCCAAACTCACGCATCATCCACAGAGTCAAATCAATATAAGGACGCGAAATCACATCACCCTGCAACTTCAGCGTCAGACCGTCCTTCAGAGCAGGACCAATCATCAGCAAAGCTGATATGTATTGAGAGCTAACGTTACCAGGCAACACCAACTCACCACCACGCAGAGACTGACCGGTAATGCGTAGCGGAGGATAGCCCTCCTCACCCACATAACTGATATCAGCTCCCAAATGGCGCAGTGCATCCACCAAGATTCCGATGGGGCGATGCTTCATGCGTTCCGTTCCTGTCAACACGTGCGTACCTTTCATTACACTGAGGTAGGCGGTCATAAAACGCATGGCCGTACCGGCTGCCTTGATATCGATAATCTCAGGCATGTCGCGCAGAGCATTAATCATGACCGAGGTATCGTCGCAATCGCTCAGGTTCTGAGGCAGAATACTGCCTCCTGCCAACGAATAAATAATAAGTGCGCGGTTGGAAATACTCTTCGACGCAGGCAACGAAACGTCCACTTTTAATCGTTCCGGCGCCGTAATATGTAGTTTATTCATTTATTTCTCCTTATTTTTGGTGCAAAGATACGAAAAGTCGGGCGCAAAGCAAAAAAAGTTGCCCTAAAATTTGCAAATATCATGGAAAGTGTGTAACTTTGCACCCGCAATTCAGACCTATGGTCAGTTGCCAAGCAAAAGGATCGGGATTTAGCGCAGTTGGTAGCGCACACGTCTGGGGGGCGCGAGGTCGCTGGTTCGAGTCCAGTAATCCCGACCAAAAGTAAAGGAGCCGTTATCTGAGATAGCGGCTCCTTTCTTTGTTACAGGGACTCCTCTTGAAAGTCCAGATCGGCCTCAACGACATAGACGACCTCGGCAGGGTCGAATGTTCCCTGTCCATCCTTCTTGGCCTGCACAGTAACGGCATCTGCCACCTGTTGCAGGTCAATGTCTATTTCATCGTCGGTCGACTCCAGAATACCACTCGTGTAGTAATAGTCAACGATGGCATCCATGAAGTAGAACAGGTCGTCGTCGCTGAAGTGAGGCTTCATGTCCTGAGGCAATCGCTCGCGGATATAGGCCAACTCCCGGCGATTCTCCGCCTCGTCCATCATGATTTCTTCGTCAATGCCTGCCATACCTTTGTCAATTCATCAAAGCAGTGCCTGGAATTTCTCGTCGAGCTTAGCCTTGCTGACAGCGCCTACGAGCTTATCAACGACCTCGCCATTCTTAAAGAAGAGGATTGTGGGGATGTTACGGATGCCGAACTCCTCTGCCAGTTCGTCGTTCTCCTCGACATCACACTTGCCTACGACCAGCTTGCCGTCATACTCCTGTGCCAGTTCAGCAACAATGGGAGCAATCATACGGCAGGGACCGCACCATGTAGCCCAGAAATCAACTACTAACGGCTGTGCGCCATTCTTCAGACTCTCGAAGTTTTCTTTTGTGATTTGTACTTCCATAATTCTTTTTCTTTTAGTTAGTTATCGTTTTGCGAGCAAATATCGTGCCAACTATTTCTCTCCTCTCACCTCTCACCTCTTAATTAATCTTATAGTCCAACCCGTCATTCTGTTCGATGTAGTTTATCAGGGCATAACGCACATCAACACATCGGTTCTTCGACTCCATGAGCACATGATGTTTACCCTGTGAATCGCGCAGCTGGAAGAAGAGCTTGGTTTTACCAGGATGCTCGCTGATAATCTCGCTCAACTCGGCTACTGTCTGTTCATTCAGCATATCGGTGGTCAGTTGGATGGTGATACGGTCAATAGCCCTGTCCTTGATGGTCTGCAGGAAGTCCACGCTGGACACTCTCAGGTCTTTCGGGCTGTTCTCGTTATACTTCCAGCGCGGCTCTATCTTGCCTGTCACATAGACAGAGGCACCGATGGTGAAGAATCCCGAGTGCTTGGCCCACTCCTCGCCAAAGAGTGGCAACTCGCCAGAGCCTTCAAAGTCCTCAAGGGTAACGATGCCAAAGGTCTTACCTGTCTTGGTGAAGCCTGTGCGTACGCCAGTGACAATACCTCCCAACACGACGGGATCTCTATCGGACAAAGAATCGACATCGGCCAGTTCCTGACAGCGTGTATTACACAGGTTATCGAGCACAATCCTATATTCGTCCAGCGGATGTGCCGAGAGATAGATGCCCACGAGGTCACGCTCCTTGTTCAGACGTTCAATGTCACTCCAACGCTCATCAGTCTTGGGAATGGGCGGTGTGGCAATCTCAACGCCATCATCGAAGCCACCGAACAACGAGTTCTGCGCCTGTTGCTTCTCCTGCTGGTATAACTGTCCGTAACGCACCAGGGTGTCAAGGAACATCTCACCTTTCGAGTTGGTGGCGAAGAACTCCTCGCGACGGATGCCAAAACTGTCGAAACCGCCACTCAGTGCCAACGACTCGTAAGCCTTGCGGTTGACATTGGCAAAGCTGACGCGCTGAGCGAAATCGAAAATTGACTTGTAAGGACCGTTCTGCGTACGCTCGTCAATGATGGCGATAGCTGCAGCATCGCCCAAACCCTTGATGGCTGCCAGTCCGAAACGTATCTCGCCCTTCTGGTTCACACCGAACTTCTGGTACGACTCATTGACATCAGGGCCTAGCGTAGCGATACCCATCTGCTTACACTCGTCCATCAACTTCGTGATTTCCGTTATCTGATCGCGGCGTCGTGACATAATGGCAGCCATGAACTCAGCCGGGTAGTTAGCCTTCAGGTAGGCCGTCTGGTAGGCCACCCACGAATAGCAGGCAGCATGCGACTTGTTGAAAGCGTAACTGGCGAAAGCCTCCCAGTCGCCCCATATCTTGTCGAGCACCTTCGGGTCGTGGCCATTCTTCTTACCGCCCTCAATGAACTTCGGCTTCATGGCGTCGACGATGTCCTTCTTCTTCTTACCCATCGCCTTACGCAGTGCATCGCTCTCGCCACGGGTGAAGTCGGCCAGCAATCGACTGAGCAACATCACCTGCTCCTGATAGACGGTGATGCCATAGGTATCCTTCAGGTATTTCTCCATCACAGGGATGTCGTAGGAAATGGGCTCCTCGCCGTGCTTACGACGGATGAACTGCGGAATATAGCTCATAGGTCCCGGACGATAGAGGGCGTTCATGGCGATGAGATCCTCAAAGACGGTGGGCTTCAGCTCACGCAGGTATTTCTGCATACCAGCCGACTCAAACTGGAACGTGCCGACGGTACGTCCCTGCTGATACAGCTCGTAAGTCTTGGGGTCGTCGATGGGTATGGTGTCGAGGTCGACGTCGATGCCGCGTGTCAGCTTGATGTTGGCGCAGGCCTCCTTCAACTCCGACAACGTCTTCAGTCCCAGGAAGTCCATCTTGATAAGTCCCGTCGATTCGATGACGTGACCGTCGTACTGCGTACAGTTGGTCTTCGTGTCCTTGAAGTCGGGGTCATCGGCAGTACTGACAGGTACCCAGTCGCTGATAGGGTCGCGACAGATGATGAAGCCACAGGCGTGGATACCTGTACCACGGACGGTACCTTCGAGCATCTTGGCGTATTTGATGGTATTGGCCAACACGGGGTCACTCGAAGCCTCGGCATCGCGCAGTTCCGGCACGGCCTTGATGGCGTTGGTGAGGTTCATCTTCGGTGTCTTGCCATCGACATCGGGCAGGCGGTCGGGAATGGCTTTACACAGGGCATTCGAGATGGCCAGCGGCAGTTTCTCCACACGCGCCACGTCCTTGATACTGTTCTTCGTAGCCATCGAGGCATAGGTGATGATATGGGCGCAGTTCTCGTGGCCATACTTGTCCTCCACCCATTTCAGCACACGACCACGACCGTCATCGTCGAAGTCGGTATCGATATCAGGCAGCGAGATACGGTCAGGGTTCAGGAAACGCTCGAACAGCAAGTCGTACTTCAGAGGGTCAATCTTCGTAATGCCCAGACAGTAGGCCACCACGCTTCCGGCAGCCGAGCCACGTCCCGGCCCCACCATCACGTCGAGCTCGTCACGAGCCGAGTTAATGAAGTCCTGCACAATGAGGAAGTAGCCCGGGAAACCCATCGTCTTCATGATGTGCAGCTCGAAGCGCACGCGGTCTTCCACCTCTTTCGACAGCTGCTCGCCGTAGCGGCGGTGGGCACCTTCGTACGCCAGCTTGGCCAGGTAGTCGGCCTCGAACTTAATACGGTATATCTTGTCGTAGCCACCCAGTTTCTTGATTTTCTTCTCGCCCTCCTCCGGCGGCAGCGGATTCTCGCCGTTCTCGTCAGAGGTAAACTCGCGGTACAGGTCTTCTTCCGTAAACTTCTGGCGCCACTCCTCCTCTGTACCAAACTCCTCCGGGATGGGGAAGAAGGGCATGATGGGGTCGTGGTCCAGCGAGTAGAACTCCACCTTATCTAATATCTCCAGCGTGTTGCTGAGCGCTTCGGGCACGTCGCTGAACACTTCGTTCATCTCCTCGCGCGTCTTGAACCATTCCTGTTTTGTATAGAGCATACGCGTAGGGTCATCCAAGTCCTTGCCTGTTGACAGACAAAGCAGATGGTCGTGGGCTTCGGCGTTCTCCTCGTCCACGAAGTGTACGTCGTTCGTGCACACCAGTTTGATGCCATACTCACGGGCCAGCTCTATGAGCACCTTGTTGACAGCCTCCTGCTGCGGATACACCTCGCGGTTAGCACGTTGTGCAGGGTCCTTCACCTCGTGGCGCATCAGCTCCAGATAGTAGTCCTCACCAAACAGGTTACGGTACCACTCAATGGCCTCACGGGCACCAGCCATATCGCCGGCATAGACCTTACGGGGCACCTCACCGGCCAGACAGGCCGAGCATACAATCAGTCCCTCGTGATAGCGTTCCAAGTCGGCACGGTCAGTACGTGGACGCATATAAAAGCCGTCAGTCCATGAGCGCGACACCAGCTTAATCAGGTTTTTATAGCCCTGATAGTTCTTCGCGAGCACAATGAGGTGGTAACCGCTCTGGTCCTCCTTGCCGTTCTTCTGCTCCTTCGGACCATGCTTGGCCACATACATCTCGCAGCCGAAGATGGGCTTGAAGGGCTCCAGACCTTCCTTCTTGCGCCCCTTGTTGACGCCAGTGCAGTAGTCGAAGAACTCCTTGATGCCGAACATATCGCCGTGGTCGGTAATGGCCATGCCCTTCATGCCGTTGCCGATGGCCTTGTCCACCAGCTTCGATATCTTCGACTGTCCGTCGAGTATAGAATAATAGGTATGTACGTGTAAGTGTATGAAGTCTTCCATGCTTATATCGTAATTTCTGCTGCGAAGTTACACCTAAAAGTTGAGAAAACCAAAAAAAATACAGATTATGAATTAATAATTAAGAATTATTTCGTACCTTTGCATCACAATAGCAACAAACTAACCATGGGAGAAAGAATTAAGAAACTAAAGAAAATCAGAATACACCGTGAAGGCACCAGCGAACTGCTGTATAGTGCCATTGCCGTTGCAGCCATTGGCACAGGTTTATGGTATGCCTTCAGCTCACCCCTACCCTGCATCATCGTCAGCGTCGTGCTGGTATCAGCATGGCTTATGGCCTTGAACTTCTACCGCTGTCCTATCCGCTATTTCAATGGCGATACCGACAAGTTGGTGGTAGCTCCTGCCGATGGCAAGATTGTCGTTGTCGAGGAGGCAGAGGAGAACGAATATTTTCACGACAAGCGTCTCATGATCAGCATCTTCATGAGTCCGCTGAACGTACACGCCAACTGGTTCCCCGTTGATGGTCGCGTCAAGTTCGTGCACCATCAGGACGGCAACTATCATAAGGCTTGGCTGCCGAAGGCCAGCGAAGAGAACGAGCACGCCGACATCATGATTACCACGCCCGAGGGCGAGGATATTCTGGTGCGTCAGATTGCCGGTGCTATGGCTCGCCGCATCGTCACCTATGCCAAGCCCGACGAGGAATGTTACATCGACGAGCACATGGGCTTTATTAAATTAGGTTCGCGCGTAGATGTCTTCCTGCCGCTGACGGCTAAGGCCTGCGTCACCATCGGACAGCCCACTACGGGCGACCAGACAGTTATTGCAAAACTGGCATGAAGAAGCATATTCCAAATACCATTACGTGCCTGAACCTAATTTCAGGCTGCATTGCCACCTATTGGGCGTTCCAGGGCGACTACCGTCTGGCACTGCTGTTCATCATCATCGGTGCCGTCTTCGATTTCTTCGACGGTATGACGGCTCGCTTGCTACACGTCTCGTCGCCTATCGGCAAGGAGCTCGACTCACTGGCCGACGACATCACCTTCGGCTTTGCGCCTTCGGCTATCGTGTTCAGCTTTCTGAACTCGTTTCACATCCACCTGCCGTTTGTTCCCTTTCTGGCGTTTTTCATTGCCGCCTTCTCGGCCCTACGCCTGGCGAAGTTCAACCTCGACGAGCGTCAGGCTTTAGGATTTATCGGACTGCCTACGCCGGCCAATGCCCTGTTTTGGGGTGCGCTGATATGGAGACTCGATTATCAGATGTGGTCTGAGCCTTACGCGATTCCCGACTTCTGGCTTTACGTCATATTGGCGCTCATTCCCATCAGCTGTTACCTGCTGGTGAGCGAGATACCCATGTTCGCCCTGAAGTTCAAGACATGGGGTTGGAAGGGCAACGAGGTGAAGTACATCTTTATCCTTACCTGCATTCCCCTGCTGCTATTGCTTGGCGTTGCCGGCATCGCCGCCATCATTGCGTGGTACATCCTTCTCTCGATTGTCACCACCCATCGGCAATCGACAAGCGCCTAACCCCCATCACCTATTGTTATGAAAATCCTGCTTCTTATTGTTCTATTCATCGTTATCGTGCTGCTCATCTTGTTCCACGACCGCATCCGCAAGATGAAGATATTCCGTTCAAACGAACAGAAAGCGGCTGAACGTGCAGCACGCAAAGCAGCCAAGGAGGAAGAATATTTCCGTCGCACGTCGCAGAAGTACTACCGCAAGGAGGAGAAGCCCAATTTCGGCGCTGATTACTTCAAAAGAGCCGGTGAGGGGAAGAACGAAAAAAAGGGAAAGGCAGAAAAAGAAACTGCCCGCCGTGATACGACGAGCAGTGATAGTGTGACGATTATCGACGAACGCCAGCCGACGGGAAACACGGCTTCCAAGGAGAAGAAAATCTTCGACGACAGCGAAGGCGAATACGTCGAGTTTGAAGAAGTGTAATGGCTGTCGGCTATTAGCTGTTAGCCGTATAGACCAACGTACCAATTTTTTCGCCATCCATGACCTTCTTCAGATTTCCCACGACGTCCATATTGAACACGTAGATGGGCAGGTTATTATCCTGACACATGCAGATGGCCGTCAGATCCATCACCTTCAGTCCTCGCGCGAGTACCTCTTTATATGTTATCTCCTCGAACTTCGTTGCCGTAGGATCCTTCTCGGGGTCGGCGGTATAGACGCCATCCACACGCGTACCTTTCAGCATCACGTCGGCCTCAATCTCGATGCCACGCAGCGAGGAGCCCGTATCGGTAGTGAAGTAAGGTGAGCCCGTGCCAGCCGAGAAGATGCAGACATAACCCTGCTCCATAGCCTCGATAGCCTTCCACTTCGTGTAGAACTCGCCGATGGGCTCCATGCGGATGGCCGTCAGCACCTTGTTCTTAACGCCCACAGCACCTAATGCCGACGAGAGCGCCAGCGAGTTGATGACCGTAGCACACATGCCCATCTGGTCGCCCTTCACGCGGTCGAAGCCCTTCTGCGAGCCACTGAGTCCGCGGAAAATGTTACCACCACCGATGACGATGCCTATCTGCACCCCCATCTCACTAATTTCCTTAATCTGGCGAGCATAGTCGCTCAAACGCTCAGGGTCGATGCCGTAGCCCTGTGCCCCCATCAGGCTCTCGCCCGACAGTTTCAGTAGAATTCTCTTAAATCTTGCCATTGTTCTTAATGTTTTTGTCAGCAAAGATAAAAACTTTATCCGACATATCCAAACAATTCCTCGTTTAATTCGTCAACGAGAAATAATCTTTAAGGATTTCTGACCGGAACATATCACTTGTCAGACACATTAATAATCTTGGTATCGTTATTTGGTGATGTAAAAACAATTGTATTCTTTTTTTCGAGGATATATCCAATTAAATGGATATCGTCATCCGTTTCATGAAATATTCTGTAACCTAATTCATTCTTAGGCTTTTTAATAAATATGTCGCCGTCCTCATTACTAAATCCCTTGGCAATATCACCCAATTTTATGAATTCTCCATTTAAGTCAAGGAAATAGCCCAATTGAGCAAGAACAACCCGACAATTGCAGGATAAGATTTTTTTGCTAGATTTAGTATATGTAACATCTTCATAAGGTTGTCTGACTGAACCTTTCTTTCGTTGCAAGTCTGCGAGAACAATTTTTATTTCAGCATACGAAATATCTTCACCACATTTAGCTTTAATCTCAGACAATTTCCCAAATTGGACAGTCTGAATGGCATCCTTGATTCTGTTGTACTTCGTATTTGAGACGAAGTCGGAAGCATCCAAGACACCCTTCCCCACAAACTCTTCTATGTGATTATATACTGTTGATTCTGTAAGTTTCCGTTTTGCAGCGATTTGCGATGGAGTCAGTCCAGTGTCAAGTAGTTTGAGCGTTTTCTGTGTTGTTTCAGATGCCTTTTCAAGCTTCATTTTCTTGATACGAGATCTAATACCACCAGTATTACGATTCATGAGACAGGCGATTTCCTTTGTACTATTGCCTGCATCAGGGAAAGGCAATTCTTCTTTATCTGTGACGTCCTCTCTAATTACCGCTAAAAATTCTAATCCGTAGGTATCACGCTTATGTTCACCTATTCCGAATACGTTGCCAAAAGCCTGGAGCGTTGTTGGGCGTTCTATAGCAAGAGCATGTAGCGAACGATCGGACATCACAACATATGCAGGCCAATGATTTTCATCAGCTATACGTTTACGAACTTGCCGCAGTTTGTCAAAGAGTTCTTTATTCTCGTCACGTCCTACTATAACACGTGCATTCTTCTGTTCTTCCTGCAACCTCTTCCGACGAGCTTTTACACTTAAATCCTCTCGATTAATCATTGCCAACTGAACAGCTCTTTGCCCTTTTAGCACTTCTTTACCAAGAGGTGTGACATGTATGTGACGGTCCTCGTTATAGGCTATCTCAACAAATCCCATCTGCAACAATTGAAGCAAGTAGTCGTGCCAATCGCGATGAGGAATATCACGTCCAGCGGCAAAGGTCTTCAGCTGATTATAATTGTGAGCAACGACCTCTGCAGACATATTGCCACGAAGAATGTCAATAGCAACAGTTAATCCTATTGACTCGTTTGTACGCATGATGGCAGAAAGAGCTTTTTGGGCGATGATGGTGCCATCAAATACTTGAGGTGGCGTGTGACAGACATCACAGTTACCACAACTTCTGTCGCTAATTTCTCCAAAGTAGTTAAGGAGGATGCGTCGACGGCAGACTTGTGCCTCTGCATACTCTTGCATACGTTGCAATTTCTCTAAGTTAATCTCCCTCTGACCGCTCTCGTCCACAAACCTACGTAGAGTAATAATATCTCCTAGATTATAATAAAGGATGGTCTCGCAAGGCAGTCCGTCACGTCCGCCACGACCGATTTCCTGATAGAAGCTCTCAATACTCTTAGGCAGGTTATAGTGAGCGATAAAACGGATATTGCTTTTGTCAATACCCATTCCGAAAGCAATAGTAGCACAAATAACTTGTATTTTGTCGGCAACGAAATCATCCTGTACCTGATTGCGTTCCGAATTAGGTAGTCCTGCATGATACACGCCAACAGAAACTCCCTCTTTCTTTAACTTCTCTGCCAAATCTTCTGTTGTCTTCCTTGCTAGACAATAGATAATACCGCTTTCGCCTGCATGTCTTTTGATCAAATCCATGATGGAACGTAGTTTTTCACGTGCCGAATAGCCTCGCCTCACATCAAGACTTAGGTTGGGACGATCAAAAGAACCGATAAACGTCTGTCCATTTTCTATATGAAGCTGAGCAAGTATGTCCTGTTTCGTAATCTTGTCGGCAGTAGCGGTGAGTGCCATAATTGGAGCCTTCGGAAACAATTGACGTAACTGCCCCAATTGAGTATATTCCGGACGGAAATCATGGCCCCAAGTCGAGATACAATGAGCCTCATCAATGGCAATGAGCGAAACGTTGGCTCCTTGTAACAGATGCATCGTACCACCAACCAAGCGCTCAGGAGAAATATAAAGCAGTTTAACCTGTCCAGCTATACAGCATTCCAGGATGTTATTATTCAGTCCCTCATCATTACTGCTATTCAAAGCCTCTGCAGAAATGCCATTTGCCCGCAGACTGCCCACCTGGTCCTTCATCAAAGAAATTAGCGGTGAAACAACGACAACGATTCCATCCATCATTAGTGCTGCCATCTGAAAACACAAGGACTTTCCACCACCTGTAGGCATCAATACCAGCGAATCACCACCATTGATGGTATGCTGTATGATTTCCTCCTGCATCGGGCGGAATGAATCATACCCAAAATATTCCTTTAGAACCTGTTTCGCATCTTTCATCTTCATCACTTCCATTTTAGGTTAATCAGTCTCGTCAAATGTTATAGACTCAAATGTTCATTTAAGCCATATTCTCGTTTTACTCTTTGCAAAGTTACGAAAAAGATTTCGACTAGTCAAAAGAAAAGTGAAAAAATGTGGAGCAGTAGTCCTAAAGGTTGACAGTATTTGTTGCATTGTTTCACTGCAACAATACTACCTTAATTCTTAAGTTGTTGATTCTTAGTATTATACGATTTTTACCTATTTTTACTGCAACAATTTTGCGTCATCCGGAATGTTGTATTGTTGCAGTGCAACAATGCAACAATTTTATGTCAACGTTTCCAGGCTAAGCCACGAATTTCTATCGTATCTCAATGAGATAGCCGCGTATCTCCATAAGATAGGATTGTATCTCATTGAGATAGACATTGCATTTTGGGGAGATAGAACCGTATCTCGTGGAGTTGCTTATAAGAGAACTAAAAAATTATTTACAAGACACACGCCGTTTTTCATAAGGCTACGAGAAATTTTCAAAAGGGCACGAGTTTTGAAAAATACTCCACGAGTATTTCGAAATACTCCATGAGTTTCGCACAAAACTCGGCCCCTATCGCAACCTCAGTGTTTATCGGGGTTCTAGAGCCATAGAGCATCAAAAACAAAGGGTGCGAAAAATATTTACAACATAAACTGCACTTCCTTGAAGGCGTAGCGGTGGTCGAAGCCGTCGATGTTGCGAAGCACCAGATGGCCATCGTCCTCGACCGTCACCAGCTCAGCAGAGAACTCACTCAGGGCATCACGATAGCGATGGAAGCCCGTACGGCGGTAGAGCAGCGGCAGATAGCGCGAAAGGACCCCCTCAAGATCAGCCCACTCTGCATCGAACGCCTGCAACAACTGCTGCAGAAGCTGCTCCCTGTCGAACAAGCGTCCTGTGAGATTGGCCAGCGAGACGGGGTTGGGGGCATCGCTCACGAAGCGCAACTGGTTGACATTGAGACCTACGCCGATGATGCTATCCTTGATACAACTACCCTGTAGCTGGTTCTCGATGAGGATGCCACAGATCTTGCGGTCGCCGACATAGATATCGTTGGGCCACTTGATGCTCAGTGATGATGGGTGATGGGGGTTGGGTGAAAGGCTACGGGTAGGCGCATTAGCGGGAATGAGGTGAGAGGACAGAGTGTTGACAATAGCAACAGAGATGGCCATAGAGATGTGAAACTGACGATTAGCAGGCAGATCCACAGGATGAATCAGCAGCGAAAAGAGCAGGTTCTGCCCACGCTCCGACTCCCACGTGTTCGTGCCACAGCCGCGACCAGCGGTCTGATAGTCGGCCCAGATGGCTGTTTGGTGGTGGGTGATGGGTGATGGGCGTTGACTGATAGCTTTCAGCCAGCGGTTCGTCGAGTCGGTCTCGTCAATATGCGTAATTATCCATTCCATGCGGGACAAAGGTACACATTTTCCGGCAATTATTTCCGTTTGAAGCGAAAAATATGTAACTTTGCGACGAAATAGCTAAGAAACGACCGTCATGCAAATACCTATCGAGTCGATGAACCTGCTGATGCTCAACGTGGGCATGGCACGACACAACGGCGACTGGAACTGGAAGAACGTCAACTCGCCTTTCACACGTATCTACTACGTGGTGGAGGGTGAGGCGCAACTGCACCTCTGCGGCAAGACGGTGAGGCTACGCCCCAGACACCTGTATATCATCCCGGCCTACACGACTCACTCCTACGAGTGTACGGGCTTGTTCACCCACTACTATCTGCATGTCTATGAGGGTTACAAGAACGAGATGAGTCTCATGGAGCTCTACGATTTCCCCACGGAGGTGGAGGCTACGGAGGGTGACGAACGGCTGTTCCAGCGTATGTGTGAACAGCAGCCAGAGGCGCGACTGCCGGAGAGCAATCCGCAGGCTTACGACAACGCCACACAGTTCACGGACGACATCCAGCGCTACAACGACATGGGGCTATGGGAGAAGATGGAACTGCGTGGTGCCATCTTGATGCTCTTCTCGCGTTTCATGCGAGTGGCAACGCCCCATGTATGGACGCAGGATGAGCGGATGAAGAAGGTGCTCGACCATATTCACCACCATCTGGACCATAGCATCGATGTCGATCAGCTGGCGAGTGTCGCCTGCATCTCGAAGCCCTACCTGATTCGTCTCTTCAAGCGCGAGTTCGGCACCTCGCCCGTGCAGTATATCAATAAGAAAAAGGTGGAGAAGGCACAGCTACTGCTCTTCTCCACCGATAAGCCTGTCAAGGAGATTGCCTATGTCATGGGCTTCAGCGACCATTCCTATTTCATCCGGCTGTTTCGGAAGCTGACGGGACTGACGCCGCAGGAATACAGGACCATGCTTACTTCGAAATCCGGATGACGGGGGCTATCTGGTTGCAGGGCTTGGGCAATACGACCTCCAGCCCTGCTGCCGTCTGACGGGCCTTCAGCTTGCCGTAGCCCAACAGCTGCACACTGCTGATGGCCTTCTTAAAGTCCTTATTGCCCTTGGCCAGCGACTTGATGACGAGACGTCCGTCCTCGGGCCACCCCATAGCAGTGACGTAGAGGTACTTCTTTGTCTGGTTGAAACGGACGTCGCGATAGTCCATGTTCGAGAACTGTCCATCGTTGAAGCCTTGTGCATTGATTTTAATGTCCTTCTCGGCCACAGGTCCCTCGCCGAAGCGTACCCACGGACGAGTGCCGAAGATGCTCTCGCCATTAACGCTCATCCAGGCTTCCAGGTCGTCGAGGAACTTGGCCTCCTTCTCGTCATAGGTGCCGTCGGCACGCAGGGGAATGGAGAGCAGCAGGTTACCATTCTTCGAGACGATATCGACGAGCTGCCTGACCACCTGAGCTGCCGTCTTGTAACCGTTGCGGTCGTAGATGCCTGTATCGTAGTGCCAGCCGCCAATGCAGTTGCACGTCTGCCAAGGCTCCTGGATAATCTCGTTGGGAGCACCACGTTCCACGTCCCATGTCAGCGCCTTACGCTGGGCGTCGTTGAGAATCTTTCCGAAGACGACGCTACGGGGATTCTTGTTATACATGTGGGCTGCAATCCTCATGCCGCAGTCGCTGACAGGATAGAACGGCAGCACGGTGACGTCGAAGTAGATGAGGTCGGGCTGATAGCGGTTGATGGCGTCGAGGGTACGGTCATAGAAGTTCGTAACGAACTCACGGGATGGCGGACAGGCACCGTCGTCCCATCCCCACTGACGGTGTATGGCACCATTGTCCCACGAGCCCTTGCTCATGGGATGGTGCTGCTGGTAGAGCATCTGCGGGTCGAGACCTTCCCACCACTTGCCTTTGCCGTCCTCCTTCGTCAGGTTGCCGTCGTACCAGACGCCAGCCTTCTCGCCCTTCAGGTCGTAGCGCTGCGAGGGCTCATACCACGTCCACGCATGGTCGGCATGGAACGAGATACCCAGCGGCAGACCGGCTTTCTTGGCAGCACGGGCCCAGCCGTCGAGAATGTCTTTCTTGGGACCGATGTTCTTCGAGTTCCAGGGCTGGTACTGCGAGTCCCACAGGTCGTAGTTGTCGTGGTGGTTGCCCAGCACGAAGAAATACTGTGCGCCACAGCGCTTATAGCGCTCCACCAGCACCTCCGGGTCCCACTTCTCGGCCTTGAACAGCGGCAGGATGTCCTTGAAGCCCACCTCCGAGGGGTGGCCGTAGTGCTCCACATGCCACTTGTACTCGCGTGAACCTTCTATATAAAGCGAACGGGCCATCCAGTCGCCCGAGCCTTCCACACACTGTGGTCCCCAGTGTGCCCAGATGCCGAACTTGGCGTCACGGAACCATTCAGGCGTCTGGTGCGTCTCCAGCGACTGCCATGTAGGTTCGTACTGTCCTGTCAGCATCTTCTCATGCTGCTCCGATACTGGAATTTGATACTTTTGTGCTCCTACGGTAAGCAGAGCCAACGACAGCGAAGCTGTCAGTAGTATTTTCTTTGTCATTGTGTGATTGCTTTAGTAATTTGTGTGCAAAGATATAGAGAATTATCGGATTTGCAAGCCCCATGTCAATATTGTCCTATAAATAGTTTCTTTTGTGATATGGAAGGACGGCAAATCTTCGTACCTTTGCAGGCGAAAACTTTAAACTATTCGCTAACCAACAAAAGAAACCATTCATGAGGTACACTGAATTAGGAAAGACGGGCATGAAGATCTCGCACCTGAGCTACGGCGCATCGTCGCTGGGCAGCGTGTTTCACGACACCAACGAGAAAGATAGCTTCGAGGCTGTGGAGGCTGCTATCGAAGGCGGTATCAACTTCATCGACGTCAGTCCATACTATGGCCACTACAAGGCCGAGACGGTGCTGGGCAAAGCACTGCGCAATATCCCACGTGACAAATACTACCTGAGCACGAAGGTGGGACGCTACGGCAAGGACGGCGTGAACACATGGGACTACTCCGCCAAGCGTGTGACCGACAGCGTCTATGAGAGCATGGAGCGTCTGGGTATCGACTATATTGACCTCATCAACGTCCACGACATTGAGTTCCAGGCAGCGCTGCCCGGCGGACTGCAGCTGGTAGTCGACGAGACACTGCCCGCCCTCTTCGAACTGAAGGACAAGGGCATCGTTGGCCATGTAGGCATTACCGACCTGCAGTTGCAGAACCTGAAGTGGGTCGTCGAGCGCTGTGAGGGGGTGGAGAGCATCCTGAACTTCTGTCACTACACGCTGAACGACGATGCACTGGCCGACTTCGTGGGCTTCTTCGAGCAGAAGGGCGTAGGCATCATCAATGCCTCGCCGCTGTCAATGGGACTGCTCTCGGAGCGTGGCGTGCCCGGCTGGCACCCGGCTCCGCAACCTCTGGTAAAGGCCTGTCAAAAGGCTACAGAGTTCTGCAAGGCCAAGGGCTACCCCATTGAGAAACTGGCCGTACAGTATTCGGTGAGCTTCCCACGCATTGCCTCGACGCTGTTCTCGTCGGCCAACCCCGCCAACGTGCGTCGTAACATTGAGTGGGCCAACGAAGAGCCCGACTGGGAGCTGGTGAACGAGGTGAAGGAGATTATCGGTGACCAGCAGCGCGTAACTTGGGCCAACTCATAGTTGGTAATTAACAATTGATAATTGACAATTGATAATTATGAAAATGATTGAGAAGAAATACGTTGTCACGTTCATCCTCGTCACAACACTCTTTGCGCTATGGGGCTTCGCCAACGACATCACCAACCCGATGGTGGCAGCCTTCCAGACACTGATGGAACTGTCGGCAGCCAAGGCGTCGATGGTGCAGTTTGCCTTCTACGGCGGCTACGCCACAATGGCCATCCCGGCAGCGCTGTTCATTCGCAAATACAGCTACAAGTGGGGCATCCTGCTCGGTCTGGCACTCTACGCCACAGGCGCATTCCTCTTTATACCCGCAGCGGCACAGGAGAGCTTCACATTCTTCTGTCTGTCGCTCTACATCCTCACGTTCGGTCTGGCTTTCCTGGAGACAACGGCCAACCCCTTCATTCTGTCGCTGGGAGCCAAGGAGACCAGCACGCGCCGACTGAATCTGGCACAGGCCTTCAACCCCATGGGCTCGCTCTGCGGCATGAGCGTGGCCTCGCTGATTGTACTGCCACAGCTATGGAGTGACCGCCGCGATGCTGCAGGACAGATTATCTTCGGCACACTCTCGGAAGCTGAGAAAGCCAACATCCGTGTACACGACCTGGCCGTCATCCGCGACCCCTACGTGGCCATCGGACTGGTTGTGGTGGCCATGTTCGTTATCATTGCACTGACTAAGATGCCCAAGACGCAGAGCGAGGAGCAGAAGGCACTGGGCAACACCCACACCACAAGCGAGACACTGCGCAACCTGTGGCGCAATACCATCTACCGTGAGGGCGTGGCTGCACAGATGTTCTATGTGGCTGCACAGATCATGACCTGGACCTTCATCATCCAGTATGCCGACAACCTGGGTATCAACAAGGCGACGGCTCAGACCTACAACATCGTGGCCATGTCGCTGTTCCTGACCAGCCGTTTCATCTCGACAATGCTGATGAAATACATCAACAGCCGCCGTCTGCTGGCAATCTTCGGTTGCGGCGCAGCCCTCTGCTCACTGGGCGCTATCGCCATCGTGGGCATGGCCGGACTCTACTGTCTGATAGGCATCAGCTTCTTCATGTCGCTCATGTTCCCCACCATCTACGGCATTGCGCT
>Ga0310696_10002216_pt1 | contig 26182 bp, 28 predicted proteins | sample AusTroGonzalo_MG_4_FD_203885 | JGI IMG/M metagenome (GOLD analysis project Ga0310696, IMG submission 203885) | Bovine rumen microbial communities from tropical cattle in Woodstock, Queensland, Australia - Gonzalo_02 (v2) (version 2) | ecosystem: Host-associated > Mammals > Digestive system >...
AACTGTCAAACGGGAAATCGGAGCCAGCGAGAAGATCGGCTGCACCGGCTGCCGCTACTGCATGCCCTGCCCCAAGGGCGTGGACATTCCCGGAATCTTCCGCTGCTGGAACACCATGTACACCGAATCGAAGAAGGGAGGACGGGCTCAGTTCTTCCAGACGGTCGCCCTTACAAGGGAGCCGTCGTTCGCAAGCCAGTGCATAGAATGCGGAAAGTGCGAGAAACACTGCCCCCAGAGCCTTCCCATCAGGGAAAAGCTCAAAGAGGCCGACAGGGACCTCAGGCCCCTGTATTTCAGAATTGCGATTGCTTTCGGCCGCAGGTTCATGGTGCGCAAGGGCCGCAAGAAGAATCTTACTTGACCAGAACCCTCATGAAGCGCTTCTTGCCGGCTCTGAGAATCAGCTCCCCGTCCTTGGCATCGGCCTTGGTGACGACTGTCTTGGGATCGGTGATCTTCTTGTCATCGATGATGCAGCCACCCTGGTCGACCAGACGGCGCACATCGCTCTTGGTGGCGCACAGTCCGGCCTCGAAGAAGAGGTCCAGGACTCCCTTGCCGTCTCCGAGCTCGATCTCGACGGTGGGCATGGAGCTTCTGTCCCCTGCTCCTCCGAAAGCGGCCTTGGCGCCGGCCACGGCCTTGTCGGCCTCTTCCTGCCCGTGGATGATCTTGGTGACCTCGTAGGCAAGTCTGGCCTTGGCTTCGTTGATGTTGCGCTTGGGATCGTCGTACTCTGCAATCTCATCCAGGCTCATGAATGTGAACAGCTTCATGAACTTGACGGCATCGGCGTCGGCGACGTTGCGCCAGTACTGGTAGAAGTCGTACGGTGAGTACAGACCCGGATCGAGGAACACGGCACCCTGCTCGCTCTTGCCCATCTTCTTGCCGTCGGCACGCATGATGAGGTTGAACGTCAGGCCGAAGCACTCCGGTCCGCCCATTCTCTGGATCAGGTCGATTCCTGCGACGATGTTGCCCCACTGGTCGGCTCCGCCGATCTGAAGGCGGTTGTCGTAGTTCTTGAAGAGCATGTAGTAGTCGTAGGACTGCAGAAGCTGGTAGTTGAACTCGATGAAGGACAGACCCCTCTCAAGGCGCTGCTTGACGCCCTCGAAGGTCAGCATCCTGTTGACCGAGAAATAACGTCCTACGTCCCTGAGGAACTCGATGTAGTTCAGGTCCACAAGCCAGTCGGCGTTGTTGACGATCCTTCCCTGTCCGTAACCTGCAGGCGGAACCTCGTCGAAGTTCACGACCTTGGCAAGCTGAGAGGTGATGCGCTTGGCATTCTCCGCAATCGTCTCGGGAGGGAGGATCTTGCGCATCTCGGTCTTGCCCGAGGGGTCGCCGATAAGACCGGTGCCGCCGCCGACAAGAGCCAGGGGCTTGTTGCCGAACTGCTGCAGATGGTGCATGGCGAAGAACGGGACTATGTGGCCGACATGAAGCGACGGACCCGTGGGGTCGGTTCCGCAGTAGAACGTCACCGGACCCTTGTCCATCAGGTCTGACAGACCATCGAAATTGGTGCAGTCCTTCACGAAACCTCTGTCGATCAGGACCTGTAGTGCTTTGTTCATACTCTCTTGTATTCCTTTGTGGCCTTCTTGATTGTGGCAACAAGTTCGGAAACGGGAACCCTGACCTGGTCCATCGAATCACGGAACCTCAGGGTCACGGTGTTGTCGTTCAGTGTGTCGTAGTCGACTGTCACGCAGTAAGGAGTTCCGATTTCGTCCTGTCTGCGGTAGCGTCTTCCGATTGCGGCGCTCTGGTCGTAGAACGTGACGAACTCGTCGCGAAGGTCATGCTCCAGCTTGGAGGCGTACTCTGCAAGGCCGTCCTTCTTGACAAGGGGAAGGACTGCGACCGTGACCGGTGCGACCTCGGGATGGAAGTGCAGAACGGTTCTGACATCGCCCTCTTCCACCTGCTCCTCGTCATAGGCATCCGAAAGTGCCATGAGGACGTTTCTTGTAAGACCTGCCGATGTCTCGACGACGTACGGGATGTACTTCTCGTTCGTCTCGGGATCGAGGTAGCTCATCTCCTTGCCGGAGAACTTCTGGTGCTGTGTAAGGTCGTAGTCTGTCCTGCTGTGCACGCCCTCGAGCTCCTGCCATCCCATGGGGAACAGGAACTGGATGTCGTAGGCGTCCTTGGCGTAGAAGGCCAGCTCATCCGGTCCGTGCTGGTGCCATCTGAGGTGCTCGGGATGGATGCCGAGCTTGTTGACGTAGAAGTTCATCCTCTGCTCTCTCCAGTACGGGAACCACTGCTCGTCCGTGCCGGGCTTGCAGAACCACTGCATCTCCATCTGCTCGAACTCGCATGAGCGGAAGATGAAGTTCTTGGTTGTGATCTCGTTTCTGAAGCTCTTTCCGACCTGGGCGATTCCGAACGGAACCTTGACGCGTGACGAGGCGACGACGTTCTTGAAGTCGACGTAGATGCCCTGGGCTGTCTCAGGTCTGAGGTAGATCGTGGAGGCGGCATCGATATCGGCACCGATGTGGGTGGCGAACATCAGGTTGAAGTTCCTGGGAGCCGTGAAGGTACCCTTGCTTCCGCAGACGGGACAGGGTGCGTTCAGGTCGATCTGGTCCGCTCTGAAGCGGCTCTTGCACTGCTTGCAGTCGACCATGGGGTCGGTGAAGTTGCTCACATGTCCGCTGGCCTCCCAGACCTTGGAGTGCATGAGGATCGAGGCATCCAGTCCGACGATGTTGTCATGGAGCTGAGTCATCTCCTTCCACCACAGGTCGCGGATGTTGTTCTTGAGCTGGACTCCCAGCGGACCGTAGTCGTAGGCGCCGTTGAGGCCTCCGTAAATCTCACTGCTCTGGAAAATGAAACCGCGTCTCCTGCAGAGCGAAACAATCTTATCCATTGTAACTTCAGACATGTTGTATCTCCTTCTCAAGCACCGCTATGGCGCGCTCGATGCGTCTGTATGATTCATCCTCGCCCAGAAGCCTTATGCAGCTGAAGGGCGGAGGGCTGACGGCCATTCCCGTGACGGCCGTTCTGAGCGGGTTGAAAACTCCCGCGTTCTTGATTCCCATCTTCTGGGCAAGATCCATGAGGTCCTGCTGAAGCTCCTCGTCGTTCTTTTTGGCCGAAAGACCCTTCTTCACGACATCGTAGACATTCTTCAGAGCCTCGAGCGTACCGGCGGCATCCATCTTCTTGGGTATCAGGATCGATGCCTCAGGCTCGCCGTGGTCCTTGACGAACTCGCACATCGGAACCACGTCCGACAGGAGTGTGATCCTGTCCCTGATTCCGGGCACGAAGGCCAGAAGGCGGTCGTAGCCGTCGATGTTCAGAAGGTCGGCCTCTATCAGATAGGGCATCAGGAGGTCTGCAAGCTCCTTGTCCGTCTTGCGCCTGATGTACTGGGCGTTGAACCAGTCCAGCTTCTGGTAGTCGAAGACTCCGGGTGCCTTGTTGATCTTCTCCAGCGTGAAGCACTTCTCAAGCTCCTCACGTGAGAAGAACTCCTTCTCTCCGTCGTAGGACCAGCCGACAAGGCTGACGTAGTTCAGAAGAGCCTCGGGCAGATAACCCTTCTTGCGGAAGTCCCTGACGGATGTCGAACCGTGTCTCTTCGAGAGCTTGTGGCCGTCGTTTCCCATGACCATGGGAAGGTGGCAGTAGGTCGGGACCTCCCATCCGAAGGCTTCGTACAGAATCACGTGAAGCGGTCCGGAGGGAATCCATTCCTGCGCCCTCATGATGTGGGTGACTCCCATAAGGTGGTCGTCTATGACATTGGCCAGATGGTATGTGGGAAAGCCGTCCGACTTCAGGAGCACCGGATCCGGGCTGATGTCCTTGTTCTCACGGGTGATGTCGCCCATCAGAACGTCGTGGAACGTGGTGCTGCCCTCTCTGGGGACCTTGAGCCTGATGACGGGGCGGATGCCCTGGGCCTCGAGCTCTGCCCTCTGCTCTGCTGTGAGGTTGCGGCAGTGGCCGTCGTAACCCTGCACCGGGCTCTTCTCGTCGATCTGCTTCTGTCTCAGGGCCTCGAGTCTCTCGGCCGAGCAGTAGCAGTAGTAGGCCTTGCCCATTTCGACGAGCTTTCTGGCATACTCCTGGTAGATGGCAAAGCGCTCGCTCTGGATGTAGGGACCGTACGGGCCGCCCACGACGGGACCCTCGTCCCATTTGACGCCCAGCCAGTCCATCGTGTCGTAGAGGTCCTGGAGCGACTCGTCACTGTAGCGCTCGCGGTCGGTGTCCTCGACCCTGAGGATGAACTTTCCGCCGTTGGTTTTGGCGAAGAAGTAGTTGAAGAGGGCCGTTCTGACCCCTCCTATGTGCTGAAGACCCGTCGGCGACGGTGCGTATCTTACTCTTACTTCCATATACGACTCCACATGGGTATTACCATGTCTGTTTAGTTTTACAGTATTACGAGGTTTCTTTCAATGGACAGGGGTCAGGACCAGGGCCCTTCCTTCAGCTCTTTGAGGAGGTCGATTCTGGAACGGACCCCCATCTTGCCGAAGATGTTCGCCACGTGGTTGTTGACCGTGTTGACCGAGATGTTCAGCTCGGAGGCGATTTCCTTGTTCGTAAGGCCCTCGCAGATGAGCTGGACCACGGTGAACTCACGCTCTGAGATCTTGTACCTGGACAGGCTTTCGAAGCTCAGAGCCGGCTTGTTCTCCCTCTCCTGCTTGTCGATGTCGAACCTGATGTAGTTGTAGACGACGATTATCACGGAGAAGGCGAATACGTAGATCGGATAGCTGAAGTCCGCGATTGTCTCGTAGAAGAGCGACAGGATCGAAAGCGGAATCAGCGAAAGGCTGACGATGTTGATGGCAAGACAGATGTGCCTTGCCGAGGGGTCCACTATGTTCTTGAGGTTGATCCAGAGCGTCACGATGCAGTAGATGTAGACTCCCAGCACAATCAGCGTCTGGACGATGTTGGCCCACATGCTCAGTCTCTCGTCCTTCAGGATCATTGCGACAAGCCCGAGCGTGAAGTATGCGATGGCCAGAGGGTAGAACCTCAGCGTCTGCAGACGTCTCCACGGCTTTGCTATGACCCAACTGAGGAAGTACGGCAGGAAGATGATCACAAAGCCCATGCTGAGGATCATCATCGTCTTGAATACGAAGACGAACACGCCGCTTAAGCTCTGGGGCATGAAGAACAGTGAGAGTTTCGAGGCCAGGTAGATGACCATGATTCCGATAAGACTGCTCTGGAAGACAATGTATCTGCCGCTCCAGGCAGTCTTATGCAGAATGTGGGACGCTATTGAAAGCGCCAGGGCCATGCATGCGGTCGCGATTGAGGCTGTGAATGTGAACAGCAGCAGACCATTCATGGCAATTACTTGGCAAGCAGCTTCTGGTTGTGTGAAAGGTCGGCCTCACCGCAGAGCAGCTTGATGTCTTCGTACAGCAGCGGGAACGTGGTTGCCGCGATTCCGTTCTTCTTCTCGGCGATCTTGTTGTAGGTGCTCGAGTTCAGAACGGCCTTGCTGAACGAGGAGAACAGCCTGAGGTGGATGTCCTGTCCGTCGTTTGTGAAGTACTCGACAGTCGGCTCGTAGCCGGGGAACACCTTTGCAAGGGCCTGGTCGAACGAAGATGCGCTCTCGACGTAGACGTTCAGGTCCTTCAGGTGCAGGAACAGCCACATGCTGATGTTCGGGGATGTCCAGCCGAGCTTTACCTTCCTTGAATCGGCGAGCTCCTGCGAGGCTGCGATGTCGGCGGGTTTGATTCCGAAGTCGTCCAGACCGAACACGGCCCAGGCGGATGCGAACTTGCCGGCGATCCTGGCCTTGCCCGTGGCCTTGATGAGTGCATCGAGGCTGTCGGCCTTAAGGAGCTGGACCGTCATGTTGACGTATCTGCAGTCCTTTCTGACTCTGGAGAAATAGGCCGCCATGGCGGGGTTTACGGTTGCAATGAGGATAGTCTTCTTGGGAAGAATGGGATTTCTCTTTCTTGTCATGTCATGCCTCCTCGTTGACGAAGCGGAACTCGCTTGTGATGGGAAGTGCTCCGAATGCACCGCTCTCGTACATCGCGCGTGTCCTTCCGCCTGTACCGATCTTGAAGTTGCTCAGCGGATAGTAGATCGTCGAACCGATGCTGTCCTTCTCCGCGAAGTAGATGCCGTCCCTTCTGAGAAGACCGTCTTCCAGAAGTGTCGGGTTGCAGTCCACGACGAAGAGCTGGCTGGCGCGCTTGCAGCCGTTGGTGAAGACGCTCGTCAGATAGACGAGGACCTCGGGATGCAGGAACATTCCGTAGTCATCCACGACAAGCACCTTGGGCTTGGTGAAGGCCTCGAAGAAGGCCAGTGCCAGAAGCGAAAGTCTCTTCATCGAAAGGCTCTCCTTGCCGTACGGGCTCAGGAGAATGGCCTTTGTGTTGGTGTGGATGAAGAACACCATGTCGCCGTCGTTCGACTGGACGAACTTTCCGTCCTTGTTCGAACCGACCCTGATGTCCCTGATGTCTGTGACGTCCATGCTCCAGAAGAAGTTGATAAGCTGCTCCTTCCATGCAGGATGTGCATTCAGCATTGCTGCGACATAGCGCTCGGACGAGGTTCCGACTCCCATGGGGAGGATGTCCAGCGTCTCGGTGAACCACTTGTAGATTTCCGAGCAGGTCTCTCCGCCCTTGTCGGCGGCGTTCCTGATGAAAGAGTGTCTGCAATCCACGGCCTTCTCGTTGCGCTTCTTGTCACCTCTGTAGAGCTTTCCCCAGCGCACTTTGTACTTGATCTCCTCTCCGAGACCGGGCTGGGCGACTCTGTCGAACATGAGCTTCTTGGAGGTTCCGAAGTTGTAGTACAGCTTCTCCTCATGCACATGGTCCAGGTCTGCCTTGATGGTGTATGTTGCGAAAACCTCCGGCTCCTCTTCCGAGACAGCTTCCCTGAGGAGGAATCTGAGTGTAAACTCAGCCGGCTGGTTCTTGACGTCGTTGTAAGCGAATAGCGATCCCGTCAGGATCCTTCTGAGCGGATTCTCATCCGAAGGATCGGCTGTGACGATGCCCTTGACCGCCTCCAGGGCCCTGACGATGGTACTCTTACCCACTCCGTTGGGACCGATGACGGCCGTGGTCCTCAGGACCTTGAGTTTGTCGGACACGATCTGGACTTTGGTCTGGTCCATCCTCTTGTCCTTCAGCGCTGCGAACGAGAGCGTCTGCGGATCCTTGATTGACCTGAAATTGGCCACGGTAATATCAATAAGCACAAAGGCCTCCTTTGCCGCCGGGCGGCATGTCGAACAGGTAAATCATATCTTAGTTCACCGAAGAATGGAAGAAGTTTGCTCGATTGTGATCAATGTGTAAAAAAGAGGCCATTGTTTGCATAAACAATGGCCCAAAACAGCAATAATCGTTTGAAAATTGCGAAATTCGTGTTTTCAGGCCATCTCAGGCCATCAAAACTCGATTCCCTTCACGGTTTTTCCGCCGTTTGTTCTGAAGTGATGTTTGATTTCGTTCACTTCGCTCACCGTATCGGCCATGTCCACAAGCTCCTTTGGGGCGTTGCGTCCGGTGATGACCACATGGGGAAAACCGTCCTTTCCCACATGGTCCTTCAGATAGGAGACGACAGTCTGCAGGTCCAAAAGGCCGAAGGTCAGCGGGTATGTGAACTCGTCCATGACGATCAGGCCGTAAGTTCCGCTTTCAGCCTTGGAGACAAAGCTCTCCCAGCCTTTTCTGCAGAGTTCGGAAGTCGGGCCCATGTCCTTCCGGTCCCATAGAAAACCCTGGCCCCAGGATTCCCACTGCACTCCCATCTTCGAGAATGTGCGGTACTCGCCCAGGGCCTTGGGGTTCGTCTTGAGAAACTGAAGGACAGCGCATTTAATGCCCTGTCCCTCAGCTCTTGCTATCATTCCGAGGGAAGCGGTGGTCTTGCCCTTGCCGTTTCCCGTGATCACGAACAGCATATCAGAAACCGATCAGGTCTCCTCCGGTTGTGGATCCGGACTTCTCAGTGCTGTTGATCTGGTTCTGGGCGGCGTTCTCCCTGTCGTTGATCCTCTTGAAGTGGTAGTAGAGGTCCAGGGCGTCCTTGTCGCCGGTCTTGTTGTAGATCTCCTGCGTCATGTCGAAGGCCTTCTGGACTTCTCCTGTGGCGAAGTAGAGGATGGCGGCGTTCATACCTGCGTTGGCATGGCCGGACTTCTTGTACTCGTCGTCGAAGATCCTCAGGGCGACCATCCAGTTCTCATCATCCAGGGCATCGTATGCAGGGACAAGGGAATCCACTTTGGGCTTGTTGGGCTGGAACTCGAAGTACTCGGTCACATAGTGCGGGGCCAGCTCGTCGCGGAACTTGTTTGTGAACTCGTTGATCAGCGACTTGAAGAGCTCGGAAGCGGACTTGACCGTGTAGGTGTCGCGGATGAAGGCTCCCGAAGGATCCTTGGTGTGTCCGATGCGGGTGACGTTCTCACGTGCGTCGGAGCTGAATACTCCGGTTGCGATGATCTTGTTGTTCTCGACGTCGGTCAGGACATATGAGATGGAGATGGCGTACTGCTGCACGAAGTAGAAGTTCTTCTTGTAGTAGGTGTTGCCTGAGGAATCCTTTGAGGCGTACTTGTCGTTCTCCTGGTAGACGTACTCGTCATAGTACAGGTAGGAGACTTCCGTCTTGAGGATTGCGTCGACTCCGTTGTCCATCAGTGTCTGTCTGAGGTTGCCGCCGTTCTGTCCCACAAGCACGTATGCGTCTGTGAGCTTGGGCTCAAGGACCTTGAACGAGAGGCCGGTGTTGATGGCCTTGTAGATCATGGCGCTGGCGGAATCGGAAATCGAGGTGGCGACGGTGATGTCCAGTCCTGTTGTGAGGCTGACATCACGCAGATAGCGGTCCTCGACGTTCTTTGTCGGTGCATAGAGGGCCCAGAGGACCGGGCGCACCCACTTGGTGTTGTCTATGGTGGACATGACGGCGATCGTCTTGTAGCCGCTCACGTCGACCTTGGCAGGAACGAGCGTCCTGACTGCGATTGTGGTCGAACAGCCTGTAAGGACGACTACGATAAGAATCAGAGCAATGGTGAAAATACCTAGTCTTTTCTTCATTTTTGTTTCCCTTTTTGCAAACAGAGTATGACAAAGTATACCTCACACGGGTCAAAAACTCAATTGACATCCGCACTTATGCGATTTTATCCTTTAACTGACAACAAGGAGACGCGAATGTCGGCAAAGAAAAAACAGTACGGGGACTTCCTCTACGAAGACGATGACTTCGACGACGAGGACGATTTCGACGACGATTTCGACGATGACGACGATTTCGATGATGACGACGACTTCGAGGACATCTACGACGCTCCCGATGTAAGCGACTACGAGGACTACGAGCGGGACGACGACGATGACGACGATGAGGATCTCCTGTCCGACGGTTTCTCATACGAGACCGACGAGTACGGAAAGAGCCTCCGCGACGACGACTTCTGATTCCTCAGGCGCCCTCCCCATCCAGACTTCCCATACTAACCTGCATATCCCCTTCTCCGTAGACCAGAAAGAACGGCATGTCCGCACTGTACTGCCTGTCTATCATGAACCTCTTGTCGAACAAGCCTTCCTTGAAAAGGAGCACAATCAGGTTCTCCGAAACGGTCTCCAGAATCCCCTTGTAGAAATCATCTCCGAAACATGAACATGCAAAGGTCTTTCTGACCGTCGCCGAACTTCCGTCGTGGAACAGAAACTCAAAGGTCAGCTCGGGGGCGTTCTCCTCGACATCTATCTCGTCCTGAAGCAGGCTGTCATCGTTCAGGGCCACCGAAATCCCGTCCAGGATATCGCGCACATGGTGCTCGCACTTGGCCTCGTAGGTGCTGTGAAAACACCGGGACGGAAAGCGCTTGCTGTATGACACGGTTTTGGTATGTCTGTCCACGACCAGGGTCTCGGTATGCTCGCACTGGCGGAAATCGGGAATCATGCCCTGGAAGTGCTCCGTCACCTCGTTGTAGACGAAGGAGATCTCAAGTCTGTCCACCCTGCCCGGGTCAACCAGGCGTGTAATGGGAAAGGTCCTGTCCAGGATCTCCGAGAAATCCATCAGAAGCGGGTACAGGACCGAGCCCGAAGGGTCGGGGCCGCTGAGGCTGATCTCCTTTCCGTCCGGAAGCTCAATGTCCAGCTTCCAGTAGTCGCCCTTCTCCTCCTTTTCCCCTGCCAGAGAGAGGTAGAAGGACAGAAGCGGAATCAGACCCATCTTCTTCAGGCTCTGAAGGAACTTGTCTGAATCCTTCTTGTTCAGCCTCAGCTTTTCGGACTTTACAACTCCGAGGCTGGGAAACAGAATCTCATATCCGATGATTCCTCTGTCGTTGAAGAGGTTCACGTTGACCGGGGTGCCGATGGAATTGACCATCCTGAATCTTATGGTTTCGAACATAGCGGGTCTCCTCTGACCACCTATACGGTCAGAAGTGCGTTTCATCCCGCCTGCCGAGAAAAAAAGAGGAAAAAAGCTTCGGATTGTCAGCCGGCGAAGCTGTGGTACAGGATCCTGATGGTGTTCTCGAACTGGCTGTTGTCCACACCGACGATGATGGCCAGCTCGTCCGAGCCCTGGGCGATTGTCCTGATGTTGATTCCCTCTTTTCCGAGGGCATTGAACAGCTTTCCTGAGATACCGGGTCTGAATATCATCTTGCGTCCCACGGCCGCGACCAGGGCGATGTTGTCCTGGACCCCAACGTCCTCCGGAGAGCACTTGGCCTTGATGTCGCCGATGATCTCGTACAGGAAGTCGCCGATGCTGGCCTGGGAGAGGACCAGGGCGAACTGGTCGATTCCCATTGAGATGTGCTCGGCCTGGACCTTGTGCCTGTCCAGGATCTCCAGGACGTCCCTGAGGGCCTCGTTGGAGTTGTTCAGGTGCTTGGTCACGGTGAGGATGATGAAGTTCTTCTTGCCGGAGATGCCGGTGATGAACCTGTCGTTGTCATACTCGTTGGCATCGACCTTCTCGACGATCATCGTGCCGGGATGGGACGGGTCGTTGGTGTTGCGGATGTTCAGCGGAATTCCCACTTCCTTGACGGGGGCCACCGAGTCCTCGTGGAGGACCGAAGCTCCCATGTAGGCCAGCTCCCTCAGCTCGGCGAAGGTTATCTCGGAGATGGGGCTGGGGTCCTCGACGATCCTGGGGTCGGCCATGAGGATACCGGACACGTCCGTCCAGTTCTCGTAGAGGTCGGCGTTGCAGGCCGCGGCCACAAGGGCTCCGGTGATGTCGCTGCCTCCCCTGCTCATGACGCGGATCCTGCCGGTGGGAAGGATGCCGTAGAAACCGGGGATGACGATTCCCTGATTCTCCTTCAGGGCGTCGTTGACGGCTTTTGAGATCTTCTCGGGAATGAAGCGTCCGTCGAAGTCCATGAAGATGCACTGGGAGGCATCCAGGAACCTGTAGCCCAGGTATTCGGCCATGAGTCTGGACGTGAGGTACTCGCCGCGTGAGACCAGCTCGTCGACGGACATCTCCTTGCTGATTCTCTTTCTGATGGCCTCAAGCTCGTCCTCGATTCGGAAGGACAGGCCAAGGTCGTTTCTGATTTCGATGAAGCGGCTGCAGATCTTGTCGAAGACCTCGTCGCATGAGACTCCGTACGTCACGTGCGCGTGACAGAGATAAAGGAGATCCGTGATCTTATGGTCGGACGAGTTCCTCTTTCCTGATGCGGAGACCACGACAAGACGCCTTGCCGGGTCGGACAGGACTATGTCCCTTACTTTCCTGAACTGATTTGCATCGGCTACCGAAGAGCCTCCGAACTTGGCTACCTTGATCATGCTTCGGCCCTCATGTCGGCGAAGAACATAGATGCGCCCTTTCTTCTGAGTTCGGCTGCACCGTCGTGCATGGCCTTGACCGTCACGGGTTTTGTGAGGATGTAGATTCTGTCCTTGTCCTCCCCGACCACCTTGTCCACGGCAAGCAGGGCCTTGAGGTTCTCAAGATGTGAACGGTCGGTTCTGACGAGATAGGTCTTCTCGCATTCCTTTGAGTTGTTGTATGCAAAGCCAACCTGGCAGTTGTCCCTGAGCATGGACTTCTGACCCTCTGTGACTGATGTCACGTCGCGCATGACCGCCGAGGCTGTGGGATATCTTCCTGCACCCTGTCCCATGAACGACATGATTCCTGAGTTCTTGCCCTCGTACCTTGCGAGGTTCACGTTGCTGAAGATTCCGGAGAACAGGTCCTCCTTTCCGCAGACGGACGGCTGGACATAGGCATAGAGCCTGCCCGAGCCTGCAAGACCGCACTCACCTATGAGCCTGATGGTCTTGCCCATCTTCCTGACCACGTCGAAGTCCTGAGCCGACACATCGCAGATTCCCTCGATGTTGTAGTCGGAATTCGGAAGGACATCGTAGGCAACCATGCTCATCAGCATGATCTTGCGCATCGTGTCCATTCCGGAGACATCGGCAGTGGGATCGGCCTCGGCATAACCCAGGGCCTTGGCCTGGGAGAGGGCCTCGTCGAACGAAAGGCCCTTTCGGTCCATCGAATCCAGGATGAAGTTCGTCGTTCCGTTGAGGATTCCGCCGGCGCGGAGAATGGAGTCAGTCTTCCTTGCCAGATTCAGATTCTGCAGAATGGGGATGGCTCCGCCGCATGCCGCGCTGAACAGGAAGGCCAGGTTCTTCTCAGCGGCCTTCTTCATAAGGTCTGTTCCGTGGGCGGCCACAAGCGCCTTGTTCGATGTGATGAGGCTCTTGCCCGCCTCCAGGCATTTGTATGTGAACTCGAAGGCCGGATCGATTCCGCCCATGCACTCGATCACCAGTTCGGAATCATCCTTGAGGATCTCGTCGAAAGACTCCACCATGAAGTCGGCGCTCTTCTCGCCCTTTTTGACCAGAACGTTGCGCACCGTGTAGAGCGGATTGCCCTGCAGCATGTCCCAGACACCCTTGCCTACGATTCCATGACCCAGAATAGAAACTCTCATTATTGTCTCCAGATTGCACGACAACAGAAAAACTGTACGCGTATCAAAAACACTTGTCTTTTTATTGAGGACAATGTATCATACGGGCAATTAAATGGCAAGCCATGGAGGAGAAAATGCTGGAAAACTATCTGATCGTCCACAAAAGCATACTTCCGGAATATTTCGACAGCGTCCTCGAGGCCAAGCACCTTCTCGAGGAGGGAAAGGCCAAGAACATCATCCAGGCTACGAAGATGGCCGGCATCTCCAGGAGCACCTTCTATAAATACAAGGACTTCATCCTGGAGCCGGACAGCATCTCGGACGGACGCAAGGCCGTCATCTCCATGCTGCTCTCCCACGAGACCGGAATCCTCAGCCATGTCCTCACCGTGATATCGGCAGCCGGTGCCAGCGTTCTCACCATCACACAGAGCCTGCCCGTGCACGGAAACGCCAGCGTGACCATCACACTGGACATAAGCGCGATGCCCGCGGCAATCACCACTCTGCTTCGTGACATCGGAACCTGCCAGGGCGTGGAGAACGCCAAACTCATAGCCATAGACTGATCAAGGAGAAACCATGAAAGCATACAGAAGCACAAGAGGAGACTACAGCTGCGATTCGCTGGAGGCCGTCCTCAGAGGAATAGCACCGGACGGAGGCCTGTTCGTCTCCGAAAAGATACTCGCCCGGCCGTTCGACTGGAAGTCCGTCATAGGACTGTCCACCCTGGACATGGCAGCAAAAATCATGAACCACCTTCTTCCCGATTTCAAGGACATGGACGCCCTTGTGAAGAAGGCCTACAAGGACAAGTTCGAGACCCCTGATCTGACTCCCGTGAAGGAGCTTGGGGACATGTACATCCTTGAGCTGTTCAGAGGTCCCACCTCCGCATTCAAGGACGTTGCCCTGTCCATGCTGCCCCATCTGATGACGGCGGCAAAGAAACAGACCGGAGCCACGGACGAGACTGTCATCCTCACGGCCACATCGGGCGATACCGGAAAGGCCGCGATGGAAGGCTTTCATGACGTTCCCGGAACAAGAATCATAGTCTTCTACCCCGACGGAGGCGTCTCACCCATCCAGAGGGCCCAGATGGCAACCCAGGAGGGTGCCAACGTCAACGTCTGCGCCGTGAGGGGAAACTTCGACGACTGTCAGACGGCGGTCAAGAAATCCTTCTCAGCCATCAATTCGATGGAGGCCCTTTCAAAGAGCGGAAAGAGCCTTTCATCGGCGAACTCGATCAACATCGGCCGCCTGGCTCCCCAGGTGGTGTACTACTTCAAGGCCTATTCCGACCTTGTGGCGAAAAAGAGAATCAAAGTCGGAGAGAGCGTAGACTTCGTCGTACCCTCTGGCAACTTCGGAGACATCCTTGCCGGCTACTTCGCAAAGCTCATGGGCCTTCCCGTAAGGCATCTGGTCTGCGCCTCGAACGAGAACAAGGTCCTTACTGACTTCCTCAGAACCGGAGTCTACGACAAGAGAAGGCCGTTCTACAGGACAAGCTCCCCTTCCATGGACATCCTGGTCTCATCCAACCTTGAGAGACTGCTCTTTCTGGCCTGCGGATACGACCCTGCGAAGGTCAGAAAGTGGATGGAAGAGCTCAATTCAACGGGAATGTTCGAGGTCCAGGCACTCGTTATGGACAGAATCAGGGAGACATTCAAGGCCTACTCCTGCACAGAGAAGCAGACCATCGAGACCATCGGAAAGACCTACAGGGAGCTTTCATACCTCTGCGACCCCCACACGGCCGTCGGAATCAAGTGCGCATACGACTACAAGGGAGACTGTGCGGACAACGTTCCCGTCGTTGTGCTCTCAACGGCATCGCCCTACAAGTTCCCCGGTCCCGTATCCGAGGCCCTGGGCATCCCCGTGACGGGAGATGAGTTTGCACAGATCGATGAGATCTGCAGGAAGACCGGCGTTCCTGTGCCGGCGAACCTCAGCTCAATTGCGAGCAAGAAGGTCCTTCACAAGGATGTGGTGGACCGCGAGGCCATCACGGACTATGTGATGAAGGTCCTTGGAATCTGACGGGAGGCTGATATGGAGATTGTATGTCTTGACCTTGAGGGAGTCCTGGTTCCGGAAATCTGGATCGCGTTCTCTGAGAAGACCGGTATACCCGAGCTGAGGATAACGACGCGTGAGGAACCCGATTACGACAAGCTTATGAAGTACAGGATGAACATCCTGCGCCAGCACGGCCTGGCTCTGAAGGACATCCAGGAGGTCATCTCCGGCATACGTCCGCTGGACGGTGCCAGGGACTTTCTGGACAGGGTCCGCTCAATCACACAGGTGGTGATCCTCTCCGACACGTTCACCGAGTTCGCAAATCCCCTGATGAGGCAGCTGGGGTGGCCGACGATCCTCTGCAACAGCCTGATCGTCGATGACAAGGGCATGCTCACCGGAATGAAGCTCAGACAGCAGGACGGAAAGCGCAAGGCCATAGAGGGCTTCAGGTCCATGAACTTCAGGACATTCGCAGCCGGCGACAGCTACAACGACCTGACGATGATCCGCACGGCGGACAAGGGCTGTCTGTTCCGAGCACCCGAGAGGATCCTCAAGGAACATCCGGACCTCAGGCTCTGCACAACCTATGACGAGTTCTATTCTGAAATCGAGGGTTTTGTGAAGGAAAGCCGCTAGTCAGGCTCAGGCCCTGGGCCATCTGACCAGGGCGCTTACAAGGTCGGATGAGAGCTGGGTGATTGAGATCGTTCCCTTGTGCAGCGAGACTATGGTCGATGCAATGGGAAGTCCCAGACCCGAACCTCCGTCCGTCCTGGACCAGTCTCCCCTCGCCCACGGCTCGAAGAAGTCCACGTCCATCTCCTGCGGGATTGTTCCGACATTGACAATCTGCATCTCGTTGAAGCCGTCCTTCTCCCTGATCGTCCATCTGATGAGGGCACTCGGATCGGGCTCCGCCTCGGCGGCGTTCCTGAGAAGTTCGGTCACGGCCCTTGCCATGAGCTTTTCATCACACGTTATGCTCTGACACTCCGATGCGGCGCTTACCTTGCAATCAGGACCCATGCCGGAGAGCACTTCCTCGATGAACCTGTCGCAGGGGACTTCCTCCTGAATGGCCTTGGTGTCGGCCTGAAGAGTCGAGAAGTCTATGACCCTGCCGATTCTGTCGGCCAGTTTGTCGTTCTCCTTCTGAAGCTCCCTGAAAGTCTCGGTCTCTGCCGGGAAGACCCCGTCGTTAAGGCCGTCCACTATCATCTTCATGGCGGTGGCCGGGGTGTTCAGGTCGTGCGATATACTGTACAGCCATGCCTTTCTGCTGTTGGCGTTGGACTTGAGATTGCGGTCCAGATCCTCTATGGCAATTGAGATCTCGTTGAGCTCGCTGTTGCGCTGTCTGGGTATGGAGACATCGGTCTTTCCGCGTGAGAGGTCGTTCAGGGCCTTTCTGACTCCGTTGATGTACCTGGTGTTGCGCGAGCTGATGATCCAGGCGGCGACCAGTGCGATTATCAGACAGATGGGAAGGGATATGAACAGACCCCTGATGCAGGAGTTGATTATGTCCTTGGAGTACTTGTACGTCCTGGGCGAATACGAGAGAAGGTCGATGATGAAGGCATCCTGGCCGTCCACGGCTATGATGACCGATCCCACAACGCCCTCGTTCTTGTAGATTGCGGGCATGCTGATCTCGACGTTCTTGTAATCCACGCCGGCAACAGAATTGAAGCTCAGGATGTTTGTCTTGGGGTCATAGGATGAAGCGACGTTGATTCTTGTGGCGTTCTTGATCGTCGAGGAGTCCTTGCTGTCTGCCTGAATTGTCTGGCCCACGGGGAAGACGGAATTGAGCATGCGGCCTTCGGATGTCCTTCCGAACGCTACGACGTTGTTTCCGCTCAGGTCCCTGAGGATGAAGCCGCTGATACGGTCGTCCTCTATGTCGGAGACGACCATCAGGATGCTGTTCAGTCCGTAGTCCGTGAGGGATCCTTCGTTGACCACATCCTCGATGGAGACTATGAAGTCGTCGTAGACCTTGTCCTTCCACTGGTCCTGGCTGACTCCGTACTGGAACATCAGGACTCCGAACTGGATCAGAAGCACCGTGACTGATATGGCGAATATGCTGAGGAAATAACGAAGGAATACTCTACGCATCAGGCCTTCTCCTCTATCGGATAGCCGATGAAACGGTACCCGTAACCACGCACCGTTTCGATCCAGGGATAGGGACCGAGCTTCGCCCTGAGGTTCTTGATGTGGGTGTCCGCGATCCTCTCATAGGACTCGGACGTGTAGTCGAAGCATTTCTTGAGGATCTCGGCCCTGGGAAGGATCCTGGATGAGTTCTCGATCAGAAGGCCCAGGATTCTCCATTCGGCCGCCGTGAGGGAAATGACCTCGTCGTTGACCGTGACCTTGTGCTCGATCTCGTCGTAGCAGAGCACCCCGTCATCGGCCCTGTAGGTGTGGCGGTGTCCCCTGTCGGTTTCCTGGCCCCCGTCCACGCGGCGGAAGATGGCCTGGACACGAAGGACGAGCTCCTTGGGTGAGAAGGGTTTGGATATGTAGTCGTCGGCCCCCAGCTCGAAACCATGTATGCGGTCCTCCTCGGCGATTCTGGCCGTCATGAAGATCACGGGGATGTCCATGTCCTGCCTCAGTTCCCTGACGAATTCGAATCCGTCGCCGTCCGGAAGCATGACGTCCTGGATGAGAAGATCTGCTTTTGTGATTCTGAAGGCCTCCCTGACGGATGCGATGTTTCCGAACGACAGGACCTTGTAGCCTGCCAGCTCCAGATAACGTCTCACTCCCTCGCGGATAACCTGATGATCTTCAACCACATAGATGAGTTTCATAAGTACTGTTTACCCCCAAATCGGGCCTGAATCAACAAAAAGGAAGATGCACTTCACAAAAGTACACATTCGGCCTTCCTTGACATTATACAGAAAAGCAAATAACTATTTCCACAATGGAAAAGGATATCAGGCTCATCTCACTGGACGTCGACGACACGCTGGTGGATTCGCAGAAGAACATACCTCCGGAGAACATGGAAGCCATAAGATGGGCGCACTTCGAAAAGGGCGTCCACATCACCATCAATTCCGGAAGGATCTCCGCCTCGGTCCGCCGTTACATGGAGATGCTGGATGTCCACGAGCCCTACCCCTCCCTCGGAGGCGCCGTCATCAATTACTGGGACGGTTCGGTTCTGGAGGAGAACTTCGTCGGGCGTGAGACGGCTCTTAAGATCAACGCCATTGCAAGAAGCCTGGGCTGCGCCGACTTCGTGTACAACGGCGGGAGATGGTTTCTGGATCCGGGAAACGATTTCTGGGTTCAGTCCGAGTTCCGCGCCACCGGCATCATGGGCAACGTCACCGACACGGATGCGGTCATAAGCGAAATAGGAGCCAACAAGCTTCTGGGCGTAAACAAGGACCCGGAGAAGATCCTTGAACTTGAGAAGCTTATCTCCGGGTCATTCGGTTCCTGCGTCGACTGCTTCAGGTCCTCCCCCATGTTCCTGGAGATCCTCCCCAAGGGCATCAACAAGGGCAGCGCCGTCCTCTCGCTGTGCAGGTACTACGGAATCAAAGGTGAGAACGTCATGTCCATAGGCGACTTCTACAATGACATAGACATGTTCAAGGTCTCAGGCGTTGCAGTTGCAATGGCCAACGCACCCTCTGCGGTCAAGGAATATGCCACCTGTGTCACGGAGAAAAACAACTCAGAATGCGGTGTGGCCGAGGCTGTCTACAGGTTCGTGAACTGATCGGCAGGCCCTTGCATTCCTGCCGAGTTCGGAATATCCTATAACCCATGGAGTACATAAGCACCAAAGAAGCCGCCAGAAAATGGGGCATCAGCGAAAGACGTGTCAGATCCCTCTGTTACGAAGGAAAGATCGAAGGCGCCGCAAGATGCGGAGACTGGGTCTGGAGCATTCCCGTCGGCACACAGAAGCCTGCGGACGGAAGAACCCTCAGATACATGAAGAACCGCGCCCTCAGAACGGGCAACCAGGACTACCGTGAGGCGGACAAGCTCCGTTCCTCAGCAGGACAGTACAGCCTGACGACCGACCGCAAGGTCGAGATCGTCCTTGAAGCCCTCACCTACGACAACACCGAGATCAGACTGGACCAGGTGCTCTCCATCTTCAATCTCCAGGCCGAGAACGCTGTTGCACTCGAGAAGCAGATCATGGCATTGAACATGAGGTCGGCGCTCAACTCCATACCGTTCGACCTCAACGAGCAGAAGCTGCTCCAGCTTCACTCGCGGCTTATGATGTCCATTGACGAGCGCTCGGCCGGAACCTACCGCCTTGGAGGAAACCAGAGCCAGGAGACCGAGGCCATGTTCTCGCAGTACGCAGGACCCTGGTCCGTCCTTCATCCAGTCGCAAGGGCATCCTTCCTCTTTGCAGAGATCCTCAGAATCCAGCCGTTCGACAAGGGAACTCCGGAGCTTGCATTCATCGTCCTCACCAACGAGCTCATCAAGGCAAAGCTTCCCGCAGCTCTCTTCGGAGCTCCGCAGATTCCCGAGCTCAAAGCCGCACTTGCATCCACAGCGATCAGGGGCAACAGCCAGATGCTCGTCTCCATGGTCCTTGACGCCGTAACGGGGAACACCCTGAAATAACATGCCCGTACTTTTCAGAAACGCAACTGTCGTGGACGGCTCAGGGAAAAAGCCGTTTAAGGCCTGTGTGCTCACACGTGACGATTCAATCGTCTCCATCCTTCCCCATGAACCGCAAACCCTTCCGCCCGGAACGGAAATCATCGGATCAGAGGGCCTGATCCTCTGCCCCGGCTTCATGGACATGCATGCCCACAGCGACCTGGAGGTCCTGAGAAATCCGGCAATGACCCACAAGGTCCAGCAGGGAATCACGTTCGACCTTTCCGGAAACTGCGGCGTGGGAGTCTTCCCCAGAAGAAGTGACGATGAACCGGCCTTTGCGGACATAATCGGACATTACGACAACTGGACCTGGACCGATTTCGGTTCATACAAGTCCCTGATGAAGCCCGGCGTGAACATGGCTTTTCTGCAGAGCCACAGCGCCCTGAGGCTCATGGCCCTTGAGGGGAATCCCAACAGGGTCGCAGACAAGGCCGAGGTGGCAAGGATGTGCCGCTACCTCGGGCAGTCCCTGGACAGCGGCTGCGTGGGCCTTTCGAGCGGACTCTACTACGCCCCGTGCATGTTCGCCGACAGGTACGAAATCACAGAGCTTCTCAAAACTGTTCAGAGACACGGAAAGCTCTTCTGCGTCCATCACAGGTGCGAGGGAGATGAGATTCTGGAGTCCATCGACGAAATAGCCTCCTACGTTCAGGAGACGGGAGTACGTCTAGAGGTTTCCCACCTAAAGGCCATAGGACGGAAGAACCAGTGCAAGATCCCCGGGGTCCTGGAGAAGATACACAACCTCAAGGACAGGGGCTTTGACGTGGCCTTCGACCAGTATCCCTATGAGTACGGAAGCACCAGTCTGTTCAGCCTGCTTCCTCCCGACATCCTGAGAAACACCGCAAAGGACCTGTCCGTCCTTCTCAAGAGGGCCGCGACGGACAAGGCACTTCGGGACAGCATGGTGGATGAGATGATGCATCCCAGAGGCTGGGACAGCATCGCCGAGCTCTGTCCCTGGGAGGACATCAGCGTGGTCACGATGGAAAGCTCTCCCCAGTACAACGGCATGAAGATGTCAGAGGTGGCCGAAAAGCTCTCCATGGACCCGTTCGACGCCCTGTTCTTCATCCTCAGCGAAGAGAAAGGCTACGCCCTGATGTCCGACATAACCCAGACTCCCGAGACTCTGACCATGATCTTCGAGGACGATCTGATGAGCTTCGGAACCGATGCCCTGTACACAGGGGCCGCCGCTCATCCCAGAAGCTCCAATGCGGCAATCCACATGCTCTGTCAGAGATGCCTGGACGAACACAGACCGTTCGAATACGTCATAAACAAGATGACGGGAAAGGCCGCTTCAAGGCTGGGCCTCAAGGACAGGGGTCTTGTCAGAGAAGGTTTCAAGGCCGACCTTGTGCTGTTCGACCCTGCGAATCTTAGGGACAACTCAAGCTTCGCCCATCCCTATGCGATGTGCGACGGTCTTGAGGCTGTGATGGTGAACGGTGTCTTTGCACTAAGAGACGGAAGGCTTACAGAAAGCCTCTCCGGACGTGTGCTGACAGGTATCTGAGTCTTACTTTCCGAACTTCTGCCAGAGTTTCTCAAGCGAATAGAAGTCGCGCATCTCCTGGCTCATAAGATGGATGACGATGTCTCCGCAGTCGATGAGCTCCCAGCCGTCGCTTCCAACGGCCTTGTGGCGGTTTCTGACCTCCAGTCCCAGACCGTCGATCTCTGACCAGATCTCATGGGCAAGACCCCTGAGGTGTCCGAGACTGGTGACGGTACAGATGACGAAGCAGTCCGTCCAGGAGCACTCCTCTGAAACATCTATCATCGTAACTTCCTGACCCTTGTGGTCCTTGAGGAAGGCGCACAGCGCCTCTGCCTGTTTCTTTGTCTCTTCCTTCATATCGTTCCTCCGAGAACCTGCTCAAGCCACTGCGAGAAATAGCGCTGAGAGAAGTTCAGATCGTCTGTTGTGAAAATGCCCTGCGCATCGTAGCAGCTAACCGAGGGGTTGTTCGCACCCTCGAGCAGCTTCATAAGGCCTTCCGCATCCTGACCGCAGAGCTGGTTTATCTTATCCGAGAGGGGCTTCTTGCTCAAGACCGGAGCCTTGTCCACCATGGTCGCCGCCCTCTTTGCCGCCGAAGGCTCTTCCGTGCTCTCCGAACCCATTATGTCCAGCATGTCCTTCAGAGCCTGAAGCGAGTCCGCCGACCCAAGAAGGAAGCCCCTGTCATTCAGTCCCACGTAGTTGCGCATGGCCGTGGTGATCGAATCCATGCCCGAGCTCTTTCCCCAGAGAAGAATCTGCTCCAAAGGAAGCTGGATGCAGTAGAAACTGTTCGAACCCTTCTTGTAGATGAGCGAATAGGCGGAGTTCTCGAAATAGGCGTAATAGCAGATACCGGAATCGGATGCACATCCGGTGAGAGACAGTATGAGAAGCAGCAGCAATGCCAGCAGAACTGTTACCGCGGTCTTTCTCTTACTCATATGTGCTTCCGTAAACCCTCTCAAGCCAGGACTTCATGGCCACAGAACCCTTCGAAGCCTCGAAGAAGCCCTTGTCCTTCCAATGACCAATCATATCACAAAGAATGCGGTAGGCGCACTGTCCGATGTCCGAGGACCCGAGATAAAAAGCCCTCTTCTCATCCGTCATGAACTTCCTCGAAGGCTCGATGTAGTCCGCGATGAAAAGCGCCAGTGCAAGTTCGTCCATCCCTGCATTCCCCGAGGTGTGCACGCAGAGGGCCTTGTACCACGACATGGGAAAGCCCCCGGCAAGGTCCATGGCCATCTCCGCCGACACAATGCCGTGCGCAAGGACCGGGGCCTTGATGTCCTCCGAAGACAGCACTATCCCCTTCTCCGTACAATTCTTCAGGATCTCCTCATCCGTCATCTCACGGGCGATGTCATGGGCAAGGCCGCAGAAGTGCGCGGCATCGATGTCATTCCAGTGCTTCGTGTAATCCCTGCAGCCGAAATGGGAGAGGACAGCTTCCGTGGTGTCCGCCACGCCGAGGCTGTGGACATAGCGTCTTTCGGACATGCGGCCTTGTATGTAGGCCTTGAGATCGTCAGCTGTAAAGATGATTGGCTTTGACATACTCCCTCACACGCTTCGAAAGATAGTCGCTGTTCTCCTCCGAATCCGAGCGAACGGCGCTGGATGACTGGGGAAAGAGGATTCCGCTCTCGAGCTTTTTATAGCACACCCCGTCGGGCATCCTGTCCCAGAGCGGCCCGCCCGGGTTCCTTCTGCAGATCAGAAACTCCACGTTGTCCTTCAGATAATCGAAATCGTGCCAGCGGGAAAGACCCTCGATGTGGTCGTCACCCATGATCAGGCCGATTCTTCCCTCACCCAGCTTCTCCTTGAGGAGCCTCACCGTATCGGAGGTATACGAGATGCCTCCGCGCTCCAGCTCCATGGTCGAGACCTGTATGCTCTTTCCGTCCTTGGGATAGAGTTCCCTGTAGTCCTGCATGGCGAGATTGAGCATGTTCAGCCTGTCCTCGTCGGACGCAGCGGGTCTGCTGTTCTGTTTGAAGTTGCTTATCTTGGCGGGAATGACCAGAAAGGAGTCGTAGTCCGTCTTGCTCACCGCGCAGTGAAGCAGAAAGAGATGTCCCAGATGCACCGGGTCGAAGCTTCCTCCCAGAATCGCGGTCTTAACGGCTTTCATACTCCTCCTGTGTCTCCGGATAATAGGCATCCGTGTCGGGACTGGATGAGAAGCCCGTCTCGGGCTCGTTCTTTCCGAGCATGTCCACAAAGGCCTTCATGATCGGCTTGACCGAATCCTCGTCGAAGATGGACATGCCGAAGACCTGCTTGTCTGCATATTTTGCCTTGAACTTCTCGAAGTTCTCAGGCGCATTATCCTCGTCCAGCTTGGTTCCGATCAGAACCTCCTTCTTCTGGAGAAGATCAGGCGAGTAGCTTTCCAGCTCATGCCTCAGCTGCTCGTATCTGTCCAGGAACTCCGGATCCGACATGTCGATCAGATATGCCAGACCACCCGTCCTTGAGATGTGCTTGAGGAATTTGAAGCCCATTCCCGCACCCTGGCTGGCTCCCTCGATGATTCCCGGGATGTCTGCCAGAACAACGTCCTGGTCTCCCAGTCTCATCATTCCCAGCTGGGGAATCTTGGTTGTGAACGGATAGGATGCGACCTTGCTTCTGGCATTGGTGAGCATGTTCATCAGAGAACTCTTTCCAGCATTGGGGAAGCCCACGAAGCCTATGTCGGCGATCACCAGAAGCTCCAGGCCCACGCGCATCTCGATGCCCGGTTCTCCGGGCTGTGCGAACTTGGGAGCCTGTCTGGTCGATGTCCTGAAATGATAGTTCCCAAGGCCGCCGCGGCCGCCCTTGAGGAACACGAAGCGCTCAAGACCGGTCAGGTCCTTGATGACCTCTCCGGTATGGGCGTCCTTGATGACCGTTCCCGGGGGAACGGGAATCTCCATGTCGTTTCCGTTTCTGCCGTAGCAGCGTGCACCGCTGCCGTTCTTTCCGTTCTCCGCGCGGAACGTGCGGATGACCTTCAGATGAGCCAGGGTCCTGAGGTTGTCACGGACCACAAAGACGAGATCCCCGCCCTTGCCGCCGTCACCGCCGTCGGGACCGCCCTTCTCGACGAATTTCTCACGCCTGAAAGAGACACAACCATTGCCCCCGTTTCCGGAGGCAATGTCGATATAGGTTTCATCTGAAAAACCGAACATGGAGTATGTCTGCTGTTATTTCTCTACGACTATGCTGACATAGTTGCGGTTGTTCCTCTCGTGGAAGAGGACCTTTCCGCCAACCTTAGCAAAAAGAGTATAGTCGGAACCCAGGCCTACGTTCTCGCCCGGATGAATCTTTGTTCCGTGCTGGCGTACGAGAATCTCACCGCCCTTGACGAGCTGACCGCCGTAACGCTTTACACCGAGACGCTGTGCATTGGAATCTCTTCCGTTCTTTGATGAACCGCCACCTTTATGATGAGCCATTGATTGCCTCCCTTAAGCGTTGATCTTGTCGATCGTGAGAATTGAATACTGCTGTCTGTGACCCTGGGTCCTGCGGTATCCCTTTCTTCTGTGATACTTGTAGACACGGACCTTGTCGCCCTTTGTGTTGGACTTGAGGGTGGCTACAACGCTGGCGCCTTTGACATAAGGAGCGCCGAACTTAACGTCATTTTCCTTGACAACTGCAAGAACGGAGTCGTATGTGACCTGAGTTCCGACCTCAGCATCGACCAGATCGACCTGAACTGCCTTTCCCTCTTCCGCCTTGTACTGCTTTCCAAGAATCTCTACGAGTGCGTACATTGAACACATCCTTAAAATGAATTTACCCTGACTTTATACAACCGCAACAGCTCTTTGTTCCATAACTCCTTGAAACAAAAGATGAAAAAGTGCTATTGACTAACTACCAGTCGGTAGTTTTTAATAGGACCATGACGACAAGAAGCGACATAATCACCGCCCTTTTATCCCTCGGAGAGGAAAAGGGCCTTGCCAACGTGAGTCTTTCGGACATTGCCGATGAAGTGGACATCAGAAAGGCAAGCCTCTACAGCCATTTCGACGGCAGACAGGCCATAGTGGATGCCGCCGTGCTCCACTGCAGGGAGATTCTTGCCCGAAAGCAGTTCGACGTGGACTTCAGGGCAAAGGATGCAAACTCGCTTCTGGTCTCTCTCTTCAACAGCATCATCGAGACCTTCGCCGAAAAGCCCGTCTCCTCCTACTTCTCCATCATCCGGCAGATGTGCATGTTCGACGGATCCTTTGCGGACGAGAACCGAAGGATAACCTCGATGATCACGGCCCGAATAAGGATCGCACTCGAGTTCTGCGTTCAGAGGAACTGGCTGAACATAAAGGACACGGACTATGCGGCGGACCTGATCACCGCGGCAGTGATAAACAGGATCTGCGACGTCCTCTCATCCGAATCGGAATGGGACACGGACATCCTGGCAGAGAACCTGATCGCACTCTTCTCCTGATTACATCTTCTCGAGGAACGGGATTCCGACAAGGTCAAAGGCGTTCTTCATGGTCTGGAGGACCATCTCGCAAAGGCAGACTCTGGCCTTGACCAGGGCCATGGTATCGGCCTTGAGGATCTGGTTGTCGTGGTACCAGTGTGAGAACTTCTTGGACATGTCGTACAGGAAGGCGCAGATTATGCTCGGATCGTACTGCCTGCAGGCCTTGGCCACGGTCTCGGGGAAGGAGCCGATGAGCTTTATCAGTTCCCTCTCGTCGTCCAGGGCAAGGATGGCCGGCTCGAAGTGGATCACATCATAGTCCGCACGGACCTCGTCGTACTTGCGAAGCATCGATGAGATTCTGGCTCCCATGTACTGGAGGTACGGTCCGGTGTTTCCGTTGAACGAAAGCGACTCCTTGGGGTTGAAGACAAAGTCCTTGTTCGGGTCGAACTGAAGGATGTAGTAGTTCAGAGCTCCAAGG
>Ga0310696_10002217_pt1 | contig 26181 bp, 16 predicted proteins | sample AusTroGonzalo_MG_4_FD_203885 | JGI IMG/M metagenome (GOLD analysis project Ga0310696, IMG submission 203885) | Bovine rumen microbial communities from tropical cattle in Woodstock, Queensland, Australia - Gonzalo_02 (v2) (version 2) | ecosystem: Host-associated > Mammals > Digestive system >...
TGCACCAAGAATGGAGAGCCAATGGTTGGCGTGAATTGGTGATAGAAGATTTTCACTTTGCATTTGAAGTGGTTAATAATGTTGATGGCGAACGCGTTGTGATAGTTCGTGATGCCGTACATAGTTTGTTGTACCATTGATCATTTTTCTGCGGCCTTCGGCCTTTATTATGTCACACAGAAATCACGGAAATCACAGAAATTTTAGCCTGCGGCTAAGGGTGGCAAACAAAAAAATCAAGACAAACTGCAACAGTATTGGAAACAATGGCGAAACAAATAACTCTTTTGAAGTGCGTTTTCCTAACGCCTCAAATCACAAGTTTCAAATCCTACCGTCTTCTCGCACTCACAATCTTGCCAATATACTCATGATGAACGCCGGCGGGGAAGTTCTCGTAGCGTTTGCGCGGGATCTCCTCGAAACCTCTCTGATCGAACGGACCACGGTACATGATTTCGCACTCATAGACCTCGCGGGCCTCCAAGTAGTAAGGCGTACCGTGCTCAGTATAAGCCACATGCAGGCCTAATGCCGCATCTTTGTCGCCGTCGCGGCCGCTGTGCGTGCCCATGTACTCGAGTATGTCCTTGCGGTCCTCGTCGAAGACCATCACGGTGAAGTACTGGTAGCGCTCCATGAACTCGTAGGTGTAGCGGGCAGGCGCGACATACACGGTGATGGTGCTGAGGTTGTGCTGCCAGATGTTGCCCAACGCGCCCCAACCGATGGTCATCGCGTTGTGACGACGCACATCGCCGGAGGCCAACAACAGGCCGTTGCCCTTGAACCAGGTGAAGGGGTTGAGATTCGGCGACTGCGTGTAGTCAAATTCCACGAAATCAGACTCTTTGATGGGACGGACTTCGGGCTTGGGCTGTCTGCCGCCGTAGACGTTATACGAAATATTCTCGGGTTTCCATTTGTCTTTGGGCTTGTTCTCGCCGGCAGGATAGCCGATGACGATGGTGTTGAGCGGGATGAGGTTCTCCGGCAGATTCAAGACGGCGGCGACTGCCCCGCAACGTTTCCGGTCGGGGTAGGTGCCGGTCCACACCGCTCCGAGGCCTAAGGCATTGGCGGCCAGCAGGATGTTCTCGGTGGCGGCGGAGCAGTCCTGCACCCAGAACTCGCGTGCCTCGCCGTCCAGGGCTTTCTTCATGTCGCCGCACACCACGATGGCGAGGGGCGCTCTCGTGAGCATGCCCGCGTGCGGGTTGGCCTTGGCGAGTGCGGCCAGTTGCGCCTTGTCGGTGACCACCACGAAATGCCACGGCTGACGGTTCACGGCGGTGGGGGCCGCCATGCCGGCGCGCAACAATTGCTCGATGATTGCCGCGTCTACGGGCTTGTCGAGGTAGCTGCGAACGGAGGTGCGTGTCGCGATGTTCTCCAGCGCGGCATTCTTATAACTGTCTGGTTTCTGCGCTTCTGCGCTCATGCTTGCGGTCAGGACCGCCATACAAATCAAAATGGCCATACGGTGTCTTTTCATCTGTTTCAGATTTTCGTTGTTAATAAAGCGCAAAAATACGAAAAATGTAATTCGTAATTTATGTACCTTTGCCGCGCTATTCAATTGATTGCCTTTATGATTACCAAAATCGTGCTCACCGGCGGCCCGTGTGCCGGGAAAACCACCACCAATGAACGTATTGAGGAGTTTTTCACCAAGCTCGGATACGCCGTATTCACGCTCCCCGAGGCGGCCACGCTTTTCATCAAAGCCGGTGCCGAATTCCTCACGGAAGACCCGCATCTCTATTACGAAATCCACCGCAACATGATGACCTTCCTGTTGCAAATGGAGGATTCTTTCTATGAAATCGCCAAGGCCAGCGGCAAGCCTGCGCTTATCGTCAATGACCGTGGTGCGATGGACCTCTCCGCTTATATGAAACCCGAAGACTGGCAGGAACTGCTCAAGGCAATCGGGAAGACGGAAGACGAGCTGATGGGTCGCTACAAGGCGGTTTTTCACTTGAGTACCAGCGCAAAAGGAGCTCCTCACAGCTACACCCTGAGCAACAATTCCGCCCGCATGGAGGAAACTTTGGCGGAGGCCATCCGCGTGGACGACAATTTGATCAAGGCATGGGAAAAGCATCCTAATCTCCATGTTATCCCCTCCGAAGAGTTCGTCAAAGACAAAATCGACAACGTGTTGTTCGGCATCTCTCGGGAACTGGGTATCCAGGACTCTGTACATGACCTTATTTATTAGGCACTAGGCACTAGGCAATAGGCAACAGGCAACAGGGAACAGGCAATAGGCAATAGGAAAAAGGCAACAGGCAACAGGCAATAGGCAATAGGAAAAAGGCAACAGGCAACAGGCAATAGGCACTAGGAAACAGGCTGTTAGAAGCGGTACAGGCATTGTACCTTTATCTCCGTTTTGTGTGGCTTGTCGATATGGGTCAGGCCGCTGCTGATGTCGGTTTTCTTCAGGTAGTGTGTCCTTGAAATCCGGAACCAGACACTGAAGTTTTGGATTTTGTAACGCAGCAGCAAGTATGCCCGCGCCCCTTGGTAGTAGTACGAACCGATGGTGAAGGCGTAGTAAACGTCATTTTCGTAAGCGTAGAGTCGTTCGTCGTAACGGTCGGTGTCGAAATAGGCGATGCGCAGGTGCACGCTCAGCTGAGGCTTCTTGAAATTCAATGCCACATCTTGGTACATCAGAAAGCCTTTGTACCAACGTTTTGTCGCATCCGTTCCCTTGTTGAGCACCATGCTGATTTCCGTTTTGGTGTTCAGGTAAGGCAGCGGGGTGTTCGTCCATTGCAATCGCAGTCGGTGTCGGCATTGCTCCTCCAGCCGATGCAGATGAAGGTCCTCGCCTTCGTTCTTCGGCTTTGATTTCCACTGGTAACGCAGGTAAAGCACACTCTTTCGCGGCAGTCGGCAGGTCAGGGATGCGCCGGCTTCCATTCCCTGCACAGGCGCGTCGGTTTGGTAGCTGAGCCACAGCAACCGATAGTAGTCGCAGAAGAGGTCCGCTTCCACGTTTCGCGACAGCACGAGATGTCCGGTGAGATACGCGCCGCCCTCCCCGCAGTCGCCGGAGACAGTGCGGAATCCGCTACCCATGGCCGACTGGTAGCCGGTCGTGTAGTAGCGCAGCTGGGCCGCCATCTGGAAGACGGGTGTCACGGGGAAAAGAGCGGCCTGCAGCACGACCGGTTTCCCTTGCTCGTTGACCGCCACCTCCCCGAACAGCAAGGCTTTCCTCACCAAAACCTGGTACGACACACTGGCATTCAGACGGTTAGGGTGGAGTAGTGACTGCCATTTCTCGCGAATGGTCGCACTGTCGCCATATTCTCCGTAGGCAATCGCCTGTACTCCTACGGAGAACTGTGCCCGCCGGTAGGAGAGGGCGCCGCCGAAAGCGGTGAGGTCGGTTTCCGTGAGCGCGCCCGCGAAACCGCTCCCGGACCAGTTCGTGTTGCCGACGGTGACCGCCCCGCCTCGGAAGAACTGGCTCTCGTTGGTGGTGGCCACCGGCCGGATGCCGTCGCTGAACCGTCGCAGTCCCCCCACGCCCGCACCTTTGCCGGACATCATGGATGAACCGAGGACCAACCCTTGTCCAAAATTCAGCCGATAGTCCCCCAATACGGCGTATTTCAGCATCCCAATGTTCCGGGCGTAAACGGAGCCGGAGTAGTGGTCGAAGCCTTGTTTCTGCTTGCCTCGGAAGAACTGCTCGCCGGCATCCTTCTCCCCGGCGACGCGGAATCCGAAGTTCTGTCGTATGCTGAAGTCGTAACGGAATTGTACGTGTGGCGGTGAACCGTCGTAATAGTTGGTTCGGGTTGTGTCGTAGCCGTCCTGCCGCTCCAGTACCTGCCCGTAGCGGAGCCAGACCACGCTCTTGCTCGCACGCATCAACTCCCGGAAAGTCGGTCGCTGCTTCGGCGGCGGCGCGATGACCGCCCTGTCCGCCAACAACCGCATATCCTCTTCCGTGAACCCGTTGATGGCAGGAATCTCGTAAATGCTGTACAGCTGTCCGAAATTCTCAATGTACAACTGTAACTGATAATATTGATAATCTGTTAGTTGTAATATATTGATGGCGGTTTCGTAGCTTAAGTCGTTGAGGTTTGGGCGTGCGCCGTTCCGAAGCTCTTCCATTCGTTCGAGCATCTCCTCGGTCGCATTTTCCACGTCTTCAAACTCTTCCGACTGTCTCTCAAAACCTTCCAGGACATGTTCCATAAACAGCGTGGAATCCTGCTGTGCGATAGTTGGTCCTTTCGGGATTGCCAAAATCAGCAACACACACCAAATGAGCTTTTTACTTATTGTCTTCATCGTTTTTCGTTGTTCATTATTCAATGGTCATCATTCCTCATTTCGTTAAAATACCAACCGCCTATCTCCGGCGATACCGAGACACGGTAATACCATGCGGCTCTCACGGAGAACAGCAGCCGTTTGTGCCGCCATCCGATGTACACGCCTACGCGGAGGTTTGAACATTCGGCGGCGAGTAGCAGCGGCTCGATGGGCTGGGTCAGGAAGCGGCAGTCCACCTCCCACGCGCCGGGCAGGCTCTTGGATACAGAGAGCGAGGTCAACAGCTTGCGTATTGGCGCGTATGAGCAGCCGATGACGAAATTCATCGGGATAACTTCCTGACCGACAACGCCGTATCGAAGCATAAACGGATTATAGATTGCTGCGTCGAACAGCAACTTTGGCGAAAGCCGGTAGGCGAAACTGAAGTCCGCACAGAGCGAGTGCCGTGCGGGGTATCCTCGGGCGTGTGCCAACAGATAGAAGATCCGGGCGGACATGGCGAAACGATTGCCGAAGTTGCGTCCGTATCCGACGGAAAGTCGGAAATCTCCGTAATTGGCATAGCCGTAGTGGTTTACGGAGGCGGTTAGCACATTTTTCCGCACGGTCAGCTGTCCGGTCATTTCCGCAAACATCATCTCCTTCGTGCAGAAGTCGTTCCGGATGTGAACCCCAATTTGCGAGGGCATGAAGCAGCTGATTGAGGGTCTCTCGGCCGCGATTTCGGCGGCGAACACGCGGAACAGCGCATCCTGTGCCGCTCCCGCGAACGGAGCTGCTGACCACAAACAGTTGAAAACCAATATTTTCAATAATTTTTTCGTTTTCATTGTTTAAATACTTTGTTCAATGGCAAATATACATCGCGAAAACAGCCTTGTCAAGTTAAAAATTGTTAATAATTTTGTACTTTTGCCGCCATGAACGATTTGAACCGAAACATCCGCATAGAAGAATACGACTACCCGCTTCCGGAGTCGCGTATCGCGTTTTATCCCGCCGCACAACGAGATAATTCCAAACTGTTGATATTCAACAAAGAAGAGGATAAAATCACCGACGCTGTCTTTCATCAGTTGCCGGATTTCCTGACCGAAAACCATTGGCTGGTTTTCAATGATTCCAGGGTGATACATGCGCGGCTACGGGTACATAACGCCACGGGTGCGGCTATCGAGATTTTTTGTTTGGAACCACTGGCGCCCAGCAACGACCCTGCGGTGGCGTTTGCGCTCACTGGTAGCGTGACTTGGAAATGCATGGTGGGCAACGCTCGGAAATGGAAGCATCCGATTGAAATGGAAGTTCCTGTCAAAGAGCGGGTTGTGCGCGTACTTGCCGAACGGGGCGAGGCTGTTTCGGGCACGTTTGAAGTGACGTTCACTTGGCCTGACACGGACGTTTCCTTCGCGGAATGGGTGGAGGCTTACGGGAAAGTACCGTTGCCACCGTACATCCGTCGCGACGCGGAGGAGAGTGACACAAAACGCTACCAGACCGTTTATGCTCATCACGATGGCTCCGTGGCGGCTCCCACCGCCGGACTCCATTTCACGGACGAACTCCTGCATGAGCTGAATACCAAAGGAATTGACACAGAGTATGTTACCCTGCACGTCGGCGCGGGAACCTTCAAGCCCGTTTCGTCCGAGACGATCGGGGGGCACTTCATGCATGAAGAGAAGATTCTGATTACGGAGAAGTTTATCCGTAAGTTGCTGGATAACAGAAAGAAAAAACTTGTCGCGGTGGGTACAACGGTCACCCGGACGTTAGAGTCGCTGTTCGTCATCGGGGCGAAGATGCATCTTGGGTTAGATAACCTGCTCGTGGTGGAGCAGTGGGAAACTTACGACAATCCAGCCATACATGAAGTGGATGTGGAGGATGCTCTCAACGCGATTCTCTCCTACTTGCGTGCCCACGACACGGACATGCTCCGGGCGGCCACGCGACTTATCATTCTCCCGACGTACACCCGTCATCTAGTCGGCGGGCTGATTACGAATTTCCATCAGCCCAAGAGTACGCTCTTATTGCTGATTTCCAACTTCTTAGGGGATGAGTGGCATCGCATTTACCAGCATGCTTTGGATAACGATTACCGGTTTTTGAGCTACGGCGACGCAAATCTATATTTGTAAATTTAAGAATCAGGTTTCGTATAATTCTTTAACCATTAACCCTTAACCTTTAATCCTTAACCTATTACTGTTGCACCATGTTTTCCCAGCGACGGAAGGCATCGGATTGAATGTCATAGAAGACGTTGTAAAAGGTTCTGGCCCAGTAGTTTCGGAGGCCTATGCCTGCCGGTTTTTTCAGGAATTTTTCGCAGAGAACAATCTCCCGAGTGTCTGTTTTGGTAATGACAACCCAGATTGCGGCGGTCTTCACGGTCGCGTCGAACGACTCCACCGCGAACATCAGCGCGTATGGGAGTGTTGCGGGCAGCTCAAACGAGGCGGCAAATTTGCACATTTGTTCATCGGAGTAGACATGTTGCGAACTGATGAACAAAGTGAGAATGTCGTTGACTTTCAATGACTTGTTCAGTTTTGTAATAGCCGAAAGATCATATTTCATGATGGGCTTTCGGAAGCTCATGCGGATGTCGTACTTTTTCTGGTCGTTAAGAATCAGCTTGTTCCATTCATGCAGGTAGTGATGAAGGCTTTCTTGGCTGAAGTCAAATCCTTCGCGGGTGAATTTGGCTTTCGCGAAATTGATGCCGACCCACAGAATCTCCCGGGTTTTAAGGAAGTCCGAAAACAATGCTTCATTCATGTACATAGCAGGTCGGTATTTGTTTGATGTTTAATGTATTGCGCTTATATGGTTCGCCATTCGGTTTGTAATCGGCAATATTCGTTAGGCTCGTTGGCGGAGATGATGGAGGTTCGGAATGTGCTGTCGCTGTCGGCTTCCGACTTTATCCTGTATTGATCCCCTAACTTGGCCTGGGACACGAAGTTGACGGTCACGGTGGCGATGCGGTGCGACATTCGGAATTCCTGGCTCAGGGCGTCGAAGGCCCACTGGATGTAGTGGGCATTGTTGACGTGGTGGTTCATGTCAAGGTCTGAAGCCTGTACCCATAAGGGAGTCAGGTTGGTTTCTTTTGTGGTTATTGCGCTGATTTTCTGTGGTTTGCGCTCTATTGCGCAGCGTTCTTGCATTGGGAAGTCGGCGTCGAAGTCGCTCATGCGTTGCGGACGTCCCGTTGCGATGTCGAGGATGGCCCACACGGAGCTTGCCGCGACGAGCACATTGCCGTCGTCATCGAGCATTTCGTAGTCACGAGGTGAGGTGGCGGCCTGTGATTGCCGAACCCAGGTCCGGAGCGTCACGGTTTCGGTCCATTCCGGCAACCGGTTGATTTCCATACGCATACGGGTGATGACCCAGAAATAGCCGCGTCTGCGGAGCTGGTGCCAGCCGGCATTCAGGCAGGAGGCGTGGCGGTTGCTGATTTCCGTCAGCAAACCGAACAGCGCGCTCACGGTCATCCGCGCGTCCTCGTCCACAAAATAGGACGGGACTTTCATCGTCTCTTCATATATAGTAGGTGTGTCTGTCATTTGGGTAATAAGGCAAAAGGCATTAGGCAAAAGGCAAAAGGCAATAGGCAAAAGTTAAAAGGCGATAGGCAATGTTACCATTGTCCGTCGAAGGTGGTCCAGAGGTCGTCGCCGAGTTTCCAGGCACGTTCAACGGCCTCGTTTCCACATATATCGGTGAAGTTGGTGAGCACTTGGACGGCCTCGTCGTAGCGGTCTTGGTTGATGAGTTCCATGGCTTCCTGCTCGATGATGTAGTGCTCGCGGATGAAGTCTTTCTGCAGCGGCTCCCAGGCTTTATCCACCATCACGTGCATATCGCCCCAGCGTTTGGCGGCGATGGTGCCCACGCGGTTGAAGGCCCACCATGCCGACTCTTTGCTGAAGCCGGTAAGCCGGCCGTCGGTCTTATAGGTGCTGGGCAGGTCCGTAACGTTCGCGTAGATAGGCACATAGATGGAGGAAGCCACGTTGTCGAGGGCGAACCAGCAGAGGGCGCCGACCTCGTCGGGCAGCCAGCTGCGGCATTGGATGATGGTGGCGTAGACGGTGAAATGCACCGCGATGCTCCGCTCGCCGCGCTCGTTCCAGCCTCCGTTGATTCGGTGCAGTTTCAGTTCGTCGAGTTTCATGAACGGGTTGGCCATCGGCGAGATGACGGTTTTGCCTTCTTTGTCGGTGACAGTCAGCGTTTTGCGCATGTCGTACGGCGTACCTTCGTAGTAATCTTTGAAGATGCTCATCATTTTTTCGAGGGTGACGAGCGTGTCCGGTTTGACGGAGAACGGGTAGTTCTCGGCGTTGGGGTCGAGGTGGAGAGAGGGGGCCACGAGGTCGAAGACGCGCCATTCGCGGCGGCGGCAGGCCATCATCGTGCGGGTCTGCGGCGCGTAGGCGTAGGCGAAGCGGAAGGTCGATTTTCCGTCCCACCAGCCGTTCTCCTTGGCCAGGGTGTAAACGTTGTCGGAGGCCATGAAGTAGTCTTTGTCCTTGAGGTTGATCTCGCGGATGGTGGAGGCGTTGGCGTTGACGGCCACATGGTCGTCGGGCACGCGCTGGGCGGCCCACACCGCGCCGACCTTGCCCTTGCCGGGACCGAGGATTTCAAGATGCCATACCTCGTCCTTGTCGGCAATGGTCAGGCACTCGCCGGCGTCAATCCAGCCGTACTTTTTGAGCAGCACACCGGCGGTCTCGATGGCCTCGCGGGCGGTGCAGCAACGTTGTAACAGGAGCATGCAAAGTCGTTGACAGTCAATGAGTCCGCTGTCAGACTGGAGCTCCTTGCGTCCGCCGAATGTCGATTCTCCGATAGCCAGTTGCGCTTCGTTCACACAGGGGTACGCGGTGTTCAGGAACTGGTAGGTGTGCTCCACCTGTGGGATCTCGCCGACGGGGATGTTGTCGTAGCGCAGCATTTGTCCGGGCAGCTGTTTCTTCGCCCACTGGCGCTTGTAGAGCGTCTGTTTCGCGCCCTGTTCGTAGTCCTGCTCCGGCGTCACGTAGATGTTCGTGCGGGAACGGTGGCTGTCGTCGGTGTGCGAGGTCATTACCGACCCGTCGGCCGACGCCTTCTTGCCCACAGTGATGGAGGTGCATTCCATGCCGTCCGTCTCGAACTCGGGAATGACCTGCGCGTGCAGGGAAATACCCATCAGCACGACAAAACCTAACCAAAAAGCTCTTTTCATATACCTGTTTGCTTATCGTTTACGAGGTGCAAAAATACGTTTTTTTTTGTTGTGTTCGACAACCCCGAAAATCTTAAAATTCACGCCTCGCTATGAAAATCCCCCTTGGTTTTAAGCCCGAAGTTGCGGAAAACGATTCCGACCATGCTTTTTGAGTCCCGAAACGCCATGTTTCCGTCCATTTTTGTGCGCCAAAAATTTAACAGTTAATTGTTAAGAAATGAAAATAAAAAATATTTTAATCTAATCGGTTTAACGGTTTGAAAAATTTATATTTTTGCCGCAGTCGAAGTTTAATATGTATGACGAAAAATTAACAATTAATTCTTAAAAAATCACACTATGAGGAAAAAGCTACAATTTCTGATGATTTTCCTGGCAATGGGTCTTGCGACGGCTCTTTCGGCACAGGAAAACAACGATTTTCATGTCCATTTCTCGGTCTTGGACGCCACATGCTACAACAACGGCAAGGTGTTGTACGCGCTGGTGGACAGTACAGGTGCGACGCTCGATTCTCTTCCGCCCGGACTCTCGCAGACGCGCGCCTACTACAAACTGTTCGAGGGGGATTCCGCACACTACGCAGGTTGGTATTATATTGGCGGAATAGACACGCTGACAGTGAATTACGGCACCTACATCGTGGGTGTTGAGGCTTTGCTCGACGATGGCGCGGGCGGGTTTGTCCGGCTTGACACGCAAACGGTGGTGACCATCTCAACGACTTATCACAAACCTACGGTGGCCGTTGTCTCTCAAAATGCTGATTTTCTGAGGACTTTTGCGGGCACGCTCTACACCGTTCCGTGCGAGGACATCGGGCGCGTCCAGTTGCGCATTCTCTACGGCCAATACCCATACGTGGTGACGGTTTCCAACCAGACCACGGGAGACACACTCCGAACCGTCATTTTCAACGGTCGCCAGTACGACGGAAACGACGAGATCTATTATAATTACAAGGACTATTATTCCATTGACAGTCTGCCTGGCGGAGCGTGGACGTTTCACGTGGAAGACGGTTGCGGTTACGGTTTGCCGGAGGTCCTGGCCACGGTGCAGACCCAGCGACTGCCCTCTCCGAAAGAGACGAACATCTATGCTTCTTCTGGTGATTTTACCGACAGCAACGTGGTGAAAATCGCCCTTTGCTATGAATATAAGGTAGCCAGCTTGATGGACTTGCTGCACCAGCATGCACGGTATCGCTTCCGCCACGCCGGACTTTCTGACGGCGAATGGCGCGCTGTACCTTACGATACCACGGTGATAGGCTATATCCTTACCCTTTATGACACGGTGGACGACGTCGACCGCTATTGTGACCTTTGGAACAGGGATATCACGATTGAGTACCAGACGTTAGGTTGCGGCACATCGTCTTTCTCGAATGTTATTCAAATATATAAACCCAATGAGGACTATTTTGTGAAAGAAAGTACCGATGCCATCGATTCCATCCGTATGGAGACGGGCAACTGCATTCGGAATCAGGCTTGGCACAGAGAGAACTATGGCATACGATATTTTAAAAGAGGGGTATATACCCAATATAATCCGGGTTATATGGATAAGAAAGACCACGAGTTCTACCGCTACCATTATACGCACCCGCTTTCGTGGGTTTATACGGATAGGCGCACCGGAACGGTTCTCAAACGGGATACGGTTTCCATCATCACGGAAAAATCGTTGCTGACTGCGGCGGAAGTCTATTCCTTTTATGGTGAGACGTATGACTCGACGCTGGTCATTCCGCTGGAACGTAAACTGTTAGACGGGAAGGGCTGTGAGCTTTACACCACTGTTGACACTGTTCATTACATGCATTGCATCACCCGTGAGGCCCCTTACTGGATGGTGGATTACAATGACGATGGGGACAAGTGTTGCACCTTCCCCCGCAGAGTCAGGTTGTATCGAGTTTCGGATTTTGGGGCGCCTGTTGATGGCACTGTCGTTCGTTTGGTGCGCAGTCCGCTCAACAACCTTTACAATTTCGAGGCGGTGTATCACGAGGCCGACAACCGCTGGTCGGTTGTTAGGGACAACGTTGGAAATACCGCTGCCATTACAGGTATGTCTGGTGGTATCTCTCTGGTTATCAGTGATTATTGTCTGCCTTCTGGCCCGTATGAGTTTGAGGTAGTCACCTCGTGCGGGACGGAGCGGGTGTCGAAGAATGTGGCCTTCAACGACCATCGGTTCATGCGTTTGTCGCAGGAAATCGAATGCGTCACCGAACGTGACTGCGGTAATCTGTACATACATTATACGAGAGGCGGCTATGAATGGGTGGTGACCAACACGTCGCCTGAAACCGGGCTTCCGTTGGATACGGTTTTCGAGGGGGTAGGGTTGAAGGCCACCGTGGTCAAGGCACCGGCGGCATCACTCGTGGGACAGTCGAGTTTTTACACACCGCAGTTCACCTTTTCGATTCCTGGCACTTACGTGCTCGCCCTGTGCCCTAACCTTGCGCTGGATGCGTGCATGTCGGACGTCTGTTATTATGACACGTTCCATTTGGATGCCGCCACCGTGGAGTTCATAGAGGCTTTGGCCGTATTGTGCGACACCACTTCTACGGCGGGGAATGTATGGGTGCGGGCCGGCAGCGGCATGCCTCCCTATACGTATACGCTTTATGACCAAGCGGACAAACAAGGTAACGTATTGGCTGTCAATGATTCAGGCGTGTTCGTAAACGTGCCTATGCGTAGCAACCAGACCCTCTCTTGTTTGGTTCAGGATTCCTGCAACGCCTATTTCCACGTGAATATCCAACCCAGTACGATGGCCGATTTGCAGAAGTTGTGGTTTGACGGGGGCGTGACGGAGACGACAGCCTGCGAGGGTTCCACGATTCGGATTCACGCTTTGGCCGTTGGAGACATCTGGCAATACGAATGGTCTGGACCGGACGGTTTCACCTCCACATCGGCGGATCCGTATGTGTTCATACCGAGGGGCGGTGGCGACGGTTGGTACAAAGTCACGATTCGGCAGACGGATTGCGCGAGTGAACTCAGCGATAGCCTAGATCTCACCACGTTGCCCGCTCCGAGTCTTTCGCTGTCGCCCGACACCACCGTTTGCCCTGGTGAGACGATGGAGGCCCGGTTTACCCCGCACAGCGATACCGGCATTGGTGACATCCAATTCTCCGTCGCTTTCGCTAACGCCTCGGGCGTGCAGGTCCGTCGCTACACAGCGCCTTCTGACGTGATAGTTGTCGACACTTTTTCAACCCTCTCGCCGGCCAAAATCTACCCCGCCAGCATCCGCGATGAGCATTGCGAATACACGTACGCGGATGCGGACGATACCGTGTATATCCGTCTGCGGACAGATGTTGCCGAAGGTTGCCATATCGTCACCACTTTCGACACCGTATGCTATGGCGGGGACGCTCGTCTCACTGCTGCCGCCACCGCCGCCACGCCCTACACGCTTCGATGGTATGGCGACTATAATCTGAAAAAGTTGCTCAAAACAGAAACGATGACTGGTTCGGATCAAAGGTCGTATTATGACACCTCGAACATTTTCCGTCGGACGTTGTTGTATGTCTCCTTGCAGACAGAGGGAATGTGTCCAAGTGTCAACGGATTGACAGACAGTACGATGAATATGAAAGAAGGGGAAACCATCCTGTCGTGTGGGCGGCATATCCGGTTCTACGATTCGGGTGGTCCGGACGGTAGCACTGCTTCGGACGAGCCCCTTGTTCACCGTTTCCGTACTTCTGACAGCACGCGGGTGAGCCTTCACTTTGAAGAGGCAAATCTTACCGGTTCCGCGCATCTGTTGATTTTTGCGGGCGATTCACTCCGGGCGGATTCTTTGTTGCTCGACGTTAGGAAAGGGAATCTCATGCCACAGACGGTCGTTTCTTCGGGGAATGTGCTAACGGTTTGTCTTACAGGTCAAAAGCTGGTGAACTCGGATTGGAGTGCGGTGGTGGAGGCCGCTCCGGGCATTGCTGTCGCCGACGTGCAGGATGCGAATACGGTTTGGTATCGCGACGAAGTGTGCCAAAGGCGAAGTGGCGTATATGACGATCCTTACGGTATGGTTCCTGGAATTGTTTCCGCCGAGGAGGTCGCCCAGGCGGTGCGCAAGGCGGGCAACTATTACTACACGAAGACTTTTCCCGCCGACAGCATCCGAGAATGTGACTCCACGGTGAACTTCACCCTCGTTGTCAACCCGCCGGAGATGAGAGAGGCGTCGGCAACCGTCGTGCAGCAAAGGGGATATTTGTGGCGAGACAGCCTCTATCGCGAAAGCGGGCACCATGCGGTGCTGGTTACTTCGGCTGACGGCTGCGATTTCCTTGATGTGCTGAATCTTACGGTGATAGAGGCACACTGCCCTGACGCGGAAATCTGTCTCGGAGACAGCGCCTCGCTCAGCGTCACGGCCACGCTTTCGTCGGAGGGTGTGCGCGACACGCTGCTGCCCAAAGCGGCGCGTCCCGGCGATGTGCTTTGTGCCGACGGTTCAGTTTTGCCGGTGGATTCCTTTCTTGTCAGCGGAAAATCGGCCAAAGGTATCGTCTTCTATGTCGATGAGACGGGCTTCCACGGTCGTGCGGTGGCACTGACGGAAACCAAACGTATGGCGGCATACGCAACCCCGCCCCTTGTCTTGCTGCAGCCCATCTATAGGGATACCGCTGCCATTCGTGACTGGGATGGCGAGGCGAACACGTTGCATCTGAAAGCATTGGATGCGGCCTATAACGGCGTTAATTTCAATTCCGATGCCACGGCCATCAGCTATTGCTACTATTTCAACCACAACACGCTTGCCACCGACGGTGAGTGGCACGGATGGTATCTCCCTTCATACGGCGAGCTCTCGTTGATGCAAAGCCATGTTTGGGAGATTCGGCGGACGTTGAATAAACTGTGCCAGCAAAACAGCGAGTTCAAACCATTCGGCTATTATTCTTACTGGAGTTCGACGTCCAGTAATGCCAGTCGGTTTTGGAGGATTTCCTTTTCCGGTTGGATTCAGGAAGACTATAGAAGTGCATGGGGAGTGCGACCCGTCACGAAATTTTAACCAAACTTGTTTAATAAACTAATAATCAAAACGATATGAAAGACAATAGAATGATTTTGCGACAGTTCGCGCTCTTGCTCACAGTCTTGGTGTCTATATGTAATCTAAGGGGACAATCGTATAAGCCTGGTGACCTTTACACCTTTAAAGATGGTTCGGTGGGGGTTGTGTTTTATGTGAATCCTGATAATCCGGGCAGCGGCACAGTGGCGGCACTTAACGATTTGGACGGACAGTATGCGCTATGGACGGGCAGTGTGCCCCAGGAGCTGTCAGACGTTTTCGCCCCTAACGGAGGTGTCTTTTTCAATGAAATCGGAAGCTGGGAAAACCATGGGAAACAGTTCACGCAAGCTTTGCGGGCATCGGGTGTCTCGCCTGCTGCCAACACTGTCGATGTTGCCGCCGGTTGGTATATTCCCGACATTTTACAACTCTATGAACTCTATGTCTCCTCAGCATTTTTAAAAGATGCTTTTGAAAACAATGGCGGTGACATTATGTCTCTTTGGAAAACGAAGCATTGGAGCTCTACCCGAGGCAGCAAAACGAGTAATAAAGTGTATGCGATTCAATATGACCTTATGATGAATCAATATTACGGCACGCAGTCCAGCTATATTCGTCTTGTGCGGGACTTTCCGGATACCGATGCGGTGCATGCTTACTGGGTTGAGAATGCTCCGCAAAGCGATACGGTGGTGAACCCGGACATTACGAGTTCTTATGATGCCCTTGTGATTTACCGCTCCGACACGCTGCCGCTGACCGCCACAGTGACCGTGCATCAGTCGGTGGCGGACACTTTGTACGAGACCGTTTACAACTCGACGGAGCCTTATACTTCTGTGTTGGAGCCACTGTTCTCGAACTTGGATGTTTCATTGCCAGGTAGTTATGAGTATCAAGACACGTTGCAGTCGGTTTACGGTTGCGACAGCATCGTCGTCCTCAAGCTCACCGTCGGCGCCAATGTCCGCTATACCGACACGCTTTGCCCGCTGAAGACGGACTACTACTTCGCGCCGTTCGATACAGTGTTCGCCGTCGGGACGGTGTCGGGAGTGTACGAGCACCATGGCGTCAAGCTGGTGGGTGGTGTGCCCGTTGATACGGTGGCCTACTACGAGCTTACGATACTACCTGAGTACCAGTTTTTTGATACGGTTAGGCGGTGCTTGTACGACAACGCGGAAACGTGGCGGTACGACGGCAACGCGCACGTCAGCATCGCGGTGAACGGTATGGCGGTAACGGTATCTTCCGATACGGATGCGGTTGTGGTCGAGGAAGTTACGTCAGGAACGGACTATGACTTGAAGATGCAGACGGTGAGCGGTTGCGACAGCGTGGCGCACCTGCACCTCGATCTGCGCAGGGTCTCCCGTGACACGGTGTACAAAGATATGCTGATTACGCAACTTGTTGGCGGCGAGGCGACTGTGGCGTGCCACACCTTCACGGGGATTACCGCGCCGGGCACGTACGCCGCCACGGACACGCTGTTGGCGACAAATGGCTGCGACAGCCTAATGACGGTCTTCCTGATGGTAGAGCCTTTGCATACGGAAACGCTGTGCGACAGTGTGTTGTCTGCCGATCTAACGTGGACGGGCAACCTCGAGGGCTACACATGGAACGGTCAATCACTGCCCGCCGGGGTGGGCGAGAGCGGCTACTACGAGTTTCCCGGTCATAAAACCCTCGACGGCGGAGTAGTCGATACGGTGTCGTATCTGCAACTGGTTGTAAACCGGAAGTATGAGGTTGAGGATACGTTATCGCTTTGCCTGTATGAACCGACCTTTACCACGACATACGATTTCAACAGCGCGGTGACAATCATGGTGGATGCGGGCGACGCAATAACGGTTACCTCGTCGGATGCGGGGGTTGAGGTGCTGTCCGTTTCGGGTTCTGCGACCGACTTCGCACTGAAGATGCAGACGGTGAACGGCTGCGACAGCGTGGTATTCCTGCATGTGGACGTCCGCCGCGTCTCCCGCGACACCGTCCGTCACAACGCCTATGTGCATCAGGTTGAGAGCAAGCGGATTACGGTTGACGGCCGCGAGTTCACGGACATCACGGGCGCGGGCACGTACGAGCTGCGCGACACGCTGGCGTCGGCGAGCGGGTGCGACAGCGTGGTCGTCCTCAAGCTCACCGTCAGTGCCAATGTCCGCTACACCGACACGCTTTGCCCGCCGAAGACCGACTACTACTTCGCACCGTTCGACACGGTGTTCTCTGTCGGGACGGTGTCGGGAGTGTACGAGCACCATGGCGTCAAGTTGGTGGGCGGTGTGCCCGTTGATACGGTGGCCTACTACGAACTTACGATACTGCCTGATTACCAACAGTTTGACACGGTTAGGCGGTGCTTGTACGACAACGCGGAAACGTGGCACTACGACGGAAATACGTACGTCAGCATCGCGGTGAATGGCATGGCGGTAACAGTGGCCTCCGATACGGATGCGGTTGTGGTCGAGGAGGTCACATCGGGAACGGACTATAACCTGAAGATGCAGACGGTGGGCGGTTGCGACAGCGTGACGCACTTGCATCTCGATTTTCGCAGGGTCTCCCGCGACACGGTGTACAAGGATATGCTGATTACGCAACTCGTTGGCGGCGAGGCGACTGTGGCCTGCCACACCTTCACGGGGATTACCGCGCCGGGCACGTACGCCGCCACGGACACGCTGTTGGCGACAAATGGCTGCGACAGCCTAATGACAGTATTCCTGATGATAGAAACACTGCACACGGAAACGCTGTGCGACAGTGTGTTGGCCGCTGACCTGACATGGACGGGCAACCTTTCGGGCTACACGTGGAACGGTCAATCGCTGCCCGCCGCGGTGGGCGAGAGCGGCTACTACGAGTTTCCCGGTCATAAAACCCTCGACGGCGGAGTAGTGGATACAGTGTCGTATTTGCAACTGGTTGTAAACCGGAAGTATGAGGTAGTGGATACGTTATCGCTTTGCCTGTATGAACCGACCTTTACCACGACATACGATTTCGACAGTGCGGTGACAATCATGGTGGACGCGGGCGATGGTATAACGGTTACCTCGTCGGATGCTGGGGTTGAGGTGCTGTCCATTTCGGGTTCTGCGACCGACTTCGCACTGAAGATGCAAACGGTAATCGGTTGCGACAGCGTGCTCTTCCTGCATGTGGACGTCCGCCGCGTCTCCCGCGACACCGTCCGCCACAACGCCTATATGCACCAGGTTGAGGGCGAGCGGATTACGGTTGACGGCCGCGAGTTTACGGGCATCACGGGAGCGGGCACGTACGAGCTGCGCGACACGCTGGCGTCGGCGAGCGGGTGCGACAGCGTGGTGTTGCATGAGTTGACCGTGGAGGCATGTGCTTCGGGATTCACGATACTCTGTCCGCCAGACATTTACGACACGCTGGCTTACGGGGACTGTGCGATGACCCTCTATTCCGATCGCATCGGCACGGCGACGGTGCAATACGATGTGGCGTGGCCCTTTGCCATCGGTCACAACATCCCGTCGGATAACCTTTTCGCTCAAGGGGACAATGTCATCACATGGACGGCCACCGATTTGGTGTGCGGCGGCAGTGTCAGTTGCGAGCAGCATGTATTCATCGCTTTCCCACAGTGTCCTGACGCGGTGGATTTCGAAGGCAACGTCTATCACGGGGTGCGCGTCGGGTGCGACTGCTGGACCCAGCGCAATCTGGAGTCGAAGAAATACAGCGATGGAACCGATATCCCGGACCTGTACGCTTACGCCAACGTGCAATATCCGGACACAGCGGCGAATGTGGCTGTCTTCGGGCGGCTTTACCGTTACGAGGCGGCGGTGTACGACAGCGCTGACAACGGTCACGGCCATATTCAAGGCATCTGTCCGGCGGGCTGGTATCTGCCCACGCCCGAAAAGTACGAAGGGTTGAACGCCTACGGTGCATACGCGTTGCGGTCGCCGGACTACTGGATTGTCGGTGCCGGCAACAACAGTACGGGTTTTACGGCGCTTCCTGCTGGTTTTTATAATGGGGAACTTGAGCGTTATGAAGGCCTGCTCACCGAAACCTATTTCTGGTCTACGAAAAGTGCTTTTCAGGCGAAGCCAAAATGCAGCTATTCCATAACTTACTATTGTGATTTTGTTACAGAGATGCATTCACATTCCGGTCTCGGCTACAGTGTCCGTTGCGTCAAAGAATAATAGAACTGTGAAATGAAATACGCGATATCTTCCATGGAAAGAATCCGGGCTCCATAATCGGTTTTGGGTTGGTCTTTTGCCCATAACAAAAAAAGTGTACTTTTGCGCTTTGTAAAAAATTCAGAGCAATGGGATACATGATTATTTTTGTGGTGCTGATGATCGCGAGCTTCATCATCCAGAAAACGTTAACCTCGCGAATGGAGAAATATTCGAAAGTGTCGCTCAGCAGCGGCCTGTCCGGCAAGGAAGTGGCCGAGAAGATGTTGAGGGACAACGGGATATACGATGTGCAGGTGACATCTACAAGCGGTTATCTCACCGACCATTATGATCCGACAAAGAAGACGGTGAACCTCAGTCAGGGCGTTTTCGAGGGTCGCAACATCTCTTCGGCGGCGGTCGCGGCGCACGAATGTGGTCATGCGGTACAGCATGCCACCGCCTACCGTTGGCTCACCTTGCGTTCCAAACTGGTGCCCGCCACGCAGATCGGTTCGCAGCTGTCGCAATGGGTCCTGCTCGCCGGTATTCTCCTGTTGAGTATCCAAAGGTTGGCTAATCTTGGCTACTGGGTGCTGCTCATCGGTATCATCTTCTTCGCTATCACCACACTCTTCGCCATCATCACGCTGCCCGTGGAGTATAACGCTTCTGACCGTGCCGTGGAATGGCTTGACTCTCATGCGATTACGACTGGGGAAGAAACGGCTATGGCCAAGGATGCCCTCAAGTGGGCCGCCCGCACTTACCTTATCGCCGCCATCTCGTCGTTAGCCACTCTGTTGTATTACATCATGATTTTCCTCGGGAGACGCGATTAGTGGTTCCAAGTTCCAGGTTTCAAGTTTCAAGTTTCAGGTTTCAGGTTTAAATCATAAGTCACAATGAGAAAGATTGTTTTGTTGTTGGTTTTGAATGTTTTGTTGATGGGCGTGTTTGCGCAGATTCAGGTTTATCCCGTGGACGTTGTTCCGGAAAAGGGGGTGAAGTATGTGGGTTCTGTGCGGTACGCGCTGCCGACTACTACGCTGAAAATGACGGTTTCCGTGTCGAAGGTGCAGGAGGTGCGCGGCTATTTTGCCGATTACGCCGAGAGTTTGCTCGGTCTGACGAACATCATCCAGCAGAACCGTACTTACTACACACTTAACTCCGTTGATATTGAGCCGATTACAACTCCTGATGAATCGAAAATATACAACGCTTTCACCTCAAATGCCGACATCGCGAAGTTGTGGCAGGAGGAGAGCCTGGCCGCTGGCGATATGTTTCCGGTGACGACGCTCGAAACCTACACGACCCAAGTCGCCACGTTGCCCGACTTTTTCAAAAACTATGCCGACATCTCCTACACTCAGCAGTCGGAATCCTTTGTCGATACCAAAATCATTGACGGTGTGGTGACGCAAGTGCCTGCCAGTCACACGAAAACCGTCTCCAAGAGTTTCGAGAGCAAGGCCCGTGAAGCGGCTGATGCTATCATGAAAAGTCGCAAGGACCAGTACAATTTGGTCGCCGGCGAACAGGAAACCCCGTATTCCGGCGAGGCTATCCAGACGATGCTGACTGAACTCAAGACTTGGGAAAACAACTATATGAGCCTCTTTACCGGCATATCTATTGCAGACACAATGGCTTACGTATTTTATGTCACGCCGGAGGACCTCAATCCTGTCGCCGCGTTCTATTTTGATGCCGCGAAGGGGTTCAGTCAGGAGAAAGGGGTCGATGCCAATGCGTATAAACTGATTTTCAGCAGAGTTTATAAAAAATTTGTCACCGAGATTGTTGATGTTAACTATCCGCAATATGGCTATGTCACCCGCGACACGAAACCGGTGCAGGTGTCGCTCTCACACGCGAACGCCAAAGTCCATGATTTCGGTATCCTTAACATGCATCAGGCCGGTTCTATCCAGTTGCCGCCTCTTTACAGCAAGCAGGTGCTGGGAGTCAAGGATTTTGGATTCATTTTCTAAAAAGTCTCAGGTTTCAGGTTTCAAGTTTCAGGTTTCAAGTCTCAAGTCTCAAAAATTAACAACAATGACTACACCCAAACATATAATCGTGGTGCTACTTGCGGCGGTGCTGTGCCTTAGCGGCTGCCAGAAAATGCAGCAGAACCGGCTGAACCGCCAGATGAAAAAGGTAGCCAAAACGTATCTCAAGCAAGAGGAAGTTAAAGATTATAAGGATCTTACGATTACGAGTGTGGATACGTTGACAGAATTCGGCTATGCCAAGCTGAATTCGGAGTTGTTGGACGATATGGAACTTTATTACAGGGAAATGTACTGCGATGCATCGGACGACACCGACAGACGGGAGGTTATCGGCCTTTACCTTAACGAGATCATCCGAACGGAGGCGGATTTTGAGGATCTCATTGACAATGGGGACTTGAAGACCACCGGGGTGATGCTGTACATGGTAACCGGAAATTATCAGAAAGACGGTCAGGATCAGCAGTTTATGTTTCTTGTGAACCCCGATAAGAAGACACTGCACAACCTCGACCCTTTCGGCGACAATTTACTATATAAGGACGAGGAGTGATGTTCCCTTGGGGCGACGAACGCCGTTTCAATTCTTACAGCCATTATTGCAAAACGCATTTCGGAGGCCGAATCCAGAAGCTGCCGGTGGATGCGGGATTCTCGTGTCCGAATCGCGTGACGCGCACGCAAGGCGGTTGCACCTATTGCGCCAACAATGCCTTTACGCCGTCTTATCTTACTGTTGGTGAAGATGTTACGACCCAGTTGGAAAATGGGAAACGGTTCTTCGCGAAACGTTATCCTGTCAATAATGGGTATTTCGCTTATTTCCAGGCATACACAAACACATACGCGCCCCTTGCCGTAGTGAGCCAAAAATTCGAGGATGCGCTGCATGTGGCTGACATAAAAGGAATTATTGTGTCCACTCGTCCCGACTGTCTGCCCGATGAGGTTTTGGATTACCTGTCGGAGCTGAGCAATCGCACGCTGCTGACGGTGGAGTTGGGCGTGGAGAGTTTCCGCAACGAGACACTTGCGCACATCCATCGCGGGCATACGGTGGAATGTACGGTTGAGGCGTTCGCGCGGTTGCATGAGCGCGGGATACCGGCGTGCGCCCATCTGATTTTCGGGCTGCCGGGCGAAACGCCTGAGCAATGGATAGAGGATGTGCTGTCGCTCAATGAATTACGGCCTCAGTTTGTCAAGTTCCATCAGCTGCAGATTTTCAAGAACACGGCGATGGAAGAGGAATACCTCCGTTTTCCGGAACGCTTTCATTCGTTTTCCGCCGACGAGTATGTGACGTTCCTGTGCGATTATGTGGAACGGATGTCGCCGGAGATGGTCATTGAGCGTTTTTCAGCGGAAGTGCCGCCGCGCTATTTGGCCGTTTCGCGCTGGAATCTACTCCGGCACGATGCTTTGGTGAAGAAGTTTGAGGGAGAGTTGGCACGGAGAGACTCTTTTCAGGGGGGACGAGTGATGGGCTGAAGAAGGCTCCTTTCTCGTTTTTCGATCAAGCGTTTTCCATTATTGCAGGTCTCAACTTTTTTCTCATACCAAGATCCTTGTATGTGAATTCTTTTTTTATTTTTTGCAAAAATTTTAAGTCAAGTAGTGGGGTTGTTTTTCGTCGGGCAACAGCGAGAAATCAATTTAACTTTCAACAATAATGCACGTTATGAAAAAAAAACAATTCACTTTATTTGTTTTGCTGCTGGCGATAGCGGTGGCCGCGAGCCTACCAACAGCCGTCAGGTTCATCAAATAATTCATCAAATAATTCATCAAATTATACGCTTACACAAAGTACTCTCCACTTCTCCACTACCTAGGGCTACTTCACTAAGGTAGAGCTCTATCGCACCACGAGTCAATCAAACTTCATTGATGATAATCTCAGCCCACGCAGCAAGTGGTTCGATTGGGAGGGCTTCAAACCTGAATTGACTTTGATGTACAAGGATGAATACGATGTCCTGGAAACTGTTATCTTCACTATTCGCGACCCCTACACCGAGCCGGAGGCGGAACTGAGCTGGAGTCAAGGGAGTTTCACCGGCTATACCATGATTGACTTCAACCAGTGGAAGCCCACTCTCTCGAATCCACACGGTGCCAGTATCCACTACGGCTGCGTGGAGGGCGGCATATCGATTAACCCCATCACTGGTATGATTGGGTTGACACAGGATAACAGTCACATTGTGACTAAAACCGGCACCTACCACATCTACGCCGTGCATGATCTCGACGCGAACTTCAAGTATGACTCGGTGGTGTACACGCTCAACGTGGAGCAGGGGGTGAATGTCACCCTGCAAAAGAATATTGACGAGGGCGGATCGGCTGTGTTTCTTGACCGCACAGACGTATCCACCCTGACACATACTTATCTCAGTAACCCTATATATGCTAAGGTGGCCCATGGCTATACTGTCCGCGTGAAGGCAGAGCCTGCTACGGGCTACCATTTCAGCGGCTGGTATGCCGGCAACAATGCTGCCGGTTACACGCTCGTCTCGACCAATGCCACCTTCACTTACACAGTCCCCAATACCGTTGACATCGGATTAAAGGCGGTGTTCGACACCAACACCTACTCGTTGAACGTGGCTGCCAACGACGGCGAAAAGGGAAGCGTCGGCGGCAGCAATTCCGCTGCCAAGCACTTCCTCAACTACGGGATCAGTGCCACACCCAACAACGGTTATCATTTCGTGAAGTGGAACGATGGCAGCACCGACAATCCGCGCACGGTGACCTTGACCAGCAACAGCACGTTCACCGCCATCTTCGCTCCCGACACCTTCACTATCACCTACATGGACGGCAATACGGAACTCAATGTGGACACGTTTTACTACCGCCAGCCCATTGCCGAGTACACTACTTCGAAAGAAGGACAGTATTTCATCGGATGGAATCCAGATGTGCCCAGTCTGATGCCTGCCGAGAACTTGACCGTCTATGCACAGTGGGGCTTCGTCTGTGATTCGGTGAAGGATATCGACAACAACACCTATCCCAGTGTCAAAATCGGCAACATCTGCTGGATGACCGCCAACTTGAAGGCCACGCACTATGCTGACGGTCGCAGCATCGCCAACATTTACGAATATCAGAGCCCGATGTATCCGAATGTGGCGGAGAATGTGAACCTCAACGGTCTTCTGTATAACTGGTACGATGCCATCGATACCGCCACGCTGACCGTGTCCACCCGCGTACAGGGCATCTGTCCTTCCGGCTGGTACCTTCCCAATGCGGAGGATTTGGCGGTGTTGAGCGCTGTTCCCACCCCCGAGCTGCGCAGCACGACGGGCTGGATTGGGTGCGACGGCAACACCAACAGCACCGGATTCACGGCCTATCCGGCGGGCATGTATAGCTCGTCGCGGGCTCGTTACGAGGGAATGGGTACGGAGACCAGTTGGTGGAGCACTATAGATCCGGATCCGTCAACTGTCATCACGCCCACCCTGGTGATTACGGCCAAAGCTCTCTGTGCCTCATACTTCTGTGATGTGATTTTCACGAAGTCGTATTTGCCCGCCGACGCCATCAGCGTCCGCTGCGTGAAGCGTGGCGAATAAAATATGCGGCTTCATTGACCCCTTTTGAGGGCGTTTTGAAGAAATAACCCCGCACTGGACGGAAAAGTCGTGTAGTGCGGGGCTTTTTTTAAGTGGTCGAACGCCAAATCCGCCCTTTTGCTGTCCGCTTTTGGGCATATATCCCTTTAATCTTCCAAGTTTTTAGAAATCAACGGTTTACTGCATATTTTAACTATCAATAGTTAAAATTAAAAATATTTTTATCAATATGTAATGATTGTGATAATTTTGTTATCTTTGCCGCCGAAAGCAAAAGCGAAATCTCATGTTGATAAGAACGAACAATTGTGCATTGATGGGGGTTTCCGCGATACCCATCATGGTGGAGGTCAATGTCGATAATGGCATCGGCTTCTTTTTGGTCGGTTTGCCCGACAGCGCGGTGAAGGAGAGCCAGCAGCGGATAGAGACCGCGCTGAACGTTTATAACTACAAGATTCCAGGTCGCAAGATTGTGGTGAACATGGCGCCGGCGGACATCCGAAAAGAGGGTTCGGCGTACGACCTGACGTTGGCCATCGGCATTCTCGCCGCCTCGGAGCAGATTGCCGGTGCTGCTGAGTTGGAGGACTATTTCATCCTCGGGGAACTGTCGCTGGACGGGACGTTGCAGCCGATTCGCGGGGCGTTGCCCATCGCGTTGGAGGCGCGGAAACGGAAGAAGAAGGGAATCATCCTGCCCGTCCAGAACGCGCGGGAGGCGGCCATCGTCGATGGTATCGAGGTACTGGGCGCGTCCGACATCAAGCAGGTCATCGACTTTTTCGACAAGGGTGTCCCCATCGCGCCAACCCGGATTGACGTGACGAACGCCTTCAATGACAGCCTCGACCGTTACGAGTACGATTTTGCGGACGTGAAGGGGCAGGAGAACATCAAGCGGGCGATGGAGATCGCGGCGGCGGGCGGCCACAACGTGATTCTGATTGGTCCTCCGGGTTCCGGCAAAACGATGTTAGCCAAGCGGTTGCCCTCGATTTTGCCGCCGCTCTGCTTGGAAGAGGCGTTGGAGACCACCAAGATTCATTCGGTGGCGGGCAAGATGAGCCGTTACGCTTCCATCATCTCCACCAGACCGTTCCGTTCGCCACACCACACCATCAGTGATGTTGCATTGGTGGGCGGCGGCACGCACCCGCAACCGGGGGAAATCAGTCTCGCCCACAATGGGGTGCTCTTTCTGGATGAGCTCCCCGAATTCAAGCGTCAGGTGTTGGAGGTGATGCGACAACCCTTGGAAGAGCGGCGGGTGACCATCTCACGGTCGAAGTATTCCGTGGAGTTCCCCGCCTCGTTTATGTTCATCGCCGCGATGAACCCTTGTCCGTGCGGCAACTACAACCACCCGACGATTGCCTGCACCTGCAAACCCTTCGAGGTCCAGAACTATTTGAGTAAGATATCAGGGCCTTTAATGGACAGAATTGACCTGCACGTGGAGGTCGTTCCGGTCAGCCACGAGGAGCTGGCCTCCGACAAGCCGTCGGAGCGCAGTGCGGAAATCCGGAAACGCGTGGTGGCGGCGCGGGAGATTCAGAAGCAGCGGTTCGAGGGGCATCCGGGGTTGTTCGCCAACGCGCAGATGAGCAGCAGGATGGTGCGCGAATACTGCCGCATTGACGAGGCAGGGCAGCTGATCCTGAAACAGGCGATGGACCGTCTCGGCCTTTCCGCCCGCGCCTACGACCGCATCCTCAAGG
>Ga0310696_10002218_pt1 | contig 26176 bp, 45 predicted proteins | sample AusTroGonzalo_MG_4_FD_203885 | JGI IMG/M metagenome (GOLD analysis project Ga0310696, IMG submission 203885) | Bovine rumen microbial communities from tropical cattle in Woodstock, Queensland, Australia - Gonzalo_02 (v2) (version 2) | ecosystem: Host-associated > Mammals > Digestive system >...
CAATAGAAGCGAGTAATGCGAGAGAGTTAAAACGAATCGAGGCGATTTATGGGGAAGAAAAGCCGAGATAATTGGATTTATGCCTACTATCAAAAAGTTAAGGACGGCTCTGTCTGTGTTGGCGAGTATATCCGGTTGATTTTGGAATACTTGATACACGGATTAGAATCAAAAGAGTTCTTTTACGATCAGAAGAAGGCAGACGATGCGATTGAATGGATAGAAGCGCATGGTTTTCATACAGAAGGGAAACTCGCTCCGGGTCCGTTGATTTTGGAGCTGTGGGAAAAAGCTTTTGTCGCGAGCCTGTTCGGGATCGTTGACAAGGATGGTTTGAGACAGTTTCGTGAATGCGTTCTCATCGTTGGCAGAAAAAACGGAAAGAGCCTGCTCACGGCGAGCATTGCCAAGTATGTCTGGTGGAAGGGTGGATTTGGAACAAAAGTTTACAACATCGCTCCGAAATTAGACCAGGCCGATATCATATATAACAACATTTGGCAGATGACACTTCTGGATCCAGAGTATCAGGAGTTGAAGGAATCGCTTTCAGAACGTGATGCGCATAATAAGAAGGTTTTGGATGATTCAGCTCTGCCGAAACACAGAATGTCGGATCTGTACATCACGGCAACGAATTCAACGGTCAAGAAGATCTCGTTCGATGCGAAAAAATCCGATGGTTTCAATCCTAGTCTCTGTATATGCGATGAAATCGCTTCATGGGACGGCGATAAAGGGTTGAAGCAATATGAAGTTATGAAGTCCGGCATGGGGGCGAGAGACGAGGGAATCTTGATTTCCTGCACAACAGCCGGGTATATAAATGAATCAATATATGACGAGTTGTACAAGCGATGCACTCGGTTATTAAAGGGAGACAGCAAAGAAAAGAAGCTGCTTCCTTTTTTGTATGTCATCGATGATCTCGAAAAGTGGAATGACATTAACGAGCTTCGGAAGAGTAATCCGAATTTGGGTGTTTCCGTCTCGGTCGATTTTATGCTCGAAGAGATTGCGATTGCAGAAGGTTCTCTTTCCAAAAAAGCCGAGTTTATTACGAAATATTGCAACATCAAACAGAACAGTTCACTTGCATGGCTTGATACAGGAACCGTCAACAAATGTTTTGGAAATCCTCTCGATCTGGGTATGTTCCGGTCATCGTATGCTGTGGCGGGCATCGACTTGTCACAAACTACAGACTTGACGGCTGCAACACTTATAGTCGAGAAAGACGGCGAGCTTTATGTGTTCGCGAAATTTTGGTTGCCTGCTGAAAAGATAGACGAAGCAACGGTCAGAGACGGAATTCCTTACAACATATACATTCAGCGGGGGCTGTTGGCTACTTCCGGCGATAACTTCGTAGATTATCACGATTGTTACGAATGGCTCGTTGATATGGTCGAAAAATATGAGATCCTTCCGCTAAAGGTTGGATATGATAGATATTCTGCGCAATATCTGATACAGGATCTCGAAGCTTACGGCTTTCAGACGGACGATGTTTATCAGGGCGATAATCTGTGGGGTGTTCTGCAGGAGATGGAAGGTCTGATGAAGGATGGCAAAGTCCATTGCGGAGACAATGATCTGCTCAAAATTCATTTACTCAATTCCGCGATAAAGATGAACACAGAACGAGGCCGGGGCAAGCTTATCAAACTGAATGCCAGTGCGCATATTGATGGTTGTGCAGCATTAGCGGATGCCTTCTGCGTTAGACAGAAATGGTTTTCCGAAATTGGAGATAGATTAGCAAACGAGGCATAAAATGGGATTTTTTGATTTATTTCTGAAAAAGGCACCAAAGCCAAAAGGTAAATATCAGGGCAAGTTCGAAATGCTCAACGGTTACGAACCGAGGTTTACTTCATGGGGCGGTAGTCTTTACGAATCAGAGCTTATCAGATCGGCAATTAACGCAAGGGCGGTCCATATTTCAAAATTAAAATTCGTAACGGAAGGATCTGCGAAACCTGCACTTCAAAACAAGTTACAACATGGACCGAATCAGTTTCAGACATGGAGCCAGTTCTTATACAGGCTATCAACGGTTCTGGATGTACATAATACAGCCTTCATTATTCCGATTTATGACAAGTATGGCGAAATAAGCGGTATTTTTTGTCCGTTGCCTGCGTCCTGCGAGGTTGTACAGTACGGCGATGTTCCGTATTTGCGGTATGAGTTCCGATGGGGCGAAAAGGCCGCAATCGAATTGGAATACTGCGGAATCCTGACAAAGTTTCAGTACAGAAATGATCTTATGGGCGAAAATAACCATGCTCTGTACCCGACAATGGATTTAATTCACATCCAGAATCAGGGCATACAGGAAGCGGTCAAATCTGCTGCAACATATAGATTTTACGCGCAAGTCAACAATTTCACGAAATCGGATGATCTTGCGAACGAACGTAAGCGGTTTACAGAGGAAAACTTCAGCAAGGATGCCGAAGGCGGTGGCCTGCTACTCTTCCCGAACACTTACACGAACATAAATCAGGTAAAATCGGAGCCTTACACAGTAGCAGCTTCTGAAATGGAGCTTATCGAAAAGAATGTTTATCAGTATTTCATGGTAAACGAGGATGTTTTGCAGAATAAAGCCTTCGGCGATGCGTGGTCGGCATTCTATGAAGGCGCGATCGAGCCGTTCGCGGTTCAGTTCTCGGAAGTAATGACGAAGATGTTGTTTACCTTCCGGGAGCAAAGTCAGGGAAATATCGTAATGCTGACGGCGAACAGATTGCAGTATATGTCGAACGCAGACAAGCTGAACGTATCAAGTCAGCTTCTGGATAGGGGAATCATGAGCATTAACGATGTTCGCGAGATTTGGAATCTCGAGCCTGTTGACGGTGGCGATGCTCGAATAATAAGAGGCGAGTATTGGAACGCAGACGAGAAGATAAACGAGGAGAGAGTCGATGAAAATTAATAATTTGGAATTGAGGCCGTTCACATTTGAAGTTAGAGCCGAACAAGACGAAAAACATGGCAATATCCTGACGGGTAGACCGATTGTGTATGATTCCCGGACAGATTTAGGGTGGTATGACGAAATAATCGAGAAGGGCGCACTCATAGACACAGATCTCCGTGATGTGCGTTTTTTGATTAACCATAATACCAACATGATTCCGCTCGCAAGAAGTCGGAATAATAATGAGAATTCAACAATGCAAATGAGCATTGATGAAGAAGGTATGAAGATCAGAGTTGATCTTGATATCGAGAATAATGCCGAAGCGAAAAGCCTATATTCAGCAGTAGAACGTGGAGATATTGATGGGATGTCATTCATGTTCACAGTTGAAGGGCAGGAATGGGCAGAAGCAGATTCAGATCATCCGACACGAACGATAACAAAAATCGGAAAAGTGATGGAAGTTTCAGCAGTTACATTCCCGGCATATCAGCAAACATCGATTTCAGCTCGTGGATTATCTGAAGCATTGGACAATGCGAAAGATGCACTGGAGAGTGTGCGTAAAGAGTTGAGAAAGATAGAAGCACAGAAGCAGAAAATCAGAATCTTATCGGAGGTTTAAGTTATGGAAATCAAAGACATGACAGTTGAGCAGCTCGAAGCTCGTAAGAACGAGATAGTTGCATCGCTCGACAATGAAGGTGTAGATCTGGATGCACTTGAAGCAGAAGTTCGTTCCATTAAGGAAGAGCTCGAATCCAGAGCAGCAGAAGAAGCTAAAAAGGTTGAAATCCGCAAAGCGGTTGCCGAGGTACAGGCTCCGGTTGTGGTAGAAAAAATCGAAGAGGAGAAAAGAGAAGTTATGACAAACGCAGAAGTTCGCGCATCGAAAGAGTATGTAGATGCATTTGCACGTTACCTTGTTTCAGAGAATGACGCAGAAGTAAGAAGCCTTCTTACAGAGAACGTTTCAGGATCAGTTCCTGTTCCCGCTATCGTTGATGAGATCATCAGAACCGCTTGGGAGAACAGCGACATCCTTTCAAGAGTTCGCAGAACAGAGATCAGGGGAAATCTTAAAGTTCCTTTTGAGCTTTCAGCAACAGGCGCTTATGTTCATACAGAAGGAACAGCTGCACCTACTGAAGAGAGCCTTTCACTTGGTATCGTTACAATGGTTCCCGCTACGATCAAGAAATGGATCCGCGTTTCTGACGAAGCTATCGCTATGGGTGGCGAGACACTCGTTCGTTACATCTATGATGAGCTTACATATCAGATCGTTAAGAAGCTTACAGCTCTTGTTATCGGCGATATCACAGGCGCATCAACAAGCGCAAGCGCAAACGCTGTATCAGTTCCGGCTATCACAATGAATCCGGCACTTACCACAGTTGCAACAGCATTCGCTAACCTTTCAGACGAGGCACAGAATCCTGTTATCATCATGAACAAGCTTACATATGCTTCATTCATAGGCGCACAGGCAGGCGGAAACTTCAGCTTCGATCCGTTCAACGGACTTCCTGTTCTTTTCAGCTCTGCGCTTCCTGCTTACACAAGCGCATCAACGAATCAGGTTTATGCTATCGTTGGAGATCTTCGTGGTGCACAGGTTAACTATCCTGAAGGCGATGGAATCGCTATCAAGTACGATGATCTTTCAGAGGCAGAAGCTGATCTTGTGAAGATTGTCGGCAGACAGTATGCAGCTCATGCACTGACAGCGTGCAATATGTTCTGCAACATCAAGAAGAGCGCATAATCTATGAAGGTTAAGCTTCTTAAAGATGCGAGAATAAAGCACATGGCCGGGGAGATCGTTGAGGTTTCCCCGGAAGAGTGCCATTTTCTTGTGTCGACAGATAGTGCAATAGTGGCTGAAGCTGTCAAGGCTCCTGTTGCAAAAGCTATCGAAACGCCAGAGGAGAAGCTTCCGGAAGCGGAAGTTCCTGAAAAAAAGGCAAAAGTAACAAAGACAGCGGCAAAGAAGCCTGCTGCAAAGAAAAAATGAAATTATTAATCGCTATTCCTTCAAATGATACAATGCCTTTTCAGTTCGTTGAGAGCCTTCTGAAGTTGACAAAACGGCTTTCGGAGGATGGAGTTGATTACGAGGTGGCTATACAGGGTGGCACTCTCGTTCATGTTGGACGTGATAAGCTCGCGCTGAAGGCTATCTCAAGCGATTATACTCATGTTCTGTGGCTTGATGCGGACATGGTATTCACAGAAGATCTGCTCGATGGCTTAATGTTTTCGGGTAAGGATTTTGTAACAGGCATTGCCCATGCCAGAAGAGAACCTTATCCGAGTTGCATTTTTACGGAAATATTTCCGAATGTTAGCAAATGGAAGGGCGAATATCCTGACAAAGCATTCAAGATCGCGGGGTGCGGTATGGCCTGTGTTTTGATGAAAACAGAAATCATCAAGGACGTATGGGCGCATCACAGCACAGCATTTTTCCCTACACGCGAGTTCGGGGAAGATATCGCGTTCTGTAAACGAGCGCAGGATCTCGGGTATGAGATATGGGCAGAGCCGTTCGTGAAGGTCGGACATTTAGGTCATATCGTAATATATCCGGACTTCGAAGAGACATTTAGGAATAGATTACAGAGGTAAACCATGCTTGATAGAGTAAAATTAGCACTTCTCATAAGTGGAAACGATTTCGATTCAGAGCTTACAGATCTTATCGATGCTGCAGCAAAAGATCTCGGAATAGCCGGGGTTGATGCTCTGGTTATAAGCACAGACACAAATGATGCGCTGATTATCCGCGCAATCATCACATATTGCGGTTATCAGTTCGAAATTATGCACGGCTCGCTTGACAGATCTGAAGCATACAAGAAGTCATATGACGAACAGAAGGCACAATTAGGCATGGCAACAGGCTACACAACGTGGTAATTCAATGAACCGGGCAGAAAAAATCAAGCTTCTCACAATAGAATACACACAGGACGATCTCGGCGAATGGACAGAGACAGCCACAGAAACGGATGTTTTTGCGGTGGTTGATTCCATCACAATGAATGAGTTCTATCAGGCGGGGATGCAAGGTTTCAAGCCAGAATATCGAATGACGGTATGGCTGAACGAATACAGCAATCAAGAGCTTATCGAATATAGTTCGAAGGTTTACAAGGTGTATCGGTCATATCGCCGTGATGATGGACGCGTTGAGTTATATGTCACGGAGCGGAAAGGGGCTGAAGAAGAATGACATTAAAAGATCTGAACACAGCCTTAAACGCGATCCCGGGCTTCGAGAAGAAGGTGGCATATCGAGCTTTCCCGGTTGGAAAAGCCCCGAAACTTCCTTTTATCTGTTATCTCTGCACGAATACGAACAATTTCAATGCAGATGATTATGTTTATCAGGTCATACAGGAAGTTGATATTGAGCTTTACACAGCCAAAAAAGACGAGGCAAGCGAGCAAGCCGTCGAAAAAATGCTCGCTGATTATGATCTTGCGTGGGAAAAATACGAAGATTATATCGATTCAGAGAATTGCTACATGATCTCATATACAGTAAATCTAATAATTACATCAACTACCACATAAGGAGAGAAAACGATGGCAGATAAGGTTAAATTCGGTATAAAGAATGTTCATATCTTCCCGATCGTTAGTTGGACAGGCGATGTTCCTACATACGGAGATGTTATCGATGTTCCCGGAACAGTAAGTCTTTCACTCGACAAACAGGGCGATACGAACGATTTTTATGCTGACAATATCAAATACTACACGTCAGTTGCAAACAATGGTTATGCAGGAACACTTGAAGTTGCTGTAATACCTGACGAATTCCGTACAGAGATTCTCAAGTATATTGAGGACCGGAAGGGCGTTCTTGTCGAGGATATCGCAGAGCCTACACATTTTGCGATGACATTCGAAGAGGATGGCGATCAGATCGGAACGAAGTTCGTTCTTTACAATGGAACAGCTTCTCGTCCTTCACTCGACAAATCAACCACAACGGAGAGCAAAGAGCCCAGTACACAGACACTTGATGTTTCCTTTGCCCCTCTCGGAAGCGGTCGCGTTATGGCTATGACAACGGCTGACACAGATGATGCAGTTCTGGCTGCATGGCATACCGCACCTTATATTCCTGTAACAGCTACAACGTAAGAGGTTATATTCGGATGAGTAATAAAAAGATCTCGGTTGACGAGTTATCTAATGTAGTTCTGGAATATCTTGAAAACTTCAAGGATGTGACAGAAGAAGCGTGCAAGAGCGGAGTTCTCACAACGGCTGAAGAGGCTGTCAAAGAGCTTCGTTCTGCTCATCCGGCAGGATCAGGGAAATATGGATCGTGGGACAAGTACGATAAAGGATGGACAAAACGTGCTTCGACAATGAAAACGAAGGAAAAGGGAATTCTCGCGGTGATTTATAACAAAGATCACTACAGGCTCACGCATCTACTTGAAAAAGGGCATGCGACAGTAAACGGCGGAAGAACGCAGGCATTTCCTCATATCGCTCCGGTAGAGCAGAAATGCGAGGAAAGCCTGATAAAGAACATCAAAAAGAACATTTAAGGGAAAAAAAGGGGAAGAATATGGACAGAATAGTCGAGATTGATGAACGAGAAGTAAAGTTTAGGGCTACAGCCCGCACTCCGAGATTATATCGCGCCATAATCGGCAGAGATATGATACAGGACATGAACAAGCTTATAAAATCCTTTGAACGCAAGAAAAAGGGCGAGGATGAGCTTGATGTTATCGATTTACAGATATTCGAAGATGCAGCCTATATCATGGCACGTCACGCAAACCCAGACATAGAACAGAAAACCGCTGACGAATGGCTTGATACATTCAATATGTTCAGCATATTCGAGGTTTTACCGCATATATTGGAATTATGGGCGGGTAACACAAAACAGACAGCAAGCCCAAAAAAAAAGTAGCACCGAGGGACCGAGAGCCTAACGGTGCTATTTTTATGTTACGATGCGCAGAATTGCACTTATCAAAAGAAGATCTTGACGATATGACGATCGGAATGGTTTTCGACATGATAATTGAAAAAGGCAACGATCGCGAAAAATATGATATCAAGGCTCCTGCGGGAAGCATGGCTTCATTCTTTCAAGGACGGCTTGATTTAGGAGATTAGAATGGCTTCAACAAAAGTTCGCGGAATTACAATCGAATTAGGGGCAGACACTTCCGGATTATCGAAGGCATTATCCGGGATAAACAAGGAAATCGGCAAAACACAGAAGGATTTGAAGGACGTTGAACGACTTTTGAAACTAGATCCGACAAATACCGAATTACTTGCACAGAAGCAAAGGCTCCTGACAGAACGTGTTGAAGAGACAAAGACGAAGCTTGACGCACTCAAACAGGCACAGGCTTCTCTTGATATGTCCACAGAGGATGGACAGAGACAATATGATGCTCTGTCACGCGAAATAGTCGCATGTGAACATGAATTAAAGAACGCAGAACAGGCAGCGAACAGTTTTAATGCTACAGCCGAAAAGATATCGCATACAGCCGGAAAAGTTTCTGAAAAGCTCGGAACATGGGCTGAAAAGACAAAAGGTGTTTCGTTGGCTGCGACAGGCGCGATCGCCGGACTTGCGGGAATGGCTGTAAAGGCTGCCAAAGATGCGGACGAATTAGCCACACTTGCAAAGCAGACAGGGCTGACTACAAACGAGATCCAGAAGATGCAGTATGCGTCCGATCTGATTGATGTTGATACAGATACGATCATCGGGGGCATGAAAAAGCTCAAGAAAAATCTTGATAAGAATAAAGACACTTTCAAAAAGATGGGTGTCGAAATCAAGACATGGAACGGCGAGTATCGTAATACTTCTGATATTTTCTATGATGTAGTTCTCGCATTGAGCAAGATCCCGAATGAAACAGAGCGCGATATTGTTGCGATGGATCTGTTCGGAAAATCCGCGGATGAGCTTGCCGGGGTTATTGATGACGGTGGCGCAGCTTTAAGACAGCTCGGGCAAGAAGCAGAAAATCTCGGGGTTATTATACCGGAAGAAGAGATAGAAAAAGCAAATCAGTTTAATGATTCAATGGATAAGCTGAAGGCACAGGGAAGCGCGACATTGATGTCATTAGGCGGACAGATCGCTGACATGCTTCTTCCTTATCTGCCGAAGATTCAATCATTTATTGAGAGCATTCTTGCGAAAATCCGTGAAATGGATCCTGCAACACTTAAAATTATCGGAACCATAACAGGGATTATGGCTATATTATCGCCGATTCTGTCAACATTATCGACTATAGCGGGACTTGTCGGGGGTATAGCAAAAATCGCTCCGGCAGTTGCTTCGGCTGTCTCAACGGCGATAAGTACAGTAAGCACATTCCTGACAACGGATATCGGCTCTCTGATGGAAACAGGCGGGGCAACGGCAGGATTGACATATGCGACAGCTCTTGTCGGGTCAGTGTTGGCATTTTTGGCGGGCGCAGAGCTCGGAAAAAAAATCGGCGAGTGGCTGTTCCCTAGTGACGAGGAATTATATGCGCATTATGAAGGCATATCGGGGACTTTGGAAATGATAAAGGATCTCGGTATCGCGCTGAAAGATTTCTTTGTGATGCAGTGGGAAGAGACCGGGAAACGGTTCTCTCTGACGTGGGATGCGATAAAAGACAGCTTTAGTCAGCATTTGGATATGATTAAAAACATATGGACGAATGCTTGGAATACCATGAAGGAAGGCTTGAGCGGGATTTTGGATTCTTTGAAGAATAAATTCAAGAATTTTATGGATTCCATTACAAGCGGAATGAGCAACATCGGAAAAGGGCTGTCTGTGGGCGGAATATTCGGCTCAAGAACGACATTCATGGCAGACGGTGGAACATTGACAAGCGGTTCTGCAATAGTCGGAGAAGCGGGTCCAGAGTTCATACAAGTTTCAAACGGTCAAGCGATGGTTCAGCCGTTGACAGGACAGAGCGATATCGCGGGACTTTTGGAGACTTATCTGCCTTATTTGGCAGCAGGCACACAGATGGTTATGGATTCCGGTGCGCTTGTTGGAAGCATTGCGCCTGATATGAACACGGCACTCGGTACTATAGCAATAAGAGGCGGTAATAGATGAACGCATTATCATATGGAATATCAATATATGTCGAAGAGACCGGGAAAACATTCCACACTTTGAACGATCTGGGCCTTGCTCTCGGAAATAATAACTATATCGGCGATCCTGTTATGGAAACCACATACATCAAGGTTCCCGGTAGAACAGGACTTATCGATGCAACAGAAGCAGTTTCGGGACGCAGAGTTTTCAAAAATCGTCAATTATCGTTTAGTCTTGGCGGGATTCGCGATCGGCTTGATTGGGATTCTGTAATATCAGGACTTCGAAACAACATCGAAGGCCGTATATGTCGGCTGTCTCTCGATAATGATAAATCATATTATTGGCGCGGAAGGGTGTATATCAAAGGATTTGACCGTTTCAGAGATCTCGGAACATTCACATTATCGGTTCCGACAGCAGATCCTTACAAATATCACATATCTTCATCTGTTGAGCCGTGGTTGTGGGATCCGTTTAATTTTGAAACAGACGTTATCACATATATCGGAGCGATTACAGTTGTCGGCACAGAGACGGTTACACTTCCGACTGGTCATATGGCAACAACTCCGGATATCGTGGTTTCTGATAAGACAAGTTCGACATTCACTGTTGAATATGACGGTATAACATATGCGCTGACGGTTGGTTCGAACAGAATTCCGTCAATTCTTGTCGGTGGAGACACAGAGACAGAGCTGACGTTCACAGGAAGCGCGAAAGTTCAGATAGTTTACAGGAGCGGTTCACTTTAATATGTATCAGGTAAACATTGGAAACGACATACTGTATTATCCGGGGTCAGAAGATGCGTGTATATATGATTCAGAGCTTAATGAAGAGATAGGAGTTGCGGGGGAGTTCAGTTTTAAGGTTCCGCCTACAAATCCCTATTATTCACAGCTCTCACAAGGCGCACTGATAACCATATATCGCGACAGTAAAGAGTTCTGGCGCGGGGAAATCCGTCAGATAACGACAGATTTTGCAAAAATAGCAAATGTTTACTGTGTCGAAGATCTGGCATGGCTCGGAGACGAATATCTCGTTCCTGCATCAATAACAAATGAAACATATGCACAGCGGTTCCAAACGGCTATTTCAAATTATAACGCAAGCCGAAGCTCTGAAAGACAGTTCGCAGTTGGCTATATTACAAACGTCACAAGCTCGGATCTGTGTAATTGGACAACGGAGTATGATTGGCCGTTGATAGAGTGCATCAGGACTTGTATATGTCAGGACAGCGGATATTTAAGGGTCAGAAGAGTAACATCTGGCGGTGTTGTCACAAGATACATTGATTGCGTTCCGTTGAGTAGTTACGGCATTCAAGCTACACAGCCGATTGAATATGGCTATAATCTGCTCGATTACGTCAAAGACAGTGATTATAGTAATTTGACAAATGTTCTTACACCTTACGGCGCAGAGCTTGATGCAGAAGTTTATGATGGTTACAATCAAAGGCTCGCAGGAACCACAATATCTGAAGCAACATCAATTTCAGCTTATGGCCGTCATGCAAAGGCGGTCATTTTTGATAAATTAGATAATCTTACGGATCTGAATGCGGCTGCAGCAGAATATCTGACAAAGTATTCACAGCCACAGCTCACGATGGAAGTTGAAGCGGTAGATCTTGCCGGGATAGAAAGCATTGACGCGATATCAATAGGCGATTCTGTACGAATAATCGCTACTCCGTTCGCGGTCGATCAGTGGTTATACCTGACGCAGATCAGGCGAGATATACAGAACATCGATAAGAATTCGATTACATTGTCAGGAGACGTGCAAACAGGCAAATCGCTCACGTCACAGACACTTGGAACGGCAAACACGGTCAAAAATCTGCCGAGTAAATCGTCAATTCTGGATGCAGCGCGGAAGAACGCACTTGAAATTCTGAACGGCACTGACGGTGGTTATGTAACCTTTGAAACGAATTCAAGCGATCAGATCGTGGAGCTTCGTATCGCAAATAACATGGATTATTCACAGGCTACAAAGTGTTGGCGGTGGAATTTGGGCGGTCTGGCTTATTTATCAAGGGAAACACCTTCGGATGATTGGACGGCTGTCACGGCTGCGACAATGGATGGCGGATTTGTTGCGGATTTCATTACGACAGGAACCTTATCTTGTGACAGGCTTGACGGCGGACAGATAAACGGTCAGAGCATTGTCGGCGGAACGATAAACGGCGCGAGCATAACATCACAAGGAAGCGGGTCGAAAGTCGTGATAAACGGCGGTAATATCACTGTTTATGATAATCCGACAAACTTCTTCCACATATACAAGAACAGCAATTCAGATTATTACGTTGCAATCGGTTCTGATAAATGGGCTTGCCAGAAGCCGGGATCATATATAGAGCTGAACGCATACGATATTTTTGAATATTTACAAAACCATATTTAAGAAGGGAGTTAAAAAATGGCTGACATATCGACTTATTTGGCTGCGATTTTATCAGCGGTTTACGGTGAAGATGTTCGTGGATCCATTCATGATGCCATCGAGATAATCAATGACGTTTCAGAAGTGGTTCTGTCAACAGGAACAGCCGTAACAGGACCGACAAGCTCATCTACAGGATTTTATGACGGTTCCTTGTATTTAAACACAAACACTTATGAATTGTGGAAATGTGCGGGTGTTGATACATGGTCGAGCCTCGGAATTCTGAAAGGCGATGACGGAGATCCGGGCCTTCCGGGGAACAAATGGTATATCGGAACAGGGATTAGTGGCAAAGCTGCGCTTCCAACAGTTTACTCGGGATCAGGAATTGCAGAAGCTAGTGTAGATGATTGTTATCTGAATAATGTTGAAGGTGCTGTTTATCACTGCGTTTCGGGCGGTATTCCTACAGTCGCTACATGGATTTATGATTTTACAATGTCCGGTGGCGGTGGCGGGGATTCTGTTTCATGGTCGCAGATCGTTACAACAGGAACACAGATCGCAACGATAAACATAAACGGAACACCAATAGATGTTTACGCGCCTACAGGCGGTGGCGGAAGCTCGTCATTGAACGATTTGACGGATGTTACGATATCAACTCCGACTGACGATCAGTTCTTGAGATATGACGGTTCAAAATGGATAAATGAGGCTGTCACTATTCCTGCTGCTGCGAATGATGCGACACTGACAATTACGCAGAATGGCTCGTCACAAGGCACATTTACCGCGAATGCTTCGTCTAATGCGACTATAGATATAGATACAGATGCATGGTTCGCAACATCCGGAACGGTTTCAAGCGGATCTGTTTCATTCAGCGGGGTTGATGATTCAGCAGGAACGAACGGTTATGAGGTGTATTTCAATATAACTTCATCATCTACAAATAAAAACCCGACAGCGCAGATCAGTTCTATTTCTGGCGAGGGAACAGCTTCAATGAGCATAAGTTTCACAACAGACGCAGACAATGGCGCAGTTGCAAAATTAAGGATAATAAAGTAAAGGAGATCAGGACATGGAAACAAAATACTTCGTTTGTAGAGCTTTTAGGTACAAGGAATCAGGAAATTGGGAGTATAAGATGGTCGGAGCATATGACAGCCTTTCTACAGCAAAGCAGGCTTATTACTCAAACATGGGCTCAATCATCAAAGAGAGCAACGATTTCGCATCGGTTATTCTGTATGATTCATACGGAAACAAGATCATCAGCGATTTTGACGATACTCATGTTGAGCCGGAACCGAACGAGGAATAAAACCTTTGCATAATAGTGTCCTTTCAAGCGGTCTGTTCTGCGCCAACAGGCAGACCGTGAGAGAGGGGAAGGAGTAAAGAAATGTATCAGAGAGCAAGAATAAGTAGTGGCGGTGGGGAAAGCGTGTGCAAGGTTTATCACTTGTCTTGCGATGTAAACAACAACTACTTTTACATAACTCACGGGAACGATACGCCTATAACTTGGGCGTATAATGCCGCTAATGGCAATAAACTTGATGATGATTTGCTCACAATCAACAAGAGTTCAAACACATACACGCTGACGTTTAAGGCGAGTTGTACTGTTTATTATCAGAACGGACTGACCGCCGCTAAAACGACAGGTCAGACTTTAAGCGGTACGACAAGTGCAGTATTCCCCGCAGTGGTGGTATTTGATTAAACGGTACAACACTGACGGTTACTAATAGTTATGCACAGTATGGCGAGGCAAACCTTATTCAAATTAGTTAAACGTAAGCGAAATAATTACGGCATCCTTCGGGGTGTTCTTTTGATGGGAGATTAATATGGATCAGACGATAACACTTCAGGCTCTGTTTCAATGCGGAGCTGTAATTGTGGGAATTTGGGGGTTTTATAAGGTCATCATGGAAATTATCAAAAGCATCACGGCGCGACACGACAGGGAGCAGGCATGGGATAAGGCTGTGAAAGATATCGAGGTTGACCGGGAATCCCTTCAGAAAGAGTTTAACGGACGTTTAGACGAGCAAGATGCAAAATTCCAACAGCTTCTATCCATGTTATGTATGTGCCTGCGGGCGCAGGATGCCATTCTTGATGCTTTGGTCAAGGACAACATCGGCAACGGCGAAATCAAGAATATGCACAAGGAATTAAAAGATTTCATTATGGAACAGGTAGAAAAATAGGGGGAATTTGCTATGATGTCAGATAAATTATATACAATTTTGAAATATCTCTGTCAGATTGCGCTTCCGGCTGTCGGGAGCCTTTATTTTGCTCTGGCGCAGCTATGGAACCTTCCTTATGCGGAGCAGATCACAGGAACATGTTCAGCTCTGGCTGTCTGTATCGGTGTTCTGATAGGAATTAGTTCGTACAGATACTACAAAGGGGATGATCCTGATGCCTAACGCGCAAGATATAATCAATACTGCACTTGCGGAGGTGGGTGTTACAGAATATCCGCCTAATTCTAACTATGTAAAGTACAATACAGCGTATTATGGTTCAGAAGTCAGCGGAAGCGCATATCCTTGGTGCTGTGTGTTTGTTTGGTGGGTTTTCGCGCAACATGATCCGTGTCTGATTAAGAAAACCGCATCTTGTCAGGAATTGGGAAACTGGTTCAATGAGCAGGGGCGGTGGCATTCAGATCCGCAGATCGGGGATATCGTATTCTTTAAGTTCAACACTAACGACAGATGGACGAATCATGTCGGGATCGTGAAGAGCATCAACGGATCTGTTATCGAGACGATCGAAGGGAATACGTCTGTAAACTCTGATGACAATGGCGGGGCTGTTATGGTTCGGCAGCGGTCATCGAATATTGTCGGCTATGGCAGACCGGCATATTCTGACATAATCATTCCGGGGAACAGCGAATATCAGTACGGTGTTGATGTTTCGGAATATCAGAATACCATTGATTTCAAAAAGCTGAAGGATGCGAACATTTCATTCATGTGTATGCGTTCCACAAAGAAAAATGGATCTATAGACGCAATGTTTGAACGTAATCTTGAAGGCTGTATGACGTACAATATCGGGTATTCTGTATATAAATACGCATACGCAACGACACACGAACAGGCGAGGATTGAGGCTGATACGGTCATAAATCTGCTCAAGGACAGAAAAATGCCGATCTGGTACGATCTGGAAGATAAAAGCCTTCCTCCGTTCGGAAAAGATGCGATTGAAGGTGTTGCGATGTCGTTTATCGGCGAATGCAAGGAAGCGGGCTTCGAAGTCGGTATTTACTGTAACAAAAACTGGTACGACAATTACATATCGCAGTATTTGAAGGATAAATTCATGTTTTGGGTTGCCAGATATGGGAAAAACACCGGTAAGCTTGACGAGAAGTATAAGCCTGTCGGAAATAACATCATAGCTTGGCAGTACACATCCAAAGGGTCCGTTCCGGGTATCTCCGGCAATGTCGATCTCGATGTGTTGTATTAATTTGTGTTCCCTTTATTTACTTCCCCATTTGAGCCTGTTTCGGGTAATGCCGGCAGGCTCTTTTTAATTTCTTACTTACTTTCTGACAAATCATAGCGCAAATTGCGTAAATTCAACAATCGTCAAAAACTGAGATGGATTAAAATACGCTTGACCGATACGGTTAATTATTAATTTTACGCGGATATCCGTCAAGATAATTTCAGTTGTTATCAGTTTATGTTCTTACGCACTCTCTTACAAACACTCTTACAAATTATATTTTGTTTACAGCCTCAATCATGGCTTCCAGAGTGATGTGTGTATATTGATCTGTAACGTCCGTTGATTTGTGTCCGACAATGGCTTTTATTATCCTTGAATCAACTCCGGCTTCTGTCATCATAGTAATAAAAGTATGTCTGGTATCATGGATATGATATCCGGGCAGAAGTTCCTTGAAATACTTGTTGAACACGTCATAAGACGGAATAGGCTCAATAGGAAGTATTTTCTTTATTTTGTCGCACAGGGGAACGGTTCTGATCCCGGCTTCAGTCTTTGCAGCGATAATATCGATGTGGTCGGGATAACAGTTCTTTTCCTTCAAATCATACAGTTCAGCATATCTGCATCCGGTGTAAATGTACAGAAGCACTTGTTTCGCCGTTGTGTCGGTCAGTTCCCATAATTTATCAATAACATCCTTCGGAATAATCTTTCGCGCTGTTTTCTTTCCTTCTGGCTTTTTGGAAAAATCTATAACCTTATGCAAAGACAAGGCTGACATAGGCATTATACCTTTTTTGACAGAATATTTGATTAAGTTATTGAGAAGCTTCTTCTGATTAAAGACAGCACTCTTCGTTCCCTTCATATTGTCATAAAAATTTTGTAAAACAATTCTGTCAATTTGAGACATTTTGAAAGTATAGAGCGGTTCCAGACGTTTATATGCCGTCCTGTATGCTTTTAAGGTTCCTTCGGCAACTTCTGTCTGCTGTGCATACCATTCTTTATATACTTCCTGCACTGTTTTTGATGTTAGTTCGTAAGGATCTTCCATGTAAGCGTTGAGAGCCTTAATAGCCTCTCTGTGCGTTTTATGATAAGAAATATACTTGTATTTGGGTGTTCCCTTTTCTGTCCATCCTACAACTTTTCTTATCGCGTAAGGTCTGCGCCTGTTTCCTGCGAGTTTTGTGATGTGACCGGAGCCGTTGGGTCTGCGCATTATAATCACTTCCCTTCTGTGTTATCTTGATATAGGTAATCAATAGTTTTGTTGTAATAGGCAGCCAAACGAGCCAAAGTAACAATATCTGGCAATGAATACCCCTGTTCCCATGAACCGACAGCATTTTCGCTCTTCCCGGTAAGTTTAGCGATATCTAATTGTGTTTTACCGCTTGTAATGCGTAATTCTTTAAGATTTTTTCTTATTATTTGTCTGATTTCATTATCTGTTTGCATAGGCATGTCTCCTTCTGTGTTGCATATTATATCATAGTTATCGGAATTTACCCCAAAAATTTAAGGGAAATTTCTATAAACCTATTGACACACCCAAAATATAGGAGTATATTTTTGACATACCCCTAAATATTAGGGGCAAGGGGAGCAGATCCCTATTATTTTTAAACATTAACCCCTAAAAGATAGGGGTAGAAAGGAGAAGAAATGGAAATAGGAATTAAGATCGGCAAATATCTCAAAGATCGAGGAATTACACAATCTTTTCTGGTCCGTGAGACAGGCCTGACAGCATCAGCAATATCCGACATCTGCTCGGGGTCAAGAAAAGGTATTGATTGCCTTGAGTATTACAAAATATGCAAGGCTCTCGGAGTTGATCTGATGACGTTTATTGCAGACGGAGAAGCAGAATTATGAAGCGCATCACAACAAAAGAAGCAGCTCAAATGTTAAATGTAGGCGAACAGGCTGTCCGGATGATGATTCAGTTGGGGAAGATTCCCGGTGCATTCTGTTACGGATCCAAAAATCACAGAACGTATATTCTGACAGATGAGCAGATCAAAAAAATTATGAAAGGAGAATAAGCCATGCAGAAGGGGAAATTATATGCGATAGGGGTGCTTATGGTTACGTTCGGCGGTGCAGGATTAGCCGAGATATCCACATCAAATCATGGTTGCTTTTGGCTCTGTGCGATCGTTTTCTCGGTTGGGTTCGCGCTTTGCTTGGCAGGATATGAACGATGATGAGTATGTCAGATGAGCCATTTGTTGATTTCGCACTTATGAAAGATGTAGTTAAGGCTGCAGATGCCGGAGTGATACATCCGAACGCTCCGCTTGACAGTGAGTACGAAGAGAACCATCTGTCAGAGCTTGGACGAAGGTCCCGGGCATTAGATGAAGTCGAAGATTATGTAACCATTAAAACTCTTGTGAAGTATCGGAAAAATCTATTTGTAAAGATACTCGAATATATGAACACGGAAGGGGATAAATCATGAACGAATTAAAGGAATTATTGGAAACCAGAAGAGCAATCTTGAGAGAACATATCTCGCTCGACAAGGGATGTTTTAACGATCCATTTCTGTCACAGCACAGCCGGGGAAGGGTTTCTGTTGAGGAAAAATGGCTCGAAGAAACCGAGAAAATGCTCGAAATGGTAAGCAAATTATAAGAAAGGAAGGGAAAGTATGGGAACACTTTTTGACATTACAGAAGATTTCAGATCTCTGTATGAGCTTGCGACAGATCCCGAATGCGATGAGCAAGTGTTTTTGGACACACTTGAAGGGCTTATAGGCGAGCTTGAAATCAAATCTTGCGGATATGCCAATGTTATCAAACAGCTTGACATGGAAGCAAAACAGGCGAAGGAAGTTTCGCAGATGTTCGCAGATAAGGCGAAAGTTAGAGAAAACCACATCAAGCGCATGAAGGAAGCTTTGAAGGTGGCTATGGAGACAGCCGGAACGGACGAGATCGCAGCAGGAACATTCACGATCAAGCTTCAAAAGAACGGCGGGCTTCAGCCTTTGAAGATTACCGGGGAAGTCCCGGAAAACATGACAAAAGTCATTGTTGAACCAGATACAGAACGCATTCGCGAATATCTGAAGGACAACGAGTGCGAATGGGCGCATCTGGAAGAACGTGGGAAACATGTAGTTATCAAATAATAAGGGAAGGAGAAGAATATGGGAACAAGAAATGAAACTCAATTTCGGAGCAGAACATCTTCAGATGATGGATTCCATCCACATCTTACTCCGGCAACAGGCAAAAGATTAACCATTTACTGTCAGTTGACTAATCAGAACAGAACAAAATTCGTAGAACAGTGCGTGAACGAGAGATTGGATGTTCTGGAACAGGGTGTTTTGAGGGATATTCTGTCAACCAAATCCAAAGAAGAGCTTATTCAGATGATTTTAAGCAAATAAGAAGGAAGGAGTTAAATTATGGGATTACCTATTCTCGTTCTGGGCGAAACAGGCTCGGGCAAAACGTACAGTATCAAGAATTTTGATACAAACGAAGTCGGCATATTCTCGGTCGAGAAGCCATATTTACCATTCAAAAAGGATTTCAAGATTGCGAAACATGCGACATATGACACGATCATGACATGTTTCAAGGACGTGAAGCTGAAAACGTACATTATTGACGATTCGCAATATCTGTTAGTCAACGAAATGTTCGATAAGGCGAAAGATGCAGGATATGGGAAATTTACAGATATCGCTCTGCATTTCCGCAATCTTATCCATTACATCAATCATCAGCTTCCGGACGATGTGATCGTCTATTTCCTGCACCATACCGAGACCGACAGCAACACAGGAAAAATCAAAGCGAAAACTGTCGGAAAGATGCTCGATAATCAGTTAACTGTGGAAGGTTGCTTTAACATCGTGCTTCTCTGCTCGGTAGAGGGTACAGAACATTATTTTATCACTCAATCTGATGGATATACAACAGCCAAAAGCCCGGAAGGAATGTTTGACATTCGCATTCCGAACGATCTGAAGGCTGTTGATACAGCAATCCGTGATTATTACGGAATGATTACAAATAAGAAGGGAGACAAATAATATGAAAAAATTCGGTGGTTATGCGGAAGCTTCTGAAGCTGCAAAACGTCAGGGAGGTGAAAAACTTCCTGTTGGGGCTTATGAGGTGGAAGTCAAGAACATTCAGTATGTAACAGGCGAGAACGGTAATTCTGACCGGATAGATATCCTTTTTGATATTGCAGCGGGCGATTACAAAGATTTCTTCAAAAAGAAGTACGAAGCAGACGAGAGCGAAGATAAGAAGTGGAAGGGTCGCAAGTCGATCTACGTTCCGAAGGATGACGGATCTGACAAGGACGAATGGACAAAGAACACATTTGCAAAATGGACGAATGCTTTTGAAGATTCCAACGAAGGCTATAAATGGGATTGGAAAGAGGACAAATGGAAGGGCCTCAAGGTCGGTCTGGTATTCGGTACGACCGGAACAGTGATCGAAGGGCGCGAGATCGAGTATACAGAACCGCGTTTTGCTGTAGACATCAAAAGGGTTCGCGATGGATCCGCGCCGACAGCTAAATTTGTCGCCAAAAATGGCTATACAGGAACAAAGAAATCTGAAGGCTCTGCTCCTGCTCCCGGCTCTGAAGAATGGATGAAGGTCTCGGACAACGGACCGAGTGAAATTCCCTTTTAATGGAAGGATTCGAGATTCAAAAATGTCTTGATAGCATGAAAATCCTTGTCGATACTGCGGAACAGCCGACAGACGAATATCAGAAACGATGTAGTTCTTTCGGTGTTCCGTATGAGCGCAGAAATCTCGATTACGCGGATTATACATATGATTTTCAACTTCCGGACGGCTCATGGATCCACGAAAACGATTCTGTAATCAAAGGATCTGCTGTCATAGAACGGAAAATGTCGCTCCGGGAGTTATCCGGTAATCTCTGCCAGAATTGGGAACGGTTCTGTCGCGAGTTTGATCGGGCGAAGTCAAACAATGCTTCTGTGTATCTGCTAGTTGAAGATGGTTCGTGGATGAAGATTTTAGCTGGCAAATATGGCACAAAATTCAATAGTAAGGCATATCTGCATAGGCTTCTGAAACTAATCACTGTTTACCAGATAAAGCCGATTTTCGTGCAGAAGGAGCTGTCAGGACAGATGATTTACGAAATCTTATACAGGGAGTTAAAGACGAGATTGGAGTTAGGAGAGTATGGGTAAAAAAGAAGGATGGATAAAGATATACAGATCCATTATGGACAATGAGTTCTATGCGATAAAGCCGTTTGATAAATGTCGGGCATGGATAGATCTGTTGCTTCTGGCAGAGCATAAGACACATAAAAAGATGTGGCGCGGTAATATGGAAACTTTCAAGCGCGGAGACGTGTGTTTGAGCATACAAGCTCTGTCAATCCGGTGGGGATGGTCAAGGAAGAAAACAAGACACTTCTTGGAACAGCTCGAGTACATGGAAATGATACATCTGATAGCACATCAGAAGAGGACAATCATAACCATTGTAAAATATGACGATTTCCAAAGTCGGGGTACAACAGACGGAACATCCAAAGGAACATCAAAGGGTACATCTGATGGAACAAAAAAGGATACATCAAAGGGTACATACCTAAAGAAAAAAGATAAAGAAGATAAAGAAATAAAAGAAACCGCTCCGCCGATCTCTAGCGAGCCGGCTGCGCTCGAAGATGATGAAGAGCCTCCTGTTCCGGGTGCGGTAAGGCTTCCGGGCGGTGGTTGGAATTACACACCTGATATAGATTGGAGCGAGTTTGAAGAATGAGCATTTATACGTTTAGGGAAGAAGATGCTGAACGATTCGCCAGAGCGCATGGTCCGTATAACGTCAAAGGGAATGAGTTGGTTTTTCAGAAATGCCCATATTGTCACGGTGGAAGTAAACCTGATAAGGGAACATTCTCATTAAACAGACAGACAGGGCTGTTCCAGTGTAAAAGATCTTCCTGCGGAGCTTCGGGCAATATGATCGAGCTTGCAAGGGATTTCGATTTCGATCTGGGCGATGATGTCAGAAGGTTTTACAATCTGCAGAATTTTAACGGACGATTTCAGAAGTTTAAAGATGCTCATCGGGTTACAGAATCCAAAGAGGCAGCGGTCAAATATTTGAAAAGCCGGGGAATATCTGAAGCGGTCTGTCGGAAGTATGAAGTGACAGTTCAGCCGAATAACGACAAAATCCTTGTTTTTCCTTTTAAGGATGCAGCGGGCGAGCTGAAGTTTATTAAGTACAGAAATACAGATCCCGGCGAAGGCTCAAAGGAATGGTGTGAGAAGAATTGCATGCCGATCCTGTTTGGAATGAATCATTGCTCGGAAGGCGGAAGGCTTGTTGTCACAGAAGGACAGATAGACAGTCTCACGTTGGCAGAATGCGGAATAGATAATGCCGTTTCTGTACCGATAGGAATGAATGGGTTTACATGGATTCCGCACTGTTGGACGTGGATCCAGAGATTTACAGAAATTGTAGTATTCGGAGATTGCGAAAACGGCCATGTCAGCCTTGCAGATACTCTGAAGATTAAGTTTCCAAAGAAAACGCGGGTTGTCAGGGTTGAAGATTATCAGGGTTACAAGGACGCGAACGATCTGTTCCGGGCAAAGGGCAAAGAGGCGGTAGTCAGGGCGGTCGAAAATTCCGAATTCGTTACATCGTCAAGGTTAAAGGAAATGGCAGAAGTTGAATCAGTCAACATCGAAAAACAGCCTTGTATCAGTTCTGGGATAAAGGATTTGGACAGAATACTGACAGGCGGGTTCCATTATGGCGGAGTTGTCATTCTGACAGGAAAACGCGGAGACGGTAAATCCACAATGGCATCACAGTTTATAGCAGATGCACTCGGACAAGGGCATAATTGCATGATTTACTCCGGGGAAATGCCAAACGTATTTGTCAAAAACTGGCTTGACCGTCAGCTTATCGGGAAAGCTGTCCTGACAAACACAGAAATCGACAGATGCAATGCATGGTATAAGGGAAGGCTGTTTGTCTACGATGACACAGATCTGACAGAGGACGATGACGAGACAAAAGCACTTGTCGAGATTATGGAAGAGGCAATATTACAGAAAAACTGCGAATTCATTCTCATCGATAACTTGATGACAGCGATGGAAGAGGCTGCGCCGACAAACGAGGCTTTATACAGAAAACAATCTGAATTCGTGGGCAAAATGGCAAAAATGGCTAGAAGGCTGAACGTCATAATCCTGCTGATCGCTCATCCGCGTAAGACATTCGGCAATTATATGAATAACGATGACGTTTCGGGGTCAGCGGATATTACCAACAAGGCGAGCATTGTTATGACGTATTCCAGAGTGACACGCGAGAATGAAGAGCCTGATCCGGACGAACGAAGGCTATCGGTTATCAAGAACAGGCTGACCGGTAAGCTCGGCGAAGTGCTTGTCTATTATTCGGAGGACAGCAAGCGCATTGTCGGGCCGGATAAGAAGTTCGACAAGTGTTACATCAATCCGACAATTAACGGCGATGTCGAGATCAGTGATGAGGAAATGGAGATACCGTTCTATGCAGATGAAGATTAAGGATATCAGAGATTATTACGAAGTTGTTACGAAATTATGGGGTTATTTCCGTAAGTTTTACACGGATTACGATGCGGAAGCAGCTCTTCAAGGGGTCAGAGATTTTGAAGAATGGGTCAAGTTCAAGGGTCCGAGGCTTTATGAATTCGGAATGAAGCTTATCAAAATCATGTGGCAAGAGGTTGGAGAGTTGCATGAAATGAGGGCAGAAAATGAAAAAGATAAAAGTAAATAGCGATATTTGCCGGACATGTAAGTACAGAATGGGCTTCGGCTCGAACGCAAATCACACGACCAGAAGCACAGTGGCTTGCAATTATTTATCACTCACAGGACACAGCCGGATATTTGAGGACGGACGGCTTCAAATGGATCCGAAATTCTGTGACAAGTATGAACCAGGGGATAAGATAACAGATTTTTCAGAATTCACATTACTTCCGGCGAATGAAGTTGACGAGTGGCTTTTGTACAAAATGGACAAGATAAAAAGGGAAAGGAGAGGACAGAAAGATGCAAATTATTACAATAAGCCGAGATCGGCTAAACGAAGTACAGGAAAAAATGTGTGATGATTTTTGTGTATGGCCCGGGATCTGCGCGACAGAAGAGAGGCTGTATAAACATTGTGAGGAATGTCCTCTCAATAATTTATCAAAGGAAGAGGTTGAACAGAATGAGATATAGTTTTGAAAACAAAAACCCGCTCTGGCATATCCATAAAGGCATCGTGCTGAAGGTCGGACAGATCCTGATCGATGATGAGGTGTTCCAGACATATCCGGATAATGACGGCGGATATTGGTATTTCGACAAAAATAGAAAGGTGGTGTGGGTGCATGACAAAGCTTGATCTGTGTCAAAACATAGCGATCATCCTGCTGATATTCGCACTCGGTGTTCATATGTGGGGAGAAGGTGGCAGACGATGACAAGAGAAGAAGCAATTAAGGAATTACAAGGACACAAGGGAATAATCATATATCCGTCAGAGCGTATGGATGAAGTCATTGATATGGCAATATCCGCACTTGAACAAGAGCCGAGTGATGATGAATTGGAAAACGAATATGAACGTGGCTATGAGGAAGGATATAAACAATGCAAGGAATTGTATGAAGGTTTGAGAGAACAGAAGTCGGGGGAGTTAATCACTTGCAAGGAGTGTAAATATTTTGAGCATGACAGTTTTTTAAAGGGTAGCAAAGTTCCACTTATTGTAGCACACGAAATCTGTAAAAAATGGGGTGGCGGTTGTCAGACAAACAAAGACGGATATTGTCATTTGGCAGAGCCATACAAGGAAGAAGGTGTGAAATGAGTAACTACGAAACTATTATCAAAGACATTGAAAGGCTCAACGAAAGTAAAAGTATGGACTTCAATCAATGGATGATATGGGGCATAACGCAGATAACACTTCTGACGGCAATGATACTTGATAATTTAGAAAACATGGAACACAAGGCAGAAAGTGAGGATAAGGAATGACCGAGATAATAGTAAAGCCTTTTGATTGGAATGACAATCTATCAGAGATAGCACAGGAAGATTTTTCTATGATACTGTTGGAAATAGCACAGTCTTTCATGGAGTGGCTACAAGATATGGCAAAGAAAACGGGGTTTTCTGAAAATGAGATTCAAGGGGTAATTAAGCAATTTTTGATGTCATAAAGGAGAGAGCGAATGAAACTGAATGATAAGCGTTACAAACACGGATATGCAAAACGAAATTCGGTTACAAGATTATATCGAATATGGATAAGTATGAAAGTTAGATGCAATAACACTCATTCCAAACTATACAAGTATTACGGACAACGTGGAATATCTATATGCGAAGAATGGAATGATTTTGCAGTATTTAAGGAATGGGCATATAGCAACGGATATAAAGAAGATGCTAAACGTGGCGAATGTACCCTTGACAGAATTGATGTTAATGGGAATTACGAACCGTCAAATTGTCGATGGGTTGATATGAAAACTCAATGTCAAAATCGTAGGAAGTGGGGAACAGATACGCACAACCATAAATTGATAACGTGGGATTACAACGGAGAAACACATACTATCGCAGAGTGGAGCGAAATAACTGACATTGATGAAAAAATACTCCGCACACGGAAATATAAAGGTTGGGAGATAGAACGTATTTTGACTACACCACCTATGGATTATGCACAAACACTAAAGAGAGGAAGATGATTATGAAAATCCTAATTGATATACCCGAAAAGATAGATGAGTACATTAAAGACTATATCCCGATAGGTGCAGGAGATAATGTTTTCTGTTATCCCGATGAAATTGTGAGAATGATACAGAACGGCACACCTATACCCGACAATGCAACAAATGGAGATGTGATAAAGGCAATATTCCCAAACAGTGATATTGAAGAACATCGAACATATATGAAAATTGTAGAGGGCGATTATCTTTTGCCATGTGCGTATCAATGGTGGAACGCACCATATCAGAAAGGCGGTAAGTGATGAGGTTAATTGATGCACACGATATTGAGTATGAACATATATGCGGTGAGTTTAGGGTATCAGAAGAAAAAATAAACGCTATGCCGACAGTATGCGACATAGAGCAGA
>Ga0310696_10002219_pt1 | contig 26175 bp, 21 predicted proteins | sample AusTroGonzalo_MG_4_FD_203885 | JGI IMG/M metagenome (GOLD analysis project Ga0310696, IMG submission 203885) | Bovine rumen microbial communities from tropical cattle in Woodstock, Queensland, Australia - Gonzalo_02 (v2) (version 2) | ecosystem: Host-associated > Mammals > Digestive system >...
CTCGCCGGCATAGCGTGCGGAATAGACACCCGGTCGGTTGTCGAGGGCCTCGATTTCCAGTCCTGTATCGTCGGCAAAACAGTTGCGGTGGTAGTGGTCCACCACATACTGTGCTTTCTGTAACGCATTGCCTGTCAAGGTGTCTGCGGTTTCGGGAATGTCGGGGCAACCTAATTCGTGGAGGTTTTGGATGCGGTATTCCGGGCCGAGGATGGCACGTACTTCCTCGGTCTTGTGAACATTGTGGGTGGCAAAAACGATTTCCATAGGTCTATATACTCAAAAAGATGACACAATCGCTTATGTCATCTGTTGTTTTTCGTGAAGCATCGCTAAGGATGTTATTCAGCCGTGTTGCCGATTTCGATGGCTTGTTTGCCTCTGTAGTAACCGCATTCAGGGCACACGCGGTGCGTAAGGATCGGGGCGCCGCAGTGGCTGCAGGTGGTCAGATGAGGAGCGGTGATGAAATCGTTGGCTCTTCTCTTATCTCTTCTGATAGCAGAGTGTCTTCTTTTCGGATGTGGCATATCTTTTGGTTTTTATTGTTATTAATCCAGTTTTATATTTTTCAGGGCGTCCCAGCGGGGATCTGTACCCTGCTCTTTTTCAGCTTTTTCGGCGTTCATCTCGTCCAGTTTGCGCATTATCTCGGGGTCGCAGGTTGGGTTCCCGTTGGCATCATCCTCATGAACGATGCGGATAGGGAGCGCGAGCACAATGCACTCATAGACGAAATGGAAAAGGTCGATCTCATAGGTGTTCTCGTCCATCATCCAAATCTCCTCTTCCTGCTCCTCTTCAGAACGATAGTTTTCGGACACCAACTTGACGAGCAACCTTTCGTCGAAGTTCATCGGCAGGGTCACAGGGGCGAGACAGCGGTCGCATTCAGCCACCACACTCCCTTCAAAGTGGCACTTGAAATCGACCATTTTCTCAGATTTTTCCATTTCAACCCGCAAATTCAAACGGCCGTCAATCACTTGCTCAACACCTGCCAAGTCAAAGAACTCTTTGTTACAATCTATTGAAAAACAATGCGTTCCGAGTTCAATACCTGAGATTCTGATCTTAAATTGACGGCGCAATTCTCTCTCTTCCATCGTAACAAATTTTGGGGTGCAAATATAGTATTTTTTCCATATTCTCCGTGTGCCATATTTTTTTATTTTTGCAGCCTTAAAGTTGAAGAGTGATAAAAGGTTTTTTACGACGTTATTTTGAGCCGCAATTCATCCGGTTTGTGCTGGTGGCCATCCTGAACACATTGTTCGGATTGTTCGTCAACTATGTCTTTCTCTTCATCTTTGAACACCTTCTGAAAGTCCCGCATGCGTACGTCGTGTCGAACTTCTTGGCCACTATCGTCAGCATCTTGTTCAATTTCAAGACATACGGGATCTTGGTGTTTAAGAACAAGAATAACAAGTTGTTGTTCCGCTTTTTGGCCGTGACTTTTTTCACTTACCTTGTTAATATCGGGGGCATTCGCCTGTTGGAATATCTCGGCAGCAGCAACAACTACCTCAATCTTACCGTGATGGCGGTGCCCGTGGGATTGCTGAATTATGTATTGAATAGCGCATTCGTGTATAAAAGGAGAATCAAGTTCTTGAATCCACAAAGAAAAAAAAGAACCGATGAACACGCAGAATGACACGGCGTATCTTGGTAGAATTCTCAAATACCTGAAGAACTACAAGTTACAGATTGCGCTAATTCTAATTGTGCAACTGTTTTACGCCTTTTTCTCCATTTTCACCCTCACCTTGCTTGTGCCTTTCTTGCAAGTGCTTTTCCATCAAGTCGAAGTGGTCACCATACGTCCTGAATTCTCCCTTTCTCCCCGCTATCTCATCGACCTATTTTATTACCTTATGAACAACGTGATAGAACAGCACGGACAGGCTTCAGCGTTGCTGTTTATTGCGGGTACCATGATTCTGCTCTCTTTTCTGTCGAATTTGTTCCGCTATGCAGGGATGTTCTGGCTTTCGCACATCCGATCCGGTATCCTGTTCAACATCCGAAATGACTTTTATCGCAAGTTGATTCGGTTGCCCCTCTCGTTCTATACCGAAAAACGCGCCGGCGACATTGTCAGTCGCATGGGAGCCGATGTCTTGGAGGTGGAATGGTCAATAATCTCCTCATTATTGGCACTTTGTCGAGATCCGTTTCTTATCATTGCCTATCTGATTACTTTGTTTGCCATCAGCGTGAAGCTGAGTCTGGTCACGTTGCTCATTCTGCCGCTTATGGGGGTCATTTTGTCCGTAATAGGCAAGAATATCCGCAATTATTCGTTGAAATCGCAGGATTTGCTGGGACGGATGACGGCCTTCTTTGACGAAGCGGTGGACGGATTGCGCGTAATCAAGGGGTATAACGCCCAGGCATACGTGTCGGAGCAATTCCGGAAGGAGAATTTCCATTTTTACCGTCTCAACAAGAAGATATTCAGAATCAAGGAATTAGGATCTCCTTTGATTGAGTTCTTGTGTATTTCCGCCGCGCTCGTCATTTCCATGATCGGCTTGGTGGTCTTCTCTGACGGCTTTGCGTCGAGAGGTTCCGCTTTCATGCTCTTTTTCGTGGTTTTCGCCCGCATGATCCCGCCCGCAAAATCCTTGGCGACAACCTATTACCAGATGCGCAAAGGATTGAGTGCGGCCGCCCGTATCTATGAGGTGATGGATGCGGAAGAGGAGATCAAGGAGGTGGACAATCCGGTACATATTGCTGATTTTCAAGAGAGTATAACATTCAGGGATGTCAGTTTCTCTTATAACAAGGATGTGGCTGATGCGGAAGATTGCGAAGTGCTGCACCATGTCAGTTTTACGCTGCGAAAAGGTGAGACGATGGCGATAGTCGGGCCGTCGGGTAGTGGCAAATCGACATTAGTGGACTTGTTGTCAAGATTTTATGACATCAAGTTCGGGGAGATTCTTATTGACGGGACTCCTCACAATCAGTATGCATTGAAGGATTTGCGGGGTCTGTTTGGCATGGTGAACCAAGATGTGATTCTTTTTGACGATACGGTCTATAACAACCTGACCTTCGGGATGGGGAGTGTTACGGAAGAGCAGGTGGTGGCTGCAGCGAAAATCGCGCAGGCGCATGACTTCGTCATGGAGTTGGAAGAGGGTTATCAGACGCCCATCGGCAACCGCGGTATGCGGCTTTCGGGTGGTCAGCGGCAGCGGCTCAGTATCGCGCGCGCCATCCTCCGGAACCCCCAGATTATCATTCTCGACGAAGCTACGTCCGCGCTCGACAACGAATCGGAACTCCTGTTCCAGGAAGCGTTGATACCCTATATCCGACAACATACGGGTATCATTATCGCACACAGACTCAGCACGATACGTTTCGCTGACAAAATCCTTTTCTTGAAGGAAGGTCGTGTGGAGGAGATGGGCTCTCACGACGAGCTGATGGAGAAGAGGGGCGAATATTACCATTTTTATACTGCCCAGCAAGTGACCGAATAACACACAATCTGCTGTTAAAAAACAATTTTTGATTCCGGAATTCCCGCTCGAAATAACGCTATATTTGCAATTTGTATATAATATTGTATAACTATGTATAGAATTGCAGTGATAGCAGGTGGAGACTCGGGTGAATATGAGGTCTCCTTAAGGTCAGGCGACAACATTTTTCAACAGGTGGACAAGTCGCTTTTTGAGCCATATCTCATCCATTTCAAGGGCAACGACTGGCATTATACCGATGCTGATGGACGGGTTTTCCAAATAAACAAGAACGATTTCTCGCTGACGATGGATGGACGCAAGATCACCTTTGACCTTGCCTTCATCGCCATCCATGGCACGCCTGGCGAAAATGGCAAGTTGCAAAGCTATTTCGAGATGATCGGGCAGCGGTATGCGGGTTGCACCAGCTTTCCTTCCGCGCTGACATTCAACAAGTTCTATTGCAATTTGGCTGTTGCTCAGTTAGGGATCCCTATCGCGCCGTCGTTGCATTTCTACAACGGCGACCCCATCGACGTGGCGCGTATCGAGGAGGTATGCGGTTATCCTTGCTTTGTGAAATCCTGCAACTCGGGTTCCAGCGTGGGTGTGACGAAAGTCCACGGCCGTGAAGAGTTAGAGGCGGCGTTCACGGAGGCCTTCAAATACGACAACCAGTTGATTGTGGAGAAGATGATCCACGGTCGTGAGCTGGCCTGCGGTGTCACTACTGCCTACGGCGGCGTGCAGATGGTCGCTATCACCGAAATTGTCGCGAACAACGAGTTTTACGACTATGACGCCAAATACACGGATGTGGGGCACCGCCTGATCACCCCCGCAGATATCGCTCCTGACATGCAACAGCTGGTGAAGCAATATGCCGAAACGGTGTTTCGTCAGCTCGATTGCAAAGGCATCGTACGTGTGGACTTTATCCTTGATGAAGCTGCAGGCATCCCTTACTTCCTGGAAGTCAACACGATACCCGGACAAACAGCTCTGAGTATCATTCCGGCGCAGTTGAAAAGCAAAGGGTTGGATGTTAAACAATTCTATACAAAATTAATCGAAGAAGCATTGGCTTAATTGATAATTGATAATGGATAATTTTGGGAAATCGATAGTGTGTGTTATCATCGGACTTTTGTCCGGGGTTGCGGCCTTTGCGCAGTATAACGAGCAGGATATCCGTGACTATATTACGCAGTATTCGGATGTGGCAATACAAAAAATGCAGGAATACAAGATTCCGGCCAGCATTACCATTGCGCAAGGCATTTTCGAGAGCGCATGCGGCAAAAGCCGCCTCGCCGTGGAAGGAAACAACCATTTCGGCATTAAATGCCATAACGAATGGACGGGCGACACGATTCTTATTGATGATGACGAGTTACAAGAATGTTTCCGCAGATACACCTCTGTGTCAGAATCTTATACGGATCACTCGCTGTTTCTGACCACCCGGAAACGCTATTCCAATCTTTTCACGTTGGATATCATGGACTACAAAGCCTGGGCACGCACCCTGAAACAGGACGGTTACGCTACCAACCCTCAGTATGCCGACCGGCTGATCAGCCTCATTGAGCGTTTCAACATTGCCCGCCTTGACACGCTTTGTCAGGAAGGAGGCACGGGGAAGTTGGTGGTCAGTGCCGAAACAGCGAAGCCCCCAGTGCAAAGCGGGAAGCCGGTCTCGAAACCTTCCTCTACGGATAAGCATGGCAAGAAAGTGTTCACCGCTTCGGGTAGTGAGTATCCGTCCGACCAAAGTCCGTTCACCTATCGGAAAGTGTTCAAAAATAACAATACCTATTTCGTGATTGCCGAGAAAGGTGACACATACGAGAAAATCGCGCAGGATATCCTGGTGATGTCCGACAATTTGCGCAAGTTCAATGATGTGGGTCCGAACGATGAACCTATGGAAAATGAAATCGTTTACGTAGAGGCTAAGGCTCGTAGCAATCCTATGCGGGTTCACACAGTGCAGGAAGGCGAAACATTACGCTATATATCACAGCGCTATGGTGTTCAAATTCGGTATATCTTGAAATACAATATGTTGGAGGAAGGTGCCGTTTTGCATCCTGGAGATCAAATTTTATTAAGAAGATAAATTCAAAGCGATGAAAAGAATATATTGTTTGTTAATCAGTGTGTTACTGATGTCTTTCGGTTTTGCACAATACACAATGGAAGACCGTATTTATGATTATATTGATGATTATAAGGAGCTTGCGATGAGCGAAATGGAGGCGTATGGTGTTCCGGCAAGCATTACGCTGGCCCAGGCGATTTACGCATCGCAGGCGGGCACAAACGACCTTGTGCGCGAGTGCCATAACCATTTCGCCATCATGTGTCACACGCAGGAGTGGAAGGGTGATACCTACTACCGTCCGGCCGACAAAAACCACGAGAGTTGTTACCGGAAATATGCATCCGCTGCCGATTCTTACCGCGACCATTCGCTGTTTCTCTCGACGCGCAGTCGCTATGTGAAGTTGTTTTATTACCCTATAACGGACTATAAATCATGGGCTACCGGCCTTCAGGAAGCGGGTTTTTCAGGGAATCCAAAGTATGCCGACACGTTGATTTCCATCATTGAGAAATACTATCTGATGCACTATGACCGCAAGGTGGCGCAGAAATTAGGCGACACCACAGCGTTGCGGGCGATGCAGAAACCGCAACCCGAACGGTCGGGCACGACCCCGAACCAAGACGTCGCTGCTAATCAGACGGTGACCAGAACAGAGGCAACTCCTGATCCGAAACCGTTGGAAACTGCCAAACCTGCCGAACAAGCGAAACCCGCAGAAACTACTCAAGAGCCGGCAAAACAGGAAACCAAGAAACCGGCCGTCAAAGCAGATACGACGGAAATGAATGGTATTCAGGTAATTGTGGAAAAACCCGAGAAGAGAAAAACGGAAACAGTGCAGCCCTCCCAGAAAAAGCCAGAGCCGCAACAAGCCTCACAGCCCCAGCCCCAGATGCCAGAGAAAGTCAACGGCCTGAATGTTTTCGTGTTAGATCCTTATGCAATTCCATATAAATCAGCATATTATCCCTATACCAGCCGTCCAGTTTACGAAAACAACAAGACCAAGTTCATCTTGGCCCGTGCCGGTGACACCTACCAGAAGTTGGCAGTTGCTCTGCAATTGACAGAGAAGAATTTGCGTCTTTACAATGATGTGTATGATGGATCGGAACCTATTGAAGATGAGGTGATTTACTTAGAGCAGAAGAGCACCAGATCGTCTGTCCCGTATCATACGTTGCAAGAGGGTGACACTTATCGTTATATTGCCCAACGATATGGCATCCAGCTGAAAATCCTCATCAAACGTAATAGTGGCAACATCAACAGTTACAGTGTGGGCGATCAGATTTGCATCGGTTGTAATTAAGGGAAATGCCGAAATCGTTTTATCATTTTAATCCGAAAACGCTTACCTACGAGAAGGTCAAGCTCAGTTTCAAACACCTTTTCAAACGCATAGTTTGGGTGTTTGCGAGCGGTGTAGCCTTTGCCCTCGTGTTTGTCTGGATTGCCTTTTACTTTATTGATTCCCCGAAAGTTAAGATTCTGGAAAAGGAGAATAATGAGCTAAAGGCTGAGGTGGACAATCTAAGCTCCCGTATTGACGTGATGGCTACTGCCTTGGCCGATATTGAGGACCGCGACGACAATATATACCGCAATGTCTTCGAAGCGGATCCTGTTCCGGCCAGTGAACGCTATCCTCTGTTGGTTGAGGATACGCACTACGACAGCCTTTCCCGTTCTGAAGCGTATTCGCTGTTGAGAACCGCCAACAAAAAAGCGGATCAACTGACTGTCCGTCTGGCGGTGCAGACTCGTTCGCTGGACACATTGGAGAAGATTGCAAACTCTAAAGCGGAGATGCTGGCTGCTATCCCCTCCATTCGTCCTTTGAAGAACATGTACACTATCACCTCCGGTTTCGGGAAACGTTATCATCCTATTATCAAGACGTTGCGCAACCATACGGGTATTGATATTGCCGCTCCGAAGGGTACGCCTATCTACGCCACTGCTGATGGCACGGTCTCTCGCGAGAAACCCGGCTCAGGATATGGTATCTGCGTGATTATCAATCACGGTTATTCCTACCAAACATTGTATGCCCACATGTCGAAGGCGGCTGTGAAGCCCGGACAGAAAGTGAAACGTGGACAACTGATTGGTTATGTGGGTTCTACGGGTATGTCGTCCGGAACGCATTTGCACTATGAGGTCATCAAGAATGGCAAGCCTGTGAATCCGATTTACTATTTCTACATCGACATCACTCCGGAGGAGTACAACTCCTTGATGGAATCTTCCAAGAAAATCAACCAAGCTCTGTCGTAATATGAAAAGGGGAGCTCAGATACTTTCCATTTTGCTGATTATCACAATAGTAATGGTCTCTTGCAAACCAAGATACTATCATCCCGACAAGCAGATTTTCCACTATAATGAGTCTTCCGGCATCTTGAGTCTGGATCCGGCGTATGCTTCCGGACAATCCACCATTTGGCCTTGTAACCAACTCTACAATGGGTTGGTGGACATGGACAGCAATCTGCGGGTTGTGCCGTCCATTGCCAAAAGCTGGACGATTTCCGATGATGGTAAAGTATATACCTTTATCCTGCGTCAAGATGTGCAGTTCCATCAGACCGATTTCTTCCCGTTTGATAAACCGCGCTATGTCACGGCGAAGGATTTTGTTTATAGTCTGGGACGCATCCTAAGTCCCGATGTAGCTTCGCCCGGAGCGTGGATTTTCCAGAAGGTAAAACGCGACAAGAATGGGGTTCCAGCCTTCAAGGCTTTGAATGATACGGTTTTACAAATTGAGTTGACCGAACCTTTCCCGCCGTTTCTCGGTATCTTGACGATGAAGTATTGTTCCGTGGTGCCACATGAGGCGGTGGAACATTATGGCAAGGATTTCCGGAAATTCCCGGTCGGCACGGGCCCTTTTCAAATGCAGATCTGGGAGGAAGGCGTGAAATTGGTGATGCGCAAGAATCCGAACTACTTTGAAACGGACTCCACCGGCACCCGCCTTCCGTATATTGATGCCGTTGCAGTGTCGTTTATTGTGGATAAACAGTCTGTGTTTATGGAGTTTATGAAAGGAACGCTGGACTTTATGTCTGGGGTCGATCCGAGTTACAAGGATGCGTTGTTGACCAAAGACGGTCAGCTGAACCCCGAATATGCCGACAAAATCAAACTCATTACCGGACCCTATCTCAACACGGAGTATTTGGGTTTTAACCTGAAACCTTCGGACAAACGTAATCCTTTGATGGACAAAAGAATACGTCAGGCTATCAATTATGGTTTTGACCGAGACAAGATGATGAAGTATCTGCGTAACAACATGGGCTATGCCGGAATTGGCGGTTTTGTCCCTCGCGGGATGCCGTCGTATGACCCTGCAAGGACAGGCGGTTATGATTATAACCCGCAGAAGGCCTTGCAGTTGTTGGCGGAAGCAGGTTATCCCAATGGCAACGGTCTGCCCGAGATTACGCTCACGGTTTCGGCACAGTATGTGGACTTATGCCAATATATCCAGCACGAGTTGGCACAAATCGGGATCTCTTTGAAACTGGATGTGGCGCAGGCGGCGCAGCAGCGGGAGATGATGCGAGGCTATCAGCTACCGTTTTTCCGTGGATCATGGATCAGCGATTATCCTGATGCAGAAAACCAGATGTCGCTGTTCTATTCCAAAAACCTGCAACCCAACGGTTCAAATTACACGCATTATGTCAATCCCAAATTCGACCAACTGTACGAAAAATCGCAGCGTTGCACGGATGATTCGATGCGCACCGAATATTATATCCAAATGGATTCGCTGTTAGTGGCCGATGCGCCGTTTGTGATTTTGTATTACGACAAGGTGGCCCGTTTTGTGCAAAAAAACGTCGAAGGTTTGGGCACGAACCCCGTGAATATGTTGGATTTGCGGCGGGTGAGAATGACGAAGTGAAGAACCTTTTCCTAAAACGGCGAATTGAACGTCGCAAAGGCTTCGCCATGCATGTCTTTTTCAGAAATAATAGGATTATCTATTTGCCAGTCGATATTTAAATCTTTGTCATTGAACAAGATACAACCTTCAGAGGCTTTGTTGTAGAAGTTAGAGCATTTATAGGCGAAAACGGTGTCGTCTTCCAGTGCGGCGAAGCCGTGGGCGAAACCGGTTGGAATGTAGAACTGCCGGAAGTTTTCAGCGGTGAGGAGTGTGGAGACGTATTGACCGTAAGTCGGGCTTCCTTTGCGGATGTCCACGGCGAAATCGAGGCACGCGCCGCGCAACACCCGCACGAGCTTTGCCTGCGCATGCGGCGGCTTCTGGAAATGCAGCCCGCGCACCACGCCCTTCTGCGAGCACGACTGGTTGTCCTGCACGAAATCGTCCAAAATTCCTAACTCTTTGAATCTTTGTTCGTTATAACTTTCAAAAAAATACCCACGATCGTCTTTGAATACGGTGGGTTCGATGATTAATAGTCCTTCGATGGGGGTTTTGATAATTTCCATTTTTTAGTGATTAGTGATTGGTGATTAGTGATTAGTGATCAGTGAACAGTGAGCAGACAAAAGGCAAAAGGCAATAGTGGTAGTGATATTCCATATTCTTACATCATAAGTCATACGTCACACGTCAATCTTCGGAGTTGTTTGCGATAAATGTTTGATAATCAGATAAAAACTTGGCTTTTGAGACAAAGCCGATGTATTTCCTGTCGCGGGTGATGACGGGCATGTTGAAGTTGCCGGTGCGCTTGAACTTCTCCAGCACCACGGCGGCGGTGTCGTCATCGTAGATGAACTCTTCCGGCTCTATCATCAGGTCTTCCACATGGATGTTGTCGTAGAGTTCCTGCTTGAAGATGATATCGCGGTGGTCGTCCATGACCAGAAGACCGGAGAAGCGATTGTCGTCGCCCACCACGACGAAGAGATTGCGTTTGCATTGTGCGATCACTTCAGTGTATTTGCGCAAGGTGCTGTGGCTGGGAATTGTCAGGATGTTGGTGTCGATGGTCTCTTGCCAATGCAGTTTGCGCAGCGCATATTTGTCCTTGTTGTGGGTTCTGAGATTGTCTTTCTCAGCCAGCGGTTGCGTATAGACGGAGTATTTTTCGAATGGATTCACGCAGAGGTAGGAACAGGCGGCAGTGACCATCAACGGAATCAGCAGTGTGTAACCCGTTGAGGATTCGGCGATTAGGAACATCGCGGTGAGAGGGGCCTGCATGACGCCGGTCATCACGCCGGCCATGCCCGCGAGAATGAAGTTGACGTAGGGCAAGTCAATATGGAGATAAACATTGGCGACATGCGCTATCAAGAAACCTGTGAACGCGCCGATGAAAAGGGTAGGGGCAAAAACGCCTCCCACGCCACCAGCAGTAGTGGTGAACGTGGTGGCGAAGACCTTCATCAGAATGATGCCTATGACCGCCAGCACCAACAAACCTTCGTGACCCATCAGCTTCAGCAGCGGAGAATTGTTGAAGACGGAAATCCATTCGCCATGTAGCAAATCGTTGATGTTGTTGTAGCCTTCGCCGTAGAATGCAGGGAAGAGATAGATGAGCAGACAAAGTGCGAGCGATCCGATCAGGGCTTTCACATAGATTCTTTTGATTTTTCGCATCTGTTTTTCTATCCAACGCGAAGTTCGGAGAAAATAGACCGAAATAAAGCCGCAGAGACAGCCTAAGATGATGTAGAACGGGATATTCCCGACCGAAAAGCTTTGGGTGGCGCCAATGGTGAACATCACATCGTTGCCGAGGAAGAGCACGGACATCACCGTGCCGGTGGCGGCGGAGAGCAGTAGCGGCAGGAGTGCGCTGCCGGTAAGGTCGAGCATCAGCACCTCGAAGGTGAAGACCAGCGCAGCGATGGGCGCCTTGAAGATGGCGGCCATGGCCGCCGTGGAACCGCAAGCGAGCAACAGTGTGGTCTGGCGGGTGTTCAGTTGGAAGAAACGCGCCACATTGGAGCCTATAGCGCTGCCGGTGAGCACAATCGGAGCCTCCAGACCCACGGAACCGCCAAAACCCACGGTGATGGCACTCGCCACCATGGAGGAATAGACGTTGTGGAACCGCAGTTTCCCGTCGCTTTTGCAGATGGATTTCAGCACAATGCTTACGCCATGGCTGAGGTTGTCGCGCACGACGCGCCGCACGAAGACAAGCGTCAGCAGAATGCCTATCGGCGGGAAAATCAGATAAAGATAGTTGATGTCCGTCACTGCGAACGCCTGACTGAGCAATCGGGTGGTGAAGTGAAGCAGATTCTTGATGATAATGGCAGCGGCGGCCCCCAGCATTCCAATCACCACACTGAGAATCAGCACAGTGGTTCTGTCCTTGAAATGCCTCTTTATAAATCGTCGGAACTTGGCGATACCATATAATAAAGACCTGTTTTTCATACTGCAAACTCGCGGCGGCAAAGATACATTTTTATGGGAAAGAACCCCCAAAAAACTGCAATTTTCCTGCAACTTTTTCATCTCTTTTTTCGTAAAAAAAAGTCATGCTGCAGCAATGATACAATATTTTGTATTTTTGCCAGTTAGAGAAAAGATGATTAAGCGTCTCTTGGGAATATGGTTGATGGTCCACTGCATCTGGATGACGGGCTTCTCGCAGAAGAAACCCGATTTCCGCATGTGGGAGGACAGTCTTTCACATTTGCGCGACCACGTGATGGCCGAATCGGACGAAACGACCCGCTTGGCCCTGAACGAGGATTTCATGACCTTATTGGAGGAGGTGTTGCAAATGCCGGACGCTTTCAGATTCTCCTGGGATTCGGTGAAGAATTTCAGTGTGTTGGCTTCTCCCGACAACGTTTTCAAGATCTTTACGTGGTATGTGGTCAAAAACAACTACGAAGTCGAGAATTTCGGTTTCATCCATGTTTATAATGAGGGTCGTAAAAAGCACGTTCTTTTTCCGCTGTATGACAAACGGCAGAACATCGACTATCCGAAAACGCTGGTGGGAAACCACAACCGATGGTATGGGGCGGTGTATTACAAGATTATCCCGGTGAAAGACAAGAACACCACCTATTACACCCTGCTCGGATGGAACGGCAATGATCTTTTTACTAATCAGAAACTTATTGAAATTCTGCATTTTAACAAAGAAATGACCCCTGTTTTCGGAGGAAGGGTGTTCAAGAATTACACCGAAAAAGTAGCGCGGGTCATTTTCGAATACTCCAAGAACGCCACGATGTATCTGAACTACGAAAACCAGGAATATCTGGTCAGCACGGGGAAGTACAACCCCAAAACGCGCGATTATGACTATAAACGGCAGCGTTGCGACATGATTATTTTTGAGGAGTTAATCCCGATGGACGAATCCATGAAAAATGTGCCCGCCTATATGGTGCCTGAATCCAGTCTGAATCAGGGTTTTATAGAGGAAGACGGAAAGTGGGTTTTCCAAAAAAACGTGCGCGGGTCCAATCCTGATAAAGTCCGAACAGACTATCATCATAAAAACCGAAACTATTATTCAGTCCAGTAATATGTCAACGTTATATCCTTTGAAATTCACCCCCATTCTGAAAGAAAAAATCTGGGGCGGCAACAAAATCGAGACAGTTCTGAAACATCATGTCAGCCCTATGCTGAATTGCGGCGAAAGCTGGGAGGTTTCCGGACTTGTGGATGCTGAATCGGTGGTTTCCAACGGTTTCCTGGCCGAAAACAACCTTAATGAGTTGTTGGAAATTTATCTTACCGATTTTGTGGGCGAAAAAAATTACGAGAAATATGGTCTCGGTTTTCCGCTGCTTATCAAGTTTATCGATGCACAGGACAATCTTTCCGTTCAGGTGCACCCTGATGATACGTTGGCGCAGGAAAAATACGGGCAAAACGGGAAGACGGAAATGTGGCATGTGATTCAGGCCGATGAAGGTGCTGGCCTTTATGTAGGCTTCAATCAGAAAGTTACCGAGCAACAATACGTGGCTGCCGTGGAGGAAGGCACGTTGGAGTCATTGCTGAAATTCTATCCCGTGAAGGCCGGAGACACCTTTATGATTCCTGCAGGAACGGTTCACGCCATCGGCAAGGGTGTGCTGTTAGCCGAAATTCAGCAGCCGTCAGACATTACCTTCCGCATTTTCGATTGGAACCGTGTGGATCAGAACGGGAACAGTCGCGAGTTGCACACTGAAGAGGCCATTGATGCCATCCATTTTGAAGAGAACGTGGGCGATTTCAAGGTGAAATATACTCCTGAAATGAACAAGACGGTTACGTTGGTGCATTCTCCGTTTTTCAACACCAATGTTCTGGAAATGGACATGCAGGTGGAAAAATCGTTCGTCCAATTAGACTCTTTTGTGATTTATATGTGCCTGGAAGGAAGTGCATTCCTTGTTTCAGGTGACTTTAAGGAACGGTTGGAGGCGGGTGAGGTGGTGTTGGTGCCTGCTGAGATGGACCGTTTGACCATCATCCCTGATTCTAAAGCCAAACTATTGGAAGTCTATTGCTCCTAAATGTTCCATTTCAAGCAGTTTTCCTTAGAGCATGAGCGCAGTACGCTGAAGATTGGTACGGATGCGGTGCTGTTGGCAGCGCTTACCCCTGCCGAATCGGCCGCTTCACTCCTTGATATTGGATGCGGATGCGGGGTGATAGCCTTTTGTGTTGCACAGAAACTATCTGTTGCTCAGTCGCTTCCACGGATTTTTGGAATTGATGTAGATGCGGATTCCATCATGGAAGCACTCGTGAATGCCAACCGATACCCTCTTTTACCGAAAAGTTGTTTTCACTTCGAAACCATTAGATTGCAGGATTTTGTAAATCAAGAGAATCCACCACGATTTAATCTGATAGTCAGTAACCCCCCGTATTTTCACGATGATCTTAAACCGCTGGAAAAGAGTCGGTTGTATAGCAAACATGGCGACAATCAGCTGTCGTTTCAGGAGCTTGTGAATGGGGTGGATGCACTCTTGGATGAAAATGGTCGTTTTGTGTTGATTTTGCCGCCAACGGAAATGGCGGAATTTCACCAACTCACTCTCAAACGCTGGCATTGCCGGGAAACGACGTACATCCGCCCGACCGCGAGCAAGCCCGTCTATCGCATCGTGCGTGAATATTGCCGCCATATTCTTCCTGAATCAGAGTCTTATTTCTCCATACGAGATGCTGCGCTTCAATACACTCCTGAATACTTGGAGCTTGTAAATCCGTATCTTACAATAAGATAGCGGATAGACAAATTTAATTCGCCATATATCAAAAAAAAGTGTATTTTTGCCGCCGCTTTCAGCAATGATGGGGCGTTAGCTCAGTTGGCTAGAGCGTTTGACTGGCAGTCAAGAGGTCGTGAGTTCGATTCTCATACGCTCCACAAAAAACATCCGCGATTCGTCGCGGATGTTTTTTTATGCCCTTAGAAGGATATGTTGATCGAAAAGCGAATCCCGTTTTTCCCCCACTTGGAGAGGCCTTCCGTGTAGGTCAGACGGCGGACGTAATCGATTCGCAGGATTTGCAGGATATTGTCAATACCGGCGGTGAATTCCAAATACGGCACTTTCCCCATAGGTGAGCAGCCGTCGGGCAGGACATACAGCCCTGGTGTTTGCGAAGAAGGGATGTTTTTTGGTGATAGTCCGCCATAGATGCCGCTGAAGGAGATGACTTCACGAAGTTTTAGTCGGTTCCAAAGCGGGATTCGATTGAATATCCACCCTTTCAGGTAATAGGTGGCATATAATGCCACGTATTTGTCCATGATGAACTCCATTGGCTTCATCAGGCAGAATGTGTTCGGTGTGAGGAACAGCGAGGGATTGCTTTGCGGTACGTATAGCTTCGGGAAAGGCACGGCATTCCAGACAATGCCGGCTTGCACGGTGGCGTCAATGTACCCGAATGCGGAGAGCCAAAACCTTTTTTCCACGGATAAGTCGGTGCGGTTGTACCCGAGATTTCCGTCGAGAATGCCTGCGGTGTGCGTAAGTTGCAGTACTGGGGCGTTCTTGGAGAGCTTAAGGAGATTTCCCTTTCCCGATTGGTTGTCGTAGATTCGTTCGCCCGGCGCCCATCGGAGTTTGATGCACCATTCCATGTTGCGGAAATCCTTCACAGGCGATACCGTTCCGTCTCGGTTAATGCGCCAATAGGGCATTGCGCCTGTTGCTTCGCTGGTTGCGTATTGCAGCCAGGTGTCGATGCTGAAGCGGCTTGGCCATTCGTGCACGTAGCGCACCTTGTGCCGGCGTACGTATTGTGCGGCACGGTTTGAGGAGCCGTCATCATACGACATCAGCACGTTGTCGCGATCCATGTAACTGTATTGTTGCCCAATCATTTCCATGTCGTATCCTGTGCTGAAATAGAGGGCGTGACGTGGTGATTCGTTGTAATGGCGCTTCTTTTGGACAAAGCTGTAAATCAGGGTGGCATTGTATTTGAGTTGCAGATCCCTGCAACCGAAGGCGAGGTATCCGGTCATGAACCATTGGTCGTGCATTTGGGCGGTGGTCATGCCGCCTAATCGTAAGCGTACCCCTTCTGTCGGATTGTAACTGACCATATTGTAAATAGGCCCGATGTCAAAACGACTCAGTTTCCGTTCCTTGTTGGTGGCGATATAGCCTGTGGATATAATCTCCGTGGTTTTTTCCAAAACCCTGAATAAAGGCAGACGCCGCAATTCAGTCGAGAGGCTGTCGATGAAGGATTCTTTGGCGGATAGCGGTACCGGCCGCATTTTCTTCCATCGTCCGCTTTTGTATTTCGACACATCGGGTGACACGACCTCACCAATGGCGGAAGACAGCGAATCTGGTATGTGAGCGCCCATCTCATACTGGTACCATAGCGTGTTTTGACGGATGTAAATGTGTCGCGTCTTCTTTTTTCTTCTCTTGATGATGGAAAATGAAGCGGATGTCTGCGATGTCTTTGGCGCCCATAAAGTGCTGTCGACCTTCATGAAATCTTGTTCGACAACAAGTTCTTTCACATAATTCATGTTGATGTCGATGGGGACGTTGATCGTGTATCTTTTCAAGGCGTAAGAGCTGTCATTCACGATGTATAATCGCCCTGTGAACCCGAAAGTCCGGCTGTTGACTGGAGCAAAGGAGAGTTCAATGCAGGAGATACTGTCCACCATGACGGTGTCGGTGATGAAATAGTGGTAGTAGATTGTCGCTATGGAGGAAGAGAGTGGACTGACGAACATGTTGAGCATCAATTCAATATCATTGTCGAAGATATTGACTTCCGAAAACATTGCTTCCAAGTTGGTGCCCAGCCCCTCTTGATCCAACACCTCATCCACACCTTGCATTCTTTTGGCAATCACATAGTTGATATTCTTACTCGGATTTTTTTGGTAGTAGTGATCCTCCAGGCTTTCCCGTCGGGAAAGGCACAGAACCGGGATGGTGTCTGTTCGGAGGGTATCAATATATTTCTCTAAAAAGGCAAGTTGTTGGTTGAAACGGTTTTTCTGGAAATCCATGTCAAATCGGCCGTATGATATTACCATTTTCTTGTAAATCTTTGATTTATAGCGGTCTGCCGATTCAATGCGATTCTCATTCTTATGTTCGATGACCTTTTCCACCAAGGCTACGGCGGGATTGCCCTTGCGGACATACTTCGGTTTCCGTTTTTTGGAAACCACCACTTCTTGTAGGGATTGGGTCATGCTGATGAAAAAGTTCCGCTGTCGTTCCTCTTTCTTAATAACCAGTGTATCAGGCTGATAGAAAGAGTAGCTGACCAATAAGGTGTCGGTTTTCGCAAAAGGAAGCCTATAGTTGCCCCGCAAGTTCGTGTAAGTTCCCACGCTCGTGTTTAGCCATTGCAAACGGGCCATATACACTTCTACAGTGTCACCTTTCTCATTGATCGTATAGACTTTCCCCCTCAGCTCTTGGGCCCTCAGCTTTCCGAATAGATTTCCGTGCAGGAGCAAACATCCGAGCATGCCCAGCCAAAAAATCCGGTTCAGAAACATACGCTTAGTCTCCATTTTGCCTATTTATTATGCGATAGATAGGGAAAGGAAACCAATGTTTATTTGTGTTTGTCATCGGATTATGAAAACTACGCCTTTTATTCGAAATCGATGATCTTCAGTTCCTGTTTTGCACGGGCGGAGGGTATATGGTTGAAATGCCACCATTCGGAGATGCAGGTCACAAATCCGCTTTCCGTCATTACGCGGCGTAGCAACTTTCGATTTGCCAATTCCTCTTTGGTAATCAATCCGTTAGCCAACAGCTCTCCCTCATGGTCGATACGTGCTTCCGGACCGAAGTAATCATGTTCCGACCCCATGGGTAGCGGTCTCCCCGTGCTGTCCATCAAGGTGATGTCCACTGCCGCGCCGTAGTTGTGCATGCCGCGTCCTTTGGCGGGATTGGCCACGAAAGAGACATTCGGTGTGCCCTTCACGGCATCCCACATTTCACGTTGTACGCTGAGTGGCCGCGCCGCATCGTAAATCAAGAGAGAAAAGTCGGGTCGAATGTCCTTCAGCCGTTGCTGAGCCTTGGACAGCTTTTGCGCCATGGCGGGAATCATGAACGCATGGTTGATGTCATGATACAAAACATGCCCGAGGAAATTGTCCGGCGTGGCATAAACCAGCTGCACTCCAATGGTGGAATCGACTTTGGAAATATCCACCAGTCCAAAATCCATCAGTTTTATCTCCATTTCCGTATATTCCGGCGGTTCGGGCTCTTGGATGGTGACGAGGGTGTCGGATGCTACGGTTTGAGGTGCGTGATGGTTAGAAGGACTACAGGAAGTTGCACCGAAAAGAGAGATGATTATTGACAGGCCCCACACTGCGGCTGTCGCCTTGTGTAAGACTATTCGTAGAGACGCAAGATTTTGCGTCTCTACTTCATGCGTCTTGTCCCTTCGGGACTGTTTAAGGAAAGTGTTTCTTAGAAATGTTTGCTTCATCGCTTCATTGGAGGAATACGACCACGGCGTCTTTCGCCTTTTGGGTCACTCCTTTGGGTAATGTGATGGTGTATTCGTCGCCTTTTTTGGAGATGGTGGCTTTTTCCGAGGTGCCGAGAATAGTAGCTTTGCCGGTTTTGACGGGTTTCTCCAGATTCTTGAAGGTGAATGTTGCAGGAGCAGTTTCCTTTTCAGGTAATAACAGCAATGCATAACGCTGGCCGTCCTTGCTTTGGGTGAAACGCACTTGTCCGTAGCAATAGGGCAGACAAGGGCGGGTGTTGTAGATTGCTTTCCCGTTGACACTCAACCATTTGCCCATATCTTGCAGGCGTTCTACTGCCGTTTGCGGCAAGGTGCCTTCCGGCGACGGACCCACATTCAACAGGAAATTACCGCCTTTGGCCACGATGTCTATCAGCAAGTGTATCAGCTTGTTCGTTGATTTGTAGTTGTCGGTGGCCACGTATGACCAGGAATCGCCCATCGACATGCAGGTTTCCCAAGGGTAGGGGAGCAGCGTGTCGGGGACCTGCTGCTCGGGGGTGCGATAGTTCTCGTATTTACCGTGCACACTGCGGTCGACAATGATGAGGTCAGGATTGTTGGCTCGAACATCTTTGGCCACTCTCGGCATGTCAATGTCCTGGATCCAGCCTTGGCAGCCAAGCCAGTCGCGGCATTCCTCATCCACGCTCCATGCGGGACGCACCCATCCGCCATCAAGCCAAAGGATGTCGATGTCGCCATAGTTGTTGGCCAACTCATGTAGCTGCTTGCGTGTGAAGTCGCAATATTTCTCCCAACGCTCCGGATCTTTCGCAGGGTCGTAGTTGACATTGCGGTCGGGCGTGGCCCATTCCGGAGCCCAGTAGTCGGGGCAATGCCAGTCGGGCTTGGAGAAATAGAGTCCCGTCCAGAGGCCTTGGTTGCGGAAGGCTTTCACCAGTTCGCCCGTCACATCGGCTTTCGGGTTTTTGGAAAAAGGACAATCTTTCCCCGTGATGGCATAGTCCGTTTCCTTGGTTTTGTACATACAGAAGCCGTCGTGATGTTTGGTGGTGAAGACGAAATACTTCATCCCGCAATCTTTAGCCAGCTTCGCCCATGATTCGGGGTCAAACTGCGTCGGGTTGAAGGTTTTGTTAAGCGCCTGGTATTTTGCCTTGTAATCCGTATAAGGTACGCCATTACGGCTAATCCATGGTTCGTTGCAGATGGACCAAGATTCCACCACGCCCCATTGCGCGTAAATGCCCCAGTGCATCATCAGACCGAACTTCAGGTCCTGCCACTGGTCAATGCGGTTCAGGATTACGGAATCGGTCTCAAATTGTTGTTCGGACTGAGCAAATAATGTCGAAAATGAACAGATTGTCCATAATAACAATGGGATGAGGAGAATTTTTTTGAATGTCATAATATAGGTTTTAATATTTCATATTTACGCAAACAGATGAAATGGCCGTTGTAGAGTCGCAAAATTTGGCTTCTCTCTACATTTCCCACGCTTTTCGGACTGTTTTTTCGATGGATTCTTCGTCAAATCCGACCTCTTTGTACAAGTTTGGAATGTCGCCGTGGGAGATGAAACGGTCAGGGAGGGCGATATGCAACAGATGCGGTCGTGTTGTGGAGACGCACGGCCGTGCGTCTCCACGGGCAAGAAATTCGGAAATTTCCGAGAATAATCCACCCTTTTCAGTGCCGTCTTCCACGGTAATCCACACGGAATATTTTTGGGAGAATTCTTCTAATGCGCTCTCATCCAACGGTTTGAGAAAACGGATATCGAATAGGGCAGGTTTGATGTTTTCATTTTCCAATTTCTCTAATACCTGTTCCACCGGATTGCTTAGCGGCCCGAGCGTCAAGATCAATACTTTTTCACCTTTGCGGAGCATTTCCCCTTTCCCGATGGGCAAAATTCGTGGTTCGTTATGCCAATCGAGGAGTACGCCCCGACCGCGAGGGTAGCGAATTACGAATGGAAGCCCTTGGTTTTTAGCATTTTGATATGCTGTGTGCATCAAATTGCGCAATTCGTGTTCATTGCGGGGCGAAGAGATAATCAGGTCGGGGATGCAGCGCAAAAAGGCGAGGTCGAAAGAGCCTTGGTGCGTGGCACCGTCCTCACCGACCAGTCCGGCCCGGTCAATGCAAAAGATGACGGGCAATTTTTGTAGTGCCACATCATGGATTATTTGGTCGTAGCCGCGCTGTAAAAATGACGAGTAGATGTTGCAGAAAGGGATATAACCCTCTGTGGCTAAGCCTGCTGAGAAGGTGACGGCGTGTTGTTCCGCAATGCCTACGTCAAACACACGTTCCGGATACACCGCATCCATGATGGTCAGCGAACATCCTGTGGCCATGGCAGGGGTGATACCTACCACATTCTTATCCTCGCGAGCCAATTCCAGTATGGTGTTACCGAAAACATCTTGGTATTTAGGCGGTTGCTGTTTTTCTTCAGCACGAATGATTTGGCCTGTATCAGGGTCGAACTTGCCCGGAGCATGGTATTGCGTCTGATTCTGTTCCGCTGCTTCGAGGCCTTTGCCCTTCACGGTGAGAACATGGAGCAATTTCAGGCTCGGTAGTTTCTTCATGGCCTGCAGCGTTTTCACCAAATGGATTACATCGTGGCCGTCTGCGGGGCCGAAGTAGCGGTATCCCAAACTCTGGAACCAGTTGCTGCCACCGAACAGCCAGCCTTTCACAGAGTTACCCATCTTGCTGAAAAAATTGGTGACTCGGTTCGGGTGGTTGGTGCGGAAGGTGAAGACGTTCCAAAGGTGGTTTTTCCAACGGTTGTATGCGGGCGACGTGGTAATCGAGAGCAGATATTTGCTCATTGCCCCCGTGCTTTTATCAATGGATATCTTGTTGTCATTCAAGATGATGAGCATGTTTACATCGCGGTAGGGGGCTTGGTTCATGGCTTCGAAGGCCATGCCGCCGCCAATGGCTCCATCACCGATGACGGCGATGTGGTTGCGTTTCATGTTTCCCTCCATCTTAGCCGCCACCGCCATGCCTAATGCGGCAGACACGGATGTAGAAGAGTGCCCTGTGCCGAAAGCATCGTATTCGCTCTCCTCACGGCGCGGGAATCCGCTCATGCCTTTATAACAACGGTTTGTGCTGAACTGCTCTTTGCGTCCCGTCAGAATCTTATGACAATAGGCTTGGTGACCTACATCCCAAATCAATCTATCTTCTGGTGTATCAAAGACATAGTGGATGGCCACTGTCAATTCCACAACCCCTAAACTGGAACCTAAATGGCCGGGGTGTTGCGCCGTTTGTTCGATGATGAACTGCCGCAATTCGTCGCACAATTGTGGCAACTGGTTGATGGACAGTTTCCGCAAATCCTCAACGGAATGGATATGTGATAGTAGATCCCCCATTATTTTCCTGAAACTTGATGATAAAAGTCCTTGATTTGTTGGGCGATGACCGTATTGTTGTGATGGACGGAGATGTAATGTCGCGCATTTTCACTGATGATGGAGCATAGGTCGGGCATAGCCACGCATTTGTTGATGATGGCGACAAATTGTTCGGGCGTATCTGCGATGAACAAATGCTTACCGTCTTGAACATCAAGACCTTCTGCGCCAATGGATGTGGTGATGACCACCCGTCCAAGCGCCATGGCCTCCACAATTTTGATGCGGATACCACTGCCAGAAAGCAAGGGAACTACCATAATGTCATAGTCCATCATGAACTCATTGGCGTTCGGGACGGATCCGGCCACGATTACGTTCGTGTCGTGGCGGTTGCTTATGCGGTCGGGGATGTCGTGGCCGGCCAGCGTGAAGGTCAGGTCCGGGTGTGCGGCCAGGATTTCAGGCCACACCTCATCGAGGAACCACTCAATGCCCTCCACGTTCGGTGACCAGTTCATGCTGCCCAAGTGGAACAGTTCCGGATGGTCGGTGGCGATGTAGTCGTCGTCCTCCATGTCGTAGTCGTCAACGTTGATGCCAAACGGGATGACAACCCCCGGCACGCTTGGGGCGGTTTCGTGGAAATAGTGGTAGTCGGGCTCCGAAATGGACATGTAACCATCGACTTCGTGCAGGATTTTCCGTTCCACGCGTTTGAGCTGGTGCGCATTGATCCGATAAACTAGCTTCATCACGGGATTATGTTCGTTTTCGGACAGGCGTTCCCAAATTTGGTGCTCGGTGTTGTGCATCCGAAGCAGGATTTTCGCTTTGGTGAGTTTGCGGATAAGCGGAATATAGGGAGTCATGTAGATGGATTCGATATGGATGATGTCGAAATCCTCCTGGTTGAGCACTTCTGTCAGTTTAGCGGCCATGTTCTTGTGGTAAAACCGGCTGATTTGGTACGATTTTCCGCTGAAAAGGGACTTGAGTGCCTCGATTTTATGTGGTGTGGTGTCGATATAGACTGATTCAAAGCGGGTCTTTTTCAGGTATTCTTTGGTGAATGCCGATATCACAAACGGGTGCTTGGGGGTGGCAACGGCCAAAACTTTCACATCCACGTCATTGTCTAAAAGACATTGCGTGATATTGTGAATGGCGATGCAGCCACCGTCAATAGTGGGCAAGGGCGTTTTATGACACAGTTGCAGAATTTTCATGTTTTTTTTGTGTAAATAGTTTGATATGTTTGATTTTATCCATCCATTTGGTGTAGGTGTCAGGAGAAAGCACGGCGGTGTCCATCGTGGCATGATAGGTCAGGAACACACAGAGAGGTAGTAAGATAAACGATGACAGCCAAGTACCGAACCATACCGGCATGACGCTGCCTTTGGCGATTTTTTCGCCGATAACGGACAGCGCGAAGTAGATCACGAAAAAGAGAACGGTAAGCACCAACGGAATGGCAATGCCTCCTTTGCGGATGATGGAGCCCAAGGGAGCTCCGATGAAAAAGAAGAGCAGGCAGGCTACCGCCAAACGGTATTTGCGTTGAAGCTCAATCTGATAATTCCACATGTTGGAGGTGCGGTAGTTTGCGTCGGTGTAGTTGAACTGCATGGAATAGATGAACGACCTAGAGGAGTTTTCCGCCTGGTTTAGCACGCGGCTTCGGAAATCCGGAGGAAGGGATGAAATGTTAAACGGGCGTGACGTGTCCATTGCCCTGAAGTTCTCGTTATCCTTGACAAAGGTGTTGTAATAGTAGAGATTGCTGAAGAAGACGTTGGCCGTATTCTCCTCGATGTTCCGGATTTGCACTTTCATGCTGTCTATCTGATCGCTCAACTGTTTGTTGGTCATGGCTGAAGAGTGCCCTTCGAAGAGTCCGGATTCTGTCTTTCCCAGGGAGAAGTCGGACATGTCGAAGCGTTTGTATTGTTTGGAGAACTGGGCACGCATCAGGGGGTGCTTCGAGCGTTTGCCACGGCTGGTGCCCATCGAGGAAGTCTCGTCCCAGAAAGAGCCATTTCTTAGCGTGAAGACCAGATAATGTTTGTCGGGGGTGACACTCATTGTGCCGGATTCCGCGTAGGTGACAGAGGTGTTTCCCTGTCTTCGGGAATGGTCGTAGATCAGGATATCCTTGACGGTTTCCCCATCCGGCATCTTTTTGCCGACCAAGATGGAGTAATTGTCGAATCCATTGTAAAAGACACCTTCCTCGATGTTGAGGGCGGGTTTCTGTTCTTGGATATCGTAGAGTAACATCCTGAGTTTCAGTGTTGCACGAGGAATCACTTGGTCGGAAACGAGAAAGGAGGAGATGGTGATGAGGATGGTCAGAATAGCCAAGGGGGTCATCATTTTGCGAGTGGAGATGCCTGCCGACTTGAGGGCGACGATTTCGTAGCGTTCGCCCATATTGCCGAAAGTCATCAGGGAAGCCAGCATGACCGCCAACGGGAAGGCCAAAGAAGAAAGGGAAACTGCCGCGAGGAACAGCAGTTTCAGCATCACAGTCACTTCCAAACCCTTGCCAACCAATTCATCCACCCATTTCCATACGAACTGCATGAGCAGCACGAACAAGGCCACAAAAAAGGTCAGGAAAAAGGGGCCGAGAAAGTTTTTGCAAAGGTATTTGTTGACGATTTTCACAGGAGGATAGATTAGTAATCTCCTAGGGTTTCAGGGAGTTGGGCTAAAGCGGCGGCGGCTTGCTCATCGTTAGGCGGTGTGCCGTGCCATTTGTGTGTGCCCATCATAAAGTCCACACCTTGACCCATCTCCGTCTTCATGAGGATGGCAATGGGCTTTTGGTTGCCGGCGAGTGTTTTGGCCAGTTTCAGCGTCTGAAGGCAGCTCTTGATATCGTTGCCGTTCATTTCCAAAACCATCCATTGGAAGGCCTCGAACTTGGCACGCAGGTTGCCGAGACTCATCACCGCATCGGTGCTTCCGTCAATTTGTTTCTTGTTGTAGTCAACGGTAACAATCAGATTGTCAACATGTTTTGAACCGGCAAACATCAGTGCTTCCCAGTTTTGACCCTCTTCAAGTTCGCCATCACCGGTAAGGGTATAGACCAGATGCTTGTCCCGGTTGGCTTTCTTGGCGAGTGCTGCACCAACAGAGACAGAGATACCTTGTCCGAGGGAGCCGGAAGCCACGCGGATGCCGGGAAGTCCTTCTACAGGAGTGGGGTGGCCCTGCAGGCGGGTACCCAATTTGCGGAAGGTGCCCAACTCTGAGACAGGGAAATAGCCCCGATGTGCCATCACGCTGTAGAGCACTGGGCTGATATGACCGTTGGAAAGGAAGAACATGTCTTCGCCCTTCCCGTCGAGGGTGAAATGCTCGGGGTCAATGTCCATTACTTCGAAATAGAGGGTGGTCAGAAAGTCCGCGCAACCGAGTGAACCGCCCGGGTGACCAGACTTTGCCCCGTGAACCATGCGGATAATGTCTCTGCGCACTTGCGCTGCAATATCTTGTAACTTGTTGACTTCCATAATGATATATAATTGCCTAAGGTTTATGATATTCTTTTTCGCTTTTTTTAAATATGCGGCAAAGATACATTTTTATTGTGAACGATTTTTTGTATTTTTGCCGTTGAAACGAAAAACTTTACCAATGAGAAAGATTTTTATTCCAATCCTTATGGTTGGCTTACTGGTGATGGTGGTCTCCTGTAAACAGAAAAAAGCATTTAAAGAGAATCCTAACATGACCTATCGCACGTTGGGGAGCACGGGTATTCGTGTGGGAGAAATTGGCATAGGATGCGGTGCTTTCGGTAAAATGGACACGGCGGAATCACGCAAACTGCTCGGTTACGCCATGGACAATGGGGTCAACTACATCGACATTTATGACGCAGATCCTACAGTGCGCAGCAATATCGGTTATGCCTTGAAGGGCCGCCGAGACGAGATGATCATCCAAGGGCATATTGGTTGCTGGTGGAATGGTACCAGTTATGAGCGTACCCGAGATGTGGAAAAATGCAAGATCGGTTTCAATGATCTGTTGGAACGACTTGGCACTGACCACATTGAGGTGGGTATGGTTCATATTATCGACAATATGGAGGAGTGGACTGCATTGGAAGGAAGCCCGTATCTTGAATATGTCAAGAGCCTGAAAAAGGAAGGCAAAGTCGAGCATCTGGGCATCAGCAGCCACAATGCGGAAGTGGCTTTGGCAGCTGCCAAAAGTGGC
>Ga0310696_10002220_pt1 | contig 26174 bp, 18 predicted proteins | sample AusTroGonzalo_MG_4_FD_203885 | JGI IMG/M metagenome (GOLD analysis project Ga0310696, IMG submission 203885) | Bovine rumen microbial communities from tropical cattle in Woodstock, Queensland, Australia - Gonzalo_02 (v2) (version 2) | ecosystem: Host-associated > Mammals > Digestive system >...
AAAGAAAATAGGACCGGAACAATAGATGTCCAGTCCCTTTCTCCAATAGCGTTATTTCACAAGCTCATATTCATCGACACCGGGAATCAATGCAAGTCCGGTTTCTTCCAGATGGATTTGTCTGGCGGAGTCTATGAAGCTGGATTCTATTCCGAAGTGCAACGCTTTGAAGCCTGATAGTATAACTTTACTGTCATAACCAGAAAAGCGACAGAGGATGGGATATAAGCATTTGACAAAGGAGCAGCGATATACGATTGAGGCGTTGCTGGTGAATTCTAATTAGAAGTGCAGCACACTTCAAAAGTCAAAGATATACAATCATTTCCAATAATCCTACGACGTCCTGAATCCGGAAAGCTCTTGGGTATTTCATTATTTCCGCCCCGAGAATGGATTGGGGTGGATGGGGCATTATTCTTTCTTCAGTTCCTCCGCGGGATTCGTCTTCGCGGCTTTCAGGGTTTGCCAGAGGACGGCGAGGAAGGAGATCAGCAAGGTGATGACGGCCGCGACGGCAAAGACCCATCCGTAACCTTCAATCCGATCCCAGAACTGCCTGAGATAACGTTCGGACAGGAATATGGCGATGGCGATCCCGATGATGACGGCGACTCCGACCAGGATCATGTATTCCGCTACAGCCCTTTTGGTCTCAGACTCCACGGTCCCCCCGAAGACCTTGCGTACAGCGATGCTCTTGGTTTGAAGTCCGGCGTAGTAGGCACTCATCGCGACAAGCCCCATCAGGGAGATCAAGACGGAAACCAGCATGAACAGTTCTATGAGCCGGATGAAATTATGCGTGTCTTCCATGCGGCGCTCAATGAGTTCAGGAACGGGACCGTAATTATCGGCGACCGACTCGTCACCCCGCAGACGGATGCTTTCCTGCCGTCCTATTTCCTTCAGGTCAGCACGGACTTCCTTATCCAACCTGTTGAGTTCGAGAATCATCGTGGACTGTCCCAGGAGATCGTCGATAACGACTATTCCCACTTGGTTCGCCGCGAAATGAGACGGATCCGTGACCGCGAAATCCTTGATGATTCCTCCGATTTCCCGATCCTTATAGAAGTATTCCAGGCCTTTCGGGATGACGGGATTCTCTTCGTCAAGATTGAAGGCCCTGGCGGCGGACTCGGTAAACCAGATGGATTTCTGCCGGCTTCGGTGGTAGTCTTTGACAATCTCGAAGCCGAAAATGTCAAATGCCGTTTCGTCGCATTCGATTCTCCCGACGTCAACGGATCCGTCTTCGTTGGAGACGGAGTAGGCGATGTTCCTCAATCCTACGACCCCGCTTGTGATGCCCGCCCTGTTGATATAGGGCCGACTGCTGAAAACGTCCTTGCCGATTGTTCCGCTCGAGATGTAATATAGGTTGGAGACGTCTGCTCCAAGCGGAGCGTTCACCAGATGGTTATACTGATGCTCCATCACCATAGCCAGGGAAATCAAGGCCACCGTGATGACATTCTGGATGACAATGAAGACTCTTGAAAAGACGGTCTTTGTCTGGCGTCTCTGGTTGCCTTTGATAATCGAAACCGGGTCATTTCGATGGACCATGAAGGCTGGAATGATTCCGGAGACGGCTCCGACAACAATGGCCATCAGGATGTAGGTGATGAGATAAGGCTCCGAGAATGCGATGTCCAGTCCGATGTCACTGGCGACATAGCGATTGAACAAAGGCTCCAGCCATTTGGCCAGTGCAATCGCAAAGGCGAGACAGACAGCCATGAAAACCACGGATTCGAGGATATAGCGTCCGAAGATCCTGCCCCGGGACTCTCCAAGCGTGGAGCGTATCGCCATCTCTTTCGCCCTTTTGTTGGATAAGGCTACACTCAGGTTGATGTAGTTGAAAAGGGCAGAAACCAACAGAAGGATCCCGGCAGCGATGAGAACATAAATCATCGAACGGTTTCCCTTATTCAAGATGCTGCCTGAGTTGTTGGAAGAAAAGTAAATATCCTTGACAGGAGAAGTCACCCGGGTGTCAGCGCTTTGGTTTTTGAAGTAATCCGGGAATTCCTTCCGGACCAGCGTGTCAATCAACGTCCTTGTCGCTTCGACATCCGTTCCTTCCCGGAAACGGAGCAGTACCAGGTCATTCGGGATAATCCATAGCGAAGTAGCCGGCTCGTCGGGTTGTTTGAAACTCTTGAGAATTGTCAGCTCTTTCAACAAGGACCGTTCGGGAATCCTGACAATCCCGCCCACGATGCAGGTATCCGTCATGATAACGATAGTCCTTCCCATAGGATCCGTATCAGGGAAACACAACCTGGCGAAAGACTCTTCCAAAACCACCTGATTCCTGTCATGAAGGATTTCTTCCGAACCCTCTACGAACGTGAACGGGAAAAAACTGAAAAACGAAGGATCCACCTCAGTGACCGAATTGTATTTACTCGGGCTGGGTTGTCCGTCGATGGATATCTGATTTCCGAAGTAGTTTATCTGTTTCATCCGCGTTGCGGTTTCCACTTCGGGAATCCTGTCTTGCACAATGGACATTTCGCCAGGAATCGCGTTGAACGATTCCATTCCCATAGTCAAGGAGTAAACATTCTTGTAGCCAGGAGTTTCCCGCGTGATTGCCAACTGCTGCCAGACATAGCAGGAAATAATCACGACGAACGCCAGGCTCACGATGAGCCCCACCGCCTCGATGGCGGTGTACAGCTTGTTGCGGGAGAGGAATTTGAGGTAACTTTTCATTTGGTCGTCATTCCCGGCTTGACCGGGAATCTCTTACAATTCGTTCTTGACGTCGGAGACGATCTGGCCGTCAAACAGGTCGATCGTACGCTGGGCGCAAGCAGCGTCCTTCTGGGAGTGCGTCACCATCACGATGGTCGTACCTTCCTGGTTCAATTCCTTCAGCAGGTCCATGACCTCCTTTCCGTTCTTGGAATCCAGGTTACCGGTCGGTTCATCCGCGAGGATCAGTTTCGGGCCGGCGACAACGGCGCGGGCGATGGCAACGCGCTGCTGCTGACCACCGGAGAGCTGCTGCGGGAAGTGATTGGCCCGGTGGCTGATGGCCATGCGCTTCATGATTTCCGTGACCTTAGCCTTGCGCTCAGAAGCGCTGATGTTCAGATAGCGCAGCGGCAACTCGATGTTCTCATAGACATTGAGCTCGTCGATCAGGTTGAAGCTCTGGAACACAAATCCGATGTTGCCCTTGCGGAACTTGGTGCGCTCCTTCTCTTTTAGGTTCGCCACTTCAGTGCCGAGAAGTTCATAGGAACCGCTGGTTGGATTGTCCAGCAAGCCCAGGATGTTCAGCAACGTGGACTTGCCGCAGCCCGAAGGGCCCATGATGGCGACGAACTCGCCGTCCTTGATTTCGAAAGATACACCATTGAGGGCCGTGGTCTCGATCTCTTCCGTGCGGAAGATTTTGCAAAGGTTGGACACTAAAATCATCGTAACTATCTTTAAATCAAGGTTTTCCTTTGCAAAAAACAAGCCAATCGCCGTAATACGATGATTTTCAAGCGTTTACATAATTATCACCTGTGTAAACACTGTAAAGCCCCTTTACAAAATTTTACACTTTTTGTAAAGGGGCTTTACAACCTGGAGACCTTGTGATCGATCCTACATCCTTTGGTAGGTAACGCTTCCGATTTTAACCTTCCCGTCGGTCAAGAATGAAATCGGCGCTCCTTCATCGAATTTTCCGGAACCTTCCTCGAGGACATCGGGAGGGCAGTTGATGAAAAAGCCCTTCGGCAATTCGCGGTAGAGCATCCCATCCTCAATCCGGTACAGGAGTGGTTTCCCGATAACTTTTCTAGGAGAGTCCATCTCGAAGGTCGTGAAAACATCCTTCCCGTTCTGCCGGAAAAAGCGGATTCCCGTTATCAACATGGAACTCTCATACTTCACGTCAGGGTTGTTCTTGCTTACCAACACCGTCGGAATATGTCCATGTTCATCGACAGAACCATCAAAGGAGTGAATGTATGTAGCATCTTCGTAACTACCGCAGGCGTATACGGGTTCCCACTTGCCTTGCAAAACTCTATCAGGTGAAACTTTCTCACAACCGGCCAGAAACAGAAGGCAGGCGGAAAACAGCAAGGCTTTACGAATTCCAATCATATTCATACTCAAAAGCGATAAGGTTCTTCGTCCCGGATCAGGTGGAGGCCTTTCTTGAAGACGAAGGTAAAGGATTCTATGCCGGTGCCGATGGAGCAGGAATAGTTGAACGTGTATTCCTTCCCTTCTTTCAGGCCGGTGACGACGGAGGACATTTCTTCCACCCGGCACATGCAGTCTGCGGTCGGGCCATCTTTTTCATAAACTCTGTAGTTGATGACATCCCCCTTGACAGAAACATCGCAGGCGATTCCGTTGAGCTTGATGGCGCAGTTCATCGTCGCATTCGTGCGGGTGACGCGCAGGTTGCCGTCTTCGTATTTCAAGATAAGCAGGGAGACGTCCGAATTGCTTGATCCGGCCCTGGTCCCGGTCGCAGCGTCGGTAGCGCACCCGGTATGGACGAACTCGTCGGCCTTGGGCAGAATAGATTTGTAGCAGCCTGTCCAGAGGGGCAGGACAAGCAGGAGGAGCAGGAGTTTTTTCACGTTGTCCATTATTTAGCTTTCTACTTTCCAAGATTGATTCTGACGCCGGTCGCCACCGTGAACATCCACGGGTGTTCACTGCTGTAGGTGGATAGCATCCACCGGTCGGACGGAAGGGTCCAACTGACTTCCGGCTCCACGAAGAGGCCGAGGTTCCGGGTCGCGTTGAACTGGATGCCACCCGCGCCGAGCAGCCGGAATGCCGGACCGTCTTTGCCGATGGATTTTCCGTCCAGCGTAGCGCCCAGGCATAAATCACCCTTCACTCCCGCGCCCAGATAAGCATCCATCCATCTACTCGAGACAAAGGTCCAGTCCAGGCGTACCGGGATGCCCAGATAATGGACGAGCTGGGTCTTTTCCCCGGAAGGATACGAGAACGAGGACGAATAGAGCGAGTATTCCAAACCGGTTGTTATGCCGATCTTGTCCGTGACGGGGAATTTGACTGAAAGGCCGACAACCAAAGGCATTCTATGCGAATGGGTTGTCTCCAGGCCGTTGATGATGTCGATGCTGTTGGTATTGTTGGGGCCATCTGTATCGTGGTCGCGCGGTAGAAGGGGGCGCAGATCGGCCCTGGCAAGTTGCGTCGCCAGGGCGGCAAGGAGCCCGCCTCCGGCCGCGATGGCCCCTCCGGTGCCCATGTTAACCCGTACGGCAGGTTTCTCTGCCGACGGCTGAGGCACGAAAGGTGATGACTCCCGCACGACAGGATGGCTGTCAGTCGCGGGTCCTTCCGGAGTATCCTGAGGGCCGATGTCCTCCGTTTCGGGGATGGGGGTATCTTCGGGAATGCGGATTTCTTCGGCCACGGTGGTGACTGCCGGCTCTTTCGATTGTTCAGTCTTCGGCATGGGCCGACCCGCTTTTGTCCGAACCGCCTGTGCAATCAGCGGTTCCGTCGCAGGTGGCGTGGCCGTATCCAGGCTATCATCGACCTGCCCATATACTTCCACGGGCTGCGGAATGATTTGGATGCCGTTCTCCGGAACCGTCGGCTTTCTGAGGAGCAGGACGGCGGCGAGCCCAGCCGCGAGGGCGGGGACGATCGCCCAGACGAGCGGGAAACGCTTCGCCTTCGTCGAGCCAGCGGTGGCACGGCGAGCGTTGAACGCGGCAAGGCTGTCTTCCGGAAGGTTACTTTCGTATCCTTCCAGTTTGTCCTTGACGATGTCTTCCCATTTCCTCATGATTCCTGTCCGGTCAAATAGCGTCTTATCGTTTCTTTCAGTTGCTTCCTTGCTTTGGCCAGCACCCCAGCCGACCCTTTCTCACTGATTCCCAGCATTTTGCCAATTTCCCTGTGCGAGTATCCGTCGATACAGTACAGATTGAAGACGGCCCTCCTCAAATCCGGCAGCTGGGATATCCATTCCAGCAGCATCTCTTCCGGAATCGTTTCCATCTCCTCCTCCGTCGGCTCCGGGATGGTATCCTGTGCCCATGCGTCCAGAGAGACGGTCCGCCAACGCTTCCTCTTGATCTGGTTCAACGCCTTGTTGATCGCAATCCGGCAGATCCATCCATAGAGGGAACCCTTGCTGCCGTTGAACGTCTGTATCTTTTCGAGCGCCTGGATGAGCGATTCCTGCATCAAGTCCTTGGCCTCCTCGTCGTCACCCAGGTAGCGTCGGCACAGTGTATACACCCTGGCTGCATATCTTTTATACAGCTCATCTTCCGCCAATCTGTCTCCTTGGGAGCAGCGCCTGGCCAGTTCCTGCTCGTCCAACGGCGTAAACACCTACAATGTCATTGTTTTTCTACAAAGATAATTAGTTCAACTGTTTCCTAAACTATATACACACAAAACCCCAGAATACGTCTCCATCATCCTCATTATTTGCATCGTGAAGAAAGAAAAAAGGACTGAAGCATCGTCCAGTCCCTTTCTCCATAGCGTTACTTCACAATCTTATATTCATCCACACCCGGAATCAATGCAAGTCCGGTTTCTTCTTGGTGAATCTGCCCGGCGGAGTCTATGAAGTGCACGGTGAAGACTTTTCCTTCGAGCCGCTTTGCCTGCCAGTCCATTCCGCCGACGGAATGAGGTTCGGTGCATTTTCGGTGCATTTTTTCCGAGCCCAAAACAAGAAAAACCCCTTCTGAATGTACTCAGAAGGGGTTTTTGGCCAAAAATAAAGCGGAGAGAGCGAGATTCCGCCGGCCGGGGGCCGTCGCTATCTCGGTGCCCTCCCGGGGGGTCCGGGCAACCATGCAACAGCCCAACGACCTGACGGTCGTTCGGGCCGTTTTGGTATCCGTCGTCCACGAGCGAGCTCGCGTCCGCCGCATACCAAAACAGCCCGGCGCTTTCGCGCTGGGCTGTTGCTGGTTGCGGAGAGAGCGAGATTCGAACTCGCGATACCCTTTTGGGGTACACACGCTTTCCAGGCGTGCCTCTTCAGCCACTCGAGCATCTCTCCAATACGTATCCCGGGAAATCGGGACTGCAAAGGTAATCATTTTTTCCGGAAGTGCAAGTGCCGGAGGCTCAATTTTTCCACGCGGGACTATAAAGTCAGGCTATGGTCGATGCAACCGGGGTATTCCTCGGGGTAGTGGGTGACCATCACGAGGGTTTTGCCGGGGGCGCCGCAGTAGCGGTCCAGCAGCGTCTTCACGTGCCGACGCTGCGGCTCGTCCAGACCTTGCAGGGGTTCGTCCAGGATGTAGAGAGGCGGATCCTTGACGAAGGCGCGGGCCACCAGGCACAGGCGCTGCTCGCCGCTGGAGAGCCGCAGGAATGGCCGCTCCGCCAGATCGCCGATGCCGAACTCCTCCATCCAATGCCGCGCAATCTCCCGCTGTTCCTCGGAAGGCTTCCGGAAAAGGCCTTCGGTGTCGAAGTGCCCGCTCGTGACGATGTTCAGGGCAGTGGCGTCCTGCCGGAAAGCGCGGTGGAGTTCCGGACTCACGAAGCCGATCTTGCTCTTGATGTCCCAGATGGTCTCGCCGGTGCCGCGGGGGCGGCCGAAGAGTTCGATGTCATGGGCATAAGCCTGGGGATTGTCGGCGTTGATGAGGCTCAGGAGCGTGCTCTTGCCGCTGCCGTTGGCGCCGGTCAGGGCCCAGTGCTCCCCTTCGCGGACGGTCCAGTTCAGGGGATTCAGGATGACCCGCTCGCCGAAGCGGATGGTCACGTTCCGGAGGCGGATGACGGCGGGCGGCAGGACACGGTCCAGGTACGCTTCCCGCGGTTCCTTCTCCCCCGCCTTCCCGTCTTCGACCGGAATGACGTGGGTGATGAAAGGCGGAATCTCCGCCGGTCGGGACAGGACCAGGACGAGGGTCATGGACCCCGACAAGGCCGTGAGCAGTTCTGTCAGCAGGCCCCTGGTCCGGGGATCCAGGCCGATATAGGGATTGTCCACCACCAGGATTTCCGGACCGCCCAGGAGGGCGCGCGTCAGCTGATACTTGCGGAGCTCACCCGACGAAAGCGTCACCAGGGGCTTGTCCAGCAGCGGTTCCATCGAGAACAGGGCGGTCAGTTCCCGCACCCGCCGGAGCGCGGCCTCCGGGTCCTTGCTTTCGGCCGCATCCTGGTGCAGCGCCTCACCCACGGAAGGCGGGTCGCCTTCCAGCGTGAAGAGGTTCCAGCGCTGCTGCATGAAGAAATTGCGGTCCCCGTAGCTGCCGTACGAATCCCGGAAGGTGATGTATTTCGCGGCGTTACGGCCGGCGAAGACAGAGGCCAGCCGGCTTTTGCCGGAGGCATTCTCCCCCACCAGGGCGACCTGTTCACCGCGACGGATATCCAAACTGTCCATAGGCATTATTCCTGGGCAATCACTCGCTCCGCGGCGGCGCAGAGCGCGTCATAAAAGTCTTGTCCATAAGCGGCGATGAGCGGTTCCTTCAGGAACTGATAGGCCCGGATGCCTTCCCGCCTGCCTTTCTCGAACGCGCACTGGCAAATGTCCCAGCGATGGAGGTTCAGGCCGATACGGCCGTGGCCGAGCTCCACCACGCGGATGGGATACAGCTGGCAGGAAATGGGCTTGCGGAAGGTCGACTTGCCCGCAAAGAACTGCCGCTCGATGGAGCAGAAGCAGTTGCCGTCCTCGAAGTGGCAGAAGGCGCACTCCTCGCTGCCGGGCACGAGCGGTGTCACGAGGTCACCGTCCCGGTCGATTTCGAAGAAGCCCTTCTCGTCCACGGCCTGCCGTCCTTCCGGGCGCATCAGGGGTGCGAACGCGTCATAATTGACCTCGATGGGGTCCAATTCCTCTTCCTTCAGCGGAGCGCCGCTGTCGCCGACGATGCAGCACTTTCCCTGGCACACGGGATAGTCGCAGGCGAAATATTCCAGGATGACATCCTCCGACACGAGGATGTCCCCAATTTCCACGATGGTTCCGAACGGTCGCTTGTGTCCCATCTATTCAATGACGATTTCCGCGGTCGAACCGGCCGCAAGGGCAGACAACATCTCGGTGATGCGGGCGGCGGTAACGCCGTTCACGCTTTCCTTGTAATGGGTGACCAGGTCCTTGCCGATGCCGTAGCGGGCGACGAGGGCCTCCACCATGGTTTCCGGTTCGGCCAGTTCCTGGTTCATCCCGGCGAGGGCCGCCGCCTTGAAGGCATTCAGGTCCTTGGCGGAAAGGGTGGACTTGGCCGCCTTCTGGATGCCTTCCCGGACAGCGTCCAGGTCCGTTCCGCCTTCGCAGGAGAGGAACATCCAGAACCGCTCCTGGGGATAAGTATGGAAGCCGGAAGTGATCTCCACCGACATGCCCGTGCCGTCCAGGGCGCGGACCAGTTGGCGGCGGAGCGCCTCGACCGCAACCTCGGCCGCCGCATAGTTGACGCCGGACAGCGGATACTCCGCATCCAGGCGCACATAGACGCCCTTCCTGCCGCCCTTTTCCGTCTTCGTCACGGTCCCGGGCCGGGGCTGGTAGCGGATGGACTTGCGGGATGCGGTCCCGCGCTGGGTGCGGAACCCGCCGAGGTACTTGAGCAGGACGCGGCGCACGGTGGCCTCATCCACGTCGCCCACAAGGATCAGCATCCCGTCGTTCATCCGGGAGAACAGGGACTCGTAGAACTGGGCGGCCTTCGCCTGCGTGCCCGGGTTCAGGCCCGTGGCATATTTCTTCGTCGAATAGTTGAAGCCCGGATACATCATCGCATACAGCCGGTTGTCCACCGGTTCCCGGGCCCATTTCGAATTGCGGAGGGAGACGTCGAACTCGCCCCGGTTCACCGTCCGCCCGTTCGCGAGGGCGAGCAGCGCCTTCATCAGCGTAGGAAGCTTGGAAGACGGGGACTCCCCTTGGATGGACGTGTAGGTCAACGCGACCTGCGGGTTCATGCTGATCCCGTTCACGGCCAGGTGGTCGCGGAAATCGGCCGCAGAAAGGCCGCCGGCGTCATACAGGGAGAGCATGTCCCCGAAATAGCCTCCTTCCCCTTCCAGCAGGCCGTCCACCCCGGACAGGCCTCTTCCCATCAGCAGCGAATACTGGAAAGTACGCCGGCCGGGGACTTGCTTGTACACCACCCGCATCCCGTTGGAGAAAGTCCACAGGACCCCGCCGGAAACGGGTTCGGGCTTCGTTTCCTTGAGTTTGACCTTCGGGCAGTCCACCTCCAGGCCGGAGGTGTCCCGCTGCCAGGAGTAATCCTTCGATTCCTTGAACGTGGACCCGTACAGATAGGCCAGGTTGTACTGGAACAGGGCGTTGTCCTCGTCCAGGGTGTCCAGGCGGGCGCGGTACTCCAGCGTCAGGTTGGAAAGCTGGTTCAGGAGGGAACTCGAAAACTGGTTGAACAGGCGTGTCTCCGTGCTGTCAGGCAAGTTTTTCCGGGCGAAAAGCTTTGTCTCCTCACTGTAGGGGGCCAGGTTGGCGCCATACAGGAAATGGGACACGCAGCGTTCCACATACTGCCGGTTCGTCAGGGGCGCGCTTCCCCGCGGGAGCATCTCGGCCATCATCACCTGCTTCGCGTCGGTGAATTCCTCCACCGGCACGCCGAACTCGTCCATGCCGGCGAGCGTCCCGGAGATGATCTTCATCGCCGCCTCCAGGTGGTCGCGGTCCGTCTGGACCTCCACCGCATATTCCTCGTCGCCGCCCGTCTCGGTGCTGTTCAGGTAGCTGAAATCCAGCCGGCCGTACGGGATGCCCGCATCGCGGAGGTTCCGGCCGATCCGCCGGACGGCGATGGTCCGGAACTCGCGGCTGAGGATGCCCATCACCAGGGCCTGGGCCGTGTTCATCTGCTCCTGCGGCGTACGCGGGGCCGAATAGGCGACCCGGACGATACCCCTGTCCCCCATCGGCTCGTTGCGGAGGATGATGGACGGCATCACGGACGGTTCCCACACATAGTCGGGGCCGTTGCTGTTTTCCACGAAATGGGGCGGGACCATCATCGAGAAGATGTCCATCTTCTTCTTGAACTCGGCCGGGTCGATGTTGCCGGCCACGATGACCGCCTCCGCGGCGGATGAGGCCGCCACCTGCGCGAAGGTCACCAGCAAGGTAGAGTCCAGCGCATTGGCGTCATACACCGGGACGCGGTCCAGATGCAGGACTGTGGATCCGTCGAAATCCCGGAAATAGCCGCCCGGACGGGGGCCGATTCCGTTGCGGGACAGATAGGCCGTCTCCAGCGACTCTTCATCGGCCTGGGCAGGCGCCTCGCCGCGGCGGACCACGGCGAAATCGGCATAGCCCTTGCGCTCGTCATTCTTGACCATATAATAGGCCACGCCGCAGCGCAGGGTCCCTTTCTGGATCTTGCTGTCCATGGGCAGGGAGGGAAGCGTCTGTGCTGGCACAGTTCTTGAAACTGTCAGCAAAGCCAGGCCGAGAAAGATATGTAAAAGTCGGTTTGACATGGAATTAACGCAATAACTATGCAAAATTAACAATAAAATTTGCTACTTTTGCAAAATGCGTGCAAACGGCAAGAATTAATAAGTATTAACAAATAAACCCGAACGAAAGATGAAAAGATTATTTGTCGCCGTCGCGGCGTTCGCACTCGCCGCTGGAATCGCTTCCGCTCAGGACATGAGCGCCGCTGTGGAAACCTTCAACATGGGCGCCCAGACCCTGGAGAGCAACAAGACTGAGGCCCTGGCCCAGTTCAAGAGCGCCCTCACCCAGTTCGAGGCCTGCGCCGCGGACGAGGCCGCCGACATGATCGCCCAGTGCAAGAAGATCATCCCGCAGACCATGGTCTCCATCGCCAAGGAGCAGATCAACGAATCCAAGTACGACGAGGCCCTCGAGACCCTGAAGGAGGCCACCGGTGTGGCCGAAGGCTATGGTCAGCAGGAAATTGCCGCCGAAGCCAAGGAACTCGTTCCCACCGCCTATGTACGCAAGGGCGCTGCCCTGATGAAGGCCAAGGACTTCGTGAACGCCGCCGCCGCTTTCAAGGGCGCCGTGGCCCTCACCCCCGAGGATGGTCAGACCCAGCTCCTCTACGGCCAGGCCCTGATGCAGGCCGGTGACAACGACACCGCCGTCACCGCCCTCGAGGCCGCTGCCGCCAACGGCAAGGAAGACCAGGCCAAGAAGCTCCTCTCCAACCTGTTCCTCAAGGAAGGCATGGCCCTCGTGAAGGCGAACAAGAGCGCCGAGGCCATCACCGCCCTCGAGAAGGCCAACAGCTACGGTGAGAGCGCCAACGCCTACAAGCTCATCGCCAGCGCCAACACCAAGCTCGGCAAGAGCAAGGCCGCCATCGAGGCCTACAAGAAGTACCTCGAGGTCGATCCCAACGCCAAGGATGCCGCCGACGTGATGTTCACCATCGCCGCCACCGCGCAGAAGGCCGGTGACAAGGCTACCGCCATCGAATACTACAAGAAGCTCTCCGGCAACGCCAAGTACGCCGCCCAGGCCACCCAGCAGCTCGGTGCCCTGCAGAAATAAAAGCTTCCTATTTATCCAACGCAAAAACCCGGCTCAACTTGAGCCGGGTTTTTTCATATTCAGACCTCGCGGCCTAATCAATCAAACCATTCTTCTCGACGGTCCAGCCTTCGCGGTTCGCGAGGCCGCAGTCGGCGCCCTGGAAGAGTTTCGCGGCTTCCTGGTCGCCCTTCAGCTGCCACTGGAGCCAGGCGAGGGCCGGGACGGTGAACTCGCCGCCGTGGTCCTGGCGGTAGGTGCCGCCGTGGCCTACCGGGTAGTTCGCGGCGAAGGCAGGAACCTTCACGAGACGGTGGAAGTCGTCCATACCGTTCTCATAGGCGATGTCCTCGGGGCCGCCCAGGATGTAGATCACCGGAACGGTGATTTCCTGGAGGCGGTCCTTGGCCGGCATCGGCATGTTCGGGACGGCCGTGCCCGGGTTGATGAACAGGCCACTGTTACAGATCATGATGGTCTTGAGGCGCGGGTCCGTGGCGTTGTCCAGCGTCTGCAGGCCGCCGCAGGACATGCCGGCCGCGGCGATGTGCTCCACGTCGATCCGGCCGTAGTACGGGCTGTTCTTATCGGCATTCTGCGCGATGGCCCAGTCGATGGACTCGATCTGCTGCGCGGAGGTGGACATGGGCCCGCGATAGGGCTTTTCTTCCATCGGGATGTAACCGGTGGCGATCACGAGGAAGCCGTGGGAGGCGATCTCATTCAGGAACTTGTAGTGTTCCCACGGGGAGTTGGTGCAGGCGCCGTTGCCCCAGACGAGGACCGGCAACGGGTTCTTCTTGCCGAACGGAGCGAGGTCCTGCGGCGCGAAGATGGTGTGCGCCTCAAGGGACGGATCCTCCAGCATCAGCACCTTGTAGGGACCGGTGCCGCCGTCTTCGACAACCTTGGATTGGGTAGCCACGGGCGCGACCGGGCCGCTCTTGCACGCGGTGCCCAGCATCAGCAGGCACGCGGCGGAAAGGAATGCGATTCGTTTCATATCAAGGGTGTTTGGTGACTAGTGGATGTCGTCGAAGACCGGCGACAGGGTGAAGACAAAGTCGTAGGGTTTCGCCGGGAGGAGGTATTCCTTCAGCGGCCAGGTGCCCCAGGACGTGATGCCGCCGACACCCATCTGGGCGAGGTCCATGTGGACGTAGGTCGTTCCGCAGGCGCGCTCGTTCTCATGGGCCTTGGCCTTGAGCTCCAGGGAGTGGACGTGGGTGTCCAGGTCCTCGAGGCTGAACGGAAGGGCGGAGGCGGAGAAGGGCGTCGGGGCGCAGAGTTTCAGGCCGGTTCCGGTTTCATCGAGGATGTTCAGCCAGCGCATGCCGGTATGGGTGCCGGACTCCTGCGCGCGGGCATAGCCGTAGTGATACTGGTCCTCCACCCGCTGGCGGTAGCGGCCCAGGAGGGCGGCGCTGTTCCTGTCGGGATAGTTCTCCCACGGGCCCAGGCCGAAGAAATCAAGGTCGGAATACTGGCCGGGCATCGCGAAGCGCATGCCGAAACGGAAGAGATACTGCGCCTCGGACAGGCCGCCGGCATCCTCCAGGGACTCGGAAACGGCCACGGTGCCCTCCGGATCCACGAGATAAGCCACCTTCACGATCCCCTTCCCGTCGATGGGCGCGAACGCCACGTCCACCTGGCAGGAATTCCCGACCGGCTTCGCGGCGACCGACGCCACCTGGAACTTGATGTTCCGCCACAGGGCGAAGCGGTTCTGGAAGCGGGCGCCGAGGTCGTTCTCGACAAGGGCGCGGTCGAAGCAAGGCATCATGGGCTCGGAAACCATCTCCTGGCCATCCAGCTTATAGGAGACCAGGGCGCCGAGGGTCTTGTCGATGGTGACCGCCCAGGTCGCGAAGCGGGTGCTCAGCGTCCCCGGACGGGCGATGGTGCCACAGAAGGTATAGGCCGTGGCGGTCTCATCGGCCTTCACGACACCCTTGACGGATTTGGACGTCCCGACGGGAAGGGCGGGCTCATCGCGAAGCACCAGCTGGTCATAGGCCACCTCGAAGCCGGCGGGCAGCAGCGGTTCGGCTTCTTTCAATTGATACCGGACGGTCAGGGTGATCACCCCGCCTTCCGGCATCTTGCCGATGCCCAGATCGACATCCTTTGTCGCCTGCGGGGCGACATCCAGTTTCTCCACGACACCGGTGCGGACAGGCTGTCCATAGGCCTCCAGCGCCCAGACAAGACGGACGCCGGACAGGTCGGTGAAGAAGTTCTCGTTATATACCTTCACGACGCCCGGCTTGTCACCCGCCGTCGTGAGGATGTTGCGGTACTGGTAGCGGACCTCGTAGGCATGCGGATGCAGGCTGCGGTCCGCGGCGATGATGCCGTTGCAGTTGAAGGAACCGTCGGACGGATCGTAGTCGTTCAGGTCGCCGCCGAAGATATAGATGTGGTCGGTTCCGGGTTTGTTGGACGGCCAGCGGAGCGCCTGGTCCATGAAATCCCAGATGAAGCCGCCCTGGTAGGCCGGCTCGCTGCGGATGAGGTCCCAGTACTCCTTGAAGTTGCCCATGGAATTGCCCATCGCGTGCGCATACTCGCACTGAATGAGGGGCTTGTCGGCATGCTGTAGATAGGCGCGGTCGCCGTCCGGCGAACTGTACATCGGGCAATAGATATCGGTGTAGCGGAGGCTGCGGCGCTCCCGGCCGATCACCGCCTGCTCGTACTGCACAGGGCGGGACGGGTCATGGGCCTTGATCCAGTCATAGCAAGCCTCGAAGTTGGGACCGGCGCCGGCCTCGTTGCCCAGGCTCCAGATGATGACGGACGGATGGTTGAAGTCGCGCTTCACCATGCGGCTGTCGCGCTCCAGGTGCGCAGCGGCGAAGAGCGGGTTCTTCGCCAGCGTTGCCGGGCCGTAACCCATGCCGTGGGACTCGATATTGCCCTCGTCCACCACGTACAGGCCGTACTTGTCGCACAGGGCGAGCCAGCGCGGATCATCCGGATAGTGGCAGGTGCGGACGGCGTTGATGTTCAGTTCCTTCATGATCCGGATGTCGCGGATCATCTCCGCCTCGGTGACGATGTAGCCGCCGGAGGGGCTCAGCTCATGCCGGTCGGCGCCCTTGATAAGGATGGGCTTTCCATTGACCATCAATTGGTTGCCGACGACTTCCACGGTACGGAAACCGAACGGGATTTCCGTGAAATCGACGGCCTCCTTGCGGGTGTCGGCCCGGACGGTGAGGGTGTAGAGGTTCGGATCCTCGGCGCTCCAGAGGGCCGGGTTCAGGACTTCCGTCTCGAAGTCAACCACCCCGTTCACCACCTTGATTCCGTCTACGGCAAGGGCACTCCGGCCGTTCGCGTCAATCACCTCCAGGTCGACCAGGCGGATGCCCTTGGTCACTTCAACATGGACCTTCAGGCGGCCGTCGGCCCAGCCGGTCACGTGGACATCCTCGATCCGCTCTTTCTCGCGGGTATAGATCTCCACCCCGCGGGCAATGCCGGAGAAGCGCCAGAAATCCTGGTCCTCCAGGTAAGTGCCGTCGCACCAGCGGAAGATCTCGAGGGCGATGGTGTTCTCCCCCGCATGGACATATTTCGTGAGGTCGAAGCGGGCTTCGAGCTTGCTATCCTCGCTGTAGCCCACCAACTTGCCGTTCACCCACACGCGGACGTTGGAGGTGGCGGAGCCGATGTTCAGGCAGATCTGCTTCCCGATCCAGGACTTGTCGACGGTGAAGGTCCGGCGGTACTGGCCCACATAGTTGTGCTCCAGGGCCGGATAGGGCGGATTGTTCTTGTAGTGGCCGCTCCAGGGATAGCCGTTGTTGACATAGAGCGGGTCGCAGTAGCCGTTGAGGTCCCAGAGACCGGGGACAGGGATTTCGCCCCAGGCGGAATCGTCATAGCCGACGGCCTCGAAGCCCTTGAGCCGGCCTTCGACGGTGGGATTGAAGTAGAACTTCCACAGCCCGTTCAGGCTCAGGGTCTGCTGCTGGGCGGAGACGAAGGTCGCCCGCATGGGCAGGCGGTTCTCCTGGAAGACATTCGGGTCCTGCCAGGGTTCCATCTTGGGTTGCGCCACGAGGGGCAGAGTGGCAGCCAGCAGGGCCAGGGATAGGAAAAGATTTCTCATGTGGTCAGGTTTATTTGTGTAAAGATAGCCTTTTTTATGGATTATTCTTTACTTTTGTAAGTACAAGACCGATTCCCATGCCCTCGAAACTCCGATTCGCCCTGACCGGCGCCACGGCCCTCGCCGCCGCGGGCGCCTGCTCACAGAAAGAGGCGGAACCACAAAAGCCGCTGAACGTCGTGTACATCATGTGCGACGACCATTCGTACCAGACGATCAGCGCCTATGACCAGCGGTACATGCGGACGCCCCATATCGACCGGCTGGCCGACGAAGGGGCCAGGTTCACGAACAGCTTCGTCGCCAACTCCCTGAGCGGTCCTTCCCGGGCCTGCCTGCTGACCGGCAAGCACAGCCACGCCAACGGGTTCACGAACAACGAGCACGGCATCTTCGACGGCAGCCAGCAGACGCTGCCGAAGCTGCTGCAGGCCGGGGGCTACCAGACGGCGATGGTCGGGAAATGGCACCTGGTGAGCGATCCGACGGGGTTCGATTATTGGGATATCCTCACGGGACAAGGCGACTATTACAATCCGGTGTTCATCCGCAACGGGGAAAGGGTCGTCCGTCCCGGCTATTCCACGGACATCACCACGGACGTCGCCTTCGAGTGGCTGGAAAACCGCGATGCCGACAAGCCTTTCTGCCTGTTCCTCCACTACAAGGCTCCGCACCGCAGCTGGATGCCCGACCTGCAGGACTTGGGGCGGTTCGACGATGTCACCTTCCCGCTGCCAGAAACGTTTTATGACGACTACGCCACCCGGGAGGCCGCGGCGAAACAGGAGATGAGCATCCTCGCCGACATGAACGTCGTCTATGACCTCAAGATGGCGGACCGGGAAAACGAAATCCATACCCCGGAACAGCCCTGGCTGGAGGACTACGGCCGCGACCTGTACCGGCGGGACCTCGCCCCGGGCGAGCTGGTCCCGGGCCGGATGGACGCAGCGCAGCAAGCTGCCTGGGATGCATATTACGATCCGCTCATCTCGCAGTTCAAGCGGGACAGCCTGTCCGGGAACGCGCTGTACGAGTGGAAGTATCAGCGCTACATGCGCGACTATTGCAGCGTGATCCACTCCGTGGACCGCAATGTGGGACGCGTCTATGACTATTTGAAAGCGCATGGGCTCCTGGAGAATACCGTCGTCATCTATACCTCCGATCAGGGGTTCTACATGGGTGAGCACGGGTATTTCGACAAACGGTTCATGTATGAGGAGAGCTTCCGGACGCCACTGGTAGTCCGGATGCCGGGCGGAAATCCCGTCAAGGCGGCCAAGGGCCGCACGCGGGTGCTGGGGGCCGATTTCGGACACCGGGCCAATGACATCGACGAGTTCGTGCAGAACATCGACTACGCCCCCACCATCCTGGAAATGGCCGGACTGCCCGTCCCGGAAGACATGCAGGGCGAGAGTTTCCTGCCGCTCCTGCGCGGGGAAAAACCGGCCCGGGTCAGGACCTCCGAAGGCAAGGGCTGGCGCAAATCGCTCTATTACCATTTCTATGAGTATCCGGCCGAGCATTCCGTCCGCCGTCACTACGGCGTCCGGACGGAACGCTACAGCCTGATGCATTTTTACCACGACATCGACGAGTGGGAACTCTTCGACCTGAAGCAGGATCCGCTGCAGCTCAAGAACCTGTATGGAACTCCCGGGACGGAAACCCTCACGGAGGAGCTGATGGCGGAGTTGCACCGGCTCCAGGCGCTGTATGAGGACCCGATCGAGCAAAGACTATGAAAAAAAGCCTGCTCTTTGCCGCCGCCCTGCCGGCCGCCCTGGCCCCTTCCTGCACACGGCAAGGAAGAGTGGAAGGACCGCCGAACGTGGTGTTCATCCTGGCCGATGACCTGGGCTGGGGAGATTTGAGTTGTTATGGACAGCAGCGGTTCGAGACGCCGAACATCGACCGGATCGCGGCGGAGGGGATGCGGTTCACCCAGTGCTACAGCGGCACGACGGTAAGCGCGCCTTCGCGTTCCTGCCTGATTACTGGCACGCACAGCGGGCATACGGCCATCCGCGGTAACCGGGAACTCCAGCCCGAAGGGCAGTTCCCACTGCCGGAAGGCGCGGAGACCCTGTTCCACGACTTCCAGGCCGCCGGCTATACGACGGGTGCCTTCGGCAAATGGGGCCTCGGTTTCGTGGGCTCGACCGGCGACCCGCAGGCGCAGGGCGTGGACCGCTTCTACGGCTTCAACTGCCAGCTGCTGGCGCACAGCTATTATCCGGACCATCTGTGGGACAATGACGTCCGCATCGACCTGTCGGAGGTGAACCGGTGCGACGATTCCTACGGGACCGGCGCCTATGCTCCGGACCTCATCCACGAGCAGGCGCTGGCTTTCCTGGACCGGGCCGCGGCGGATGGGAAACCGTTCTTCCTGTGGTATCCGACGACGATTCCGCACGCGGAACTCATCGTCCCGCAGGACAGCATCCTCCAGCGGCTGCGGGGCCGGTATCCCGAAACGCCCTACCCCGGCGCCCGGCCGGACAGCCCGTACTTCATGAAGGGCGATTACATCGCCCAGGACGAACCCCACGCCACCTTCGCCGCCATGGTCACCCGGCTGGATGTCTATGTCGGCCAGCTGGTGGACAAGCTCAAGGAGCTGGGTTTGTATGAGAACACGATCCTGATTTTCAGCAGCGACAACGGCCCGCACCGAGAAGGCGGCGCCGACCCGGATTTCTTCGACAGCAACGGCCCCTGGCGGGGATACAAGCGCGATGTCTACGAAGGCGGGATCCGCGTGCCGATGGTCATTGCCTGGCCCGGGCACATTCGGCCGGGCGCCGAGACCGATTTTATCTGCTCCTTCTGGGACCTGATGCCTACGTTCCGGGAATTGACGGGCGCGGCGCCGGCGGAAGGGATGGACGGAGTCAGCCTCCTTCCCCTGTTGACTGGCAAGAAAGGCCAGCGGGAGCACGATTACCTGTACTTCGAATTCCAGGAACTCGGCGGCCGCCAGGCGGTCCGGGAAGGTCCCTGGAAACTGGTCCACCTGGACATCCGGGGCGCGCATCCGCGGTATGAACTCTACAACCTGGACGAGGATCCCGGCGAAGAGAACGACCTGGCGGGCGCGAAGCCCGAAATCGCGGAACACCTGAAAGCCTTGATGCGGGAAGCGCATGTTCCCAACCCCGATTTCCCGGTCCTCCCCGGCGAATGAGGCGGTCCGGCCGGCCCGGTTTTACGCAATAATCGGGCAGTTTTACGTAAAAAGAGTTTCAAGGATCGGCCTTCCAGCCTGTTGGAGGGCCGATTTTTGACTTTATCCGTTTCCCTTTTTGCGAACACGGCTCGTTTTCCGGTACTTTGTAGCCGTGGAGCCGGGCTGTAAATCCGGAATGATCAATATGAAGAGAATGCTATTATTCGGGTGCCTGGCCGGCGCCCTTGCGGTCACCGCCTGTGAGCGGTTGGACCTATGGAACAACCCTCCTGCCGACGAAGTGGGAGAGCCCCTCGAATTCACGCTCGACGAGGTAGCGCGCCTCCTGGCGGCCATCCCGCTCGGAAAGGACCAGGTAGCCGAAGTCCGGGACGCCGTCACCACCTCCTCTGGAAACGGTTACGATGAGGAGTACCCGATGCGACAGGTTTTCGAAACCCCCGGAACCGGCGTCGGCGACACACCGGCCACCCGGGTGGGAGCCTATCCGACACCGCTCAGGGACCTCCTGACTGCCGAAATCCGGAAACAGTACGGCACGCGGGCCCTGGATGCCGACGCTTTCCTGTATGCCCTGTCCTGCTCGGACGTGCAGATTTACTGGCCTTTTTCCGAGGAATTCGACAAGGATGAAACCCCGGTCATCACCTTCGATCCGGGCGGACGGGAGACCAGGAACATCGGCTGGATCCGGCAGGACGACGGTTCTGTGGAAGAAGTGGTCGTGGACGAGAAAATGGCCCGGGAACGGCCTGTATGGGTTATCAACCGCAACCGGGACGCGGAATACCCCTCTCTGGAGATGCGCCGGCGGGAGGACCCGGACTGGGGCCGGGGCGGCGGCCTCATCGGCCCGGCCAAGGCGGGGAGCGCTCCCGGCACCCGCGCCGGGGACCATGATTTCAAGACCCTGGTCCTTCGCTCCTTCAAGGCCAACCGCCAGTTCGACACCTGGTTCTGCGGCGGATCGGAGGTCTGGGTCAAGTGCGGGGCCATCGAGGACTTCTGGGCCTCGACGGACGCGGAACTGCGTCTCTATTCGCCGTCCATCACAGACTTCCTCATCGTGATCCGGCGGAAACAGGTAGGAGAGGTCCTGGACTTCAACGCCGTCCTCGTATCGGAATGGACCGGACTGCTGGACAACTGCGCCTTCATGATGGTGGAAGATGACGGCGGCACCATGACCACCTGGAAATGCGCGGCCATGGTCAAGTACAACTCGCGGAGCTATGGGTTCGAGATCGAGATTCCGCTCCGGGCGCGCGACGACATCATCTGGCGCGGCGCCCTCACGCGGACCTACATCGAGCGCAACAACGGCGTCACCGGTCATTTCGGCGACGTGGAGCTGGTGTTGGAGCTGATCTGAGCCTTACTGGAGCATGGCCTGGGTGGCCAGGACCAGGAACATGTAGTGGGAAGAGCCGCCTCCCAGCACATATTCCGTCTGCTGCCACAGGTACGGGAACTCCAGGAGTTCCGGGAAATCGGGCCGGATGATGGCCGTTCCGGAAACCACGCCGCCGGGGATGTAGGACCAGTCGGCGCGGGTGGTGCCGTAGGCGGTCGTCGTCGAAACGGCGCCCACACCGGAGGCGAAGGAGGCCGTATTGCTGCCCGGATGACAGCCGAGGACGAAGTTGAGGGCATCCAGGACGGGTTCCGGGCCGAAGATGTCGGGATAGGCGGAGACCAGGAACCACTGCTGGAAGCCGAACCGCTGGATGTCCCAGCCGGCGCCCCAGATGGAGGGGTTGTACGGCACGCCGTACGGGTTCTGGGCCACGGTCTTGGCCAATTCGTCCTTATAAGTGGACAGGGCCGCGCGGAAAGCCTTGGCAAAAGCCTGCTCCTGTTGGTTCCCGCTCGCCTCCCAGGCCTTGGCGACCCGGGCCACATACCAGCCGTTCCGGCCGATGCTCCGGATGACACTCTCCTGATGCGCCAGGATGTAGTCCCGGTACTGCTGTTCACCGGTCGTCAGGTACAGCTCGACAGCCGGCTGGAGTTTGGGCGCTGTCGACCGCGGGCCTTCCGGCATCTCCTTCTGGAACATCGTCCGGGCGATCTCCAGGCAGCGGGCGGCCAGCGGATCGTTGAATCCGCGCAGGGCGCGGGCGGTGCCGGCCAGCATGTAGGCCGTGCCCATATCGCGTCCCGGATTGTTCTCCGTATAGATCCAGCGGTCGTCCTCGTTTCCGGGGATGCCGTCCGTCATCGCTGCGGCATCGCCCAGGAGGACGTACTGACGCAGCTGGCTGGCGATGATCCCGCGATAGTTGCGCCCGAAAGCATTGTAGGCGGACACGACGGACAGGGCGCCGTTCTCGATCTGCTGGAGGATGTCGTTCTTTCCGTCTGCCTCATGGATTTCCGTGACGTGGCGCTGCTGGTCGATGGCGGTCACGTCGATTTCCGGATGGAACTGCTCATAGGCCATCGCCAGGATGTAGGACTCGCCGGCCTGGGATTCGATCCGCAGGTCCAGGTCGCCCGCGTCGTGCCAGCCGCCGACGGCGACGCCGGGGACCGGAGCGAGCGGGGCGTAAGGGGAAATGCCCGGCTCTTGGTTGTATCCGTCGATGCCGTTTTCGGGAAGCGCCATCCGGGCGTCGTCCATATGGCAGGCGTCGTGCCAGACGCGGTATTTCTCGTTGACCCGCATGTGGCACATCTGGTTGGGCAGGAAGTATTCGATGACCGGCTGCCAGACGCCGCGTTCATACACGTCCGCGCCGATCTTGAAGACGGAAGAGGCGGAATCCTTGTACCGGAGCTGGTAGAGTCCGGGCTCCTTGACACCGGAAAAGTCCGCGCGGGCGTAGTCATAGCGCAGGAAACGGCCCCAGGGCTGCGGGGTGATCGCCTGGACCAGGGTTTCGCCGGCCGCATCGATCCGGTACAGGTCCACCGTCCCGCTCACCCGTTCCCCGGCTTCCAGCTCGATGACGGCGGTCTTCGCCTGGTCCGGATGATAACCGACCTGGGAGGTCTGGATGACGGGCGCATAGTGCCAGTCCGGAACGACATTCGGGGTGATGATCCACTTCACGGCCCCCTTCGTCGCGCCGGCGGGAATCTCGCTGCGAAGCACGAACCACCCGTTGTTGTGGTTCATGCGGCCGTCGTACAGCTTCAGGTCGGCCGTCAGGGTCTCGACCGTCAACTTGGTATACGGGTCGTCCGGGCGGGAGACGAACTTACGACCCACCGCATACGGTGCGGCGATGATGTCGTCCGCGATGATCGGGTTGTATTCCTTCGCATGGTTGAGGAAACGGTCGATGTCGATCTCCGGCTTCCCGGCCTGGTGGAAGTCTCCCGTATGTTTGTAGTTGGGCTCGTGGGTCTCCAGGGGGGCATTGGCCTGACGGGGATAGATCCCGCTCTGTCCGTCCATGATCCAGGGCTTCCCGAACAGGGAACCCGGGAAGAACTCCAGATTGAAGCCGGCCTTGCCGATGAACGCATCGGGAATGGGCTTGTCCAGGTCCAGGGTCACTTCGATGTGGTCGCCCACGGCCCGTGTGGTCACCGTATAGGTGATGTTCACGTCCGGATAGACCATCGGATTAAAGCCGGTCAGGTGGCGCGAGGAGTCCGGATAGGCCAAGGTGGCGGTGATGACATCGTCGCCGACCTCGCGGCTGACCTGCCGGGGCACGGGCTGCCACTGGCCAGGCGTCGCCTCGAACCGGAGGTCACCGTTGGTAGCGACCCGTTGGCCGTGCATCAGGACGCACACACCGCCTTGATGCCCTTCGGGATAGAAGTCATAGAAGGCCATCACATCGACACCCTGGTTGCGGAAATACCCCTCCGGAATCATCTTGAACTCTTGGGGCTGCTGGCGGCATCCTGCCACGACGAGAGCGGCCAAACCGGTCGCGCAAAGACTCCAGAAACAACGCATGATTGGTTACAGTTTTTCCAAAGTTACGGATAAAAACGCGATATCAAAAGGTTGCGAGACTAACGGACCGTCATCTCGCAGGCCGCGCAGTCAAAGTCCAGGCGAAGGCGGCGGCCATGATTATGCAGGAACAGCGGCTCCGGACGGGTGCCGGGACGCTGTTTGGGGCACAGGCCGAGCTCGTGGCGGAGACAATACTTCGTCCGCATGTATTCGACGCCTTCCCGGTGGGTAAGTTCGAAGGCTTCCTCGATGGAAACGCTCCCCCGCTCCCGGTAAATCTCCCGGGCAATGGAATTGGCGATGTTGTCTTGATAGGTCAATGCTTCCGGCGCGGGATCGGGGCGCACGGCGCCGCGGCGGAGCGGCAGCATCCGCACCGGCTGCGCGTCCAGGGTCGCGGCAAGGTCCCGCCGGATGCCGTTCAGGAAGGAGGCGCTCATGAAGGGAATCGGGCCGTCCGCCTCCACTCCGGATACGCTAAAGGCATAAATGCCGGTCCGCTTGGCCAGCTGGGTGCGCACGGTCTCCAGCATCCGGTCCGCATCCCGCGCCGCTTCAAAGGGCGCCGGGACTTCCAGGGATGCCTGCCGCCCATCCTCCGAGACGGCGGTGACGGCCAAGGCGCTGGCCGACAGCCGCGCCTGCAGCGTCACGCCGATCTCCCGGACCGGCCGGTCCGCCTCGAGCCTGCGTTCGAATTCCGCGTCGATGTTGCGGTACAGCCGCATTCCCGCTTTCAGTCCGGGAACTTCCTTGCAGCGGATGGTGAAGCCCTCGCAGACATCGCCCCGGAAACCGACGATGCCGTCCCGGCCCACAAAAGCGAAACCGTCTCCGTTGTGGAGTGTCAGGTCGGGATTCTCAGGCCGCACCATCACGGCGCCCGCACGCACGCGGTCCACCGTGCCGATGTACTCCCCCATCGACTTGGGCGCGTCCATGGCGGCCCATTCCCCGCGCTTCCCGTCCAGGAAGAGTTCCGTATAGTCGCGGTTGAAAGTCTTCTTCAAATCAGGCTGGAAGCCGCCTCGGAGCGTGCCGAAAGAGGCGCGGCGGTACTTGTCGGGAAAGCGGCGGACGAGGGCGTCCAGCGCATCGGAATAGGCCCGGACGACGTTCCGGACATAGGAGACGCTCTTGAGCCGGCCTTCGATCTTGAACGAATCGGCCCCGGCCTCGGCGAGGTCCTCCAGGCGATGGATGAGGTTGAAGTCCTTCAGGGAAAGCAGGGCCTTGTTCCGGACCAGCACCCGGCCGCCGGCATCCTCCAGGTCGTACAGCGACCGGCAGGCCTGCACGCAGGCCCCGCGGTTCGCGCTCCGGCCTGCTAGATGCTCCGAGAGATAGCACTGCCCGCTATAGCACACGCAGAGAGCCCCGTGGACAAAGCATTCCAGTTCGGCATCGACGGCCGTCCGGATGGCGCGGATCTGTTCCAGGGACAGTTCCCGCTCCAGGACGAGCCGGCCATAGCCAAGGCTCTCGGTGAAACGCGCCTTCTCCGGCGTGCGGATGGCGCACTGGGTGGAGGCATGGAGGATCATCCCTTCCGGAGCGAGCCGCGTCACGGCCGCATCCTGCACGATCAGCGCATCCACGCCGGCCTCCTGCAGCTCCTGCAGCAGCCGCCGGGCCTGCGGAATCTCCTCCTCGTACACCAGCGTATTGAAAGTTACGTAGATACGGACGCCGAACCGGTGCGCATAGTCACAAAGCCGGCGGATGTTCGACACGGGGTTCCCGGCCGCCTGCCGCGCCCCGAAGGCCGGTCCGGCGAGATAGACGGCATCGGCCCCGCAGTCGATGGCCGCGACGCCGATGTCCGCCGTCCGGGCGGGGGCCAGGAGTTCGAGGGCCCGCATAGCCCCGTTATTTCGTGTAGAAGATGAAACGATTCTTGTCGTAGAAGTCCTTGACGATGTCCGTCTGGGCGAAACCGGCCTCCTTGAAGACGGCTTCGGTTTCCTTGCCCAGGACTTCGTTGATCTCCGTCAGACCCTTGCCCTCGGCCGCCAGGAAGCGGTCCGACCAGCGGGCGATGGCCCGGTAGAACTTGAGCGGATCATCGTCCGGGACGAACAGGGCGGAGGCCGGCTCGTAGTCCAGCACGTTCTTCCGCATCTGGCCCCGTTCGGATTCCATCACGTAGGGCGGGTTGGAGAGGATGAGGTCGAATTCGCCGAAGTTGAATTCCTGTTCGGTCTCCAGCACATCGGCATTGACGAAGGTGGGCGCCTGGGCGCCGGTCGCCTTCATCTCGGAGGAGAAATTCTGGCTCCGGGCCACGTCCAGGGCTCCTTCGGAGTTGTCCACGCCCACCACGCGGGCGCCCGGGACACCCAGGGCGACCGTCCAGGCGATGTTGCCGGAACCGGTGCAAAGGTCCAGGATGCGGACCGGCTCCGCGGAGCGGCCGTACGGGATGCGGCGC
>Ga0310696_10002222_pt1 | contig 26160 bp, 26 predicted proteins | sample AusTroGonzalo_MG_4_FD_203885 | JGI IMG/M metagenome (GOLD analysis project Ga0310696, IMG submission 203885) | Bovine rumen microbial communities from tropical cattle in Woodstock, Queensland, Australia - Gonzalo_02 (v2) (version 2) | ecosystem: Host-associated > Mammals > Digestive system >...
GTGCCCTGTGCGCCAAGATGCGCCGTGCCGTTCTGGCCAACACCTGCGTTGAAAACGAATGCAACAAGCTGGCTCTCGGCCACCACCGGGATGACGCCATTGAAACGCTGATCCTTTCCCTCTTCCATGAGGGCCGGTTCCGTACTTTCCATCCCTGTTCCACCATGAGCCGTACCGGCATTACGGTGATACGGCCCCTGGTCTACCTGCCGGAGAGCCATGTGAAGCACATGCAGAAAGTCCTGTCCCTCCCGGTGGTCCGCTCCACGTGCCCGGCGGACGGACATACCGAGCGGGAAACCGCCTCCCGGCTTCTTTCCACGTTGAAAGCAACTTTCCCGGATGCTGCGGAACGGATCCTGCATGCGCTGCAGCATGAACCTTATGAGCTCTGGCAGAAAATCCCGCCGGAATCGGATGACGAACCGTAATCCGGTTCTTTTTTTCTGTAATCAGAGGAATAATCCGCTCTGTTTTTCCGGTTCTGAAGGTTTTTTCTCTTTTTTTTCCAGTGCTGATATGGTATAATAAACTGATTTTGGACTTCAAGGAGATTTTTGCTGTGGGTGGGAAGAACTCGAACTTCAACCGCAAGTCCGGCGGTACCGGTTTTCTGATTACAGCGGGGATCATTTTCCTCGCGTTGAAGGGCCTTCCGGGCCTCCTGCTGGGGGTCGTGATCGGCGCTGGCGTCGGCGCAATTGCCAGCATCGTGGGCAAAAAGTTGGACACCACGACACATAACAAGCGCGACCGTGAGCGTGAAGCGCAGGAAGAGATCCTCCGCAAGCAGGAAGAGGAACGCCGCCGCCGCGAGGAAGCGTCCAAGATTCCGCTGACCGGTAACCAGCAGGCTGACGCCGTGATCCTCAAGGGCCAGGAAATGCTCAACACCATCCGGGACGAAAATATCGTCATCACGGATGAGACACTCACCGCCCAGATGAACACCCTGTCCGACAAGTGCTACCAGATCTTCCGCACTGTGTCGGATGAACCTTCCAAGGCGCCCCATGTCCGCAAGTTTATGAATTACTACCTGCCGACGACGCTGAAGGTCCTGGCGAATTACCGCCTCATGCAGCAGCGGGGCGTCTCCTATCAGGATATGTCCCAGGCGCGGGATTCCGCAGTCCGCTGTATGGACATGGTGCTCACCGCCTGCCAGAAGCAGATCGACGCCCTGCATAAGGAAAACATGCTCGATATCTCCACCGATATCGACGTGATGGAGCAGATGCTCAAGCGCGACGGGTATATTGACAACGAGATCCTCGAGTCGCAGCGTCTCGGTGCCATTCGGACCGCGGCCGAGGCCCAGATGCGTACCTCGTCCGTTCCCATGCTTGATTTTCCCGAGGAAAATGAAAGCGAAGAGCCTTCATCTTCTTCTGCCAATACTGTCCGGGAATAATTAAAAGGAGGAATCCACCATGTCCGAACCCAATCTGATGCCTCAGCTTTCCCTCGTTCCTTCCGCTCCGGAACCTGAAGCTGCCGCTCCCACGGAAAGCATCCAGCAGTCCCCTGCTGCCGCTGCCGCGCCGGAAGCCGCGCCCCGGTTGGATGAAAGCCAGCTGACCGATGCGGAAAAGAAAGCGATTGACGATTTCATCAAAAAGGTCGATGTGACCAATCCCGATCATGTGCTGCTCTTCGGTGCCGACGCCCAGAAGCGGATTGCCGATTTCTCCCAGACCGCCCTCGACGCCGTAAAGACACAGGAAACCGGCGAAGTCGGCAACATGCTGGTGAATCTGGTGGCCGAGCTCAAAGGCTTCCAGAAGGATTCTGAGGAACCCAAGGGCCTTGCGAAGCTTTTCCAGAAGGGTGAGGACAAAATCACCCGCATGAAAGCCCGCTATAACAAGGTTTCCGCCAATGTGGACACCATTGCCGGTTCGCTTGAAAGCTATCAGACCCAGCTGCTGAAGGACGTGGCCATGTTCGACCGTCTCTACGATCAGAACAGTGATTATTTCCATCAGTTGACGCTCTATATCATTGCCGGTGACAAGAAACTGGAACAGGTCCGCAACACCGAGCTGAAAGAGCTGCAGGAAAAAGCCGCCCAGTCCGGCGACGCCATGGACGCCCAGAAGGCCAACGACCTTGCCGCCCAGTGCGACCGTTTTGAGAAGAAGCTCTATGATCTGAAGCTGACCCGTCAGGTCTCCATCCAGATGGCGCCCCAGATCCGCCTCCTCCAGAATAATGACAGCCTGCTCGTTGAGCGGATTCAGTCCACCCTGTCAAACACCCTTCCCCTCTGGAAGAGCCAGATGGTCCTTGCCCTCGGTATGCATCATTCCCAGCAGGCCCTGCAGGCGCAGACCGCGGTGACCGATATGACCAACGAGCTCCTGCGCAAGAACGCTGAAGCTCTCAAGATCGGCACCATCCAGACCGCCAAGGAAGCGGAACGCGGCATCATCGATATTGAAACCCTGGTCCAGACCAATCAGGACCTGATTGATACCATCAATGAAGTGATGACCATCCAGTCTGAGGGTCACGCCAAGCGCCTCGAGGCGGAAAAGACCCTCTACAACATGGAAGCCGAGCTGAAGAAAAAGCTTCTTTCCGCCAATCTGTAATTCTGGTTGTTGTTTCGGCCCGGCCGTTCCTGCGCCGGGCCGTTTTCAGAATCATTTTACTGAAGGACAGGGTGTTGCATGCGTATCATCGGTTTGACCGGAAGTATTGCCTGCGGTAAGACCACCGTCAGCAATTATCTGATCTCCTGCGGTTTCCCCGTGGTGGACGGAGACCGGATTTCCAGGGACCTGACTGCCACAGGCAGTCCGTCCCTGCAACAGATCCGGCAAGTCTTTGGGGACGACATTCTTTATGAGGACGATTCCCTCAACCGTCGACGCCTCGGCCGCCTGGTCTTTTCTGATCCGGCAGCCCGCCAGCAGCTGGATGACGTGATGGCGCCTTTCCTGCTCTCCGCCACGCGGCAGCAGATTGAGGCCGCCCATGCTTCCGGCGCCAGGCTCTGCTTCCTGGATATGCCGCTGCTGTTTGAAAAAGGATACGACCGCTTTTGCGACGCAGTCTGGACGGTCTGGCTACCCCTTGATCTCCAGCTTTCCCGCCTGATGGCCCGCGACGGATTCACGCAGGAAGAAGCCATGAGTCGCATCCGTTCCGTCCTTTCGTCGGATGAGAAAGCTGCCCGTTCCACCCGTGTCATTGACAATTCAGGCTCTGTTGATCAGACCTTCACAACGGTTGCCACCCTTCTTGCGGAGGAGCTGAACGCTCCTGAACCTGCCGCCCGTCCGCGGCGTGCGCGGAATTATGAATCTTCAGTTCCCACCCCGGCGCCTGCAGCGCCCGCTGCCCCCGTCCGGGTTGCGCCTCCTGCGGAGGAAACAGTAACCATGTCCCGTCCGGAATCCGCGCGTTCCCGGCAGAAGCCCCGGAAAGCCGCCTGGCGTATGCCGGTCTGGCTGAAAACCGCGCTGATCTCCGCATCCGTCCTGCTGGCCGTCGGCATCACCGCACTGATCCTGATGAATGCCTTCCTCCACACCTGTGAGGAAAAGCATATTGCCGAACAGAAAAGCATTGACCGCCAGTATCCGCTGAGCTACCGTTCTCTGATTGAGCAGTATGCCGCGGAATACAATCTTTCCCCTGCTTATGTGTCTGCGATCATCCGTAATGAAAGCTCTTTCAATGCAAAGGCGGAATCCGGTGCGGGTGCCCGCGGGCTGATGCAACTGATGCCGGATACAGCCGAATGGATCGCGCACAAGCTGCAGCTCAGCGGCTATGCCTTTGAACGCATGCTGGATCCGGAGTCGAATATCCGGTTTGGCTGCTGGTACCTGAATTATCTCAGCCGTCTCTTCCGGGGTGATCCGGTGGCGGTCACCGCCGCCTATCACGCCGGCCAGGGACAGGTAAAAGTCTGGCTTTCCGATCCGCTCCTCAGTGAAGATGGCTACACGCTGACGCAGGCTTCCCTGCCGGAAGGGCCGACAAAAAACTATGTTGGGAGGGTAACGAGAGATTATGGAATCTACCAGGAAAAATATTTCACGCCTGTTGAGCTTCCTGCTGATCCTGATCCTGCTGCTTCCGGCTCCTGATGCTTTCGCCGCAGAGCTCGGCAGCAGTATCACCATTTCCATTCAGTCCTCCAAAACGCTGATGGTCCGCCCCTTTGAGCCGGTGGAGTATGATATTCTTTCCGCGTATCATGCCGTTTATGAATCCCTTGTAACCATTGACGATGATTATCTTCCCCAGCCCTGCCTCGCAGAAAGCTGGGAGGAATCCGCTTCCGGCAAAACCTGGACCTTCTACCTGCGCCAGGATATCCGCTTTTCAGACGGGACGCCCCTGACTGCGAAGGATGTGGTGGCATCCGCTGAATATATTCTTGCCAGAGCCAACGACGAAACCATCGTTGACAAGGGGTATTACCAGAACCTGAAACGTTTCGTCGCCTCCATTACCAACAAGGATGATTATACCGTCGTTGTCAGGGCGACCAGCGACCGGCAGAATTACGGCCTGCTGTATCAGATGACTTTTCCCGTCGTTCCCGCGGCTTATGTGTCTATGGACAACCCTCCCGGCAGCGGCCCGTATGTGATTACGGAGTTCCACGCCGGCGAGCGGATGTGGCTTTCCGCCAACCCCAACTGGTGGAAGACGAAACCCCAGGTACGTGAAATCATGTTCCAGTTTGAAAACACTTCCCGTGCCGTCGTCGAAAGCTATGAATTCGCCCAGGTGGAAGCCTGCTTCACCCGTTCCGTTGCCGGCGCGCAGCATAAGACCAGCGCCAACTCCCTCACCATGTCCTACCGCACCAATCAGCTCGAATGTCTTTATATGAACAATAAGTCCTATGAGCTTACGCCGGAGGTGCGGCAGGCCATCCGCAACCTGATTGACAAGAACAAAATCATCCAGACCGCCTATCTCGGTCTAGCCGTTCCCACCAATTTCCCCTTCTATCCTGGTACCTGGATGTATAATTCCAGCCTGGACGCTTCCTTTACGCAGGATGTGGAGGAGGCGAAGCGCCTCCTGGCGGAAGCCGGCTGGGAAGATATTGATGAAAACGGCATTCTGGACAAGACGGACGCCAACGGCGACCTGAAACACCTTTCCCTTCGCTTTTATTATTATGAGGAACCGGATAACGATGTCCGGGAGGAAGCGATGAATATTATCACCGCTGCCCTGGCGGAAGTGGGGATTGAGTGCCGTGTCACAGCCATGACCATGACCGGTCTGCAGGAGAAGCTTCGCGGCGGTTCCTTCGACCTGGCGCTGGTCGCCTTCCAGATGGATGTCACCCCGGATCCCGGTTTTATGCTCATGAGCACCAATTACCGGGCGGGCAATTACTGCAAATATACCAGTTCCAAGATGGATGAACTGTTCAAGAGCCTCCGTAAGCAGACCACCCAGGAGGACTACCGCCAGAAACTGATGGATATCCAGTATCAGTTTTATGTCGACTGCCCTTTCATCTGCCTCTACTGGCGCACCGGCAACGTGATTACCCGCTATATGTATACCACCTGTCGGGATGTCCGGGAATTCGAGCTGCTGCGCGGCATTGAGTCTTTCTTTACCAACTGACATGATACAGGAGAAGTCATATGAATTGGATTGAATGCATTGTCCATACCACCACCCTCGGCTCGGACTGGGTCTCGGAGCTCCTGATGGAGCTTGGAGCCACCGGCACCATGATTGAGGATAAAGCGGATATTCCGGATCCCTCCAAGCCGCACGGTATCTGGGAAATCATCGATCCGAAGCTCCTCGATGAGATGCCGGAAGATGTCCTGGTGCATGCCTGGTTCACGCCGGATGATTCCTTCCCCGGTCTTTTCCGGCAGCTGCAGGAGCAGCTCACCGCCATGCACGCTTCCCAGCCGCTGTACGGTTCCCTTCTGGCGGATACGCGCACCGTTTCCGAGGATGCCTGGGCTGAAGTTTGGAAGCAGTATTACAAACCTTTCTACGCGGGAAAGCATCTCGTGGTCAAGCCCACCTGGGAGCCTTTTGATCCGGCTCCCGGCGACAAAATCATTGAGATCGATCCGGGAATGGCTTTCGGCAGCGGCACCCATGAAACCACCGGCATGTGCATTTCCCTCCTGGAGGAAACGATCCACGGCGGTGAAAGCATCATTGATGTGGGCACCGGCAGCGGTATCCTGGCCATTGCGGCCGCGCTGCTTGGGGCCGGCCGTGTCCTGGCCATCGATATCGATCCGGATGCTGTCCGCGTCGCCGGGGAGAATGTGGTCCACAACCAGGTGGAAAACATCGTGGAAGTCCGCGAGGGGGACCTGCTGAAGAACACGCAGGAGACCTGCGAAATCTGCGTTGCCAATATCATTTCCGATATTATTATTTCCTTCGCCGCTCCCCTCCGGAACCATATCCGTCCCGGCGGACTCTTTATCTGTTCCGGCATTGTCCGGGAGCGCACGGAGGAAGTCCGTGAAGCCCTTCTACGGGCGGATTATGAAATCCTGAAGACCGAACACCGCGGCGAATGGACCGCGTTCCTTTGCAGGAGGAACAGCTGATGCATCGTTTTTACGCCGATCCGGCTCAGTCGGACGGGCAGCTTTTTGTGCTGGACGCGGAGGACGCGCGTCATGCCGGCAAGGTCCTGCGCCTCCAGCCGGGCGACGAAGTGGAGGTTTTCTGGAACGGGCAGCGTTTCCTTTCTGCCCTGGAGTCCCTTTCCGCTGACCGCGTCACGCTCCGTCCCCTCTCTCCGCTTCCCTCCACGGAGCCCTCCCTTTCCGTTACGCTCTTCCAGGGGCTTCCCAAGAGCGACAAAATGGACTGGATTGTGCAGAAGTCAGTGGAGCTGGGTGTCTCCCGGATTGTTCCCGTCGTCTTCTCCCGCTGCGTCGTCCGCCTCGATGAAAAGGAAGGCGCCCGCAAGCAGGAGCGATGGCAGCGAATTGCCAGGGAGGCCGGGAAGCAGTCCGGTCGCTGCCGCATCCCGGAGGTTTGCGCTCCGGTCTCCCTGTCCGCGCTGCCCGCTTATTTCAGCGAGTGCGGCCGGGTGGCCGTTCCCTGGGAGGATTGTGCTTTAGGCGGCCCGCTGGCGTTTGCAAAGGAAAATCCCTCCCTGTCTTCCCTCGGAATCGTCATCGGGCCGGAAGGCGGCATTTCCGCAGAGGAGATCAGCCTTCTTGAGGGGATGGACTGTGTGTGTATCACCCTCGGCAGGCGGATCCTGCGCACGGAAACAGCCGGTCTTGCCGCCCTCAGCGTCTTCTTCGGACTATATGGGGAAATGGAGTAATTGATCATGCCCACCGTTGCCTATCATACGCTTGGATGCAAGGTCAATCAGTATGATACCCGGGCCATGGAGGAACTGCTCTCCGCCGCCGGTTTTGAGACCGTTCCTTTTCCCTCCGCCGCGGATGTCTATCTGATCAATACCTGCACCGTCACCGGTACAGGCGATAAGAAAAGTCTTCAGCTGGCTCGCCGCCTGAAGAGGGAGCATCCGGGCTGCACCCTGGTGCTCTGTGGCTGCCTGGCTCAGCTGCGCGGTGAAGAGCTTCTTTCCGCCGGCGCGGATCTTGTCATCGGCACCCAGTTCCGCAGCCGTATTGTTCCCCTCCTGCAGGAAGTGATGGCCTCCGGCTGTCCCTGCTGTGCCGTGGAGCCATTCCCGGATCACATGCCCTACGAACCGCTGCATATTACGGATTTCGGGGAGCGCACCCGTGCCGTCCTGAAAATCCAGGAAGGCTGCCGTAACCGCTGTTCCTACTGTGTCATCCCCTCTGTCCGCGGTCCCATCCGGTCCCGCACCCTGGAAGATATCCGTACGGAAGCCGCCCGGCTGGCATCCGCCGGCTTCTGTGAGATTGTCCTGACCGGCATTTTGATTTCTGCCTACGGGGAGGATCTGTCTCCCCGATGCAGCCTGCTGGATGTCCTGCAGATCCTGGAGGAAACGGACGGTATCCTTCGTGTCCGTCTCGGTTCCCTGGAGCCAAATATTGCGACGCCGGAGTTCGCCGAAAGGCTCGCTTCCTTTCGGAAAATCTGCCCCCAGTTCCATCTGGCCCTGCAGTCCGGCAGCGACAGCGTCCTGCGCCGCATGCGGCGGCAGTACCTGACCGCCGGTTTCCTGAAAGCCGTAGAAAACCTCCGGACTTTTTTCCCGGATGCCGCTTTCACCACGGATATCCTGACCGGTTTCCCCGGCGAAACGGAAGAGGAATACGCCGAAACGGAAGCCATGATCCGGAAGATCGGCTTTGCCCGGATCCATGTTTTTCCCTATTCGCCCCGCCCCGGCACCGTAGCTGCGGATATGCCCGGCCAGCTCTCCGATGCTGTCAAGCAGGACCGTTCCCGCAGGCTGATCCGTGTCGGCCGGGAAGCAGCGCTCTGCTACCAGCGCGGATGGATCGGCAGGACCACCCTCCTTCTTCCGGAGGAAGTGGTGGATGGCTGTTGGGAAGGCTATTCGCCGGAATACCTGCGCATCCGCCTCTCTCCCGGCGCCGACTGCAGGCAGGGCGTTCCTGTCCGGGTCACAATCCAGTCTGTCTCTCCGCAGTTTCTCAGCGGAGTGATGATAGAAGATCATTGAAAGGAAGGATCCATCATGGATAACTGTCTCTTCTGCAAAATCATCAAAGGCGAAATTCCCTCCACCAAAGTGTTTGAAAACGATCAGGTTTTTGCTTTTAAGGATATCAATCCACAGACGCCGTTCCATGTGCTCGTCGTCCCAAAGAAGCATGTTTCTTCCGTGGCGGAAATCGATCAGCTGAGCAATGATGAAATCGCAGCCTGCCTTCTCGCCATCCGCCAGATCGCCGCTTCCGAATCTTCCCTTTCCGGCGGCTTCCGCATCATCTCCAACTGCGGTGCGGATGCATGCCAGTCCGTTCCCCATCTGCATTTCCATATCCTGGGCGGAACCCGGATGGCGGAGCGCATGGCGTGACGTTGAACCCCCGGATGCCTTATTTTTCCAAAAAGCGTTGACTCATGATAGGATTCGCTGTATAATACGACCATGGTTTTGCCGTCCGTCCGTGTGGCCGGCTGCTGGCAAGGCGTGAATGAGCGAGGGGAGGGATAACAGTGTCCGAGGTTCGTATCCGCGAAAATGAGTCCCTGGAAAGTGCGCTCAAACGGTTTAAGCGGCAGTGCGCCCGCAGCGGCGTCCTTCAGGAAGTCCGTAAACGCGAGCATTATGAAAAGCCCAGCGTCAAGCGCAAGAAGAAGGCTGAGGCCGCCCGTAAGCGCAAATGGTAATTTTCGCAAAGTTCCCTTCCCGTTCCGGGAAGGGTTTTTTCTTTGTTTTTAATGAGTATTGAAAAAGGCAGAACAATTTGTTATAATTCAGTTAATTTCATGATCTTATGAAAAGAGGATGTCATGGTTTATACTTTCGCATTGGCGAAATTTGCGAACATTCGCTATCACGATGCTGCTGTCCGCCTGAGCCGCTGTGAACTGACCGCCATGCTGCACGCCCTTTCCGTCGATTGTGAAGTGCAGGCCGAATCCCTCGGCGGAGCTGATTTCCTGACTTTTGAGTCCCGTCCCCTTTCCGGGGATGAGATCACTTTCCTGTCCGGGCATTCCGCCGTCCTGTTCCTGGCGGAAAAAGAAGGGGCTGTGCTGCGCCCGCTTTCCTTTTCCCCCGGTACCTACCTGGAGGAGGATCTCCCGGAAATCCTGAAGTATAAAGGAAAAACTTCAGCTTCCTTTACACGGATGGTTCTCAACATGGCCCTGTCCTTCTCTCCTTTCTTTTCCTCTTCTTCTCCCCTGACCCTCCTGGATCCCCTCTGCGGAAAAGGGACAGCTTGTTTCTGCGCCTTGCAGGGCGGGATGAATGCGGTCGGCCTGGATCTGGATCAGAAAGCTGTACGCGAGGCAGCGGACTATTTCTCCCGTTATCTGAAGGTTCACCAGCTCAAGCATTCCATGCGCGCTGTATCCGAAACCTTTATGAAGACTTCACTCCCTGTTACGGATTTTGTTTTCTCAGATACCCGCGATCATTACCAGCAGGGGGACACGCGGTCGCTCCGGCTTTCCGTGGGGGATACTTCCCTCGCACCGGCCCTCTGCCGGCACCAGCAGGCGCATCTCCTCGTGACGGATCTCCCCTACGGCGTCCAGCATGCGCCGCAGTTCGGGCATAAACCGGAGTCCTTCCGCAGCCTGCTTTCCCGGGCCCTGCCGCACTGGCGGAAAGCGCTCCTCCCCGGCGGAATCGCCGCCATCAGTTTCAACACGCTGACCTTCCCTGCCCAGCAGGTGACCGAGATCGCCCTGGATGCAGGATGGACCCCTCTGGAAGATCCGTGCCTCACCCACCTTCGCCATGAAGTGGAGCAGGCCGTCGTCCGGGACGTTGTCTTTATAATGAACACACCTTTTAAAGGAGGTACCTGATTCATGACGGAACAAGAACTTTCCGCGATGACCGTCATGCAGCTTCGCAAGCTCGCAAAAGATCACAAAATAACGCTTGGATCCGGGCTGGACAAAGCCGGTATCATTCAGAAACTTCTTTCTGATGAAGTTCCTGAGGAATCTCCTGCTTTTGAGTCCGCTGAATCCTCTGAGGAGGACGAACCGAAGTTCCAGGCCGCCTGGCATAACGCCTCCGACGCGCCCCGTTTCAGCGCGCGTCCGGCGTATCAGGCTCCCGGCGCTGCACCGCGTCCTGCCTGGCTGAACACGACGCCTTCCGGCAATCCCGTCCAGCGGGAGCCGCGGACGCCTGTCCGTCCCGGCAGCTTTACGCCCCGCTTCGGCCCGGCCGTTTCTGCCCCTCCCGCGCCCGCGGAACCCGCCGCTCCTGTCATCCGTACGACGGAGCCCATCCGCACGGCACCGGCGAATCCGCTGCCGGAGCATCGCTATGGTGAAACCACCTATACGCATCGGATCTCCGCGAGCTATAATCCTTCCTTTACGGCGCCGCGTCCCCCGGCTGCGGAGACTTTTGTTCCCCCGCAGGTGCAGGATGCCGGCGTGACCGCCCCCTCCCTTGAGGAGCTGCTCGCTTCCGGAAATTATCAGGAAGGCAGCGGTATTCTGGAACTGCACCCCGACGGGTACGGATTCCTTCGCGCGCCCTCTTTCCTCCCTTCCACAAAAGATATCTATGTTTCCATGGCGCAGATCCGCCGTTTTGGCCTGCGCACCGGGGACTATATCGAAGGAAAAATCCGCCCCCAGCGGGAAGGTGACAAGTACTCCGCCCTGCTTTATATTTCCAGTGTGAATGGTGTTCCGGAAGAGGAAGCCTTCAACCGTCCCGCTTTTGATGAGCTCACTCCCGTTTATCCGACCCGGCGGATCTCCCTGGAAACCCATGGCGAAGATTCCTATCCGGATATGCGTCTGATCGATCTGATCGCTCCGATCGGTTTCGGTCAGCGCGGTCTGCTTCTTTGCCCGCCGGACACCGGCAAAACCACTCTTATGCGCAATTTTGCCCATGTCATCTGCCAGAATTATCCCGAGGCCGAAGTGCTGATGCTCTTGATTGATGTTAATCCGGAGGACGCGACCCTCATGCGGGAAACCATTCCCTGCCAGGTCCTTTCCTCCAGTTTTGACCAGGCGCCCGAAGCGCATCTCCGCCTTTCTGAAATTGTTCTGGAGCGGGCCATGCGCCTTGTGGAGCAGAAAAAGGACGTTGTCCTCCTGGTGGATAGCCTCACCCGCCTTGCCAAGATTTATACCACCGCGGCCGTCCAGCAGGGACGTTCCCTGCCCGGCATGGTAAACCCCGCCAGCCTCTTCCGCGCCAAGCGGATGTTCGGCGCCGCACGCTCCTGCAAGGAGGGCGGCAGCCTGACAGTCATCGCCGCCATGGATATCGCAACCGGTTCCAAGGTGGATGATTCTGTTGTTGAGGAATTCAAGGGTACCGCCAATATGGAACTGACGCTGGATCTTTCTGTTGCCCGGGCGGGAATTACTCCCTCCCTGAATCTGCAGAACAGCTTCACCAAAAATGCGGATATTCTCCTGAACGATCAGCAGAAGGAAGGGCTTTCCCTGATCCGCGCCATGCTCGGCTCCACTTCTTCTGCCGTGGCCATCCCCCAACTGCTTTCCATGATGGACAAGGCTGAGACCAATGAGGCCCTTCTTCTGAAGATGAAGGACTGGTTCGCACTGATGAACCGCTGACCGCATAAAGAAACCACCTGTTCCTTTTTTCGGAACAGGTGGTTTTTGATTTGCGCTTTATTCGTCTTCTTCTGCTTTGGTCCGCTGATTCTTGATGGAAGTCACTTCACCGGTCTGGTTCAGTGTTACCAGCTTGTATCCGTTTGTCATGCCGCTTTCGTATTTGACGAGGATATTGCTCCCCTCGATTGTAATCTCAAACGGATTGTACACGCCCGGATTATTGACATTGGACTGCCAGAGCACGTGTCCGTCCATGGAGATGGCCACCGGATCCGGCCCGTCGCTCCCGGCGATGTAGACGGTTCCGTTAGCGTCCACCGCAGACACAGCCCCGTCGCCCATCTTGCATTTCGCGACCGTGACCATCCATTTTTCCTTTCCGCTCAGCAGATCCAGCATCGACAGGCCGTATCCCCCGTCAAACAGCATGACCTGCCAGTCGTCAGCCACTCCGCCGATAAACGCCCGCAGCAGTGTCTTGTTCTCGTCCTTCACCTCAACCTGTTCTTCATGGCCCCACAGCGGTTCTCCGTCCAGGAAGCCGCCAACACGCAGCACTTCCCATTTCTTTCCGTTGGTCTTGTTCTTCACGACCTCGTGCGCCGCGACCACTGTCAGGTTGTATTCCTTCCAGTCGAGCACGATTTCACCGGTACCAACCAGCTCCTCCATGGTCATCTTCTTTGTAACTGCGCTGGATACAGGCGGTTCATAGGCAGGAGCCGGCCTCAGGTACTTTTTCAGCACATAGCCAACCTGCCCCTCATATTCACACTTGTAGAACTTATCGTTTTTGATATCCACGCAGTTGTAGACAATGTCACCCAACGGGATTTTGGCCAGCCTGGCGGAAGTCTTGTGCGGTTCCTCCCGCAGCGAGACCCATTCCTTTACGTATTTGACCTCCATAGCACCCAGGTAGTTCCAGGCTTTCTTCTCAGGAATCCGGTCTGCGCCGGCAGGCACAGCAGCGGAAAAAACTATCAACGCCAGGAGAAAAGCCGCCAGGACGCGCTTCATACCCTTCTTCACCGGCAGTCCTCCTTCCATAACATTCCAAACCTTATTATACTTCCGATTTGTTTTTCCCGCAAGGAAATCTGATCCGTTTTGCGGTATTTTGTGGGTATTTTGGTAAAAAAGAAGAAGGCCGTACACAATTGTACGCCCTTCGTTTCTCTTATTCCATATTGAAGCGCTTCTTGAAGCGATCAACACGTCCGCCAGTGTCTACAAGCTTCTGCTTGCCGGTGTAGAAAGGATGGCACTTGGAGCAGATATCAACTTTCATCTCTTTCTTCGTGGAACCGGTTTCAAATGTTTCACCGCATACGCAGCGAACGATGCACTTGCCGTACTGGGGATGGATGTTTTCCTTCATTGCTGTTTCACCTCTTTCGCGTATGCAATGGCGATTTAATCGCAAAAGGTATAATACCATATTGAATGTGTATTTGCAACCATTTTTTTGGTTTTTGTCCCGTAATCCCCTTTTGCTGCCTTTCGGCCGGAATGCCACCCTTCCTTTTTGACATATCCGGATCGTTTGTTGTACAATTGCATGCGTTGCGGGAGTTCGCTCCCCGGCATTTTGTACCGGAGGTTTTTCATAATGAATCAGTCTCAGACTTCACAGGATAAAAAGTTCGATGTAGGCGGCCAAGCTGTCATGGAGGGCGTCATGATGCGCTCTCCCAATGCTACGGCCGTCACCGTCCGCCGCCCCGACGGGACGATGGTAACCAAGCTTACTCCCTTCGTCCCGGTGAAAGAAAAGCATCCCTGGATGGGCAAACCTTTCATCCGTGGCATCGTCAATATGTGCACCATGCTGTATTACGGTATGAATACCCTCAGCGACTCCACAAAAATGCTCGGCATTCTCGATGAGGAGCCTTCGAAGTTCGAAAAATGGCTTGCCGCCAAACTGGGCAAGGGTGTGGACAAGATCGTGATGGCACTTGCCATCATCCTGGCGGTTGCCCTGTCCATCGGCCTGTTCATGGCGCTTCCTGCCGGGCTCGAATCCGTACTGAAAAGTGCCGGCATGGGCCCTGTGGGCTATACCCTCCTCGGCGGTCTGCTGAAGGTGGTACTCCTGCTGAGCTATATGTTCCTGGTCGGTTTCATTCCGGATATCCGGCGCACCTTCCAGTATCACGGTGCGGAGCATAAATCCGTACATTGCCAGGAATCCGGCCGTCCCCTGACGCCCGAGAATGCGCAGTCCTTCTCCCGTCTCCATCCCCGCTGCGGCACAGCCTTCCTGCTGATCGTCTTTGTGATCAGCATCCTGCTGTTCCTCGTGCTGAACATCCTGCTCCCGATCAATAACTTCTTCCTGCGTTTCCTCTTCCATCTGGCGATGCTGCCCGTCGTGGCCGGCGTCAGTTATGAAGTTCTGATGGGCCTGGCCCATTCCACCTCCCGCACTTCCTGCATCCTGCGTACCCCCGGTATGCAGATGCAGCGCCTCACAACCCGGGAGCCTGATGCTTCCATGCTGGAGGTCGCGATTGTTTCTGTCAACGTTGTCCTGAACGGTTTCCCCGAGGGCACGCCCAGAACGCCGGAAGGCTGGGGTATTTTCCATTCCTATCAGGAATCGGAGCCCGGTTATGTCTTCCCCGCGCCGGAAACGTCCGTTCCCACTGAAACCGAATCATGACCCCTGCCCTTCTTATGCGGGAAACGGCGAGCCGTTTCCGTACCGCCGGTATTCCCGATCCGGAAACAGACAGCGCGCTCCTGCTCTCCTTCCTGACAGGCCGGCCGCCGCTTGTGCTGCGTCTGGATACAGAATCCGGCCTTCCTCAGGATCTTGTGAACCGGTTCCGTGATCTGGCGGACCGGCGCCTTGCCCGTGAACCGTTGCAGTACCTGACCGGGGAAACGTATTTCCTCGGCCGTTCTTTCCATGTGGATTCCCGGGTACTGATTCCCCGGCCGGAAACGGAAGAGCTCTGCCGCTGGGTACTGGAATGTTTTCCACCTGCCGCTTCTCCGGCTGTACTGGATCTCTGCTGCGGCAGCGGCTGCATCGGCCTGTCCCTCGCATCGGAAAGGCCTTCTTTCCGTGTAACGCTGTCCGATCTTTCCCCGGATGCCCTGGCCGTTTCCTCCCTCAACGCGGACCGGCTTCAGGTATCCGTCTCCCTGCACCGGGGGGATCTTTGTGCGGGGTTTCCCCCCGCCTCGTTTGACTGTATTGTTTCCAATCCGCCCTATATTCCTTCATCCGAGTGCGCTGTCCTGCAGCCTGAGGTGCTGCGCGAGCCGCAGCTGGCGCTTGACGGAGGAGCAGACGGGCTCAGTTTCTACCGCCGGATTGCCCTGGAATCCCTTCCACTGCTCGTCTCCGGCGGTCATCTTTTCCTGGAGATCGGTTACGGGGAGGCCGGTGATGTATCCGCCCTGCTCGCTTCCGCCGGTTTTACCGGCATCGAAGTCCGGGACGATTTCGCCGGAATTCCCCGAATGATTCATGCGCGCTCTGCCTGTACGGAGGAGTTATGTTCGAGAAGCTGAATGAATTGCTGGATCGTTTTTCTGAGCTGGAGGAGGCAATCTCCCAGCCGGAGATCATCCTCGATTTTGAAAAGTACCAGGCCCTGCTGAAGGAACGTTCCTCCCTGCAGCCGCTGGTGGATAAATATCATGAATACCTTTCCCTGGACCGCCAGCTGCAGGAAACCCGGGAATTGCTTTCCGATCCCCTGATGGCGGAGGAAGCCTCTGCGGAGATGGAAGTTCTCACTGCTTCCCAGGCCCGTCTGACAGAAGAACTGAAGATCCTGCTCGTTCCGCCGGATCCGCTGGATTCCCGTAATGTGATCCTGGAAATCCGCGCCGGTGTCGGCGGTGATGAAGCCGCTCTCTTTGCTGCAGACCTGCTCCGTATGTATCAGAAGTATGCGGACCGCAACGGCCTCACCGCGGAACTGCTTTCCGCCAGCGATACCGATCTCGGCGGCATTAACGAAGCGCTTCTCATGTTTTCCGGCAGGGATGCCTTTGCCCGCATGAAGTTTGAGAGCGGTGTCCATTGTGTCAAGCGCGTTCCGGTCACCGAAAGCGGCGGCCGCATCCACACCTCCACTGTCACAGTCGCTGTATTCCCGGAAGCGGAAGAGATTGAGGTGGATATTAACCCGGCAGACCTGCGCATTGATGTCTTCCATGCTTCCGGCCATGGCGGCCAGGGCGTCAATACCACGGACAGCGCCGTCCGCATCACCCATATTCCCACCAATACCGTCGTCACCTGCCAGGATGAACGCAGCCAGCTGGAGAACAAGGCAAAAGCCATGAAGGTCCTCCGCTCCCGCCTTCTCGAACGCCGTATGCAGCAGGAGGAGGATTCCAAAACCCAGGACCGCAGGAGCCAGATCCGCTGGGGCGAGCGCAGCGACCGGATCCGGACCTATTATTTCAATCATGACTATGTGGTGGACCATCGCCTGTCCATGACCGTCAACCGGGTCGCCAATGTCATGAACGGAGAAATTGCTCCTTTCATTGATGCGCTCCGCCTTGCGGAAAAGACAGAAAAACTTGTGAATCAGCAGGATCGGATGTGATCAGGGTATGGAAACGCTTCTTCTCCCCTCAAATGAGGAATCCCTTTCGCTGGCGGCGGATCTTCTCCGCTCCGGCCAGCTGGTTGCCTTCCCGACGGAAACGGTCTACGGCCTTGGCGCCAATGCCCTCGACCCGGATGCCGTGCTCTCTGTTTTTGCTGCCAAAGGACGCCCTGCGGATAATCCCCTGATCGTTCATATTCATGATCGTTCCCAGCTCAATGGCCTCTGTGCCGTTCCGGATGCGGCACTCCCGCTGATGGATGCTTTCTGGCCGGGTCCCCTTACCATTCTGTTTGAGAAATTCCCCGCCGTTCCGGATGTTGTCACCGCCGGACTGCCCACTGTCGCTGTCCGGATGCCGTCCCATCCTGTGGCGGCCGCTATGCTCCGGACCTGTGATCTGCCGGTTGCCGCGCCTTCGGCCAATTCTTCCGGCCGTCCCAGTCCCACTCTGGCCTCCCATGTGCTGGAGGACATGCAGGGAAAGATTCCCCTGATCCTGGATGGCGGCCCCTGTGATGTGGGCCTGGAGTCCACTGTGCTGGATCTTTGCCACGGCGCGCCCACAATCCTGCGTCCCGGCGGAGTGACGAAGGAGATGCTGGAATCCGTCCTGCATACGGAAGTTCTTCTGGCGGGCAGCATCCTGCGTCCCCTGAAGCCGGATGAAAAGGCACTTTCCCCCGGCATGCGCTATAAGCATTATGCGCCGAAAGGCCAGGTAACCCTCGTGGAGGGAGATGCGGAAGCTGTGGTTGCCCGCCTGCGGGAACTCTATCGGCAAGAGGTTGCCCTCGGCCGTAAATCCTGTGTCCTCTGCTTTTCAGAGCACATGGATGTCCTCCGGGACTGCTGCCCCCACGATATCGGTTCCCGGAACGATCCCCGGGAAATTGCGCGCCGCCTGTTCAATACGCTGCGCGCCCTGGATGAGGAAGGCATGGAATCCGTCTTCAGCGAAGTCGTTCCCCCGGAAGGCGTAGGCCTGGCCGTCATGAACCGGCTGGGGCGCGCCGCTGCTTTCCGCGTCATTCAGGCATAACAAAAAAAATCAGGCGTTCCGCTTTCAAGCGAAACGCCTTTTATGATTTTATTCCTGTCAGATATTCAGCAGATCACTGAAAGCCTTCAGCGCACCGTCTGTCTCATGTGCCAGCACCCGCTTCGCCAGCACCTTGCCCAGCTGCACGCCTTCCTGGTCAAAGCTGTTCAGGTTCCACAGGAATCCCTGGAACATCACCTTGTTCTCAAAGTGCGACAGCAGCGCGCCCAACGCTTCCGGCGTCAGTTTGTCGCCGATGATGATGCTGGAGGGCCGGTTGCCGGCAAAATACTTATTCCGGTTGTCATCGTCCTTGCCGCAGGCGAAGGCCATGATCTGGGCTGCCACGTTCGCACACAGCTTCTGCTGGCTCGTGCTTCCCTGGATCACCACGTCCTCTTCTGCCTGGCTCTGCCGGAATCCGATGAACTGCAGCGGAACAATGTCCGTTCCCTGATGCAGCAACTGATAGAAGGAGTGCTGTCCGTTCGTTCCGGGCTCGCCGAAGATCACCGGGCCGGTCACATAGTCCAGCGGTTCACCGAAGCGGTTGACGCTCTTGCCGTTCGATTCCATGTCCAGCTGCTGCAGGTGGGCCGGGAAGCGGCTCAGGGCCTGGCTGTAGGGCAGCACAGCCGTGGCGGGATATCCAAGGATATTCCGCTCATATACGCCGATCAGCGCATCCAGCATTGCCGGATTTTTCATGGCGTCCTTTTCCGCGGCCAGCTTGTCTTCTTCCGCTGCACCTTCCAGGAACCGGGCAAAGATTTCGGGTCCGAATGCCAGAGACAGCACCGCGCCGCCGACGGCTGATGTGGAGGAATATCTTCCGCCGATATAGTCGTCCATGAAGAATGCGGCCAGGTAGTCGCTGCTCTTCGCCAGCGGGGATGTTTCGCTGGTCACGGCAATCATGTGTCTGGAGGAATCCAGTCCCTGCTTTTTCAGCGCATCCTTGACAAAGGATTCGTTGGTCAGTGTTTCCAGCGTTGTGCCGCTCTTGGATACCAGCACGAAGATCGCATGGGCCGCATCTGTTTCGCACAGAACGCCCGCTGCATCGTCCGGGTCCACGTTGCTGATGAACTTTGCGGTCATCCGGAAGCATCCGTTCTTCTTCGCCCAGTTTTCCAGCGCCAGGTACATAGCCCGGGGGCCCAGGTCGCTGCCGCCAATGCCGATCTGCACAACAGTGGTGAACTTCTCGCCCTTTTCATTGACGATTTCGCCCCTGTGCACTTTGCCGGCGAATTCAGCAATTTTCTTCTGCTGTTCGGTGTAGAAGGCGCGCTTGTCCGTTCCGTCCGCCACAACCGCTTTGCCCAGCTGGCCGCGGGTCAGCTGGTGCAGCACCAGGCGCTTTTCGCCCGTGTTGATTACTGCGCCGTTATACAATTCTTCAAACTTGCCGGCCAGGCCGCATTCTTCAGCCAGGGCGCTCAGCCGGGCCAGCACCTTATCGTCCACCTGCTTCGCGGCATACGAGAAAGAAAGGCCGGCAGCCATGGGCACCTGGTACGATGCCACGCGTTCCGCGCCTTTCTCTCCGCCCAGTTCCTTTTTCAGATCCACACGGTGCGGATCATTTTTCATTTCCTGATAGGCTTTCAATGTGTCGAGATTTTTCCACTGGTTCATTCTGCAGTCCTCCGAAACGTACTATTTTAACGTCCGGAGATATTATACTGCACCTTCGCCGCTCTTTCAAGCTTCACCCGTTCAGGATGCGCTTCAGGAATTCCCGTGTGCGCAGGCTTTCCGGATTGGTGAAGATCTTGGCGGGCTCGCCTTCTTCTTCAATGACGCCGTCCGCCATGTAAACCACGTGTGTGCTCACATCCCTGGCAAATGCCATTTCGTGCGTCACCACCAGCATCGTCATCCTGTCGCTGGCAAGGGATTTCATAACATCCAGCACTTCCCCGACCATTTCCGGGTCCAGTGCGGAGGTAGGTTCATCAAACAGCAGAACCTCCGGTTCCATCGCCAGCGCCCTGGCGATGGCGACGCGCTGTTTCTGTCCGCCGGAGATCTGGTCCGGGCGGGCATTGATGTACGGCGCCATCCCCACCTTGTTCAGGTAATAGATTGCCCGCTGTTTTGCTTCTTCCTTCGGAACCTTGGCCACCTTCTGCTGGCCGATCATGCAGTTTCCCAGTACCGTCAGGTTGTTGAAAAGGTTAAAGTTCTGGAAAACCATCCCCACTTTCGCCCGGTAGGCGGAAGCGTTGATCTTCCCTTTTGTCACATCCTGCCCGTGGTACAGGATCTCGCCGGTGGTCAGCGTTTCCAGCAGGTTGATACAGCGCAGAAGTGTGGATTTCCCGCTTCCGCTTGCGCCGATAATGGATGTCACATCGCCCTTGTCCACCGTAAAGTCGATGTCCTTCAGCACGGCGTGCGATCCGAAGGCTTTGGAGAGATGCCTGATCTCAAGTATATGCTCGCTCATCTGCACTCTCCTTTATTCCCTGCTTTTCTCGTCAAAAGGCGCTCCGCCTTCTGTCGGGATATTGTAATTTCCTGCAGTCATCACCAGCTGATCGGTATTCACCAGTTCATAGTTCGGTTTCCCGGCCAGTTTCTTTTCAAACTTCCGCAGCAGGAAGGACGAAACCAGTGTCAGGAAAAGATACCCCGCCATTTCCATGAATGCGGACGGAAAATATTTGAACACCGCGCCGGAAACCATTTTATGCACCGCAAAGAAATCGTTGAATCCGATAATGAACATGACAGAGGTGTCTTTGACGTTGATGATATAGTTGTTGCCGATCTGCGGCATGATGTTGCGCAGCGTCTGCGGCAGAACGATATGCAGCATCGTCTGCCAGTGGTTCATGCCGATGGCTTTCGCGCCTTCGAACTGGCCCCGGTCGATACTCATGATACCGCCCCGGACGGATTCAGCCATGTACGCGCCGGTATTCACAGATACGACGATGATGCTGACCGTCCAGATATCCTTGAACGAAATGCCGAAGAAATACGGCAGTCCGTAGTAGATAAAAACTGCCTGCAGGATCATCGGCGTACCGCGGAAGATCTCCACATAGGCCCGGATAATAATCCGGAGCAATTTGAGGACAAAGCGCTTCACTACGTTGTCCTTCGAGCTGTACGGGATCGTCTGCAGGATACCGCAGAAAAAGCCGATGATACAGCCGATCAGCGTGGCGGTCACAGCCAGGATCAGTGTATTGAGAATACCGGTCAGGTATACAGTGCCGTATTTGTTCCATAGGCTGCCGATATCGGTAAACAGTTGTCCAATCATAATATCAGTACACCCTCATGTCTTTTCCCGGGACGGTTTGATTATTCTTCGCTCAGGGGCTGAACGGAGATCGCCTTTTCCATCAGTGCGTTGAAGTCATCGGCGGTCTTGTCGCTCAGGTAGGCATTGATCGCGTCCACCAGGGCCTTGTTGTCCTTCTTCACGGAGATACCGATGTTGATCTCTTCTTCGGAGACCTGGAAGTCATCTCCGCTGCCGGCAAAGTCCAGGATCTTCAGTTCCGGATAGGCAATCAGGGCACCCTGGGCCGTCGGCATATCGGTGCAGACGAAGTCAACCGCGCCGGAAGCCAGTGCCATCAGCATAGCAGGAGCGGATTCCTGGGGCGTCAGGATATTGGCGTTGGGAATCTGCGGCAGGCAGGAATCGTACCAGATGGTTCCGCTCTGGCTGGTGCAGGTACCGCCCGCCAGGTCGGAGATGCCCTTCGCATCGGCAAACTTGCTGTCAGCCTTCACCAGGCAGACGATCGTGGCATACAGATAGGGGCCGGCGAAATCAACCGCTTCCATCCGCTCAGAGGTCATGCTCTGGCCGGCGATAACGGCGTCACATACACCGGACTGCACCGCGGGAATCAGGGAGTCCCAGTCCAACTGCATCACTTCCAGCTGCCAGCCGTTCGCTTCGCAGATGGCCTTGGCGGTCATGACATCGTATCCGTTTGCATACAGAAGGCTGCCCTTGATCGGCACAGCGCCGTTGGAATCGTCGGTCTGGGCCCAGTTGTAGGGAGCGTAGGCGCATTCCATCGCGACGGTCAGCACGCCGTCTTCCACGCCGGGAATTCCGTCCGCCATCGCAACGGAAGCCATCAGCATCATCAGAATCATCATCATGGCAATGATCTTTTTCATTGGTTAAACCCTCCTGCAATTTGTCGTTTGTTTCGGTGGAAACACCTTTTATTTTATGTTTCCTCTGTTTTGGTTACAAGTTTTTTTGTTGTTCCTTCTTACTGTGGACATAACAAAAACCCTGCACATCCGTGCAGGGTTTGGAAAGCATTTTCGGTCCAATCAGCGCTTGCTGAACTGGGGCGCCCGGCGGGCAGCCTTGAGGCCGTACTTTTTGCGTTCCTTCATACGAGGATCGCGGGTCAGCAGGCCGGCTTTCTTCAGGGTGTCGCGCAGTTCCGGATCAGCCTTGCACAGGGCGCGGCTGATACCGTGACGGATCGCACCGGCCTGGCCGGTCAGACCGCCGCCCTTCACGTTGACCATCACGTCGTAGTTGCCGACGTTGGTCAGGTTCAGGGGCTGACGAACTGTCATCTTCAGGGTTTCAAGTCCGAAATAATTGTCGATATCGCGCTTGTTGATCACAATCTTTCCATCGCCGGACACCAGACGTACGCGGGCAACGGCTTTCTTACGACGGCCAACAGCACTGTATTCTCCCTTAGCCATTCTTTTCTAACTCCTTTCCGCGTTACTTCAGGTCCAGCACTTCAGGCTTCTGAGCAGCCTGGTCATGTTCTGCACCGGCGTAGATTTTCAGCTTCTTCGCCATCTGACGTCCCAGGGGTCCCTTCGGCAGCATGCCGACAACCGCGTGACGAACGGCGAATTCAGGCTTTTCAGCAATCAGCTTGCGGTACTTGGTTTCCTTCAGTCCGCCGGCATATCCGCTGTGATGGTAGTAAATCTTCTGATCCAGCTTCTTGCCGGTCAGAACGACTTTGGACGCGTTCACGATGATGACATAGTCACCGGTATCCATATTCGGGGTATAAATGGGCTTGTTCTTGCCGCGCAGGATGTTCGCAACCTGACTTGCCAGGCGGCCGAGCACCATTCCATCTGCATCTACGACATACCATTTACGGTCGATGTCTGCAGTCTTCGGAATATAAGTCTTCAAAGGATTTTCCTCCCAGTGTAATGGTCATTCCCTTCATGATGGTCGCATGCCGGGAAAATGTGTCAAGAGCTACCGGGGCTAGCGGAGCTTTTGATGCCAAACGATATAATACTGCAAACAGAAACCCAAGTCAAGAAAAAATTCACGGATTTGTAAGGATTCTGTCCTTCCGGAGGCCTTTGGGATAATGGTTTTTAATGGTTCCGCTGCTTCCCTTGCCCCATCCTACGGTAATTCCCCTGTATTTCAGTAACACCCATCCCTTTGCCTCCCCGGGAATTTCCTCGCCGGCTATATACCGCTGCGCCGTATCCGCGTCCAATTCAGCGCATTGCAAGCCGTATTCCGCAAAGCAAAGCGCCGCCGCGTGATCAGGAATCAGGTTCTTCCCCCGGATTTCCGCAATCTGCAGCCCGGCCCGGATCACGCGGATCCCCTTCAGTTCCGGGCATGCCGGTATCCGGATCAATGTGTTCCCGATTTTCCGGTTTGCCTCCCGGATTCCCGGGATCGTTTCCTGCAGCAGTTTAAGTTCTTCCTTTGTCGCCGGATCAAACGGCATCTGCATGGGTCTGCTTTCGCCGCTTCCCTTCTTCCGCAACAGCGCCGCGAACTGTCCTTCGCCCTTCATTTGGTGGGGCAGGCATAGCAGCATGCCGTTCCGGCTCTCCGCCCCCGGCAGTGAAAAGGATTCAGGCTCAAATTCAGGATGTTTTTCCAGGAACCGGAGGACGTTCTCCTCGTTTTCTTCCGGATTGTATGTGCAGGTGGAATACACCAGCCTTCCGCCGTCGCGCACCAGCCGTGCGGCCTCCTCCAGGATCTCTGCCTGTCGTTTGGCGCATCCGGCTGCCTTTTCCGGGCTCCATTCCGCCCGTGTCTCCGGTTCCCTCCGGAACATGCCCTCTCCGGAGCAGGGAACATCCGCCAGCACGCCGTCAAACAGCCCGTCCCAGCTGCCGGGTATCTTCTCCGGCCAGGTGCTGATGACTACGCTGTTCGGGATGCCCATCCGTTCCATATTCCGGCTCAGGATGGCTGCCCGTTTCGGCACCGGTTCGTTGCTGATCAGCAGGCCTTCCCCCGCCATTTTCAGCCCGATCTGCGTGGATTTACCGCCTGGCGCGGCGCACAGGTCAAGAATCGTTTCCCCGGGCTGCGGATTCAGCACTTCCGCCGGCAGCATCGCTGCCGGTTCCTGCAGGTAGAATGCCCCGGCTTCGTGGAAGATCGTTGCCCCCGCGATGCTGTCCGCCGGCAGGTAGTATCCGTCTTCCGCCCAGGGGATCCTTTCCCCGGCGGTAAAGTCGTCCGCTCCCTCAAAAGGTTTTCGCACGTTCATCCGGATTCCCCGCACCGGCGCTTCTTCCATTGCACGCAAAAAGTCCGGCAGCCCTTTTCCCAGCTGTCGGCCCATGCGTTCGGTGAATGCGTTCGGAAGGCCAGTCATTACGGATCCTCCATCCAGTCCGGTTTCATGTAGCGCTGCATTTCCATTATCGGCGTCTGCAGGCGGCAATGCCGCAGGATCTCCGGCTTTCCCGCCGTGACCACCGTCGGAACTCCCAGTATCTCTGCGCAGCGCAGCACAGTCTTTTCGCCTTTTTCAATCATTTCCGGCGTCGTTTCATCCGCCAGGTTTGTATTGTTGATCAGCAGGTCGATCCGCAGCCGTCCCCGGTTCTCAATCCGCCGGGCCATGTCCGTGATATCCTCTTCCTCCATGGTCAGCGGCCGCATACAGTTGATGACCAGCGCAACTATCGTGTTTTCGCGTTCCTTCATAAAGGAAGGATAGTATCTTCCCAGCGCAGCTGCCCCTGTGTCATCTCCGCCCACGTCGAAAAGCACCCGGTCCGAGGGCACCTCAAATACACTCTGGATTTCAGCCGGCAGTGCGGGAATATCCACTGTCGTCATCGCAAATGTGGGCATCAGCACACGCACGCCCGCGTCCCGCAGCATATCCGCTTTCTCGCCCGTGCGGAAATAGGGGTTCACGATGTCCAGGTCCACCAGCGTCGTCTTTTCCGTCTCAGCATAGTGAAGCGCCAGGTTCAGCGACAGCTCCGTTTTCCCGCTGCCGTAATTCCCTGTGATCACGATAAACCGTTTGTCCCCGAAAAGTTCCTTCATTCTTCCTTCTCTCCGTTTTCGGTCTCTCCGTTGTTCCAGTTTTTCGGATAGACCGGCGCGTAATAAGCGTCCCGCTGGTCCACAATCGGTTCCGGCGTGACATAATGGTAATCTTCCTCGTCGCTGTCTCCCAGCAGGTTGATCCGGATCCTGCGCCGCCGCCGGCTTCGCGCGTCTTCCCGCTCTTCCGGCCGCCGGTAGGGGCTGTCTATGGGTACGGTGTATCCGGCTTTCGTCACTTCTGCGGGAATCACAGGCTCCGCCTCTTCCGGTTCCCTTGCCCGCCAGCGGTAAAGGTCATCCTTCTCCTCCGGCAGGGGCTCGGATTCTTCCTCGTAGGTTCCTTCGTATCTTTCTTCTTCGGGCGCTTCTCCGCCATCTGCCTGATATGTTTCTTCAGCCGCCGGTTCAGCAGGTTCGTCTGCCTCTGCCGTATCCCCGTTCTTCCGTTTTTTCAGCCGGTTCCAGGAGGTGCGCCATACCTTGTACGGCTCCCAGCGGAACAGGTATACGACAAAATCCGCAATCAGGCCGATTGCGCACAAAAGCACAACGATATAGATCCAGTTATGGGCAATAAACTGCAGAAATGAATCTCCGCCTTTGGATGTCAGTGCGGTCCAGATCATGGCGACCAGCCCCTGCAGCCATCCCAGCAGAATGCTGAAAACGGTATTGGCAAAGCTTCCCATGTCAGATTCCTCTTATAAGTCCGGCTCGACTTCAACCGTGACCGTCACGGTTTCGTTGCTCAGCACAGCGTCCTCCGAAGGCTTCTGTACCTTCAGCTGGAAAACCGTGGTTTCGCTCAGGTCCTGCAGGTTGATATTCCGGTCCATCGCGATGTCGTCCATCTGCTCCAGCACTTCGTTCCGCGCAGCAACCCGGATCGTTTCCGGACTGACTTTCACCGATGAAACGCGGTATCCGTCCTTAACCATCCCCTGTGTTTCGATCAGGTTGCGGATGTTGAAGGATTTTGCCGGCAGGATACTGCATTCAACCAGTACAGTGTCAATGATCACGCTTTC
>Ga0310696_10002225_pt1 | contig 26150 bp, 62 predicted proteins | sample AusTroGonzalo_MG_4_FD_203885 | JGI IMG/M metagenome (GOLD analysis project Ga0310696, IMG submission 203885) | Bovine rumen microbial communities from tropical cattle in Woodstock, Queensland, Australia - Gonzalo_02 (v2) (version 2) | ecosystem: Host-associated > Mammals > Digestive system >...
TCACATTGCCGAGAAAAGACTCCTGGTACATGGTGCTCCACAAGGTGTCTTCAGCTGGATGGAAAGCTATTGACGTAGACACCTTCCAGAAGACACTGAACGAGAATGTGCTAGGAGCTTACCAGTACATGGTGAACATCCAGTTCAGGGACATCGACACTGACACAGAGTATCTCGCTGTATTTGACAACGAGAAGAGAATGTGGAAGCTTGAGATACCTGGCAGCGATGATGACGCAGTGAGTCCTGAAGACAAGAAGGCTTTCTTCAAAGACGAGCAGTTTAAGCGCACATGCAAGAGAGCAGTTGAGATTCTGCAGAATGCACTCAAGTCTTGCGAGAACATGATAATGCCTGAGGTTGAGAAGGGCAACTTCATCAACGTCGACGAGATAAAGCTCGAGGCTATTCTAGACATGATCAGAGACCCATCTTTCATGAAGAACCTGAAGATGGGCAAGTACATCCACTGATGGTGGCAGGAAAGGCATTGCAATGAACTTGTCACCAGGCATGATGCAATGCTTCATGAGCAGCTGCAAGAACATCCTCAAATGGCTTGAGGACTTGCCATAGTCTGAGGACACAGAGAAGATCCGCAAAGAAGTCGAAGCAATGATTAGATTCTGCCAAAGCTGAGATTCTAGTTAACTTATCTAAGCAGACACGTTATAATATCCACTGTAAGTAAAACATAGTAGGAGATTTGAACATGGCACGTAAAGCGAAACCAAAGCTGAGCCTGCGAGAGCAAGAAGACGAAGTCATCTTGAAGTATCTCAATGGAGAGCCGTTGACTCTTGAAGAGACGGCTCTAGCAATGTGGATGTATGATGGCCGCAAGACCTTGAAGCCCATGACTCGCATGGGCATGCTGAAGATGGAGCAGCGGATAATGGAGAAGCTGCGCGCAGCATGCGCTAAGATGGGTGTGACTGTTGAAGACCTTGCATGCTTTCAGCGTGAAAGGCACACTTACGCAAAGCAGTGGGGAGCAGTAGAAGCAGAAGTCGCAGAGGAGTAAGAAATGCGTAGGCTTGAAGCAAACAGAAAGATATTGCAGGCGCTTTCAGCTGTAGTAGAGAGCTGTCCTGACTGGCGGTTCCAGCAGATTCTCCAGAATGTAGGTGTCAGCTCACGGCACGGTGAAGACCGCTGGTATGAAGAGTCTGAAGACACCTTGAAGAACATTGAAGCTTGCACAAAGTGAAAGGACAAAAGAGAATGGACAAGAACAAGTACTTAGATGAAGTCAACAACAAGCGTGTTGAAGAGACTCGTACTAGAGTTGCACATGCTATCAAGCTGCTTGACAATCCTGTTGGCTGCCTTGCTGAAGGCCGCACACTAGACAATGCAGCCAATGACATTGCGCATGCAGTGAACTTGCTTGAAGCTGCAGAGCAGGACATGAGGTTCGCATGTGGCCACTTTGAGTGGGACACTGGAATATGCGACCTGCTGAATGAAGCTTGCATGGAGCTAGGCCGTGCGCTTGCGTTCCTTGTCTTGAAGGACGAAGACTACGACCCAGTGTTTGCAGCTGGCAGCGCTGAAGCTGGACTCACTAAGCTTGGCCAAGCTCTGGCGACGCTTGTCCGCTGGTTCGATGACGAAGCAGACGTCAGTGAAGTCTGACGCAAGTTAACTAGAAAAGCAAGAACAAAGCAGGCAATTTGCCTGCTTTTCTAGTTAACTTTTCTAGGAATTTTGTTATAATAGCCATGTAAACGAAACAAAGGAGATGACAATGGAGATTCCGAAGAACACTTTCAACTCACTTCGCAAGCGCGCATGGCTGGCAGAGAGCAAGTCCACGAGAAACATGCTGTGGGCAGTAGATGACGATGGCTTCAAGAAAGCTCTGTCGAGCACCGGCCTCAAGTACCCGCTCATCCACTTCGCGAAGTGGCGGATGGAAATCGACCGGCGCCATTTCCGAGTGACGTTCACTGAGCTTCTTCCAAGCGGCCTTTTCGGTAGAGTCTTCTGTGTGTCACGTTTCAGTCGTGATGGCCTGTACAACTTCTTGAACCAGTTCCTCATTGACGAGAACACGTTCGCCGAGGCGATGAAGCTGACGGTTGACGCCCGCTTGAAGAAGTTTGCATATGTTAGTTAACTTCTCTAGGGATTTTGATATAATATCCCTGTAAACGACAATAAGGAGAAGAGCTATGGAAATCTACATCCGCGTACAAACCCTTGAAACTGGCGCCTGCGCTTGGTGGAACAAGAACGAGACTGAGTCCTATCTCTTTGACTCGCCGAGCTTGTGGGCCAAGAGCAAGTATACGGGTGATGACTTCCTAGCCGGAACTGCGTTCAAGTCGTACAAGGAGCTCAAGCGTGAGGCGCGTCAGGCTAAGTACATGGCCGAGTTCGACGGCTGGAACGACGTCAAGGTGACGTACTGGAAGCTCGACCGAAACGGCAAGCCGACGCAGGTCAAGTTCGACCGCAACGGCAAGATGAAGAAGTAGTTAACTTCTCGCAGAAAACATGATATAATATCTTTGTAAATCAAACCAAAAGGAGAAAACAGATGAACATCAAACTCTGGATTGTGACGGCAGTGGACCACGGCGAGACATGCGACGGCAAGGCGCGAGTCCTTGAAGTGTGCAAGTCCAAGGAAGAGGCCAACGCTTTTGTCCGTTCTGACATTGAGAAGTGGGCAGACGACCGTGCGACTGAGGACATATACGTCGACTTCGACGCAATGGCTGCCGGCTACAACGGCAATGCAGATGAAGGTTGCGAGTGGAACATTGAAGAGCGTACGCTTGACGTCGCCGAAGAGGACGAGCAGGCAGACCTCGTCGACGATGGCCAGATGGAATTTGACTTTGCGGAGTGAATGGCATGAAAGCGATACTTGTATTCAGTCTAGCGATGGTAGCTGCTGGCGCCTTAGGCGCGCTTCAAGGCTACGTCAGAGGAAAGCGGTTCGCCAAGAGCTTGAAGGAGCATCTCGAGCGGCAGAAAGAAATTAGTTAACTTCTCCTAGAAGTTTTGATATAATAGGCATGTAAACAACCTAAGGAGAAAACAAGATGAAGACTGTCCGACTGATAAATGCAACTGACACGAAGGCGCGCCTTGCAGACGTGAGGCTGGTGGTAGTGAAGGACCCGAGTCCTTTCAGGCCTGACAGGCATGAAGACCTCATCTTCCGCTATGGCAAAGGCGACATATTCGGCTTCAAGGTCACTGAGTCGTATGGCTATGAGTCGTTCATCTGCTGCGCAAACCGCAACTACTTGATGGAAGAGCTCAAGGCCATGAACTTCAAGACTGACGAGCAGAAAGACAAGTGGCTCAAGGAGATCCGCGACGCTGAGAAGGAAGAGTACCAGTGCTGGGCCGATGGCGAAATCTACGGAGTCGTCGTCGAGCAGTGGAACGCTGCGGACCGCAGGTGGAAGACTCTTGAGTGCGTTTACCAGCTCTATGGTTGGAAGGACGTGAAGTCCATGATCAAGGAGATTAGCGACCGCAATGACTTCAACATTGACGTCTACTGCGTTGAAAGCGAAGCTGGTGACTGCGACAACATGCGCGAAGACTGTGTGAACGTGGAGATTTGTGACTGATTTCAACAACAACCGAAAGGAGCAGACAATGAAGATAACAGTAAGCACCGTCAAGCCAACAACGAAAGCCAAGAAGCAGTGGCGCCCTCAGAAGCGTGGCTTCTCTTCAAACCAGCTTGAGGTTGCGCTCAAGCGCGACGTCATCAAGTCGTTCTCTGAGCTGGACTATCAGGTCTCGAAAGGTGGACAGCGGTTTGACGAGTCTGTGACGTTCTCGACTCGTGGATTTGGCCTCAAGGACCTCGTCTTCAAGAATGATGGTGGCCTCACGAAGTGGCAGAACGCCAAGAAGTGGCTTGTTGAAGCGAAGGCGTGGCGCGGTTGAGCAGCGCCACGGCATACGCAAATGGCATAAATTGCTCTAACTACAATGGAGAAGAAGAAATGAGTCAATCAAGTTCAAAGTCCGGCGGAATCGGCTGCCTTACAGTCATCGGAATCGTGCTAGTGGTCCTCAAGCTGCTTGCAATCCAGCCTGTCGCCAACTGGTCGTGGCTGTGGGTGCTTTGCCCGTTCTGGGCGCCGCTTGCCATCGGCATTCTGCTTGTCATCATCTTCGCAATCATTGTGAAGAACCGATAAGCTTGAAACTATACTGTCTGCGAGCGTGGCCTGGCCACGCTTGAGAAGTTTAAGATTTTAGTTAACTTCTCCGAGGATTTTCGTTATAATATACATGTAAACAAAATAAAGGAGAAACTAATGAGCAACGAACTTAGAACTTACTTCACCAAAGCTGAACGCGATACCATCATCAGTGGTCTTCTTGACGAGTTCGGTGACCAAAAGTTCAGCGATGAGCTAATCCAACTTGAGTGCCAAGACCTCTGGCGGAAGGGCTGCCACAACCTCGAAGATACTGAGGACTGCCGCGGCTGTGAGTGCTCTCGCATGAATGGTGGCCACTGTCCGCTCGAAGACTGGGAAGAGCGCAATCCTGAGTACAAGGACGACGCGCTCGCGAAGCGTCTCAAATGGCTCAAAGCCGAGCTTCGTGGCGAGCAGCGCGCCAAGATTGAGAAGAGCCTCTTGGCGAAAGGATATATCAAGGTCCAGTGGTCCCAGTTCAATGATGGCGAAATGCTCAAGAGTGAAGTGAAGCTCTACCAGCCCGGCTCCAAGGACCTGAAGGCCGATATCGCTGAAGCGATTGAGAACTGGAAGAATATGTGGGCTGAGGACTTCATGCTACCATACATAAACCTCAACGCGAAGAGCGGAAAGATCCTCGACCTCAGGACTGAGTATGGCGACGAGTACGAAATCTGGGAAATCGTCTAAAATCTAGTTAACTCTCTGCAGAGAACTTGATATAATATCAATGTAAACAAAAACAGCTTAAGGAGAAAACAAATGATAATTCACGTGTATGACATTGAGTGGGACCTCGTTGATGAAGAGACCGGTCGTGTGGTTGACCGCGAGGAAGAGGGACTTCCTGAAGAGATTGACCTTGATATTGACGATGATGAAGACGTCAATACTGAGGTTGCCAACCAGCTGAGTGACGACTATGGCTTTTGCGTCAAGTCTTTCAACACTGAAGTCATGCTAGTTGAAGACCAGATCCGTAAAGTACTGCGCAAGTACTTCGAAGGAAATGCTGAGTACGATCCGAACTTCAGTGCTCAGGACGCTATCGACGAGATTTCGACAATCGTTGGAATGTGAGGTGAACTATGAAGCTAGTAGCGAAAGTGAACATCACCGGCAAGAAGGGCGAGACCTACGGTGAGCAGACAGTGAAGGTCGACGTCGACGCGGACTACGTCACACCGTATGAGAGCGACATCCGCGAATACGTGGCCAATGAGCTCGCTGAGATATTCGGCTGCTCGTTCGGAGACGATGAGTTTGAAATCACAAACCTTGAGGACCTCATTGAGGACCTGAAGTTCGATGAGTTCGAGAGCAAGACTCAGTACGCAAACATGTAAGGAGGAGCTATGGGTTCTATAACGGCTAAAGTGATTGAGATGGCTGAAAACGGCGTCTTGAGCTGGGAGACAATCGCACGTGAGTGCCTTCAAGAAATGTCCGAGGATGACGTAGCTGACATGGCATTTTCATGTGACTGGCTGGACTGAAAACAATGTTATAATGAAGGAGAAAGCGATGAAGAGATTCACAGTCAGAAGGAAGACGTTCGTCTACAGGAACAGCATGATACTTGGATGCCCTATCTCCAAGAAGTTCCAAATGTTCTGCATTGTCGACCACAACTGGCAGAACGAGCACAAGAGCCTCAGCTTCCGTGGCTACCAGTCGGCGACTTACATGGCTCTGGCGTCGCGTGAGCTCAGAGCTGCGTTCAAGAATGACATTGACGCTAAGGCCGTCTGCCAGAAGATGAACGAGCTTGACGTTGAATATGGCTCGCCGAAGTCGATAAGCTTCAACTGCGACAATGCATGGGGATGGTTTGACGAGCCTGTGCAGATTACTGGATTCCAGAAGTAAGGAGGAAGCGATGATTAACATCAGTGCATTTACATTTCGCACCTCAGCCAAAGTCAAGACTGCGGCTGCAAAGCTCCAGAAGAAGTTCAAGTTTCTCAATGAGAACTTCTGGCTGTACAATGTCTTGCTGCAGATTGACGTCCATCGCGACGAGAAGGGCCGCCGCATATGCCTTGACAGGTCGACAGTGCTCAACTACATGTACCGCAAGGGCGAATGCAGAGTCATAAAGTTTGAAGAGCTGTTTGATGGCAAGACGCCGACAAAGCTCGACCTCGAGAACTTGGCTGTCGTCAATGAAGCTTTGCTCCGGAACCTCGGCCGTGAATGGCTGAAGTTTGGCAAAGGCAAGACAGATTACGTGTATTCTGCAAACTGATTTTAGTGAAAAGCACGGCCACCCAGGTCTTCTCCTTCCTGGGTGGCTATTTTTATACTCTCCATAACTTATCGTTTTTGACAGTCTGGACACATTTTTGAAAGCTCCCAGGAGACCAAGTCGTCCTGGACGTCACCGTTCTGGAACTGGTATAGGTTTATATTGACGGACGCATCCAGGAACAGTTGAAGTTCTAGTTAACTTTTCCTGGCTTTTATGTTATAATAGCAGTGTAAACAACCTAAGGAGATAAAAATGAGACACTACAATCCGAAATGCTCGTCCTATTCGTGGAATCCTCTTCGCCACAAGGGTGACAAAGTCACGTGTCCGTACCTCAGGCCGTACACTTACACGAAGCCGTCGGCGCAGCGCACTTATGTCAAAGTCATCCAGTTCATAAGTGACCATCCGAACTGCTCGCGCTTTGACATCCAAGTCGGCGTGTTTGGATATCGCAACAACGCGCTTAGCAAAGAGGTTGCGCGTGGAAACCAGAGCTCTCTGTTCTCGAACCTTCTGTACGATGACCTCATCGACTACGACAAGAACTACAGGTACACCGTCACTGAGAAGGGAATGAAGCTCCTCAAGCAGGCGTACTTGAACGACATGGCCAAGCTCGTGAAGAGCAAGTAAGTAAAAAGGAAAACAAAAATGCACTCGACAAAATTGATCAAGACTTCAAACGCGCTTAGCTCTGGCAAAGAGCAGGCGACATTCGCAATGGGCCAGAAGTTTCCTTGGTGGAAGCTCTTCACTTTCGGCAGCATGGGCCGGTACTTGCTGACAATTGCAATCATCGCCATCCGCGCCTTTCAGACGAACGCTCAGCCAATGAGCACATGGTCTGCGGCAAGCTGGGTGGCGATGACTATGCCAGTCTGGCTGCCAACGCTACTTGGAGCGCTAATGTTCGTCGGCTGGTTTGCGCTCTGGGTGTGGGCGAACACGAGGAGGTACTAAGATGGAGAAGTTCATCAAGTGGCTGAAGTTCAGTCTTGAAGTCATCATGTGCTTAGTCAAGTACATCTGGCTTGTAGTCAGAGTTCCAATCAGTTTGCCTGTTGCTGCCATTCTAGCGTTCTGCTTCATTGTCACCATTCCGCTGTGGTTCCTCATGGCATGTGTCACAGATGACAGCATAGATGAAGTAGGCAGAGACTTCTGCAATTGGTATGCTTCGCCTGTAGTCGACTACTGGTACTGGTGCATGAAGACTGTTGACCCTTATGCATGGTCTCATCCAGCACGGAATCTTTTAGTTAACTTTCCGCGAGACTGATGTTATAATAGAGACGTCATGAGATACTTTACTTCAGATTTCCACTTTGGCTCGGCCGTCCTTCTGGACAAGAAGGCGATGGGCGCCAAGGCACGTGAGTTCAAGAGCTTGGACGACATGCACGCAGCTATCGTGAAGGCGTGCTCTAAGCTCAAGCCTGAGGACACGCTCCTCCACCTTGGTGACTTCGCGTGCGTTGGCAACGACCGCGGCTATGCAGGCCTCGAGTCTCGCAAGGCTGCAGTTGACTTCCTCAATGGAATCAAGTGCAACAAGGTCCTCATTGCTGGAAACCATGACGAGAACAACGGCGTGCCTGTGGCATGCGACTTCATTGTCCTGAAGCTCGCTCGCTGGTCTGTGTCTGTGCAGCACTATCCATCTTCTGACGAGCGTGCGCTGCTGCCTCACTTGATGAACACTCGGTTCCAGATCAACCTCTGTGGCCATGTCCACAAGTGGTGGAAGGCTATGTACGACCGCCAGAACAGCGTGCTCAACATCAATGTTGGCCTTGACATGAATGGCTTTGAGCTCTACTCTGAGCCTGAGCTTGTCAACCTCATTGAGAAGGCTGTGGCTTGGGTGAAGTCTGGCGCTCGTGAGTCCTTTGCGAAGTACGAGGCTGCGCTTGCCAAGAAGAAGGCAGCTCAGAGCTATGAGCAGCGGCTGAAGTCTTACACTTGGCTGCGTGACAACAAGCCTGAGCTCTTGACTCCTGAGAAGCGCAAGTGGCTCGAGGAGAATGAGGGAAAGTGATGGACAGCTGGCGACAGAAGACAAGAGCTTATGTCGCTCAGCAAGACGCTGAGTGGAAGAAGTACCGCATAGAGCATTTCACTGCTCGAGCGAAAGCAAGGACTGGTGAGGCGCTGACCCAAGAGTTCATGCGAAAGCAAATGGACATGGGCCGCCTCACTAGGCTTGACAAGCTCTCAGACACTTGGGTCGACAAAGACAAGTATGTCCGTGGCTACCAGTGGAAGTTCAACAACAAGCTGTATACTGTCATCTACAACACCAGAGACAGAGTCTTTGTGACAATATACTAGTTAACTTTCTCACTGGACTTTGGTATAATAGATACGTAAACAACTTAAGGAGAAGACACAATGTACACCTTTCCGCAGAAGAAGATAGCTCGAGTCCGGCTCAATGTGAGCACCAAAGCACGCGAGCTCGAGCTCCTTGACAACAAGATACGTGGCCTCATGGCTCAAGTCGAGCAGCTCAAAGAGAAGCGTGCCCGAGTCGAGGTCATAGCGTGTGCCTACAAGCGCCATGCTGAGAAGCTTGAAGAGAAGTTCTCCAAAGTCAAGGGCTCAGACGTCGACAAGCAGCTTGTCGCCAAGTTCAAGGTCCTTAACCACGACCGTAGTGGATGGCTCGGCGTCGAGTACGAGCAGCTCTAAGTTCTAGTTAACTTCTCCTTAGGTTTTTGGTATAATAGCCATGTAAACGAGATAAGGAGAGATGACATGTACTACGGATATTACAGAGAGTCTGCCAAATACAAGACTGAATGGTATTGCATTGCAAGCTCTGAATTTCGGAGTGAAGTAGCGGAGAAGCTGCGCCGGAAGATCAAGATTGACAGGTGGAGTGGCCGCTGTGGGTCAAGGACGAAAATCGTCAAACGCTGATTTCTAGTTAACTTTCCGCTGAATTGAGGTTATAATATAGTCATGAACAACAACGTCAAGATTTTTACCGACATGATTGAAGAGGCCGCTACAGCTCAGATCAACAAGATTGCGTCGATGGCCGCGTTCAAGAACGCGAAGATCCGGATTATGCCTGATGTGCACGCTGGCAAGGGCTGCGTCTGTGGCTTCACTGCCGACCTCGGCGACAAGGTGGTTCCTAACCTCATCGGCGTCGACATTGGCTGTGGCATGCTGACCTTCAAGCTCGGCGTCAAGGACATTGACTTCGAGAAGCTTGACAAAGTGATTCGTGAGTTCATTCCTTCTGGCCAGACTGTCAACGCCAGCGCTGAGGCTCCTGAGGAGCTGTACAAGACGGTGTGGAAGGACGCCAATCCTCGCGACTGCATTGCCAAGATCAAGGACTTTGACTACGTCGACCGCTCAGTTGGCTCGCTCGGTGGTGGCAACCACTTCATCGAGGTCGACAAGGACAAGGACGGCGCGTTCTACCTCGTCATCCACTGTGGTTCGAGGAACTTCGGCAAGCAGGTGTGTGAGTACTGGCAGGACGTCGCAATCCAGAGGATGGCTGAGAGGGCCAACGCTGACGAGGTGACGGACGCTGACATTGACGAGATTCTTGCTTCAGTCTAAGGAGAGCTTATGCAAAGGACAGTTGTAAGGTATACGACTCAAAGCGACAACGACACGTTCAGTGTCGTCAAGAAGGTTGCGAAGACTGACCGCTATGGCAGCTGGATGCAGTCTGACGAGAAGACCACTGTCCTTGCCTCTGGCATGCCGAAGTGGAACGCTGAGTATGCTGCAGCTGCTTTGGAGTACCTCAACCACAAAGCACAGTCTAAGGACAGCAACTCCAACTTCGACGTCGACTCTCTTGACTGCCTCAAGGAGAACGTCATCAGCCTTGACGAACTTGCTTTCTGCTATCTTCGCGACACTATCTGCTCCGGCTGGGCGCTGCACAACGCCTACAAGCTGACTGGCGAGCCGATGATTGACCTCTGGCTCAAGGGCTCTGCGTGCCGCTTTGGCTTCTTGCTTCTTGACGTCGAGAAGAGCGTCGTGTTCGAGAAGCTTGCCGGTGCTGTTGACAAAGTGATGAAAGCTTACACTATTAGTTAACTTCTCCACAGGATTCTGGTATAATAGCCATGTAAACGAAATGATGGAGATGACTATGGAGAGACTTTACTGCATAAAGCATGAACTGCATGGAAGACAGCATGTGTGCTTTGTCAAAGCGACATCAGAGCTAGACGCTATCATGCAAGCGCGTAGAGCAATAAAAGACAATTGCAATGTGTCACATATCATCAGCGTCTCACTCGCATAAAGAGAACAAATTAGTTAACTTTAGGCAGTTAGTTTGTTATAATATAAACGTAAACTGAATTAAAGGAGATTTCAAGATGGACTTCAACAAAGCAGTAGAGGTGATTCGTGAGAGGCTGATTGCAGCTGGCAAGCCTTCCATGATTCCTACAGCTATCGGCCGCCTTAAGGCCAAGATGAAGGCGCGCACTGAGGCTGCTGTAGCTGAGCCTGACCTCGCTTACCTCGAGGGTGCTGACCGTGAGGGCTACCTCCACGACATGGACATCGCTCAGAAGTGGGCTGACCTCAACCGCACCACGATTGCTGCGCGCATCTGCGAGAAGATGGGTTGGCTCGGTCTGATTGACGACTCTTGGACGACTGAGCACAACTACATCGCTTCGGACAACATCATCCGTAAGTCGGCTATTTCGGCTAAGAAGGGCCAGAAGGTCCTGATTCCTCTGAACATGCGCGATGGCTCGATCATCGGCATCGGCAAGGGCAATGATGACTGGAACCAGTCTGCTCCTCACGGCGCCGGCCGCCGCATGAGCCGCGCCAAGGCTCGTGCTGAAGTCGACATGAAGGCTTATGAGGCTTCGATGAAGGGCATCTTCACAACCTCTGTGTCGCGCGCGACGATTGACGAGGCGCCTCAGGCGTACAAGCCTTCGAAGAACATCATCGCGCAGATCGCTGACACGGTCGACGTCATCGAGGTCATCAAGCCTGTGTACAATTTCAAGGCGGCAGAGTAGTGCTGCTTCTCCTAAAAGGTTGCGTTTACACTAAGGCCCATGCTACTCCATGGGCTTTTTCTTTTTAGTTAACTTTTGCTGAGGATTTTGGTATAATAGACATGTAAACAAAACGGAGACACACAATATGAAAGTTACACGCCCTACATTCCTTCAGTACAATGACACTGCGAAGCCTTTGACCGAAAATCAGGTCGCAAAAGCAGTTGAACCGCTCAAGACCAAAATCTGGGTCGGACCTTCGCTTGCAAAAGTCGCGGCTGGTGCATCATGCAAGATGACTGGTGACATGTGGCATGGCTACACCGAGAATGGTCTGGCCAAGCAGCGCAAGTCCAAGTTTGGTTCGGAGCGCCACATCTACTCGCAGTACACGTTGCAGGTCATTGACGCGAAGACCATCACTCTCACTAACAACAGGTCGTCGCTGACTGTGTTCTCGTTCGACAACAGGCAGGAGCGCGACGCGTTCCTCAAAGACACTATCAGCAACTGCATTGAAGCAGTCTGATAAGTTCTAGTTAACTTGCCTACTAGATTTTGGTATAATAGGCATGTAAATTGAAACTAAGGAGATACGACAATGAAGATGTTCAATCTTAATGAGACGCTAAAGAGCGCTGGATGGACTGAAGACTCTATCAAGAAGATCTACCACGGTGGCGACCATGTGTGCCGTTGCGGATGTGCCGGACGATATTTTGAGCGTGGTACGCCTGGGTTCACTCGTGCTTTGAATGCCCTCAAGCGTGGATTCATGACTGAAGAGAAGGGCGACAAGGTGTTCGTGTCTGGCTATGGCCACAACGAAGAGCAGGTCTCCGACGGCGTTGACATCTGCGGAAGCTACATCAACGTCCCTGAGGCTGACGCGCCAAACCACAACCGTTGCTACTGCCTGTACAACAACTAAGGAGCAAGCATGACTGACCAATTTGGAAACGCGTTGAAGGTTGGCGACTGGGTCTACTTCGCCTCTACATATGGTGGCTCGACCACCATCCGCAAAGGCCAGATATATGCCATCGTCGAGGACCCTACGTGGACGCTGAATAACAAGCTTAGGCTTGTGACATACAAGAAGACGTCGACAAACTCTATTAGGCCGTGCAATCCGGCAGAAGAGATGGCGAAGAAGACTGTGAAGCTGTCTGTCGGGCCATGGAACTGCGTCCTAGCGAAGGAGTGAAGCAATGGAAGCAATGGATAAGCCAAGCTCGATTCTTGGAGATTACTACCGCAGGAACAACATTGTGTACCCACCTGTCTCTTGTCCTGACGTCGTCGGCCATGACCTTACGCCAGGCGACAAGGTCTATGTCGCTCGGCACACTAAGTGCAGAGGCGCGATACTTGACGTCGGCAAGATTGTCAAAATTGACATTCCAAACCAGAAGGTCTTGATTGACTGGGCTGACTCGCCGATTGAGACGAAAGACATCCACTGGGACAAGCGCGCTAATGGTGGCAAGGGTGGCGTAGTCGAGTGGAACCGAAAGAAGACTTGGATATGGAACCGGCTGTGTGGCTTGACTGATGACTAATTAGTTAACTTCTCCACCAGATTTTGGTATAATAATCTTGTAAACAAGATAAAGGAGAACACGTATGGACAAGATCATGAAATTCAGCGTAGACTACCACTTTGAGTTCAAGTCCGCGAAGGGCCATGTTGCTCGCATACATCAGAGGCACTTTGTCCATGCGGCTTCCGAAGATGAGGCTAAGCAGAAGACCAAGGCCCATGTCGAAGCAATGCGCAGTGCACGTCTTGGTCCTGACCCTAAGTTCCTCGTGATAGACGAGGTAGTTGCAGCTTGAAAGGAGGAATGACTATGGCTAACTTTGACGACTTTGACATTGGACCTCAGTGCGATGAGCGCATCGACGACGACTATCCGTTTGATGACGCTGAGGACTTTGGTGGAATGCCTCTGCCATACGCGTCTGTCCTCCATGACGACATGCCATTTTGAACGACGTTGCAGATGAATTGAGACATCACTGCTTACAAAAAGCTGCCTCCGTTTACAACTGGGCCCACAGGTCTTCTCCTTCCTGTGGGCCTTTCCTTTTCTCCCTGGGCTGCAAAAACGTGAAAAATTAACAGATCAAAAAGTGTCCAAAAGCTGCAAAAATGACAACTTATGGACAGCTTTAGGGAGTCCAACTGTCCCAGGACGCAACCGTTCCGGGACTTGTATAGGTTTATATTGACGGTTGTGCCCAGGACTTTTTCACCTTTTTAGTTAACTTTTCAGAAGCTTTTTGATATAATATATATGTCGATTGATGATGGAGCTGACTGCGAGCTTAGAAGAAGCGTTTGAGCAAGAGCAAATCGAATAGAAGATTCGTTTCAGATGTCGACACTGATCTTTGAAAACTAACTAGAAGATTTCGCTAAGTGCGTCAAGCGTTGTTCGTAAAAAAATCGCTGACTTACAGAGAGGGCCACTCCGAATGACATTGGCTGCATTTAGCAAACAACGGAGAGTAGCTCAGTTGGCTTAGAGTGCTCGGTCTGGAACCGAAAAGTCGTGGGTTCGAGTCCCACCTCTCCGACCATTTGAAAGCCCATCGACTTGGCGATGTAAAAGAGGTCAATAAGCCAAGTGCGTCCTCATGAGAACTAGCTGCAATTTGGCAGCGCTGCGACTCATGAAGGGAGACAACAGAAGAAAATGAAGCATTAGTAGTGTATCGACTAGCGGCAAGGTCGCCCCTAGAGACAGGGGAGAGATACGGTTCGACTCCAACGTTTACTACGTGTTGATAGTATTGCATGAAAGCTTCACGCAGCCGGCTGGCGGACAGCTTGGACCCTTGGATGGATAATTCCGACGACAAGTAATGCAGCGAGAGTAGCATAAGGCACGGTTGCAAACGTGCCATCCTCTAAGGAGCGGGGACGTAAGCCCTCGTTCTGGAGAGGTGAGAGGCGTGGAAGGTCTGATCAACCTCCACGCCTTTCTTTTTATACCTTTCTAGTTAACTTCCTCAGAGGATTTCGTTATAATATCCATGTAAACGAACTAAGGAGAAAACAATGAAGCGGCAAGTTATTTGTTGGTTTGAAGAGTGCGCCGACGGCTCCACTCAGTGGGAGATGGTCGACCCTGCCAAGAGCGAGTGCATTGAGTACTTCCACACTAAAGAAGAGGCTCAGGCTTATGCCGACAGCCACGACCTTGAGATCGTCGAGTGGCAGCTTGACTGAAAGGAGACACAATGAACATTCGCGCAGCCGTTTTTGAGATGTGCAAGGAAAATCCGAAAATGTGGAAGGATGTAGCTTTGCATTGCATCAACGAACAAGACTATGATGACATAGAGTACATAGCCAAGCAAAATGGCTGGAAGCTTCCACGTGAATCATATTTGCACCACTGCTCGGAAATCCGTGAAGATGTGACCAAGTTCTGCGACCAAAGTCCTGAAAGATGGGAAGTCCTGGTTCGGTGCAGCCTCAAGCTCATGCCACTTTCGTTCATTGAGTATCTTGCAGAGACATGGAATTGGGATGTTGACGTCTTCGAGTCTGTTTACTAGTTAACTTCTCTGAGGATTTTGATATAATGTCCTTGTAAACGAAACCAAGGAGAAGAAAATGAAACGATTCACCGTTCGCAAAGTCAAGTGCCATTCGTACAGCCGCCAAGGCTGGATCCTCAAGGACTGTGGCTTCAGGTTCGTAGTCACTGACCGTGAGTGGCGTGACAACTTAGCTGCAGCTTACGGCAAGTTCTACATCGCGAGCCGCGAGCAGGAGAACGCGTTCAAGAACGTCGACAGCTTCTACTCCAAGGCCGGAGCGCAGTACGTCGCTGACTGGCTGAATGAGAACCGCCGCGGCATGTACGCTCAGCGAATCAGCATTCCAGGCTTTGTGTTCCACGAAGCAATCAAGCTGCATGACAGCAAGTAGTAGTTAACTTTCCTGCAAGATTTCAGTATAATAGGCATGTAAAAACAAACAACAGCAAGGAGAAATGGCAATGGCAAAGCAGATAACAGTTCGCAGCTACCACCGTGGCAGGTCGCATGACTATACTGGCACAATTGATGAGCTTGTCACCCATGTGTTTGGCTACACGCTCGAGTGTGGACACAGCTGGAACTCGAAGATCAACATGCGTCCGCGGACCGGAACTGCGTTGGTCAAGGCGCTCAACCAGTCCGTCGCTGAGACTCAGGGCGGCTGCTACGAGCAGGACAGCTACGAGCTTGTTGGCTGAGGTGCAGCATGATGACGTTCTTTGTAGAGCTCAGGAACCCGCGGTCTGGCTGGATGCTCGACCTCAATGTAGAAGCTGACACCGCTATGGAAGCCATCAACAAGGCGAAAGCTTGGAATCCTGGCTACTCTGAGATGGTGTCCTGCCAGATGGTGAAAGGAAACTACTGACATGAAGTGCACTAAGTGTGGCAGAGAGATTGACGACAGCGTCCATGACTTCGACAAAGATGGCTATCCAGTCTGCCATGACTGCTGGACTGTTGAAGATGAACTTCTTGAGAAGGAGCTGAGATGAAGCGATACAGCGTAGTGTTCTGCACTGACTTGAACCGTGCCACGCAGTTCATGACTGTAGAGGCTGAAAACAAAGCTGAAGCTAAGGCGAAAGTGAGAGCCAAGCTTGACATGAAAGTCCATTTCATCGACGTACTAGACTTGTAAAGGAGCTGAGATGACGCACTATGACATTCCAAAAGCGCTTGAAGCAGACGCCATGGCGCACAAGCTGACAGGTCCTTGCTTCATTGGCCAAGGCTGGAGCGAGCAGGTAGGCTCTGACTGCTATGGTGGCTATGTGACTTTCATTGGGACCAATGCTGACGGCAAGCCATTCTACGGCCTCGTCAGCGCTGACACTGAGTTCACCAAGTGCTGGGAAGACGGCAGCCAGACGTGCACTATGCCGAAGGACAGGACTCCAGAAATGTATGTTGTCCAGTTCCGTGGCAAGTGGTGGAAGTGCAATGACAAAGGCGAGCGGTATCTTGGCAGCAACATGAAGGTGCGCTACTCTTGGAACGGAGCTCACTCCTACAGAGACCCAAGCTTCTAGTTAACTTCTGCCAAGAAAGACAGTATAATAGAAGCGTGACAACACAACGGAGACAAACACTATGGCAATGAGACCTGTACTGAAGAAGCTGAAAGAAGAGATCAACACGAGAATGGGGCCTGACGTCGGCACGTGGCGTGACGACAAGTACACCAAGCTCCTTGAAGGCGCTGCTTACGACGAGGCCAAGCAGATTGGCTTGCGGAAGTACTGGCGAGAGAACTGCATCAAGCTCAAGCCGTTTGACATCCCTGCTGGGACGCGGCTGGTGCAGAAGTCGTCAAGCGGCAATTGGTACGGCACGATTGTCGTCGACTGCAAGGCAATTGGCCTGATCAACGAAGTTGGCCATGAGCTTCTGCTTGACAAGCCTGCGAGCCTGTCGGACTACTGCAAGAACAACCAGATTCCGCTGCAGTTCGACGACGACAAGGTGACGTTGGCTACTCTGCCTACCGAGATTCTAGAGAAGATCTACAACGCAATAGTCCGCTGAATCTTCTAGTTAACTTCTCTGAGGTTTTATGTTATAATATCCATGTAAACAACCTAAGGAGAAGCAATGAACAAGATGAAGAAATCCTATTTTACAGCGCGCACAAAGCACAAGCTCCATTGCAATCCTGACTTGAAAAAGAATCTGACAAAAGGAGAAAACAAATGAACAAGACACCATACAGCTTTGAGATTCCGTGCAAAAACGGCGGCGTCTGCAAAGGAGAAGGATTCAGCACTATTGAAGAGTGCGTTGATGAGTGCAAGCTGATGTGCAAGTCTCTTGACGTCAACTATGACGACCGTGACGTCAAGCTGTTCATGACAGACGCTGATGGCAAGTGGGAAGTCACTGAAGAGGGCGAACTTGCTGGCTGAAGACTTCAGTTAACTTCTTCGAGGCTTTTTGATATAATAGACATGTAAACAACCAAAGAGAAAACAACATGAAGAAACTGATTATTGCTTCAGCGCTTGCACTTGGCCTGACTGGCTGCAATTGCAGTGTCGACGACACAAACATCGCAGATCCGTGGACATACCATGGCAATTGCTGCAGGACTAAAGTTGTCAACATTGACAACCACAAGTACATCATCATGGATGGCAACTACAGTGGCAACATCATCCATGCTGAGTCGTGCCACTGCAAAAACAACTAAGATTTTTGGTTAACTTTTCTGAGAATCTATGATATAATATAGACGTAACAACAAAACAACTACTAAAATCAAAGGAAAACAAAATGAGCAAGAACACTGAGACGAAGACTGTGGCTGAGACCGCTGAGAAGACCGAGAAGGTCAACCGCTACACCATCCTTGACGCCGAGATCCGTGCGCTTTCGAAGGAGAAGAAGGAGCGCAAGGCCGCCATGCTGAAGGCGCAGGCCGACGCGCTGGCTGAGTACCGCAAGTGGGTGAAGGACACCTACAAGCCTGCCAAGAAGGCGGCTCTCGAGAAGTTCGCGAACTCCAAGCTTCCTCGCAAGACGAAGGAAGAGCGTGACGCTGAGAAGGCGGCCAAGGCAGAGGCCAAGGCGAAGAAAGCTGCTGAGAAGGCCGCCAAGAAGGAAGCTGCGAAGAAGGCTGCCAAGCCGGCCAAGAAGGTGGTCGTCAAGAAGGCTGCCAAGCCTGCTCGCAAGCCGCTGACCAAGGCCGAATCTGACGCTGTGATCGCTCGTGGTGAAGCGGCGATCGCTAAGGCGAAGGCTGCTGCTGAAGCTGCGAAGTAAGATGATTTCTGTGCAGAGAGGACAATACCCTCCTCTCTGCTGCAGGTGTCGGAAATAAACCTATCGTTGACAACAAAACACTGCTGGCCGTGTATGACCAGACTGCTAGAAGCTTGATGGAGACGTCAAGCTTCTGACGTTTTTTAGTTAACTTCTCTGCAAGGCTTTGGTATAATAGGCATGTGAATGAAATAAAGGAGAACAACATGGACACCAACTGCAAGCCAAACTGCGAAAAAGCTATCCTTACAGTCAACTATCCTCTTGGGATGAAAAAGATTTATACTCACTATTCGTGGAACCGTTGGACAGCGGCTGTCTGGGCAATGTACAAGTCCATGCGCATTCTTCTTCCTTTTCCAATGAAGAAGACCCATTGGATTCGGCAGGAACTTGAGATTCGTCATTGCAAGCTAATTAGCATGTAAAGGAGATGGCAATGAAGCTTAAGACCTTGATAAAGCGGCTAGAGAAGCTTGAGAAAAAGTATGGTGAAAATGTCAATGTGCACGTGCGAAACTACAATGGCTGCATGAGCTCGCTGAAGACAGTCAAGCCGACCTACAAGGGTGTAGGACTTTATCTTGACGCAGCTCAGTGAGTTCTAGTTAACTTCTCCGCAGGATTTTGGTATAATAGCCATGTAAACGAAATACAGGAGAAAACAAATGATTAACTTGCTGATAGCGATTCTAGTCCTCTGGCTTGTGGCAAATTTTGTGCCATATGGCGACAAGATCGTGGCTGTGGTCGTTGGACTATGGCTTCTCCGTTTCTTTGGCATCATCTGGTTCTGAACTAAGGAGAATACAATGAACGACCTCAACGACGCAATCAACAACTTCTTGAACTACTACGTCCACGACGGAGACCGCGACGAGGCTATGCAGGAGCTGCAGGAGCTGGTGTCTAAAGCGTATGGCTACGGCCAGACGACAGCACTCAACCGTGTTCGCAACTTCGTGAACAACATCTAAGGAGAACAACAATGAACATCGACCTGACAATTGACTTTGACGCCCTTCTTGAAGAAGCAAAAGCGAAGCGGAAAGAGCATGAAGACGTGATTGCCAAGTGGCGCCATACTTGGTCTTGCAAAGAGCTCAAGAGCGGTGGATTGAAGATGGGATATCCGCCTAAAGTGACTGCTATAATCCACAAGTCAGCTGACAAATGGGAGCAGTGGGTGAAGACTAACATCCATGACCGTGGCCTTGAACTTTGGGACGACGCGCTTGGCATGCCAGTTGCAATCACAGCGGTCCTCGCAGGCAAGAAGATTTGACCAACTCCTGGTCGTTTACACCCCCGGCTGTGACACAATGTCACAGCCTTTTTAGTTAACATTTCATGGGTTTTTGATATAATATTCATGTAAACGAACTAAGGAGAAAACAAATGAACAAGTATCGCGTATCTTACACTTCTTTCGCTGGAGAAACTCCTAAGCATGGAGCAAGGATTGTGCATGCAAACTCTCCAATGGAAGCAATGGATGTGCTTGAGAAGCAGCATCCTGAGTTCAGCACTACTAGTGCTAGAGAGATGAAGTAAAGAAAGGACCAAACAATGGACATCAAGACATTTGATGAATTCGTCAAGACTATTTGGAAGATAGCAGCTACATGCCGTGCTTTCTACCTCTTGTTCTGGAAGAAGGACAGAGACGCCAATGACACAGAGAAGGGATTCATCTGGCTGGCGCTGTCTGCAGCAATCCAGTTGTAAACAGCTTATGAACAGTACAGAGCCTGCAGAGTGTTGCAGGCTCTGGACAAGTTGTTGAAAGAACTCTGGTGGTTTTAGTTAACATCCCACGAGATTTTCGTTATAATATCCTTGTAAACGACAACAAGGAGAAATGACAATGGAACAGATGATTACGAGCTTGGTTCTGACATGGGTTGTGATGATGGTCGCCACTGGTGTTGGCGTCTACATCATGGCTAAGTGAAAGGAAGCTTTGAGATGGGTGACGTCATCTGCATATCAATCATCTTGGCAGTGGCTGCAGTGTGGCTAGTGGCTGTGGGCCACTGGACTTATGTGTACTGCACTGCCAAGCCAAGGAAGTCCAGCCATGCTTGAGCAGATAGATCCAGAGCTGTTCATCTACGACTACTACAGCTCCGATGGCCTTGCCTTCCTTGACAGCAACGACCTAGCGAGATATGCAACTGGCTGGTGCGACGCTAGCAGGCTTCGAGTCAGGCCGCGCAGTGGCCTTCTAGCCCTCATGGTCGAGACGCCTGATGGCGACAAGATGTGGTTCCACATAGACCAGAAGATGCTGAGCCTGCTGCAGAAGCGGAGAGCAAGACTTGGAATTTCTAGTTAACTTCTCAGCGGGTTTTTGGTATAATAGGCATGTGAACAAACTAAGGAGAAAGCAATGAAGAAGCCGAAATTCAACTGGGCAGTTTTCAACACTGAGACGGGTTTTCGTCTGACCGAGTACACCACCCACACGAGGGCTATCTGGGCGAGAGGCTGCATTCTCCACGACCAGCCTGAGCTGCGTGGAAAGATTGAATGCAAGCAGAAGGGCTATGCAAAGCCTGCAACCAAGTAAAACTGAAAGGAAGACAGCCATGGCTAAGAGACCAATGTTCAGCTCTGTCAAGACCACCCTTTGGGGCGTGTTCTTTGTTGGAAATGCATGGGGCAAGTTCAGGTCGCTGAAAGCAGCTTTTGCTGAAAAGCCAGAAGCTGAAGCATGGGCTAAGAAGTGGTCAGAAGAGAACTTCTGCTGCACGATGATGGTCGAAGAAATCAAGGTGACAATACCTGCTTGGGACGGCACAGTGCCTGACCAGAGCCGGTGCACAGCTGAAATGCCTGGACTTTCTAGTTAACTTCCTCGCGGGGTTTTGATATAATATCCTTGTAAACGACAACAAGGAGAAAACAATGGACTGGAACGTAGACCCCTTTGAAGGACTGACCCCGACTCAGATTGCCCGTGCCACTGCAGCCTATGCGCTTGACAACACTATGCACAGTGCAGCGAAGAAGCTTGTCCGCCTCTACTACAAGACCAAAGCTGGCAGCCTCCGTGCCAAAGAGTTCATGGCTTGGATCAATCCTCACGAGCGTGACTACTTTGGCTACGTCTATGGCAAGCATCCTGCCGGCAGGTATGTCGACAGGCCGAAGCGGATGGATGACACTGCTCTCCGTCGCAAAGGCTACCTTCCGTCTGGCGCTACTTCTGTCAAGCTTGTAGCTGTCAGAAAGAACGGCAAAGACGGCCGTCTGGTGATCAAAGGTACTAAGTACCGGTGATAGCCATTCTCTAAGATACTCTAGAACAGCTCTAGAAAACACCTACCCTTACCCATATAAGCTTCAACCTGATGGCTGCCTGTGTCTCTAAGATGACATGGCAGCTTATGACTATAGTTGCTTTATCTGCTGTTGCAGTTCAGCTATCTTTTTGTTGTACATTCCTTCAGCATATCCAGCTGGCAGCATGTCATCTTTTCCAATTAGTTTGTTCTTGCATGTAGCTACATCATGAATCCATCTGTAGCCATTGCTAGACATTGCTTCAAGCTTAGCTTTCATCTGCATTCCACCAGCTTTGCACTTAGCTCTTTGCTCATCAGTGTAGTACATGCCATCTTGCCAACCAGCTGGCATTGCTGATCCTTTTGGTACAAGCTTGCTTGTCTTCAATGCTATATTGCATATCCACTTCATTGGCTAGCGTCTTTCAGCCTTCTGCTTGTTCTTAGCTGCAGCTGCAAATATTCCAGGAAAATATGTTTGCTTCTCGGCATCTGTAGCTTCAGCATAAGACTTCCAGCCAGGTGGTATTGCATCTTTTGGCCAGAATGCAGTGCATCCATTGCTAGCATTGAATATATACGCTTTTGTACCAGTAGGTTTTTCAACATATCCAGCTGGCAAGCTGTCTAGATATTTTATTTTATATGGCTTAAGTGTTGCAGCATTGTATACAGTCTTCTTCATCTAAAGCTTTCTAAAGTGCTCTATAGTAGCTGTACGTTCATCTAGTGAATCTAATGCTGCTGTTATAGCTGAACAACTAGTCTTGCCAACCATGCTAGCTAGCATATGTGCAGCCTAGATAGTGCATTTCAACAATGCATTGAATAGCATTTCGTGCGCTATGACATGGTCTTTAGTTGTCAATCTAACAATATTGTCAATACTGTCTGTTCCGCCAAGAGCTCTTGGGATAACATGGTGCTTGTCAAGTATGTCATCTTGGCTGCAGCTAGCTGGTAATTTATGTGCATTTATCCACTAGATGTAGTCATTTAGGTAGCTATTTTCTTTCATATTATATCCTTTACTATATTATACAGCTAGCCAGCTGGCTATAGCTATATGCATATTTACTTAGCTAAGGCTGCCAGGCTAGCTATAGCATGGCCACCAGCTAAACATATAAGTTGCAGCTAGTACCAGGCAGCTAGCTATCAAAGGCCACTAGCTTACAGTATTTTTGAACCTAGCTCCTAGCCGAGCCTAGCTGCAAATCAATAGCTAGTCGCTAGCCTCCTTGCCTGACCCTCAGAGGCCGCAGCCCTAGCCGCAAGAGGCTGTCCCAGGAGGGCTGCCTTCCTGGCTGCTGCTCCCCAAGAGGGCCCCTGGAAAGTGACTTTGCCCGTTACGGGAGCTTCTGGGAAGACAGCCCTGACCAGTCAGCCAGCCTGTCCCCGGGACAGCCCTGGGCTGGCTGTACTTTGCCCGTTACGGGGGCCTCTGGGAGGGTGACTTCTACCAGTGCAAAAAGCAAAACGCGAATTACCATGGAGAGCACACTTTGCCTATTTAGCTAAAAGTAAATATCAGCTAAAGAGACAAGTTCGCAGTAGCAAGAATAGAGTCTAGAAAGAAGGAAGGAAAACTATGGCAGGCCCAATAAAGTACAAAGACCTCATCAAATGTGTTGAGAAAGAGCGTCCAAAGAAAGATGGCGAGATATACGCATAGGTCGTCAGTGACGAAAATGTGAAGACGGTAGAGACGTTGACACGAGCTAAGATTGAAGGAAACAAGTGCATCTTCATTGGTGACGTAGTCTATATGCACAAGACTGCAGAAAAAGCGGTCTCATATGACAACTTCCTCAAGCTGCTGAAAGAGAGGGAAGCTCAGTACTCTGGCTTAGACTGCTACTTGAAGGCAGAAGCAGGAGACGCTGTCGTCCCTATGAACAGAGCATACGTGAGTGGAAGCTGCGACACGCTAGTCTTGGAAGCTGACTACAAGGAGTTCGACAAGAATGACAAGCCAGTAGTCAGAGACGTGTTCTTCAACGCAATATATGGAACAAGGACGGACGCCATCAAAGACTTCTAGCATGTGCTGAAGAGCCTGAATCTTGAACTTGCATGCAGCACGAGAGACATCTAGTTCACAAAGCTTGGAAAAGACAAAGCTCGGCTCCGGGCGAAAGTGAAGGGAACTGCTACAAAGCAGTATGACTTGAGCAATGGATCATACATCCACATTGACAAGAAGACTTGCATGGCGTTCGGCGGCAAGTGGTGAAAAGCATTTTGCAGATGCAGTAAATAGCGTCTAGAAAGAAGAAAAGACTATGGACAAGTTCGCAGTAGCAGGATATGACAGAGACAAGCAGAAGCTAGCAGTCAAAGTGCTAGACTTAGATGGAGTAGTAGACTTGCTGAAGAGCTGCAAGCACTATGGCTACGAGCCTGAGCAGCTAGAGAAGCTGAAGAAAGACCTAGTGAACCCTAAGGGCTACTACGTCGACTTCAAGACAATGCAGTTCAGGATATTGAAAGTGTGACATGCCATGGTGAACGACAGCACAATAGACGAGAAGTCAGCGAAGTACTGGTGCGTCTTCATGGACAAAGACGTAGCTCAGCTTCTAGAAGAAGCAGCATCTCACACAGAGAAAGAAGGCAAGAACTTGAAGAAAGTCCTAGTCCAAGCAGAGAAGAAAGCTGAAAGAAGCAAGAAGCTAGGTGAAGCAGACTGGAATGCTGTCCAAGCGATGCACTAGGCTGCATTTCCACTAGCGACTGGAAATCCATTCTAGCCTAACTTCAGGGCGATGGACTCAAGCTCTGGCGTCCCAAGCTTGCAAGACTAGCAGAAGAACAACGTAGTCGCGGCTGCTACTGCAGCCGCGCTTGTCGGCGCAGCTGCTGCTCCTGGAGCGTGGGGAGCTATTGTAGCTGCAGTTGGAAGTCTTGGATCTATTGGCGCTTGGCTTGCTTCTGCTGCGGCAGGAGCTGCGTCACTTGGCTTGAATGCATGCTTAGGCATAGCCGGTGGCTTGGTGACAGTGAGCTCATGGCTGTACCCACGCATGTCTAAGCTTGTCAGAGACATGAAGCGGAGTGGAGTCTTGGCAAAGTGCGAGTTTGAAGCTGATGGCGAGAAGATGGTGGCAGTGTTCAGCTTGTCGTCTAAGAAATGGGAGCTTGTGTACCCAGGAATGCGCTTAGCTTCTAGAGTGAAAGTCCCTGCTGGAGACGTCAAGGCGTTCTTTGAGTCTAAGTTCTTCAGCAAGTTCTTGGCAAGATGCAGCGAGATAGTCAGCAAAGTGTATGGCAGCTAGAAAGCGATGGACGCTTTGCAGGTGCTTGCCAAGATGTCAGACAAGAAGTGCAAGAAAGAGATGCAAGAGCTAGCTGGAGCAAAGGACGCAGTGTACAGCTACATGCTAGCAGGAAAGTACTCTACTTGACTTTGCCTTTTGCCGATATGCGCCATGGGAATATGCGGGCCTAAAGGCCTTCCCTGGCGAGCATGAGGAAATCTCCCCATCCTAGAAGATGATTTGCTCCCGTACGTGTACGGGAATTTTTTGAGGTTGTAAATATACTTTATTAGATTATATCATATAGGCATAGTGCCTTGCTGATATGCAACTGTATAGAAAGAAAGTATTGAAGACATGCGCAAGATTTTTCTAGGCGAGCCACCAGCCAACATAAAGAAGTGGATAGATGAGCATTACAGTCCAGGTCCAGAGCCTGGCCCAACAGCCCCAGACGGCAAAGTCTTGTATAAGACAGCTGCAGGTGGAGAGTGGCTTCAAGATGATGCTAACATCAGCAGTGGCACATTCAACGGATTTGTAAACGTCGACAAAACAACTGCAGTTGAAGTCATAATCCCAAGCAAAGATGCAAGTGGAAATGATGTGACAAGCATTGGTGAGAATGTGTTCTCTGGCTGCCCCGCACTGACGACTGTGACAATTCCATCCACCGTAACGAGCATCGGGTTTTTAGCGTTCGAAGGTTGCAGCGGGCTTACGAGCGTGACGATCCCGGACAGCGTGACGAGCATTGGCCGCAGTGCGTTTTACGGTTGCAGCGGGCTGACGAGCGTGACAATTGGCAACAGCGTGACGAGCATCGGTCGGTATGCCTTTAACGGCTGCAGCGGGCTTACGAGTGTGACGATACCCTTCGGCGTGACGAGCTTCGGGGATTATGCGTTCGGTGGCTGTAGCGGACTTACGAGCGTGACGATTGGCAACGGCGTGACGAGCATAGGGGCGAGTGCGTTCTTTGGTTGCAGCGGGCTTACGAGCGTGACGATTCCAAACAGCGTGACGAGCATCGGGGATGGGGCATTCAGTGACTGCAGCGGGCTTACGAGCGTGACAATTGGCAACAATGTAGCGGAAATCTATGCGGACACATTCTACAACTGCACATCTGTCAATGATGTCTATTGCTATCCAAATCCAGCAAACTTGACTTGGACTGAAGGGAACAAAGACGACTTCAAGACTGATGGCTCTACTGTCTGCCATGTGAAGCCATAGTGGTTAGAAGCATATCAATAGAAGTTTGGAAACATAGTCAATGTCACTTTTGCAGGTGACCTTGATATGGATGGAAAGGTCTTATACAGGAC
>Ga0310696_10002226_pt1 | contig 26149 bp, 19 predicted proteins | sample AusTroGonzalo_MG_4_FD_203885 | JGI IMG/M metagenome (GOLD analysis project Ga0310696, IMG submission 203885) | Bovine rumen microbial communities from tropical cattle in Woodstock, Queensland, Australia - Gonzalo_02 (v2) (version 2) | ecosystem: Host-associated > Mammals > Digestive system >...
ATGGTGCCTCCTTTATATGGTGATTCAAGCTTTCTTGTTCTGCTCTGCGTAGTAGTTGATCAGGCAGCCGTCGAGGATGATGGTCTTTTCCTCGGGGGTGAGGCCGATGATCTGAAGCGTGATATCGCTGATGGCGCTGTCCTTCGTGAGGACCTTCGCCGGAAAATCGGTATCCCCTGCTGCAATCTTGGCCCGAACATCCGGGATGAAGACGTAGTCGCCGTCCTCGTACGGAAAATCCGCTCCCTCGGGAAGGGTGAAGGGCAGGATACCCCAGTTGATACAGTTGCTTCTGTAGCGCTTAGTTGCATACTCGTAGCAGATGTTCGCATAGCCTCCGAGAACCTTCTGGCAGGATGCCGCCTGCTCGCGGGCGGAACCGTCGCCGGGCTTGTTGGCAAAGACGCAGGAACCAAACTGGGTGTTGCGAAGAAGTATATTCGCGTCGCCGAAGTTGCCGAGCACCTTCACAAGCTCCTCGGGAGCACCGCCGTCGCGTCTTTCCAGGTCGAGCTTGTGGATTTCCTTGCTGCGGCCCACATACTCGGGAACGCGGCGGGAGAGTGCAAACTCGGAAAGACGAAGGGGGTTGCTTCGGTAGGAACTGGTCTCACCGGAAGGGATCAGCTCGTCGGTGGTGGTCACCGGGTCACGGATCACAGCGGCAAGCTTCACAAGCATGTTGTCGGTGAGGGCTTCCATGGAAGGCCAGTCGGTGATGTTGGGTCCGAGGATCAGCTCCGCATTCGGATCGGCCTTGCCGAATCCGTAGTAGATGCGGTTGCGGTACACGGTCTTGTCGAAATGGTATTCGTGGTTCGGTACCTCGTAATCGATGTCGGTTGCAGCAGTGATCACGCCGCCGTTGGCTGCCGTTGCAGCGATGCTTCTCGCATCCATAAGGGCAACGCCTGCCAGCTGTCCGTCGGACGGCTTCGAACCCTCGCGGTTCGGGAAGTTACGCGTCGTGTGACGGATGGAGAGACCGTCGTTGGCGGGAACGTCTCCTGCGCCGAAGCACGGTCCGCAGAAGGACGGCTTGATGATGGCGCCGGCCTTGAGCAGCTCCGCGGTAGCACCGGTCTTGGTGAGCTCGAGGCTTACCGGAACGCTGGTGGGATATACATTTAACGAAAAATACCCGTTGCCGCAGTCCTTATCCTTGAGGATCGCAGCAGCCTCATCGATGTTGTCGAACAGACCGCCGGAGCAGCCGGCGATAACACCCTGGTCCGCGTAGACCTTGCCGTCACGCACTTTGCTGCGGAGGTCATACTTGTGGCCCTTAAACTTCGCTGCAGCTTCCGCTTCAACCCCTGCGAGGATCTCGTCCGCGTTGGCAACGAACTCGTGGATCGTGTACGCGTTGGAGGGATGGAACGGAAGAGCGATCATGGACTCTGCCTTGTCAAGGTCGATGGTGATGAAACGGTCGTAGTATGCAACGCTGCCGGGAGCGAGCTTTTTGTAACACTCCGGACGCTCGTGTGCAATGTAATGCTTCTGCGTGATCTCATCGGTTTCCCAAATGGACGAGAGACATGTGGTCTCGGTGGTCATAACGTCGATACCGTTGCGGAAGTCGATCGGAAGATTCTTTACGCCGGGGCCGACAAACTCGAGCACGCGGTTCTTCACGAAACCGTTGGCAAAGGTCTCCTTGACAAGAGCAAGGGCAATGTCGTGAGGACCGATTCCCTTCTTCGGGGTACCGGTCAGATAAACCAGTACAACCTCGGGCATGTTGAGATCCCAGGTGTTGTTGAGAAGCTGCTTTACAAGCTCCGGGCCGCCCTCGCCGACACCCATGGTGCCGAGTGCGCCGTAGCGGGTGTGAGAGTCGGAACCGAGGATCATGTTGCCGCAGGCAGAGAGCTCCTCGCGGGCGTAGGAGTGGATAACGCTCTGGTTCGCGGGAACATAGATACCGCCGAATTTCTTCGCAGCGGAAAGACCGAAGACATGGTCGTCCTCGTTGATGGTACCGCCGACTGCGCAGAGACTGTTGTGGCAGTTGGTCATGGCGTAGGGAAGCGGGAACTCCTTGAGTCCGCTGGCGCGCGCCGTCTGTATGATGCCGACATAGGTGATGTCGTGGGACACCATGGCGTCGAATTTTATCTTCAGTTTGTTGTCGTCTCCGGACGTGTTGTGAGCCGACAGAATGCGGTAGGCAATGGTAGCCTTGCGGGCTTCCTCTGCGGAGACGGAAGAGCTCGCGGAGGGAACTCCGTCCACAAGGAAAATGCCGCCGTCATGCAGGGTTACACAGGTATCACTCATAGAAACACTCCTTTGTTATTATTCGGCGGATCGCGGTGTTGGGATCCGTTTCCGCCGGCGCTGACAGAGCCGCAGCGCATACAGAAACATTGTAATAAAATCGGGTGGATGTGTCAATCATTTTTCGGAGAAGCAACGGATTTCACGGGGAATCGGAAAAGGCGCGCCGGAGAGACCGTATTTTTCGTGTAACAGCCGTTTTTTCGCTTGCTTTTTTAGGCCTTATTCGTTAGAATATTACTATACGCAGACTGTCGATTTCCGTGCTGTCACGGGTCGAAGAGGAGAGAGGAGAGAGTGTTATGAGCGTCAAGGTTGTTATGGGTCAGTGCGTCATGCCGAGGGACATGTTCTTCGGAACCGCATGGCCGCACGAGCAGTGCATCATTGGAGAGGATACGCTGGAACTTGTCGTAAGCCCGATGTCTCAACGCAAAAATGCAGTTCAGATCCACATGGCCGCCATGTGGAACAAGGAGGTGCTCACCTTCCACGATCTGAACGCCGATATGAAAAAGGATAATGTAAAGTTGTACCTGCAGTCGCTCTCGGAACGTCTGCGCGCCATCGTAGAGAAGTATTTTATGTGGCCGGATGACGGGGAGCACGATATGATCGTATCGTTCGGAAACCTGACCGAGCGAAGCGGTGACGCAGATCCGTTAGAGACGAATATGCGGTTTGTCCTCATGGTGAAGGATATTCTTCCCATTGAGGATCCGTTGGAACTGGATATGATCCACAAGAGCCTGAAGGGCGAGTTCAGCAACTGGCTGGAGGATGTCATCAGCGATGTTCATAAGAAGGCTTCCCCGGAGGAGCTCAAGAAGGATGTCAGCGTGCTTCTCGACGTCGATCTGATGAAGCATGAGAAGGAAGACCTCGGACTGGAGAGCACTCTGGCGATCTTCTCGCTTTTGTTCGCGGGCATCGGAATCGCAATGTCCGACTGGTTCCTGTTCCAGGTCCTTGCGGCGGTCATGGGCGGTTACGTCGCATTCCGCTCCTTCCAGAAACAGAAATGGGTCTGCATGGCTCTCGGCATCGTCGCCTGCATCATCGGCATTGTGTTCCTGATCATTGCCTACGGCTCGCTGCGCGATTCCATGGCCAACGTGCAGCTGCCCACCAACTGATCCGGTTTGATATTGAAACAAGAATGAAAATGGCTGCATGAACTTGTGTCGTGCAGCCATTCTTTGAGACTATGGATTTCGCATGAGAAGCGGGTCGCTGTTTCGGATGATCTGAAACCCGCAGGACTGTAGTACGGCAAGGGACGCCCGGTTGTCCCTATGGACATAGGCGTACAGCTCCCTGTCGGCAGTTTCGGCTCTTGCGTAGGCGATGAGGGCCCGGAGTATCGCGGTGCCGTATCCCCTGCCGCGGAGTGCGGGGAGCACGTAGTAATCCACCGTGGTCAGAGGGCCATAGTCCGATGATTCCTCGAAGACGCTTCCGTACCCTATGGGCGTGCCGTATAATTCAGCGCGGAACATTCCGGAATTTTCCGTGAGGAAGGAGAGCGCGAGCCGGTTTCGGTACTGCCTTCGGACATCTGCTTCGGTGCAGTTCTTCTGCTCCGGCGTAAGCATGAAGGGCTCGGTGCGGTAAGCCTCGTAAAGGTCACAATACTCTGCCTCCGAGAGAGGATACAGGGCAAGAGGACCGGACGAAAAAACAGCCGTCCTTCCGGTGAGAGACCGGTTCAGGGTTTCACAGTACTCCGGCGTCAGCGACGAGAGCGATTGGATGATCTCTCCGCAGGAGAGGCGGATCCCGTCATGCTCATAGCCGACCACAGGGAAGCCCTCGACTTCGAGTCTGCAGGCGGTATCCTCCGAGTCGGTCACCACGAGGGTCTCGGCCTTTTCCACAGAGATATCATTTACGGAACGCACAACGGAGATTCCCATTGCCTGAAATTCCGGATAGTACGGCAGGCACTGCGGCGAATCGGCAGTATCGTAAAATAGTAATAAAATCAGTGTTTTCATGGAATTCATACTATCATGAAAGAGAGGAATCCGCAATGGAAATCGAGCGCAAATTCCTTGTCCGCGCCCTTCCGGACGATCTTGACCAATATCCCCACAGTGAGCTGGAGCAGGGATATCTTGCTTCCGGCGGTACCACCGTGCGCATCCGCCGTGACGGAGACACGTTTCTGTTGACCGTCAAGAAGAAACTTAAAGACGTTCGTCCCGAATATGCCAAGATCGGCAGGGAGGAGATCGAGGAGGAGATTCCGGAGGATCTCTATCGCAGGCTTTCCGCATACACGGAGGATCCGATGCTTCGAAAGACCCGCTACCGCATTCCCTTTGGTTCCCATACCATCGAGTTGGACATCTACCATGGGGTTTTAGAGGGATTGGCTACGGCGGAGATTGAGTTCCAAAGCTTCGAGGAGGCGGTGCACGCCGAGATCCCCGACTGGTTCGGGACCGATGTGTCCACGGACAAGAGATATAAAAACTCCCATCTGTCGAAGCTGCGTTCCCTTGACGAATTGACAACGGTAATGTAATAAAATCACATTTTCTGACAAAAAACCATTCACTTTCCCTACGGTGACAGGTATAGTAATACTATACAACTTAACGAAAACAACCCATTGATATTGTGGGGTTTGAACAACGGCGTATTTTTCGGCTTCCGCAAGCGCTTCGCCTCTATGGTGCGCATTGCAATAAGTCCGATACGCCGCTTTTTGCATTTTCCACAACTTAAGAAACTCGCTGTCTCGTTGTTATCTATATTGTGTGGCTTGCAGGGGGTTGCGTTAATCACTATAATCAACACACAAATCAAGCGGGGACAGTGGTTTGCCCCGTTACAGCGCGTCCGAGTTTAGAAGGAGGTATTTTGAATGAAGGAGGAAGAAGAGAATGTTAGTCGCATACTGGTCGCCGAGTTATCGAGAGGAGACAGCGCAGATTTTGACTTTGGTCGGCGGTATGTGTTGTCGGGAATTTCCCTGTAACGTTGTCGGCGTGGAGAATTATCTCCATACGCATAACCTGGGGTATCACCTGTTGGGAAGCCGTTACGATTCCGTGCGCAGGGGCGCCAGGCGCGGAAGCGATGTGTATTACAAGGCGGGAGAACTCTTCGTCCGCCACGTGTGCAGCGAGATGGGGCGCACAAACCGTTTCGGCTCCGTGATCCGAGCGGATGAAAACGGTATGTATTTTCTGCCGATGGATCAGAGCATGCACGAGGATTCCTACCGGTTCGTTGTGCAGGAAGCGTTAGAACAGCAGATCGAACTGCTGGAAAGCCGGTTTGACGAGGTCTATATCAATCTTCAATCCAATGAAAATGACACGACTTTGGCGATGCTGGAGAGGGCCGAGGTGGTTGTCGTCTGTCTGCCGGCCACGGTGGAATGTTTCGATGAATTCTACAGCCTGTATCGTTCCATGATCGACAAATGTTTCTTTGTTTTCTTCAGTAACGGTGAGCTTTCGGCGCCGATGAAACAGAAGATCCGACAGTATCTTCCCAAGCATACAACCCGATGCTGCCATATGATCATGACGCGGATCCTGCGAAATTACCTTTCCAACGGCCGCGGGCTGGATTATCTGGACCGGTTCCGCATCTTCGGGAGGGAGGAGGAAACATTTTCCGTAGGCGTTGCGGAGACGGAGGAGCGGTATCAATCGTTGTTTGCGAAAGGAGAATCGGATACCGCAGACTACAGAAACTGGAAGAACCTCACCGACCGGCACTTCGGGGACGAAGCGATCGGCGCTGCCCTGTACGGCGAGGCAAAGCCGGAGGAATCCGAGCGGTCGACCATACGGACGCTCCGGTATATCTGCAGATGGCTCATAAAATATGAGTATCGGGAGGCAGGGGACGACTGCGTCCAGATCACGGAGAGAATGATCCGTCGGAAAATGATCCCGCGGGAGGTCGTTTCCTGGCAGTCCGCGAAATCCTGAATATGGCGTCCGATAAGCTCCTCGGGGATTGCAAATCCGGCGGTGTTGTGGTAAAATCATACCGTATCGTAATGATACGAGGAAAGGAGAAAACCACATGGGATTTTTTGACGATTTGAAGAAGACCGTTACGAACGCTTTCAACAGCGCGACGACCCCTTCGAACACCGTGAGGGAGATTGTATTTTCTGACATTCCGACGAGCGTTGAGCAGATGCAGGCGCTTCCGTACGGGGATCTGAAGGATCCTTTTGCAGTTGCGGCACTTTGCGTTTGCGCCCTCTGCCTGTTCCCTACACAGCAGGAGACCTCGGTAGCAATGATGAACTACCTCAAGGGACCGGATCCGTTCACGCCTGCGGATATCGCTTTTGTGAAGGATCGTTTCAGAGACAATAAGGAGTATAAGCCCCGCTCGTATTTCAACGGCGCTACTCCCGACAACAACTATATGCCGTCTTCGCCGTACACCATAAAGGTTACGGAGAATCCTTACAGCCGTGACGGCGGCGAGGGTTACCTTACCCTTTGGCTGACCTCGGGCGGTGCGGATTCGATGCGCAACATCACGCTCCGCAACAAACCTTCCACCGGCCAGTGGTTTGTCTTCTCTGACAGCTATCGCGGACTTCTTGCGGACATCCGCATCCCGAAGTGCCAGGACGCATGGGCTTAAGGCAGAATCGGAGAGGTATTGAAGAAATAATAAAGGACTGCTCTTTTCATCGAAGAGCAGTCCTTCATTTTTGTGTGTCAGCGCTTGTCTCCGAGGAAGAACAGCGCTACCGTGCCCGGGCCGCTGTGCGAGCCGATGACGGTGTTGATGTAGTTGTAAACGATATTGGTGATGCCGAACCGCTCGGTGATGAGATCCCCTACAAACTTGGCATCCTCGTAGCAGTCACAATGGGAGATAAGCACGATCTCGTTTTTGTCCCGGAAACTTCCCATGGATTGTTCCATGTTGTCCACAAGGGAGACGAGGGATTTCTTGCGCCCGCGTACCTTTGCAAGGGGGATCAGGTGACCTTCGTCATCCACGTGGAGAACGGGCTTGATATTGATGAGGGTCCCTAACAGCCAGGAGACCTTGCTGACGCGGCCGCCGCGCATGAGATACTTCAGATCGTCCACCGTAAACTGATGGCAGGCGTGGAGGATATTTTCCTTAAGCCAGTCCGCAACCTCGTCGATGGAGGCGCCTTCACGCTTCAGCTTCGCTGCGTAATAAACGAGAAGTCCCTGACCCATGGAAGCGGCGAGAGAGTCGAGGACAATGATCTTACGGTCCGGGTATTTTTCAGCAAGTTCGTCCGCCGTGAGACGGGTATTGTTATAGGAACTGCTCAGTCCCGAGGAGAAACCGATGTGAAGGATGTCCCTGCCCTGCTCCAGAAGAGGCTTGAAGGTTTTCGTGATCCCGTCCGGGTTGGAAGCGTTGGTCTTATACTGGATGCCGTTACGCATGTTCTGGTAGAACTGCTTCAGATCCGTGGACGGACCGTCCTCGAACGTCTCCGTGCCGTCGGTATACTCTAACGGCTGGATCACAATGCCGTTTTCCGTGAGAAAATCATACGGCAGATCGCAGGTGGAATCGGTGACAATGACATAGTCTTGCATAGAAATAGACCTCCCGAAAGGTAGAACTTTTATTGGATTCAATATCGCAAACAAAGCGATGCGAGATTGAAAGTCATGTTATGTAGAATTAAAAACTACGTACATATTAGCACACTCGCCATGCAAACGCAACAGGATTTTCCGAAAACGTATTTTTGTTTTGCAGAAACATGGATTTTTTGTTTTCATTTTGTGAAAAATGTGATATACTGCAAGGCAGTGTGTGCGCCGTAGAGCGCAAATCCGATGCAGTAAGGAAGGTTACTTATGAAAGACAAGACGAAAGGCTGGCTGATGATCCTCGGACTCGTCCTGATTATCGCGGGAATCGCGTTCTGGGGAGCTACCAGCTACATCTATGATGACGTAACCGGCGTGAAGGATGTCAGTCTCGGACTGGACCTTGCGGGCGGTGTCAGCGTCACGTATCAGACCGTGAAGGAGGATCCGACTTCCGAAGAGATGGAAGACCTCCAGACGAAACTGGAAAAGCGTGCAACCTCGCTGAGCACGGAAGCCCGTGTGTACCGCGAAGGAAAGCGCAGGATCAATGTTGACATTCCCGGCATGGACGACGCCAAGACGGTTTTCGATACCCTCGGCGATGCCGGTAACATCTACTTTATATATGCGGTTGGCAAGGACGGAACCAGCAACATCAAGTCATCGACTACCGCTGAGAGCGGTTACGAGCTTGCCCGCGACATGAAGACCATCATTGAAGCGGGTGACGTTGTAATCGACGGTTCCGATATCGCAAGTGCGGATCCCGCCACCAGAAATGACAACGGCGCGATCGTGTATGAGGTTGTTCTTGAGCTCAACGAAGCCGGCGGCAAGAAGTTTGAGGAAGTTACGGGCTACTGCGCAGGCAAGACCTACGGTTCCCTTGAGAACATCATCGCGATTGTCTACGACAATGTCGTATATTCCGCTCCGAACGTTAAGTCGAAGATCAGTGGCGGCAGCGCAACCATCACCGGTTCGAGAAACATGGAGGAGGCGAGAAGCCTTTCCACGATCATCCGTATCGGTGCGCTTCCCATTGAGATCGAGGCGCTCCGCTCGAACGTTGTAGGCGCTACCCTCGGCAGCCGCGCCCTTCGCACCAGCCTGATCGCCGGTGTTATCGGTTTGGCTCTGGTTTGCCTTTACATGATCGTTTTCTACCGCGTGCCCGGCGTGGCAGCAAGCTTAAGCCTTCTTATCTATCTCGGACTGATGCTTGCTATGCTTCTTGCATTCCACGTGACACTTACGCTTCCCGGTATCGCCGGTATCATTTTGTCCATCGGTATGGCCGTGGATGCGAACGTCATTATATTCACACGAATACGAGAGGAACTTGCCACGGGCAAGACGGTCCGCTCTTCCGTGAAGATCGGTTACCGCAAGGCGGTCAGCGCCATCATCGACGGTAACGTGACAACCTTGATCGCAGCAATCGTTCTGTATTTCCGCGGAAGCGGCGTGATCAAGGGCTTCGCGACAACCCTCGGTATCGGTATTGTGATCTCGATGTTTACAGCCTTCGTTATCACTTACTTCATTATGAAGGCGTTCTACTATATCGGCATTGACAAGGTCGGTGCATACGGCGTGGCGAAGGAGAGAAAGACGCTCCGCATCATCCAGAACTGGAAGAAGTATGTTATCATTTCCGGCTCCATCATCGCACTCTGCATCGTGATGCTGATCGTAAACAAGTCCTCCACCGGCAATGCGCTGAACTACGGCCTTGACTTCGTCGGCGGTACTTCCGTGCAGGTTACCTTCAACGGCAATGCACCTTCCAACGCAGACATGGAGAGATTTGTAAGTGATACCATTTCGGAAAATGCTACGGTCTCCGCGGTAGAAGGCAGAAACATCCTTGTTGTAAAGACAAAATCCCTGAATGATCAGACTCTGGATACTTTGAAAAAGTCTTTGATGAGCACCTACCAGATCGGCGAGTCCGATATCGAGACCGAGACTATCAGCGGTGTGATCTCCGGAGAAATGAAGAGCAACGCCATCGTTGCGGTTTTGGTCGCTACAGTATGCATGCTGATCTACATCCTGATCCGTTTCTCGAACATGGCATTTGCCGCAAGCTCCGTGCTTGCCCTGATCCATGATATCCTGGTTGTACTGTGTCTCTACGCAGTCATCCGGCTCACGGTTGACACGAGCTTCATCGCATGTATGCTGACCATCGTCGGTTACAGTATCAACGCGACCATCGTTATCTTCGACCGTCTGCGTGAGAATCTGGGCGCGATGAAGAAGCATGAAAATCTTGCCGATGTAGTCAACCGAAGCATAACAGAGACCTTCACTCGAAGCATCCATACTTCGGTTACCACGTTGATTACCGTTGTGATGCTGATCATCCTCGGCGTGGAGTCGGTTCGTATCTTTGCAATCCCGATGGCAGTCGGTATCCTGTGCGGCGGATACTCCTCCGTATGTATCGCAGGTTCCCTCTGGTACTTCTTTAAGGCACGCAAGAAGAGCGCCGGGAAGGCAGTTACAAAGAAAGCATAACCATCAAGGAAACGCTGATTATTTCAGCGTTTCCTTTGTATAACGACAGGAATGCAGTTTAGTGAAGGACAGCGGGTAAGTGGTATTCCATGAAGTACTTTGAAGAAAACTGGGTAGTTACCATGCGAAGCGGGGACACCGGCGAACTGATCCGTCGGTTTGACATCAGCCCGATGCTTGCGCGCATTCTGTGGAGCCGCGGGTTCCGTACCGAAGAAGCGGTTGACGCTTATCTCTACGGAGGCGATTCCATTACATGGCCGCAGCTGGAGGGAGCGAACCGGTTTGTCTCCGTAATGCGGGAAGCGATTGCCGAGGGCGGACGGTTCCGTGTCATCGGCGACTACGATGTGGACGGCGTGACCGGAACATACCTTGCGGTCACCGCGCTTCGTAGCTGCGGAGTCACCGTGGATTACCGGATTCCGGACCGCGTTGAGGACGGGTATGGGATCTCCGAGCGCATGGTGCGGGAGGCCGCTGACGACGGGATCAAAACGATCGTGACAGTGGATAACGGTATCGCCGCCATTGAACAGTGCGCGTTGGCGAAGGAACTCGGTATGCGCGTGGTCGTCACGGATCACCATGAGCCCAAGCCGGTGCTGCCGCAGACGGATTGTACGATCGATCCGAAAGCGTCTTCGCAGGCGGAGCAGTACGGAAACCTGTGCGGAGCAGTGGTTGCGGCAATTCTGATGGACAATCTGTTAGCGACCTACGGGATGGACGGGTATTGCGACCGGATGATCGAGGTGCTGGCCATTGCAACGCTGTGCGATGTCATGGACCTTACGGGGATTGCGAGAGACATTTTACGAAACTGCCTCCGAAAGCCGGTGAGCGAGTGGAACCGTGGTCTGCAGGCCCTGTTCGAGGCCAACGAGCTGCACAAGGCTCCCAGACCCTACGATCTGGGCTTTGTCATCGGACCCTGCATCAATGCCCTGGGACGGCTGGAAACGGCGGATCTGGGCGTTGAGATGCTTATGACGGACGATCCCGCGAAGAGAACGGAGTACGCGCGGCGAATGGTTGACGTCAACCGGGAGCGCAAGGCTCAGACGGAGCAGTACACCGCCGACGCCATCCGGGCCGCGGAGGCGATGCTGCTCAAAGAAGACTGTCCGGTGCTTGTCCTGTACCTTCCCGAGTGCCACGAAAGCATTGTGGGAATCGTTGCGGGGCGCGTGCGCGAGAAATTCAATCGTCCGACGATCGTTCTCACCGATACCGCCAAGGAAGACGGCATGGTGAAGGGATCCGCTCGGAGCATCGATTCCTTTCATCTGGTTAACGCTTTGCAGGCCCGTGAGGCCCTTCTGGATCATTTCGGCGGACATGCGAAGGCTGCCGGAATGTCGCTTAAGAAAGAGAACATAGAGCCTCTGTGCCGGGCGCTGGCGGAGGAGTTTGTCAAGGCCGGGGCAACCACGACCCTTAAGGTGGAGATCGACCTGGTGATTCCGTTCTCCTGCATCGATCTGAACTTCGTATCGGAGATCGAGCAGATGGAGCCCTTCGGGAACGGCAACAGAACTCCCCTGTTTGCAACGAAAAATGCACAGGTTCTGCGAATAAGCAGAAGAGGCACAGGCGGTAAGATCGCTGCTCTCCAGCTTCGGGACGAACAGGGCAGCGTCATCCGCGGGATCTGCTTCGACGGAGCAGAGTTTCTGTCGCAGTTTGAGGAAACCTTCGGGTTCGAGGCTATGGACGAAGCCGAGGCAGGACGGGGAACCGGGAAGATCACGGTTTTGTACAATATCCAGCGGAATTCGTATAATGGGGAGTCCTATCCGGAGATCGTGATCCGGGGATACCGGTTTGGTTGAGAAAAGGTGGTTTGTATGGGCATCTGTATGATATTCGGCGCCGGCGAGCGCGTTACTGCGGACAGAGTTATGATACCCGCAGCCGACGATCTTGTGATCGCGGCGGACGGCGGTCTCGTGTGGCTCTCGGAGCTTACGGATATCGCGGCAACCTTCCGCCCGGCTCTTTTTATCGGCGACTTCGACTCGTTCCTCGACCGGGAGGAAGAGCGCGGTTTCAACCGGGATTCCGTTGCAAAGCTCTGCGAAACCTTCGGAACCGAACTGATCCCGCTCCCTGTAGTTAAGGATGACACGGACACCGGAGCGGCTGTAGCGGAAGGCCGGAAGCGCGGATATCAAACGTTTCAAATCTACGGCGGTACCGGAGGAAGATGGGATCATACCATCGCAAATTGCCAGCTTCTTGCCAACATCGCAAGAAACGGCGGAAGAGGATTCCTTGTAGGAGCGGGGCTGTGTGCGGTTGCGATCCATGAGGAAACAGTGCGGATCTGCGGGAAACCCGGGACCGGGTTCAGCGTATTTTCCGCCGGAGGAACCGTGGAGGGCGTCACCATCCGCGACGCAAAATACGAGCTCGACGGAGCTCCGCTTTCGGATGATTATGCGCTCGGTGTGAGCAATTCCTTCTCTGCATCCGCTGCCGAGATCGGATGCAAAAAAGGAACCCTCCTGATCGTGGGAGAGTTCCTTCCGAATGACTGTGAATAAGTTTTTTGATTAAGCGTTGTCCGAACCGCTGACGGCGGCTTTCCGCTCACCGCGACGGTTCACGGTTGCCTCGAAGGCGATCTTGCGGATTGCCTTTCTTACGGGCGGGATCATCAAAACGATGATGGTGAGCACCATCTCAGCAAGAATGTAGCTGTAGTTGTATGCAATCGGGTAGAGGAAGGACAGGCTCTTCGGGAAACTGTCAGGCATGTAATCCATCCAATAAAGGTAACCGGCGATGGAGGCGAAAATGCCTCGCGCGATGCAGCCGACGATATAGCCGATCAGCATGCCGTGCTTGCTCTTGTAGAAGAAGCCTGCGACGCCCAGTGCCGTGAAGGCAATAATGTAATCAAACAAAGCCTGCGGGATCGAAAGAACGTAGGTACCGCCCGACTGGATGAACTGCAGGATACTGAATGCAAAAGCGGCGGTCAGGCCGGTAACCGGTCCGTAGAGGTAACCTACGAAGCATACGAAGAACATACTGAAGAGTGTAACGGAACCGCCCCACGGAAGCTCAAAGATCTTGATGAACGATGTGACAAAAGCAAGCGCAAGCGAGATCGCGGAAACCGTGAGACGGATCGTGCGAAGGTCGTTGTCCTGCTTCTTTTCAAGGGTCTTAAGGATGGCCACAACACCGACGAGAACCAAAAGTCCTGCGGAGATGTAAACGACAATCGTGCTTTTCGGAAGATCAAAGATCTTGAACACCGAAGCGACGAAAGCGACCGCGATCGAGATCGCAAATACCGCAACACGCGTCGAACGCTTCTCCAGATCCTGCTCTTTGCGGGTCATGAAAGCGACTGCGGCGATGACGAGAAGAGCGATAACCGCAATGATCAGGATATAACCTGCTTTGGTCAATGCGTAGTAACCGTCTTCATGTGTGATGAATTGAACCAACAACGAAAACATAAAAAAACCTCCTGGTGAAATATTCTACCGGAGGGCTTTGGGCTGGCGCATAATGCGCATAGATATAAGTTCCGCTTCCTTACGCCGGTATTACCCGGATCAAGTAATGAGGGACTGAACCGAACGGTTCATCTCAGCAAAGCACCCCTAGCGATGTCAAACGCTACTATACGCATTGAAAGCGGATTTGTCAACATACATTTTTCGATTTTCAAAAACAAATTATACGATCAATGGGAACGGAGGAAAGCTATGATACTTCGAAACGGTCATGTCATCGATCCGGTCAATGGGATCGACGGTATCTGTGATGTTCGTTTTGCGGACGGTATTGTCACCGCAGTCGGAGAGAACCTGAGCGCGGAGGACGAGCAGGAACTGGACTGCCGCGGGGCGTATGTTGTTCCGGGATTCGTGGACCTGCACGTGCATCTGCGGGACCCCGGGCAGACGGCGAAGGAAACCCTTCGAAGCGGGACGGAAGCAGCCGCTGCGGGCGGCTACACGGCGGTTGCGCCGATGCCGAACACTACGCCGGCTACGGATTCCGCTGAGAAGATCACGGAGCTTCTACGCAGAGCGAAGGAGGAGTGCCGCGTGAAGCTGCTGCCGATCACGGCAGTCACCATCGACCAGGCTGGGACCGAGATGGCTGATCTTGTGGCCGCAAAATGTGGGGGTGCCGTTGCAATGTCCGAGGACGGCAAATCGGTCATGGATATCACGCTGTATCGCGAGGCGCTTAAGAAAGCTGCGGCCATCGGGCTTCCGATGTTTGCCCACTGCGAGGACAAAAACCTTGTAAACGGCGGCGTGATCAACCAAGGCGTTGCCTCCGAGAAGCTGGGTCTTCCCGGGATCACCAACGCCGTGGAGGATGTGATCGCAGCCAGAGACCTGATCCTCGCGGGAGAAATCGGCTGCCACATGCACCTTTGCCATTGCTCCACCGCATTTTCCGCAAAACTGCTTGCAGCGGCGAAGGAAGAGGGGTATCCTGTTACCGGCGAGGTCTGCCCGCATCATTTTGCGATGTGCGACGACGAGATTCCTTCGGACGATGCGAACTATAAGATGAATCCTCCGCTCCGGAGCCGGAAGGACATGGAGGCTTTGCGGGAGGCAATCCGGGACGGCGTCTTCGACTGCATCTCCACGGACCATGCGCCGCACACCGCGGAGGAGAAAGCCCGCGGATTTGCGAAGGCACCCTTCGGCATTGTGGGTTCGGAGACGGCCTTTGCGCTTTCCTATACGACCCTTGTGAAGGGCGGGTACATCGACATGACGGGCCTTGTGCGGCTTATGAGCACGAATCCTTCGAGGATAGCTGGACACACCGGCGGGACTCTTACAGTTGGTGCTCCTGCGGACATTGCGGTGGTTACCGGAGAGGAGTGCACCATCGACGCGTCGGAGTTTAAGAGCAAGGGAAGGAACACGCCCTTCGACGGCCGGAGAGTGTACGGCAAGGTGCTTGCCACTTTCGTGGACGGCAGACGGGTGTACTAGGGATTCAAACGTCCTGACTGAAATCGAATAAAAGAAAACGAAAATACAAATACAACGAGGTACAGCAATATGATCAGCAAATTGATTGACAAAATCCAGAAGACAAATGCACCGATCGTGGTGGGACTTGATCCGATGCTCAGCTACATTCCCGAGTGCATCACGAAACCGGCGTTCGAGCAGTTCGGCGAGACCTTCGAGGGCGCTGCGGAGGCAGTGTGGCAGTACAATAAGGCCATCGTCGACGCGACCTATGACCTGATCCCCTGTGTGAAGCCCCAGATTGCCATGTATGAGCAGTTCGGCATCCCGGGACTGGTTGCATTCCGCAAGACCGTGGATTACTGCCATGAGAAAGGCCTTCTTGTCATCGGCGATGTGAAGCGCGGCGACATCGGTTCCACATCTGCGGCGTATGCAGTGGCTCATCTCGGAAAGACCGTGATCGGCGGAAAATCCTTCGCTGCTTTCGATGAGGATTTTGCGACGGTCAATCCGTACCTCGGCTCGGACGGCGTGAAGCCGTTCCTTGAGGTTTGCAACAGCGACGACAAGGGCATTTTCCTTCTTGTAAAGACATCGAATCCCTCCAGCGGCGAGTTCCAGGACCGCCTCATCGACGGAAGACCTCTTTATGAGTGGGTCGGAGAGAAGGTTGCGGAGTGGGGCGAAGCAAGCATGGACGGCGCGTACAGCAATGTCGGCTGCGTGGTCGGAGCGACTTACCCTGAGATGGGCAGGATCCTTCGCGGCATCATGCCGAAGGCTTACATCCTTGTGCCGGGCTACGGTGCACAGGGCGGCACGGCAGAGGGTCTGAAGCCGTATTTCAATGCGGACGGACTCGGCGCGATCGTCAATTCGTCCCGCGGTATCATCGCCGCATACAAGCAGGCGAAATACGCCGAGAAGTTTGCTCCGGAGAATTTTGCGGACGCTTCCAGACAGGCCGTGATCGATATGCGCGAGGATATCAACGGCGCAGTGTTCGGAAATGCTTGACAATCCGAAACTGCAGTGATAAATTATGTGCTATATTTTACGTAAGAATATCCTCTTTATGAGGAAAATGTCACGGACAGCCGGTCCGGACAGAGGGAGGCCGTTATGAGCAATTACGAACCGAACAAAATCGAGCCGAAATGGCAGAAATACTGGGAGGAGCATGATACGTTCCACACCGATGTGTGGGATTTTTCGAAGCCGAAGTACTATGTGCTCGACATGTTCCCGTATCCGTCGGGCGTAGGCCTCCACGCAGGTCATCCGGAGGGCTACACCGCCACCGATATCATGGCGCGCATGAAGCGCATGCAGGGCTACAACGTGCTGCATCCCATGGGCTACGATTCCTTCGGTCTGCCGGCGGAGCAGTATGCCGTGACCACGGGTCATCACCCCAACGGATTTACGCAGGAGAACATCAAAACCTTCGGAAAGCAGCTTCGTGAGCTGGGCTTCGACTATGACTGGTCGAAGATGGTTGCGACTTCCGATCCGAAGTACTACAAGTGGACGCAGTGGATCTTCAAGCAGCTCTATCTGGCAGGCTATGCGAAGTATATCGACATGCCCGTAAACTGGTGCGAGGAGCTGGGTACCGTGCTTTCGAACGACGAGGTCATCGACGGCAAGAGCGAGCGCGGCGGTTACCCTGTGGTCCGCAAGAATATGAAGCAGTGGGTTATCGACCAGCCGGCATTTGCCGAGCAGCTGCTGGAGGGTCTGGAGACCCTGGACTGGCCCGAGTCGACGAAGCTGATGCAGCAGAACTGGATCGGCAAGTCCACCGGTGTCGAGGTGAAGTTCGACATCGTGGGCGGCGGAGATTTCTCCATCTTTACCACCTGTATCGAGACCATCTACGGTATTACCTTCATGGTGCTGGCTCCCGACGGAGACATCGCCAAGACGCTTCTTGACCGTGTGCAGAACCGGGAGGAGGTCGAGGCTTATATCGCAGAGACTCTGAAGAAAAATGATATGGACCGGACCGAGCTGAACAAGACCAAGTCCGGATGCGAATTAAAGGGCGTTACCTGTATCAACCCCGTGAACGGACGTGAAGTCCGCATGTTCATCGGTGACTTCGTATTGGCTAGTTATGGTACCGGTGCGGTCATGGCGGTTCCGTCCCACGATCAGCGTGACTTTGAGTACGCGATCGCACACAACATCGATATGATCCAGGTCATTGACGGCACGGAGAAGCTCGGTCATGTGGACGTGAGCGGGCATGCGTTTGAGAAGCAGGATTATCTCGGCAAGGGCTATATCCTGGTGAATTCCGAGGAGTTTACCGGATTGACTGTTGAGGAGGCCAAGGAGGCCATCACCGCGAAGCTGGAGAAGATGGGCGTTGCAAAGCGCACCGTCAATTACCACTTCCGCGAGTGGATCTTCGCCCGCCAGAGATACTGGGGCGAGCCGGTTCCGGTGGTTCACACCGAGGACGGCGGGATCCATGTGTTGGATGACGATGAGCTGCCTTTGGTACTGCCTGAACTGGATGATTACAAGGGTCATAACGGCAAGGCGCCTCTCGAGAATGCCACCGAGTGGAAGCAGTATGACCACAACGGGATCAAAGGCAAGAGAGAGACATCGACCATGCCCGGTTCCGCAGGTTCCAGCTGGTATTTCCTGCGTTATATCGATCCCGATAATGACAAGCAGCTGGCGGATCCGGAGCTGTTGAAGCACTGGATGCCGGTCGACCTCTATATCGGCGGACCGGAGCATGCGGTAGGGCATCTGATGTACAGCCGTATCTGGAACCGGTTCCTGTATGACAAGGGCATTGCACCCACGAAGGAGCCCTTCAAGAAGCTGGTTCATCAGGGTATGATCCTGGGCTCCAACGGCATCAAGATGGGCAAGCGTTATCCGGAGTATGTTGTGAATCCTAGCGATATCGTTCGCGATTACGGCGCCGACACGCTTCGTCTGTATCTGATGTTCATGGGACCTCTGGAGGTCAGCAAGCCCTGGAGCAACTCCGGTGTGGAGGGCGCCCGCAAGTTCCTGAACCGTGTTTGGACGTTCATCACGAACCCGGACAACATCACCGAAGAGGAAATTCCTTCCCTTGAGAAGGTATATCATCAGACCATCAAGAAGGTGACCAGCGACTTTGAAAAGCTTGCATTCAACACCGCGATCAGCCAGATGATGATCTTTGTCAACGCCTGCTACAAGGAAGGCCGCTGCACGAGAGAGTATGCGGAAGGCCTTGTGAAAATGCTTTCCTGCATCTGCCCGCACATCGGCGAGGAGCTGTGGAGCGAACTCGGACATGAGGGAACCATCGCTTTCGAAGCATGGCCGACCTTCGACGAGGAAAAGACCAAGGAAGATACCGTTGAGATTGCAGTACAGGTCAACGGCAAGGTCCGCGGCAAAGTCAATGTCACGATGGAGGACGATGAGGACAGCGTTCTGGCAAAAGTTATGGAGTCTGACGCTGCGAAGTTCCTGACCGGAACCATTGTGAAGAAGATTTATGTAAAGGGCAAGATCTTCACGATCGTTGTGAAACCGTAATTTCCAAAGAAGCATAAAATAAGGGCACAGCCGAGTTTGGCTGTGCCCGTTTTTTCGTGTTTAGCATGGTGTTACGCAAGCGGAGTATAAGTGTAACGATCCTCCGAAAAATGCATCAGCGTTTCCTCGAAGAACCGCTTTGCGAGGAATCTTGCCATGGGCAGATTCTGATCGAGATAGTTGCCGCACTGCTCGGGAGCGGCCCCCGGGATATCCCCGTTGTAGTCCGCTATGAAGGAGAAGCATTCACGCATCAACGGAAGAATGTCAAGCGAGGTATAGTCGCCTGCTAACAGGAGATAAAAGCCGGTACGGCAGCCCATGGGACCGAAGTACAGAACACGATCCGCCCACTCCGCGTGATTGCGAAGAAATGTGGCGCCGAGGTGCTCAATGGTATGAATCTCCGCTGTGTTCATCACCGGCTCGCGGTTCGGCGCGGTCATGCGGATGTCAAAGGTGGTGACAACGGTTGTGCCCGCAGTGTCCTTGCGGGATACATAGATTCCCGGCAGGAGTTTCGTGTGGTCAACGGTGAAGCTGGCGATGGTTTTCATGAGGTTCTCCTTGTATCCATAGATTTACAGAACGGCATCCGCCGTGCTATAATGAAGCCGTCTTTCAAGCTGAAGACAGTATACAACGGGAACCCGCAGGAATCAATGATATTTCCGCAGTCGGGTGCGAAACTTAAGGACAATCAGGCCAAAACTATGGAAAAAGAACCCTTGAAAATTGTGGTGATGGAGCGGAATACCCTTGGGGATGACGTGTCCATGGACGCTTTCGCGGAATTCGGGGAGGTGACCACGTATCCGCTTTCGGATCCTTCGGAAAATGCCGCCCGGATCAAGGATGCGGACATCATCGTCGTGAATAAGATCCCCATGAACGAGGAACTGCTGGCCGGTGCAAAGAAGGTGAAACTGATCTGCCTCACCGCCACCGGGACCAACAATGTGGATTTTGAGTATACAAACCGCCGCGGGATTACCGTGTGCAACGTTAAGGGATACTCCACGGAGAGCGTGGTGCAGCATACCTTCGCATTGCTTTTCTATGTCTATGAAAAACTCGCGTATTACGACAATTTTGTCAAAAGCGGACAATATGCCGTCAACGATGTGTTCAGTCATTTTACGGTGCCGTTCCGTGAGCTTGCGGGCAAAACCTGGGGCATCATCGGGCTGGGCGCCATCGGGAACAGGGTCGGCGAGGTTGCCGAGGCCTTCGGGTGCCGCGTGATCTACTATAGCACCTCGGGTGCGCATCACACGGACCGTTTCCCGGAGAGAAGTCTTTCAGAGCTTCTTGCGAAGTCGGACATCGTTTCGGTTCACTGTCCGCTGACTGCGGCGACTAAGGATCTGATCGGAGCGGAACAGCTTTCCATGATGAAGAAGGATGCCATCCTTTTAAATCTCGGCCGCGGGCCGATCGTCAATGAACAGGCACTGGCAGACGCCCTTGAAAACGATGTGATCGGGGGCGCCGGGCTGGATGTCTTAGTGAAGGAGCCGATGGATCCCGCGAATCCCCTCGGCAGGATCAAGGATTCCATGAAGCTTGTGATCACGCCTCACATCGCATGGGCAACCGTGGAAGCGCGCAGACGATGCGTCGAGGAGACCGCGGAAAATGTTCGTGCCTTCCTTAGCGGGGAGAAACGGAATGTCGTGAGGGAATAGAGGTATTTTCCGCACGATATAAAGATATTACGTGTAATTGAGAAAGAGGAATTGTTATGGCAAAATACGCTTTGTGCTGCAGCTGCAAGCTCGATGAAAACTACCTTCCGAAGTTCTGCCCGGAATGCGGGTCGCCCCTTGCGGCGAAGATTTCCGATACTCCTCCCGAAGGAAACGGGATCGATGCGGGTGGTGCCGACACCGTGAAAAGCCCGGAGGTCGCGTTTCCCGGAAGTCTTCCGCCGACCTTCCGAGGGAGGATGATAGGATTTCCCGGGATGATGGGAATGTCCGGGATGATGAGCTCAACTCAGGATTCCTGGAGGTTTGAGTACTCCACAAGCGGAATGATGTTCCGCTCCGGCGTAACCTACCGTGCATGGCAGGACGGTGACAAGTGTTATGTGCAGGTTCGCCTTTCCGGAATGGATCAAAAGGATGCTCCGATCTTCGAGGTGGAGCAGGACTTTCTTACAAAGGTGGAAGAAAGCCTGAATCTTGCCAATGCGGACGAGTGGGACGGCTTCAGCGGACATGCGGAAAATGTCTGTGACGGCGACAGCTTCAGCATCTCCTTCTCGGACGGAAAGGGAAGAAGGATCAGCGCAAACGGATACATGGCATGGCCGAAGAACTTCGGCGTGGCCTCCGGAATGTGGCAGATGTTGTTCTACGGCCTGTATGATCAGCATTTTCCGAACTACGGAAAACGGCTTCGGGATTATATATCGAATGACCTTTCGAAACAGTACGGAAGAGCGGGTCAGGACAACCGTTTTGTGTACTACCGCGGCACCGGCGAGACGAGTTTTCGATACAGCACCTGCACGATCCCGGACGGATTGCTTACTTACGAAACCGGGATGTTTACAAACGAGGGGGCGGAATACGCAAAGGAACATCCTTCTGCGGAAGCCTTGGTGGTGCGAAACCAAAATGTCCCGTGTCAGGGAAGCGAATACGGGGATTGCAACTCGAACATTATTCTGGGATTATATAAATCCGATGCGGAAGGTACTCGTCTGCTTGCGGAGACCGTATTGATCGGGGATCTCGTGACCGGTGATTACGGGGAGGCTGTTCCCTTTGTAAACACCGTTGATGGTCATACCGTGATCGGAGTGTACAGCAAATGCAGACACTATTTTCAGCCGATCTGGAAGCGTTTCTGGGTGTCCGCCTATGAGTATGCAGACGGGGAACTCAAGGAGATCGGCAGCGCGAATATGACGCTTCGAAGCGGGGAAACACAATTGCCGGCAGAAGAAATCGATGCATTCTGCGAGGTTTTACGGAAACTCGGGCTTGCGAAATCCGAGGAGAAACTTCGTGAGAAATCAAACGAATTCGACCTTTGGGACTTTACGGTTACCACGCTGATCAGTTTTTACTGGAACAGCAACCTGGATGAACATTTTACGGAGAAACTGAAGATAACGGAAGCCGGGAAACTGGCGGAAGGATATGAGATCAAAGTAAACGTGAACCCGAGAACCATAATCTACTAAACCATGTCCGCTTTGCCGACGGATCTGTGGGAAACACTTGACTTTGCGAAATGCATTGTATACAATGGAACATGTGCGATTTAAAAGGCGATCACGGGTAGTGGGGAAAATTCGCCGAAATGTATACAATGCACGGAGAGGAGCCATGGTCAGGCATGGAGGATAAGGTATTCAGTCAGGATTCGACTGACAAGTATTCCTTGAGAGGTATGGTGTTTACGAAGATCCGCGAAGATATTCTCTCGGGGAAGTATGTGGAAGGGGAAGAACTCAAGGAAATCTCCATCGGACAGGATCTCGGCGTTTCGAGAACCCCGGTGAGAGAGGCTTTGCGGCAGCTGGAACTTGAGGGGCTTGTAAAGATCATCCCGAACAAAGGCGCGTATGTCGCCGGTATCAGCAACAAGGATGTCCACGACATCTACATGATCCGTTCTTACCTGGAGGGACTGTGTGCCCGCTGGGCCTGCGAGAACATCACGCAGGAGCAGATCGATGCGATCGAAGAGGTTATTTATCTCTCCGAGTTCCATGTGAAAAAGAAGCATTTTGAGCAGATCGTTGAGCTCGACACGAAGTTCCACGAACTTCTTTACGCTTCCTGCGGAAGCAAGATCCTCGGACATCTTCTTAGAGACTATCACCAGTATGTGCACAGCATTCGGAAAATAACCCTTTCCGACCCGGCGCGTGCGGAGAACTCCAACGCCGAGCACAGTGCGATCCTTGAGGCAATCCGCAACCGCGATGCGGACAATGCGGAGAAGCTTGCCCACGAGCATATCATCCAGACGATCTACAATATCAACAGACAGCAGCTTGTTTGATCGTGATGAGAAAAAGAATAGACTAGAAAAAGGCTGACGCAAAGCGTATTTACGCATTGTGACAGCCTTATTGTTTTCCAACTGTTTAATTCTTTGGTTGATATCAGTTAGTACTTGTGAGTTCTTCCCATTCGGTCATGGCTTCCAGAAGCTTTTCATCCAATGCTTCTTTTTCTGCGGTCAACTCACTGAGCCGCAGTGAGTTGGTGCAGATCTCCGGGGAAACCATCAACTCGTCGATCTCCGCGATACGAGATTCACACTCCTCGATGGTTTTCTCCAATGCGGCGATACGGTTTGCGAGTTTACGCTGCTGCGCCTGGGCTTCCTTCTGTTCCTTCCAGTCGAGCTTGCTTTCGGTCTCCGGTGCGGAAGAGAACTTGTTAACTGCGGAAGCATTTTCCGAAAGAGAAGTGCCGAACACCGCCGCTTCCTTCCGCTCCTTAAACGCGAGATAGTCGTCGTAATTGCCCTCGTAGGAGAGAATGGTGCTGCGGGTAAGCTCCAACACCCGTGTGGCCGTCTTGTTCACAAAATAACGGTCGTGGGAGACATAGAAGACGGTTCCCGTGTAAGCGTTGATCGCATCCTCCAGGATCTCCCGGCCGAGAATGTCCAGATGGTTGGTAGGCTCATCCAAAAGAAGGAGATTGGCCTCCCCTAACATCAGCTTGGCGAGGGAAAGGCGTCCGCGCTCGCCGCCGCTTAGGGAGGAAATCGGCTGGAACGCTTCGTCGCCGGTGAAGCAGAAGGCTGCTAAGGTGTTGCGGATCTCGGTGTTGCTCATGCCGGGGTAGGCGTCCGATATTTCCTCAAACAGATTGTTCTGCTCGTTAAAATTCTGCTGCTCCTGATCGTAATAGCCGACACATACTTTTGCGCCGAATCGTACGGTGCCCGCGTCGGGTTCCACAAGTCCTCGGACAATCTTAAGAAGGGTAGTCTTGCCGGTTCCGTTGTCACCGAGCAGGGCCACTTTCTCACCTTTGCGGATCAATAGATTGATATGTTCAAACAGCTTCTGTGCGTTGTAGGATTTGGCGAGATCGGAGATGATCAGAACATCGTTTCCGCTCTCCATATGGGGTGTGAGCTTCAGGACCATTCCGCTTTCTTCCTCGGCCGGCTTTTCGAGACGATCCATCTTCTCAAGCATCTTCACGCGGCTTTCGGCCCGCTTGATCTGCTTTTCACGACCGAAGGAGCGCAGCTTGGCGATGACTTCCTCCTGATGGTGGATCTCGGCCTGCTGCTTCTCGTAGGCTTTTCTCTCGGCGTCACGGATCATGGCTTTCTTGGCGGCAAATTCGTCGTAGTTGCCGGGGAAGACCATGGCTTTCGTGTGCTCGAGTTCCACCACTTTGGTGACAATCTTGTTCAGAAAATAACGGTCGTGGGAGACAATCAGCACGGCGCCTTTGTAGTTCGAAAGAAACGTTTCCAGCCATGCCACACTGTTTAAGTCGAGGTGGTTGGTCGGCTCGTCGAGGAGAAGCAGATCAGGAGCTTCCAAAAGAAGCTTTGCGAGAGCAACCCGGGTCTTCTGACCTCCGGAGAGAACGGATGCGCGCTTGTCCCAGTTGGATTCGTCAAATCCGAGACCGCGCAGAACGCCCACAACCTCGGATTCCGCTGCATAGCCGCCGGCCTGCTCGAACTCGTGGGAGACGGCGTTGTATTCCCGGTACATGGCATCAAGAGCCTCACCCTCGGCGTGCTTCATGTTTTCCTCTAAAAGGCGCATTCTTGCTTCCATGGCGAACACCCGGTCTTTCACGGAATGGACCTCCTCGAAAACCGTGCGGTCCCCGGTGATATCCTGATGCTGGGAGAGATAGCCGATGTGCGCGTCGCGGGAGACCGTGATGGTTCCCGTGTCAGCGGAGAACTCGCCCATGATGATCTTGAAGAGTGTGGATTTGCCCGCACCGTTTCTACCGATCAACGCAACCTTCTCATGTTCGTTGACAAGAAAAGAAACCCCGGTCAAAACCGCGGCGTCACCAAAGGATTTGTCGATGTTGGAAACGGACAGGATCATGTAAGGCTCCACTGAGTAATTTTTGTACAGCGTGAATACTATACAATGAAACAACGGAAAAAGCAACCTTACTACATGAAAAACAGGCTGTCGATGCGCGTTCGTTCGTTGACAATGCCACGATATTTGAAGTATAATAATTCCGTGTGTATATACACGTGAAACGACCGAAACAGCGGGGACGAAAATGACTGAGGGGATGAATGACAAGCTGTATACGCCGGAGCAGATCCGGCTTGCCGAAGAGATCGCGATGACGCAGTACCAGATTCCGCAGGAGCTTCTGATGGAACACGCTGCGATGGCGGTTGCTTCGGAGATCTGCGGGTCCGATGAAGTATACCATGCGACGGCGGCTGTCCTTGCAGGACCCGGGAACAACGGGGCGGACGGACTGGCGGTTGCAAGACTTTTAGTTCGCCGCGGAGTGTTTGTAACGGTCTTCGAGGCGGACCCGGATTGTCGGAATGCGGCCTATCAAAAACAGCGGGCAATGCTTACCGCATACAAGGACGAGGGTATTCTCTTCGGACGGCTGACGCCGGATATCGATTGGGATGCGTTTGATTTTATCATTGACGGACTGTTCGGGATCGGATGCAACCGGGAACTGACGGGCACCATCCGCTCCACCGTATTATCGTTAAATGCCTACACGGAGTCCTTCCCCGAGGAGATGTCTCCGGACATGATCTCGGAGGGCGTGGAGGAAGAATCCATAAGAGAGTACGAACGGCTGGACCGTTCCACGGTGATCGCCATCGATGTTCCGTCCGGTATCGATTCCCGGACAGGTTCGGTGCTCGGTGCCGCGGTGCGGGCGGACTGTACGGTGACATTTTCCGCTGCGAAAACGGGATTATCCCTCTTTCCCGGGCGGGATTACGCCGGATTCCGGGTTGTCGCCGATGTCGGTATCCCGCAGGCTGCAATGCCGGAGGGATCCTATGAGGTGTTGTCGGGACCGATGCCGATGCTTCGCAGAAACCCGGCGGGACACAAGGGAACCTTCGGTAAGATCCTTTTGATCGCCGGTTCGGAGACGACTCCGGGCGCTGCGGTCCTTGCTGCTAAGGCATGTTACCGGAGCGGTGCGGGAATGGTCAAGGTAGTAAGCGACGCGTCGGTGCTCACCGAGCTGTTGGCTTCCCTGCCCGAGGCTATTG
>Ga0310696_10002227_pt1 | contig 26148 bp, 19 predicted proteins | sample AusTroGonzalo_MG_4_FD_203885 | JGI IMG/M metagenome (GOLD analysis project Ga0310696, IMG submission 203885) | Bovine rumen microbial communities from tropical cattle in Woodstock, Queensland, Australia - Gonzalo_02 (v2) (version 2) | ecosystem: Host-associated > Mammals > Digestive system >...
GACGCGAGCTGCATGGTACTGGTCGAATCCAAGACGCGAAACGCCGTCCATGCCGTCAATCGCGAAAAACACGGGAAGCGCAATGCCCGAGACCTGTCCCGACAGATAAAGCGACTGTGTCGTCTTCGCGGCGGGAGTCGCGGCTATCATGTCCGCCATCACGAGGGCAATCTTGTTTTCGGCGGCCCAAGCTTTGAACGTATCCTTGTTCCAGGTTGCCGACGCGGCGCCGTTGCACAGGCCGCACCCGCCAGAATTGTTTCCCCAGACGATTATGTACGGGCGTTTGTTCTTCTTTGCATACGTGCGCGCCGCCGTAAGATCTTCAGTCCAGACGCCATCACGGCAGCCTGTTGCATCAACGTTCTTTATAGTCGCTTCAGCTGTTGCCGAAACAATAATCGCCAATGCGGCTATCAACCGTTTGAACATATCGTCCTCCTTTTTTGAATAGACTCCGCCGTGAAACCGCCGTCTGCGCTTGTCACTGCAAAGCCAATGTAATTTTACCAAAAATACCGTCCCTTGTCTGTAGGAATAGGAAAAAAACGCTAAAAAAGTATAGAGGGAGGGTGTTACCACCCCCCCTCTGTTTTGTGACTCAACTTATGCTGAGTATTACCTCGGTCAAATCACTCGACCGGAGCAGACTCGAACCACTTGTTGACGAAGCGGCCGTCCGTCGAACCACGCTTTTCGTAGTCGAAGGTGCTGAGGCTGAACTTCTTGTCAAGCACCAGACCGACATACGTGACGTAGCCGCGCTCGGTCGTATAACCAGCAGCCCTGGCCTTGGCTTCGAGCTTCGGATTGGCCTTGATCGACCACGTACCAGCAACGACGTTGTAGAGGTACGCCGTGGCCTCGGAGAAGTTCTGCGGAAGCGTCTGGAAGGCACCGCCGGAAGTCATGTTCTCCGTGTGGGTGTCCCAACCCTGGCAGAGGTAGCCCTCAGAGGCGAAGCCCGTCCAGATTGCACGCGGACCAGTCTTCGTCACATACACAGCGTTAGGATAGCACATGAAGGAACCACCGATCAGGTGACCAGAGAGGCTCGTCAAGCAGATGCTGCCCTCGATGCCCTCTTCCCAGAAGCATCCAGCGGCCTCACCAGCCTCATCAGGATCATACGTGGCCTTGCCGAAGCCGGCCTGATCGAGGAAAGGCTCAATGAAGAGACCATTGTCTTCCGTGTTGTAGAGGCCAAAGAGATACTTGGCACCACCCGTGTTGCCCGTGCCCTGATTGCCCGGGATCTGGTCGAAATCGCCAAGACCATAGTAAGGCGACTTGACAGGATCCGGAACGTCGCGCTTGCCGACGCCCGCGAACAGGTAGCCCTGAGCCTGAAGCGTGAGCTTCTTGGCGCCGAGAGCCTTGGTCGTCCACCACTCAGAGAGGAGGTTGGCCGGCATCAGCTTGACGTAGGACGTCGTGGCGTTGTACTTCTTGGCGGCCTTGTTCTGGAGAACGAGGAAGCCAGGGAGGTTGCCGAAACGGCAATCTTCGCCATCGGCGAGGTCGCAAGGGCAATTGAGCGGCGTAACGAGGTAACCCGTCAGAGTTGCCGACTTGACAACCTTGAAGAGTCCCTTGACCTTCGTCCCTTCGGTGTTCTTGACCGTCACGGTCTTGAGGTCGACATACTTGACCGAGGCCTTGTAGTCGAAGATGTTGGTTGCGAACGCACCGCCAACGAGGGCGGCAACCGCAGCCGTAATCATCAGTCTTTTCATTCTTTCTGTCCTTGTACTTGTGCTTTCTATCCACTCGGTGGTTCACACCTCGCTTCAAACCGTGCACGACGGTGATCCATTTCACTGGCGGTATCTTGCCACCCCACTTTGTTACACCCGCGTGAGCACGGTCGACATACATGTAATGTCATTCAGCTTCGCCGTGACGGTTTGAGTTTCTCATCTCGGCTCAACCGATCTCCGAGTCTTCATGCGGGTCAACTTCAATTGAGCCCGGTTTTACCTAGGCCCGGACTCAACGTCCGGAACCCACCTGAAAACGCAAAGACGCGGAAAGTATATCAAACCTGTTTCCGCCAGTCAAGGGGGGTGGAAAAATTTTTTTTATTTTTTTGCCACTCGTTTCGTGCCTTCAAATGCATGGCTGCATTCATGAAGAAATCTCCCGCAGAGATGGGTTGCATTTATGCGGCCGAGTAAAAACCTCCTCGTAGACGGCTATCGTCCGGCGCACCATCTTGTCGAAGGAGAATCTTTCAAGCGCGGCCTTCCGCAGATCGCCGAAACGCATCGCACGAACGCGCGCGAGCGCCGCCGCGAAGTCGAGATGCGAAAGCGGCGGAAGCGAGGCGCCGCCGCGCGTGGCGCGGCCGAGGCCTACGAGCGCGCCGTCGACGCCGTCCTCCACTATGTCAAGCGCGCCGCCGAAAGCCGCCGCCACCACCGGCTTGCCCATGACAAGCGCCTCCGCCATCGAACGGCCGAACGCCTCCGGCTTCTTCGTATTGGCCGATACGACGACATCCGCCAATGACAGACACTCCGCTATCTTCTGCTGGTTGCCGGCGAATACAACATCGCCCGAAAGGCCAAGGTCGGCGACGAGTCTGCGCAGGTCGTCTTCAACGTTCTTCCTCAGCGCCTCCGCCTCGCCCACTATCACAAGCTTCGGTGCGGTGGCCGCCAGGGATGGCGGCCCTCCCGCCTTCATCGCATGGATTGCGCGGATGAGAGTGTCGTAGCCCTTCAGCTGCGTTATCCGCCCGACGGCCATCACGACCCATCTTCCCTCGACGCCCCACTCGGCGCGCTTCGCGGCGACGAAGTCGGCGTCGAGCGCCGAAACGTCGAACTTCTCCGCCTCCACCGCGCGCGGTATGACGCGGATCCTCTCCTCCGCGAGACCATACGCCGCCTTCAAGTAGTCCGCGAGAAAGCGCGACGGCGTCACAACGAGATCGCCTGCTGTCATTATGCGCGAATAAGGAGAGATCGAGTTCGCGCCGTGAGCGAAGGAAATCCACCTGATGCCGAGCGGACGGTTCGCGAAGGCGAAGAGCCATGCGGGCACGCGGGAGTGCACGCACACCACATCGGGACGCTCGGTCCGCAGAAGACGCCTCAGGCGAAGCGCGCGGGAGAAGAACGAAAGCGGATTCTTGCTCTTGACGTCGAGCGTCACGTGCCTGCCGCCGTCGGCCTCTATCGCCGACGCAAGGCGACCGCCTGCGGACACCACCACGTTCTCCCAGCCGTGCGCCACGAGCGCGCGGTTCACCTCCACGACGCCGCGTTCGACGCCGCCCTGCTCAAGCGCCGGCACTAGTTGGAGAGTTTTCACTCCAGCCCCTCGGCCGGACGGTCGGGAGCGTATATCGCGTGGGCCTGGATTATCGCCAGGAGCGCGAAGATGGCGATCATCATCTCCATCCCCTCCTCGAAGCATGTGCAGAACGAGCCGAACGGACCCGTCACCATCTCGCTCTTTGCCAGCCCCTTCGCATGCCTGTACCACGCGGGAAGACGGTCGAAGACGGCCACGAGCACGCCGGAGCCGCCGAAGAAGCAGACGCTCCACGCCACAGGATGGAGCTTGAAGAAGCTCTTCACCAGCTTCACGGAGTAGCGCAGAAGAAGCGCGCCGAACACTCCGAAGAACAACACGAAGTAGGCGACGACGACGAGCTTCGCGCCGAACGGCACGCCCGAGGCGGTGAGAAAACGCATCTTGAACGGCGTTCCCTTGAAGTGCGCAACCACGTCTGGATAGAGCGCTGTGATTGCGGCGAGGTGCAGATCGAGCTCCTTGCACACGGCCATGACGGCCACGCACGAGACGGCCGCGGAGAGCAGCGCCTTGCGGCGAATGGATCCGGCGAACGGGCAGCATAGCCAGACCACCGGGACTATCAGGGCGTAGAACGGAATCGTGAGCGTCTCGAAGAAGGAACGGCCGTCCGCGTCGAATGCGGCGCGAAGCGCGGCCGGCTCCATCGCCGCCCACGTGGCAAGAAGAATCCCGGCCCCGACGAGAAAGACCGCCGGAGCTAGAAGATAGGAACGGCGAGAGACGAGCAGGTTCATTCGTCCAGAGCCCCCTTGTAGGCGACGCGGCGCACTTTCTGGATGGACGTCCGCTCAAGGGGCGTCTTCGTGACGAGCACCTTGCGGACGCGCTTGTAGTCGGCCAGCTCCGAACAGCAGGCCTGCACGCGGGACCGCGCCAGCTTCACAACGTCCTCCCACGCCATTGCATCTCCGCCGAGCGACTTCAGCAGCTCGTCGTTGGGATGGACTATGCAGCCGACCTTCTCGCCGGGGATCCCGCCCGTCGTGTAGCCCACCACGACGCAGTCGGCCACGAGCGGATCCGTGCAGATGCGGCTCTCGACCTCCTCCGGATATATGTTCTTCCCTTCGCGGTTGACGATGAGGGCCTTCTTGCGCCCGCGTATGGAGAGGAGGCCGTCTTCGTCCATTGCGGCAAGATCGCCCGTCTTGAGCCATGGGCCGTCAAAGGCCTCCTCCGTCGCCGCGGCGTTCTTCCAGTAGCCCTTCATCGTGACGGGGCCCTTCACCTGGAGTTCGCCGACGCCCTGCGCGTCCTTGTCCGCGAGGCGGACCTCGATGTTCGCGAGCTTGACGCCGATCGTCCCGATCTTCGCGCACTTCGGCCCGGCAATCGAGACGACGGGAGCGCATTCGGTAAGTCCATAGCCTTCGAGCACCGTGACGCCGAGAGACTTGAAGCCCTCCAGCACGTGCTTCGGGCAGGGCGCGCCGCCCACGATCATGAAGCGGAGCCTGCCCCCAAGCCCCTTGAGCACCTTCCGCGTGACGAGAGACCTCAGGCCAATCTTCATGAGGAAGCCGGCCATGCGCGAGGCCCCGATTTTGGCGCTTATCTTGTCGTATATCTTCTCCGCAAGAAGCGGCACGCCCATGACGATCGTCGGGCGCAGGAGCTTCACGTCTTCGCCGATGGTGTACAGCGAGCGGACGAATTTCATGGCGCATCCGCGGTACAGGGAGAGGATGAAGTTCGTGCAGAACGAAAATGCGTGGAAGAGCGGAAGAACCACGAGGAGGGAGTCGTTCGAGTCCACGCATTCGTCGAACACATCGTATGCTCCCGCGAGATCGCTTATGAAGTTGGCGTGCGTGAGCATGGCGCCCTTCGGCTTGCCGGTGGTGCCCGAGGTGTAGATCACGGACGCAACGTCCTCCGGCTGGGCGACGTTCGCCGCGTACCACCCTTCCGGCGGCGATGCGCGGAGTTCTTCGTAGTCCAGAACCGGAACTTCGCCGATGGGCTCGTATTTCTTGCCCTTGCCGTCCACTACGACTATGCCACGCATCGAAGGGAGATGCGGAACTATGGCGCGCATCATGTCGATGTGGGCCGCGTCGGTGGCGACCACAACCGCCTCCGAATTCGAAAGTATGTACTCGACCTCCTCGTTGCGGAGTTTCGGGTCTATCGGGACTACGCTCACGCCCGCCCCGGCGCACGCGAGATACATCTCGATCCACTCGGGGCCGTTGGGAAGGATCAGAGCGGCGTTTTCGACGCGGGGCCTAGGAGAGAAGCGCGAACCGACCGCGTCCGCAGTAAGACGCACTCCGGAGAGGAATTCACTCCATGTGCGACTGTGCCAGACCTTGTCGGAGCCAAAATACTCCATCGCCGTAAGCGACGGCGATTTTCCAGCTAAATTCTCCAGCAGGGAACGAATGGTCATAGTATCCTTTCGTTGCACGCAGACATTTTATCAGATTTCGTCGCAACCTGCAAGCGTGGCGGAGTTCATCTGCGTGACGGCCTCCTGCCAGGGTGCGTTGCGGAAGGTCCGGCATAGGAGCGAGAGCCTAAGCCGGGCTCGGTCGGACTCCGGGGTGGACGCGGCGGGGATGCGCGAAATGCGTCGGCGAACGGTGTCGGCCCAGAAACGACGCAGGAAGTCCTCCAGTATCTTCGCTGCCGGGCGCTCGGAGGCTACGCTGCGCCCCGAGCGCCTGAGAATGGCGTCGAGCCAGGAGGCCTCGGTCGGCGAAAGCGCCGCACGGAACACGGACAGCTCGTCCTCCCCCGTCTCCGCCTCCATGCGCCAGGACTTCACGAATCGGCGGGTGAAGTCGTGCGAAAAGATTCCATCCGGCGCGCAGGAACCGAGAAGAGACGCTATCTCCGCGTCTTGCTCGTTCTCGAACAGGAACGAGCAGAACTCCATCTCGTGCCTCGACGGCGGATTGTTCTCCGGCGCGGCCGCATCGAACTCGGCCTCTGGCGCCGACGCCGGAGGCTTGTGTTCCGGCACCCGATCAACTGCAGGAGCGGGCGGCGCCGGAGGTTCCTTCTTGAGCTTCTTGAAGTCCTCCTCCAGGGCGGACAGCGGAAGATTGAGCAGCTTGGCGGCCTCGGACATGAGCGAAGCGCGCATGATTGCGGACGGACAGCGCGCGATCGTCTCAAGGGCCGCCGAGGAGACTCGCTTCACGGAGTCGATATGGTCGGGGTGGAGCTCTCTGGAGCGAAGAGCTCCGATCTGGTAGGCCGTGATCGACACGGCGTCGTCCAGACATGCGCGGAAAGCATCCGCCCCATGCGCGCGCAGAAACGAGTCGGGATCCTCTCCGGGCGGCAGCACGGCGGCGCGAACGGGCGTCTCCGTCGCGAGGAAGTCTCCGCCCGTGTGCACGAACGCCTTCTGTCCGGCCGCATCGCCGTCGAACGCCAGCACCACCGACTCTGCATGACGCCGAAGTATGTTCACGTGCTCCGCCGTGAAGGACGTTCCAAGAGACGCGACCGCCGTTGTGAATCCGCAGGCATGGCAGCGTATGACGTCTATCTGCCCTTCGCACACTATCGCCTCGCGGCGAGGGGCCTTCACAATGCTGGGCACGGCCTTGTCGAGGGCGTACAGGACGTTCGACTTCTTGAAGATGGCGGACTCGGGGGAGTTGACGTACTTTCCGCCGCGCATCTTGGCCTTGTCCGTCTCGAGTGTCCGGCAGGAGAATGCCACAACGCGGCCCGCACGGTCGCAGATGGGGAACACAAGCCTTCCGGCGAAGAGGTTGTACCACCCATCCCCGCCATATCGCGGCGGCTTGAGGACTCCCGCCGCCGAAAGCTCCTCCGGACGATACCCGTACTTGTCGGCCCACTTGAGCATTGCGGACGACGCCTTCGGGGCGTAGCCCAGCATGAAGCGCTCGGCTATTTCGCCGTCAAGCGCGCGCGACTCGAGATACTCCCTTGCGCGCGCGCCCTCCCGCGCTTCGCGCAGGCATCTTCTGAAGAACTGCGCCAGCTCCGCGTGCAGAGCGTAGAGTCGCTTGCGGAATCCTGCCTGGGCGTCTTCCTTCTCCTCTATCTCAACACCACACTTTGCGGCGAGCTTCCGGGCGGCCTCGACGAAGCTGAGACCCTCCTGGCGCTGGACGAACTTGAAGCAGTCCCCTGATTCGCCGCAGCTGAAACAGTGGTAGAAGCCCTTGTCCGGCTGTATGCTGAAAGACGGCGTCTTGTCCTGGTGGAACGGACAGCACGCCATGTAGCTGGAGCCCGACCGCCTCATTTTCACGCCATACGAGGAAACCAGGTCCGCAAGATCCGTGCGGGCCTTGATTTCCTCGATGGCGCTCTGGGGGATGGCGAATGCCATTCCTTTCCTCAGAAGCAAAGCCGGCACAGGCCGGCCTGTGGCGTCCGCGCCTACTTCTTGGCGGCGTCAGCAGACTTCTTGAGCGAGTCGATCTGCTTGGCGGCGTCCTTCTTGCTCGCGTCAGCGGCCTTCTGGACTGCGTCGGCGGCCTTGCCCAGCTCAGCGGCAACCTGCTTCTCGGGCTTCTGGGCGGACGACTCCTCCGAGCAGCCAGAGACGAGAACGGCAAATCCGCAGAGAGCGGCAGCCGCGAGGGCGGTTAATGTTTTCATTTTCTTTTCTCCTTTTTTCTCTCGCACGAGGCCGTGCACCGCACAAGCCCAGCAAGCCTTTCCGCATCGCCCACATACCGCGAAGGAGTGAGGGCGAGAAGGCGCCTCTTGTCCGCTGGCGGAAGATCAAGCGCCTCTATGTAGTCCTTCATGATCTCGGCCGTCACGCGACGGCCGCGGGTAAGTTCCTTGAGCTTCTCGTAGGGGTTGGCCATGCCGACCTTGCGCATGACCGTCTGTATCGGCTCCGCCAGCACCTCCCAGTTGCGGTTGAGATCCTCCGCAAGCCGGTCTGCGTTGACTTCAAGTTTTCCCAGGCCCTTGAGCGTGGACTTCGCCGCCACGAGCGAATAGCCGAACGCCACTCCCATGTTGCGCAGGACTGTGGAGTCCGTGAGATCGCGCTGCATGCGAGACACTGGCAGCTTGCGCGCCATGAAGCCGAGAAGAGCGTTCGCCAGGCCCAGGTTTCCCTCGGAATTCTCGAAATCTATCGGATTCACCTTGTGCGGCATGGTCGAGGAGCCAATCTCCCCCTTGACGGTGCGCTGCCTGAAATAGCCCATGGACACGTAGAGCCACACGTCGCGGTCGAAGTCCAGGAGTACGGTGTTCCAGCGCGAGATGGCGTCGAAGAGCTCCGCGACGCCGTCGTGCGGCTCGATCTGGATCGTGAGGCGGTTCTGTCTAAGGCCGAAGGACTCTATCACGCCGCGCGCGAACTTCTCCCAATCCACTTTGGGATAGGCGGCGAGATGCGCGTTGAAGTTTCCGACTGCGCCGTTCATCTTCGCGGGGAGAACAACGGCGCCGACGGCCTCTTCGCAGCTCTTCAGACGCGCGGCGACGACTGCCAGCTCCTTGCCGAGAGTGGTGGGGGACGCGGGCTGGCCGTGGGTGTGGGCGAGCATCGGAACGGCGGCGAACTCGCCAGCCATCGCGGCGATCTTGCCCGAGACGGACTTCTGCGCCTCGCAGAGGACCTTCATTCCGTCGCGAAGCATCAGGGCGTGGGCCATGTTGTTTATGTCTTCGCTCGTGCAGGCAAAATGGACGAATTCCGAACGAGACGCCAGGGACGTGCCGGAAAGCTTTTCCTTTATGAAATACTCGACGGCCTTGACGTCGTGGTTCGTCGTCTTCTCGATGTCCTTTACGCGCTGCGCGTCGGCAACCGTGAAATTCTCGCCGATCGCGACGAGCTTCCTCGCCTCTGACTTCGAGAGACGCTTTGCCTCCGGCACCCCCGGATGCGCACATAGAGCCCCCAGCCAGGCGCACTCCACCTGGACGCGCCGCTTCACGAGGCCGTATTCGGAAAATATCTCCCGCAGTTCCTCCACCTTCGAGGCATAGCGCCCGTCAAGCGGCGAAAGCGTCGTAAGAGCGTCGATCATCTCCATTTTCCTTTTCCCTTGCGGCTTTTATTATACCATATTTTCGCTGGCGCGGACCGCCTTGATTCCAAAAGCAAAAAAATTTGAAGAAAGTCTGTCATCGGCGATTGCACGATGCATATATTCACTCGGTTAAACTTGTTGCCCGAACCGAAGCGTCATCTTCAGCGCTTCGGTTTCGTGCATTCTGGACGGGCGCCGAAGTGTCTGGCGCCACCTGTTTGGAGAGCGCGGCTGCCAGGGCGCAGGACGAACAGTCGGGGTGCACGGCAAGGCAGAACTCGCGGTGGATGTGCAGAAGCCCCTGTATCATAAGGCCGTTCCCTGCGTAGAGAGCGGGGTTATGGTCGCGCCCGAGCAGGCGGAACGCCGCAAGGCGCACGGGGGCAGAGACATCCTCCGGAAGAATCCACCCGGGGACGCCCGGCATCGTCCTCTCCGCCACGGCGAATGGCACGATCACATTCGCCATTATCGCCCCGGCGCGCCGCATTCCTATATGACCCGATTCGCACATCACCGCCGCCGCCGAACGCTGCCCCTTCTTCGTCGACAGATCGAACTCGGCAAGGCGTCGGCGAAGCGCCGGGCCTTGGCTGAAGAGAACGGCCGCGGCTCTGAGACGACGCTCCGGAGCGTTCGCGGGGCGGACGTTCGCTCGTCGCCACGGCTTTTCGCCCACTACCTTCATCTTGGCGACGCAGGCAAGAACCGTCTCCGCGTAGTCGGCGCTCGAGGGCAGGTCGCTCCACGGCACCTCCGCCGCCACATCGCGGAATGGGAATGTATTGTATTTGTAGCCGAGCGCCGCAAACACCTCCTCGTAGAACAGCTGGTCTGGCGCGGTTCCTCCTGCAAGAATATCCGCTATTCGCTGCGCCTTGCGCAAAAGCCGAGCCCGGCCCGCCGCAGCAAGAACCTCTCCGGCGGATTCGGCCATCTGTCGCAGAGCGCCTTCGCATGGACGCGGAGCTCTGGGAAGACATGCAAAAGGATATGCGCCAACGTCTATCTTCGCAAGATCGAGACTTGCCTCCGGGGAAGTAGCCTCGGAGAGACACACGCTGAGACAGCCAGGCGGCAGTCCATGAGGCCGTGCCCCGGCAAACCACGTGACGTGCGCCGCAACGCGCCCATAGAGAGGATTGGAGGCATGGCCATGCGTCGTCCAGTCCGCCGGGCTGACGTGTATCTCAACATCTCCCAGCACTCTTCGGCGTGATTCTCCAACCTCCAGGACTGCATTCTTGAAATCTGGACCAGCCTCAAGATTCCACGCGCCCGGGTCTAGAACGCGGATGCTCTCGCCGTCTGTGGTCATCAGATTTTTCGGCCGCAGGGCACCGTCGTACCAGACTGCCTGCACCTGTCTCTCAGATACGGCACCCCTTTCCAAAAACTGTAGATTCATGCTAAACGACTCCAGACTCAGATATGGCCCTGCGCCGGCGGACCGCCGGAAGGAAGGAGGCCGTCAGGACTTTGACCTCCTTCTCGATGCATCCCGCCCGTCCGGCGCAGGCAAAGCGTTTCCCACTGGTCAGAACGGATCGCCAGCCGCGACGGGCATGGCCACGCGCGTGCTGGTCTGCGCCTTGTCCCTGGGAATGACCTGCGGTATTCCAAAGGCTATCACGCCTGCCGACTGTTCTATGGCCAGCATGAGGAAGAAGGCCTCCGACGGGTCGAATGAAAAATAATAGTGCAGAGATTCCCCATTGTGTGGCTTCTTCCACACGTCAAGCGCATACACCGGCCTCGGTTCTATGCGATGCTCGAACTTTATCACGGTGATTGCGTTCACAGATCGATGGAAAAGGCCCTTCCCCTCCGCGATGTTCTCCTGGATTCCGCGCATCACCTGGAGCATCTGCGATATGTCCGAGGCGTCGAGCTTCAAGACAGCCTTCTCCTTCCAGTCGAAGGAAGGCATTATCACTCCGCCAGGTTCGCGCGACCCTATAGTCTTCTGGCGCGCTATGCTGACGAAGAGACTCCCGGCCGTGTCGCCGTGCGCCGGATGCAGCTCAATCTGCAAGGCGCTTCCAGTTCCCTTTGAGTTTGCATGGTAATAGGCGAGCCTAGGGCGGAACTCCGCCAACCCGACCGATCTTTCAGCTGTTTCGTTCATTTGCTTTCCTCTCTTTCTTTGTTGTTAGCCCTCCAAAAGGAGGACGACAACATTAAACTTGAATGGAGGAAACAAATTGTCAAACGAATGTAAAAGTTATGTAAAAGTTTTGTAAGCGATTCTAGGACGATTAGGACAATAGGACAATACGACTAGGACAACAGGAATAAGATGATAGGAACAAGGGGATAGGAAACTAACAACTGGCTTTGAGGCGATAGCCGATGGGACGGATAGTCTCAATGCAATGTGCATTGGAGCCGAGCAGTTTGCGAATTTTGAGAATCATCATATCTACAGTGCGCGTGGTGGCGCCAACTTTCATCCCCCACGCCTTGTCGATGAGCTCGTCACGGCTGAGGACGATTCCAGGATTGTCCGCAAAGACGCGTAGAACCACTGCAGCATGCGGACTGATATGCACGGAAGTTCCAGTGGCGATGTTCTTCAGCAGCAAACGACGAGTGTCAACTTCATGACCGGCGATCACGAAATTCGAAGCTTCGTTTCCAGAGACAACAGTTCCAGAGGAACTCCTGGCGCGGCGAAGCAACGCCGATACGCGCGCGGCCAGTTCATGCGATCCGAACGGCTTTGTGAGATAGTCGTCGGCGCCTATGTTAAGCCCGCGCACCTTGTCTATCTCGTCGCAGCGAGCGGTAAGGAAAAGTATCGGCAGTGTGGAATCTGAAGAGCGAATCTCGGAACACACGTCAAATCCGCTCTTCTTCGGCATCATCACATCAAGTATCAGCAGATCCGGACGACGTTCTCCGACTGCGGCAAGCGCCTCAACTCCGTCATGAACGACCTGAACTTCATGCGACTCCCCTTCAAGGATGTCCTCCACGACATCCGCTATGTTGGTCTCGTCCTCTGCTATCAGAATGTATGCCATTTGAAATCGCAATTGAAGAAGTTGAAATACATCGGTCTGTTCGAATGCCAAGTGAATCTACGGCGTCATGGCGAAGATGGCAGCAATGTCCGCACGGCGGGCAGCGGCCCAAGCCGCCCCGTCCACACCATCAGGCACCTCCATGCTCACATACGGCGCGCCGCACATTTCGCAGCAGGCACCATCGTTCAATGGCGCTCCGCACGACGGACAGTGCTTCTCCAGCACTTCCCCGCAGCAGGCGCATCGCTTTCCTCCTCCCGGAGAAGACCTGAGACGCATTGAACGGAAAAACAGCTTTCCTCCCACTGTGTACGGCACGTTTGAAGGACAGTTGGCGTCCGGGCAAAACCCCCGACACGATGTTCCAGACAAAGTTGCAGGTGTTTGAACATCTTCCACGGGCTTTGACGATGGTTCCAGAGACACGCCCAGCATCTCAGCAAGTCTTTCCACAATAGCATCGGAGAGTTTCGTGGAATCTCCATTCTCGAAGGCAGAGATTGCAGATTGCTTGCACCCTACACGTGCGGCAAGAAGAGATTGTGAAATCCCCTTTTCCCTGCGTGCCTCCTTGAAACGGCGGCATATATCTGCATCAAGTCTTGCCATTTTCCAGCTTCGCTTTCCGACGGCGTATAGTATGCCTTATTTATTCGTGACTTGCAATAGGTCTTTTATCAACAGTTATCAACAATATCAACTTGGGAAAAGTTATAAACACCTGTTTATAACCCTGTTTATAACTAGATTATCAACAACTTATAACTAACTGTTGATAAATCACCTCTTAAGTTTGCATTCGGGATAGACGAAAAGGCGGCAGTCGATGGGTCCATTGTAAAACGGAACACGATTTGAATAGTAAAGCGGAACAGCTTTGGCAAGTTCAGGATTTCCAGTTATTATTCCGCCAGTGTAGCCGCCGCACTTTTCGGCCATGAATGTTCCTATGCGCTCGTAGATTGGAAGCAGCGTCTCGGTGGTGCCAAGGCGTATACCATATTCTGGATTGAAGAACACCACGCCCTTCCCATTTGGGGGAACTGGTGTATCTTGAAAGTCGCAGTCCTTGAAAGTTATGAGATGGCCCACTCCGGCTGCCTGGGCATTGATCTCGGCGTTTTGAACTGCCTCCGGCGAAATGTCGGTCGCTATGATTGGAGGAATTTCGGACCTCTTCTCCCCTTCCGCGGCCTCGATTAGCATTTCCCTCCATATCTGTTCGGGAGTGGCGCCGAATCTCTGCCGCGGAGCGATTATTGGGGCGGATTCACCTTGTATCATCTGATCCCATCCAAGCACGCTCATGAATGCGAAGCGGGTGCGAAGTGAACCGGGTGCACGATTGATGGCCAGAAGCGCCGCCTCTATGGCGGGTGTTCCCGAACCGCACATTGGAGATATGAATGGAGACTTTCCGTCCCACTTCAAGGCGTCTATGCAACAGGCCGCAAGCGTCTCCTGCATCGGCGCCGATCCCGGAATCTTCCTGTATCCGCGTTTTGAAAGAGGAGCGCCCGTGGTGTCTATGTAGATGATGGCCCTGTCGTTCTTCCAGTGCAGAAAAACGGCGCCGCCGCGATCGTAGTCGGCGCCCGAGTCGGGGCGGCGGCCGCGTTTCATGCGAATCCTGTCGCATATCGCGTCCTTAGTGACGAGCGACGGAAGACGCGTGTCGCGGATGGTGTCGTTGTAGACTATTGAAGTTACTGAAAAGTAGTCGTTAGTCGAGAATATGTTCTCCCAGTCTATCGATCCAACCTTTTCGTAGAGCTCCCGCACGTGGCGACATGTGGCTCTTAGCAGCGGCACCAGCACTCTGTGCGCGGTGCGAAGGCGCAGGTTGAGTTTGAGGACGTCGCGCATTCCGCCCTCCACAACCACTATGTTGTCCGCCTTGTCTATTATGCTGTAGCCGAGAAGGCGGACCTCCTGCTCAACCCACGGCTCAAGAAACTTGGCGCACGAGAGTATGATCGGATATTTGCTGTCCGTCCAAAGCCGCATTGCCTGTCATTCCATTGATGGCTTGCTGGTCCGGAAGCCTTCACATGGCCATAATCAGCTTACGCGAAGGGGCATCATGACATAGAGGAACGGCACCGAGCACTTTATCATTGCCGGTTTAGTGGCGTCGTTCAGCTCTATGGTCACCTCGTCTTCGTCTATGGCCTTGAGAGGATCCATTACGAAGTTGGGATTGAAGACGATTTCGATGCGCGGACCGTCGTACTTGATCGGAACGATGTCGCGTGCCTCGTTGCCTTCCGAAGACGAGGAGGACGTGACTGTCAGTTCGTTCGAGTCAAACGTGAGGCGGGCGGAATTAGTGTCGTCCTGACCCATGACGCTCATTCTGTCAAGAGCGTCGAGAAGAGGTTTCCTCTCCACTATCAATCGCTGATCGAGATTTGACGGGATAACCTGGCGGTAGTTGGGATATACCTCGTCCAGGAGCTTGGAGTACAGGCGCGTGTCGCCGAGGTTGAAAGACACCTGGGACTTCTCTATCGTTATCGAGACGTCGCCGTCGGTGGAAAGGGCGCGCTGGAGTTCAGCAACCACCTTCGTAGGAAGGACTATGTCACGCTCCTCTCCAGCCGGAAATTCGAGTTCATGTTCTATAAGGGCCAATCTGCGGCCGTCTGTTGCAACCATCGTAAGCTTTCCGTCGCGGAAGCTGGCAAGAACTCCCTTGAGCGTCTTGCGAGTGTCGTCCTGAGACGCCGCAAAAGCCGTTTTGCGGAGCATTTCACGCAGAGTCATCTGGGGAAGCACGTAGGCGAAGGCGTCACCATCCACTGGCAGAGAAGGAAAATCGGCCACAGGCATTCCCGCCACCTTGAAAACAGCCGTTCCAGCGGTGATCAAAGCGCGATCGTCCTGGCCAACGTCCAGATCCACCACTCCCTCCTCCGCCTTGGACATCAGATTGAAGAGAAGCTTGGCCGGAAGAGTCGCGGAACCCTCTTTTTCAACCTCGCATGCAACAGAGCATCTTATTGACAAGTCCAGATCGGTCGTCGTAAGAAGAAGCGTTCTTTCCTTTGTCTCCAGAAGAACGTTCTGCAGAATCTGCAGAGAGCTCTTTGCCGCCGCTATGTTCTGAACTTTCTTGAGAGCCTCAAGAAACTTTGAACGGACTATCTTTATTTTCATCGTTTGCTCCTGATTCGCCTTTTGAGGCGAGAGTTGTCTTATATTTTACCCTAATTATGATGTGGTTGTAAAGAATGAATACTAGTATTATTAAGAATGTTCACAACTTCAACAAGTCGCGGAAGAGCGCGTAAACACGCGGTGCGGTCGAGCAAGTGGCTGTGCACAACTCATACGAAATCTGTCAGCTTTGCTTTGCATCTCTGCGGCCGTGTGGATTCTGTGCACAACTCGGGCAATGTTCAAAAGGTTTTGAACAGGATTTCGAAACCCCTTCTGTCATTCCAGAACGTCCGACATCTTCCTTCCTAGACGAGTCGTTATCTCTTCGAGCGCGCTCATCAGCTCAGGCTCTACGTCTATGCGCTTCTGTATGTTTCCGGCTCCGTGATGGACCGTCGAGTGGTTCTTTCCAAAGGCCTTTCCGACGGCCGGCAGCGAACATGTCGTGAGCTTGACCGACAGAAACATCGCCATCTGTCTGGCCGTTACTAGAGGCTGCGTTCGTTCCTGGGAGAGTATTGCCGGCACCGTCACCCCGTAGAACTCAGCAGTGCGGGCTATTATCTCGTTCACCGAAAGATTTCGAAGCGACTTCTCCTCCTCTATCAGGTCCTTCATCAGATGCCTTAGAATGTCTGGAGTGAGTTCGATGTCAGGACTGTTCTCGAGAAAGGCCACTGCGATGCTCAATGCCCCTTCAAGCGCGCGCACATGCGATCTTATGTTCTCCGCTATCCACCGCTGCACTTCATCCGGCACCACGAGATTGGCCGCCTTCACCTTTACCTTTATTATGGCCAGGCGCGTCTCGTAGCTCGGCGCCTCCACCTGCACCACCGTTCCCTGCTGGAAGCGAGATATCAGGCGGCTTTCCAGGCCCGACAGATCCTTCGGGGGAACGTCGCTTGTGAGAACAACGCGCTTGTTGTATATCATCAGCTGGGTGAAGGTGTTGAAGAACTCCTCCTGTATCTTCTCCTTGCCTGCTATGAACTGCACGTCGTCTATGAGAAGAACGTCTATGTTTCGGTATCTCGCCCTGAACTCGTTTACGGACGCGTTGGCAAGAGCCTCCACGTATTTGTTGAGGAATGTTTCCGACGTTATGTAGCAGACTGACTTCTCAGGTCTCTTCGCGCTGATGTAGTTTCCGATCGACTCCATCAGATGCGTCTTGCCCAGGCCAGTTCCGCCGTATATGAAAAGCGGATTGTAGTTGTTGGTGTCTGGATTCTTCGCCACGGCAGTGGCTATGGCGTAGGCGAACGAATTGGAAGGTCCACGAACGAAGTTCTCGAATGTGTAAAGAGGATCAAGAGGAAGAGTCGAGGAGAACAGGGGCATCCGCTGGACAGGCTGAGCGTCGCCGCGAATGGACGAAGCGTACATCTTGGGAGCGGGCCTCACCGGCGCTGACTCGGCGTCCACTACGAACTTCACCTTCGAAACAGGCGATCCAGCGGCCGCAAGCGCTCTTGCGATGAGCGACGAGTAAAGCGGCGTGAACCATTCGACCTCCGTCTCGCCCGGAACGCCGATATGGTATTCACCATCGACGAAAGCATGTGACACGAACTGCGGAAAGAAGCGTTCCATCTTGCTTCTATCCTCTTCGTTCTCCATCATTCCGCGGCAGAAGACGACGACTTTTTCCCACAGTTCTTTGTCTGCGCTTTGCTGCTTTTCAGACATGGCTATTATCCCTCAAAATTTTCATGCCCATATTGAACCATAATTCGGGGTGTTTGCCACGTGGAAAAAATCATATTTAATTGACAGGTTATGAACAGGTTTTGTTCATAACTACTTTCGTTCCTTGAAGAACTGCCGCATTTCCTTTTCCGTTTTGCACTCGAGCAGTTTTGCGTAGGCACCATCTTCTCTCAGGGCACGGCTCATGTATGCCATGAACTGGAGATAGGGGCACTGTTCCGACTCGGGTGCAAGCGTCAGCACAATGATCTGTATCATGGAATGGTCAATGGTGTCGTAGTCTGGTATTATGCCGTTCTCGTTCTCCGAATTGTCTACAATGGCAACTGCGCCCATGATTCCGTCTACGGCGTCGGTGCGTCCGTGCGGGAGTGCTATTCCATGGTCTATGCCAGTAGGCATCGATTCCTCGCGCCTGAACACTGCGCTCTTTGCCGCCTCGGCATTCTTGACGTGTCCTTTGTTCGCCTCTGCCACTGCTTCGACGAGCTTTTCGATAGCTTCCCTCTTGCACGACGCCTTGAACGCCGGAATCATCACAAAGCCCTGCACGTGCTTTGTGATCGAGGAGGGAGTGCGCGCGGCAGTCACCGGGTCCTGGACAAGGGCTTCCACTATCTCCTTCTTTGTGATGGGCTTCGAAAGTGCTCCTGCCAGATGTATCATGTCGCTGACCACTTCTTCCCATGCCTTGCTGAATATCTCCTCCTCCTGGGGTGTGCACTGTATGAATATTTCCTTGCCCTTCCGCGTGAAGGAGAGCTCCATGTCGTCCTTCGTGATTTCCCAGATGCTCGTGCTGTTGTCCTCGAGCAGACGCGTCGCGAAGAATCCCTCGCGGCGGAAGACGTCTATGAGCTTGTCGAACATTATGTTTGCGATGACGCCCTCGGGGAGCTTGAAATGGACGGTCCGCGAGCCCTCCATCGATTGCCGCGGATGACGCACTCCCTTCTTCCTTGGAATGAACAGCGCCACGAGAGCCGGAGGGGCTATCACCGTGGTCACGAGCGTCATCAAGATTCCTATGCCGAAAATCTCCTGCGAAAGGAATCCGTTGGAGAGACCAAGCCCGGCGATGATCAAGGCCACTTCTCCACGCGGCACCATGCCTGTGCCTACGCGTAGTCCGCCTAGCAGGTTGAAGCCGCAGAACCAGCTGGGCAAGGCGCAGCCGGAAACCTTGGCGAAGACGGCGAGGGCGGTGTATATTGCGCCGAAGACGAGCACGGGCTTCGACATGAGAGCGTTCATGTCCACCATCATGCCCATCACGCAGAAGAATATCGGCACGAGGAAGGTGTACACCGGGGCGAGCGTCTCCTGTATCATGTGCTTGAGGTCTGTGCGGGAGAGCGCGAGGCCCACCACGTACGCGCCGATTATCATGGCAAGGCCCATGTACTCGAAGAAGCCCGCGAGTATCATTGAGAGGCCGAACGCCAGAGTGGCTATCGCCTGCTCGCTCTTGAAGAGCTTCAGCAGCCATGCGATCTTTCTCGCGAAGATTACGCCGATGAAAGTTGCACCGAGCCAGACTCCGAACGCCTTCACTGCAACCATGCCTATCTTACCCCAGGGGACGCCTGCGGCGCTGCCGCCGTCTGCGGACGCGAGCGTGGCGGCTATGATGCCGTTGCCGATGGCGAGGACAATCAGGCCCAGGACGTCGTCTATCACGGCGCCCGCCATTATGGTGACGCCCTCCTCGGAGTCCATCTTCTTCCGTTCGGAGAGTATCCGGGCCGTGATGCCCACCGACGTCGCAGTCGACATTATTCCCATGTACATCGGCGCGGCCTGCATTATCGCCTGCCCCAGCGGCATGGATCCGAGCGCGCCGAACTTGGCGGGAAAGAAATGCGGCAGGAGGTAGACGGCGGCAAGATCGCCGAAGAAGAAGCTGAACACCACGCCGCCAAGCCCCACCATCGAGCCGACGAACGAGTACTTGAGGAACATTTTGAGATTCGTCTCGAGACCAGAGAGGAAGAGCAGGATAATGGAGGCGAGAGTTGCTATGCCGTAGAGCGCGGGGCTGGTGGCGTCGAACATGGCATGCGCCCCCGCCATCGTGCCGAACATCTGCGTGGCCGCGCCGTCGGCCGCCGCGTTCATCGCCCTGAGCGCGCCGCCGTTGAAGAGACCGTATTTGAAGATGCCGTCGCCGAAGCCTATTCCGCCGAGCGCCCAAGGGCCGATGGCCACGCCGACCGCCAGTTCGCCGAGTATTGAAGGCAGCTTGAAAAGCGACGCAATCATTCCCCCCAGCTTCGCCGCGAAAATTATTATTCCTATCTGCAGCACGAGGAACATCATCTCCTCGACGCGCGGAAGATTGAAGTTTGGATAGGCCGGCGTTGCCTGTGCTGCGTTGGCGGTGGCGCAGAATATAGAAAAGAACAACAGTAGTAGACTTTTTCGGGTTTTCATCGCGGTGTTTCTGTCTATTGCGGAGATACGCAGAGCATTATAGCATATTTTACGAAGATGGGTACAATCAATTTATATGTCGCATAACATATAATATGAAATTAGACAACAGGTGCATTCTTGCCGTTTTGACCTCTCTTTATCAAAATGGCAAGTATAGCGACATCTGCTGGATTGACGCCGGGTATTCTTCCCGCCTGGAAAAGATTTTCAGGTTTGTAACGTTTCAGCTTCTCGCGGCTTTCGAATCTGACGGAAAGACATTTATCATAGTCTAGCCAATCTGGTATTTTCAAAGACTCGTCGCGCTTTGCACGCGCCGCTGCTGTTTTCTCCTGCTTGATGTAGCCGTCGTAGTGAGCGAGTATTTCAATCTGCTCTGCCACATCATGAGGAATCCTCCCCTTCTGCATTGTCCTTTGATTCTTCGCGGCATTGTCAGAATTGATGGTCGCGTCTTCATCTGCGGCGGCGGCGACATCTGCGTACGTTGCACCTGGCTGCTGTAGACGCGAGAGCAATGTCCCGTTTCCACAAGGAGTGATGCGCAGGCGGTTCATCTCCGAGTCGATGAAGGCGGCTTTGATTCGAGTATCGTCTCTGACGAGTTTGGGAAGGACTCCTATTCTGTCTGATGCGGCGAGCAGTCTGTACCGGGCATTGTCCTGGCGGAGAATCAGACGGCGCTCGGCACGAGAAGTAAACATCCTGTATGGCTCGTCTGTCCCCTTCGTGACTAGATCATCGATGAGAACGCCTATATATGCATCTTGGCGGCTCAACACCAGCGGTTTTTCGCCGCGGACGGCGAATGCCGCGTTTGCTCCCGCAATCATTCCCTGGGCGGCGGCTTCTTCGTATCCTGTCGTGCCGTTTATCTGACCGGCGAAGTAAAGACCGGAGATACGCTTCGTCTCAAGCGTATGCTTGAGTTCCCTTGGATCTATGCCGTCATATTCTATGGCATACGCGTATGCCAGAAATTCGGCATTCTCGAGGCCTGGCACACTGCGTACCATCTTCTCCTGAATGTCACGTGGCAGACTACATGAAAGTCCGTTGGGATATATGATCTTCCCTTCTCTGTCTTCTGGCTCAAGCATGACGTGGTGGCGTTCCGCGTCCTTGAAACGCACTATCTTATCTTCGATTGACGGACAATACCGCACGCCCGTCCCCACTATCGATCCTCCATAGAGAGCTGAATCACCCAGATGCGCGCGAATAATGGAGTGAGTCTCGCGCGTAGTATGCGTCTCGAAGCATGACATTCTTGGAGAGTTCACCGGCCATGGTCCTGGAACGAGCGGAATGTTCCACGTGGAACATTCTATGTCTGCTTGGCCGTCAGACTCGGAACTTACAGTACTTTTCCCCCAGGTACCATTCTCCTGTTTGTTCCACGTGGAACATTTTATGTCTGAGGTGGTTTCAAAATCCGTTCGCGATACGCCATTTGGTAGGGCGCGATCACCGAGCGCGCCGTCTTTTTGGGCCACCTTGTGGTCGGTCCCAGTCGAACGCACGGAGGTTTTGAAATCACCTTTGTTTGTTTGACCGCCAGGTACAGAACTTTCTGTAGTAGGTTCGCTAGTATGCTTCCCCGAAATGTTCCACGTGGAACATATAGTCTGGTCTCTATTGGTATCATCAAGGAATAGAGGCGTGCGAAGCGAGAAAAAACGCGGATTTTCCTCTGCTGGCTGCTCGATGCATTTCGAAAAATCGCATGAAACAGATGAAAGTCTAGGTGGTGTGCCTGTTTTCAGGCGTGTCAAGGTAAAGCCAAGAGTTGCCAGAGAGTCGGAGAGCTTGTTGGCGGAAGGACGACCGTCTCCGGCCGATTGATGTTCTTCCTTCCCATAATAGATTCGCCCACGAAGAGAGGTGCCAGAAGTGACTACAACATGGTTTGCCGGGATGAATCCATGTCGTTCCGTTTTGATTCCGGCAACATGAATGTGACCAGCAAGATCGTTGTCGGTGCAGATTTCTGTGACCGTATCCTCAAGAACTTGCAGATTTTTCTCGAGGGAAATCACGGTGCGCATTCTTTTCGAATACTGGTCTTTGTCGCATTGGGCGCGTGTAGCACGAACGGCTGGACCTCTGCTGGCATTTAAAGTCTTCTCCTGAAGGGAAGTTAGGTCTGCATTGAGTCCCATCTCGCCGCCGAGGGCATCGATTTCAAATACGAGGTGCGACTTCGCGAGCCCGCCTATGGAAGGGTTGCAGGGCATTTTGGCGATGGCATCCTTGCGGCTGGTGACAAGCAGGACGTTGACGCCCATTCTTGATGCTACAAGTGCAGCCTCGACTCCGGCATGACCACCACCAACTACTATAATGTCTGGCGAAAACATGTTCATAGTATATCAAATTCCCAAACACGATGAAAGGCTGGAAATGAGGTGAGAAGGGGGAAGAAGGGGGATTCGAGGGGGATACGAGGGGAATTCGAGGACGATACTAGGGTGATTCAAGGGCGATGCTAGGACGATTAGGACAATTAGGACAATACGACTAGGACAATAGGAGCTAAGGAACGATGCGGCCTTAGGACAATAGGAACTAGGGGATGATACGGCCTTAGGACGATAAGAGAAACCGAAAACCAGAAACTAGAAACTAGAAACCAAAACTAGCCACTAATCACTAATCACTAATCACTAACCACTAGCCACTAGCCACTAACCACTAGCCACTAGCCACTAGCCACTAACCACTAGCCACTAACCACTAGCCAACAATTGATCATTGTTCACAAATCACAATTGTCACAATTGTTCACAAATCACAAATGGCAATTAAGGGAGGGCCGCGCTCCGGCGCGGCCAGGGTCGGGGCCCGGCCTCTACATTTGCATTTGTGGCAATGATGGCATTTGTGAACAATTGAGATTTGTGAACAATGACTAAATTATAGGCAAGTGGCTAGTTTCTAGTTTCTGGTTTCTAGTTTCTGGTTTCTGGTTTCTAGTTCCTAGTTTCTCTTATTGTCCTAAGGCCGCATCGTTCCTTAGCTCCTATTGTCCTAATCGTATTGTCCTAATCGTCCTAGAATCGCCCTTGAATACCCTCATCACCAAATCTTTATGAACAGAATCAATTGAAATCTATTAATTATGTTATGCGCAAATACAATTCAGCCGAAATTTCTCTAATTGCAGAAAAGCAAGTAAATCAACGCCCAAATCGCTATTATGCAAAAGCATTTTTGATTTCTTCTCTTGTGGACTCAAAATCAAGCATTTTTTGTGCAAAGTTATGAACGAGTTGTGAACAGTATTTCCCTGTTACATCACACAGCTATTCCATGATATTGGAGGGTTTTGCCGATTCGTCAAGAATATGGTAAAATATCAAACATGAAAGCTTGGATTCAGAGAGTGTCGGAGGCGTCGGTCTCAATAGACGGCGAATGTGTTTCGAAGATCGGCAGGGGATTTCTCGTCCTCCTTGGCGTAACTCATGGCGATACTGAGGAGATTGCGGACAAGATTGCCGACCGCATTCCCGTTCTTCGCCTTTTCACGGACGAAAAGGACTTGATGAACCTTTCGCTTGAGGACATCGGAGGCTCGGTGATCGTAGTCTCGCAGTTCACCCTCTACGCCGACACCGCGCATGGCCGCCGCCCTGGGTTTGGCGCCGCCGCCCGCCCTGAACTTGCCGAACCTCTCTACGAACGCGTACTCAAGCGCCTTCGCGAACGCCTCGGCAAAGAAAGGGTCGGCTCTGGACGCTTCGGCGCGGATATGCAAGTCTCGCTCGTGAACGACGGCCCCGTCTCAATTGAATTGAGAATTGAGAATTGAGAATTGAGAATTCCAGAGATGGGTAATTGGATGTGGTTGGGCTATTGTTGCTCCGTTATCATGGGTCAAAATATGGTAAAATACTCGCTCCATGCCGCATCTGGGCTATAGCATGGCGCAGGCCGCGCGCCTAGCGCAGAAGATGTCGCCACAACAATATCTGGCGGCAAGTCTTCTGCAGTCCACAGTCCAGGACTTGAGGGCCGAGATTAGGCAGCGGCAGGAGAAGAATCCAGCCATCGAAGATGTCCGCTGGGGAGATGAGCCCGTCCTTTCCGCCGTCATAGGAGACCCGGCAGGCGGAAAGTCGGCCGCCGACCATGACGTTCCTCTCGACTTCACGCCCGACGGCGCCGCGGCGGCGCGCATCCTTTCCTCCGCCGACGGCCACGTTGACGACTTCCTCGGCAATATGGAGTCAGCCCCCACGGACGGCCCGGACGAACGGCGTTTCGCGCGCGCGCGCGACAATTCCAGTAAATGGAATGCCGACCGCGAGGAGCGCCGACAGTATCTTTTCGACTCCGCCGTCGCCGCGAAGTCTCTTGACGAACATCTCCGCCGCCAGATAGAGCTTTCCGACTTCACCCCCATAGAACGCTCCATCGCCGAGATCATCATCGGCAATATCGACGACGACGGATATTTCGACGGGTCGATTCCGGACATCGTCATGTCCCTTGACATGTCGCTCGGCGGCAAGATAGGCAGGAACATCTCCGAGGAGGAGGTCCTTTCAGTCCAGCGGCGCATCTGCAGCACCTTTGATCCGCCTGGCATAGCTGCGCGCGATCTGCGCGAATGCCTTCTTGCACAGATGGATCGCCTCGACGATTCGCCATGGGAGGATGAAATCCGCAATGTCGTCGAGAACCACCTCGACGATCTTCGGGCAGGCCGATTCGAGGAAGTTCGCGCCGCCCTGGGCCTTTCGCGCGAAGACTGGGAGAAGATGATGCGCGAATTCTCCGTCTTCAACCGCAAGCCGGCACTTCAACGTCTCGATCTGCCGGAAGGAGGTGCTGGACGCGTAGTGGACCCCGATGCCCCACAGTACATCTATCCTGAGATTCACGCAGTGAAGAAGGGGGGGCGTTGGATGGCCATTGTCTCCGAAGGCGCACTCCCCAAGATCGTCATTTCTGAGACTTACCGTAAGATGGCCGACGATGAAAACATCCCCAGAGATTCGCGTGCCGTCATTAAGGATTATGTGCGTGACGCCGAAACGCTGGAGGACCTGCTCGATGACCGACAGGAAAAACTGCGCCGTGTGGCACAGGCTATAATAGACGCACAGCCCGATTTCTTTGAAATGGGAATGGCCGGGCTTAGGCCTCTTTCGCGTTCTATTATCGCCAGTCGCGTAAATCTCGATGATTCTACCGTTTCTCGCGCGGTTAAGGGTAAATATATGACTACGCCTTTTGGCGTAGTTGAACTAGCCCAGCTCTTTTCGAGTGGTGTCGCGACCGAGGGCGGCGAAATCACCCCCTCTCGTGTGAAGATGCGCATACGAGAACTGGTCTATGCCGAAGATTCTTCTCATCCGCTCTCTGATGATGCTATTTCCGCAAAATTGAACGCCGAAGGCATCAAAATTTCACGTCGTACGGTGGCAAAATACAGAGAGGCGGAGAAGATTCCGGGGTCTTCGGCACGCCGCGCACGAAAAAATTTTTAAATTTTAAAAAAGTTTGTCATTGGCGATGACGCGATGCATACATTCTGGCGGTTAAACTTGTTGCTCGAACCGAAGCGTCATCTTCAGCGCTCCTTGAGAATCTTCAACGACTGTGCACGGGTGTAGTGCCTCGCGTCGCCTTCGCAAAGCGCATCGGCTCTGTTCAGTTCGCCAATGACGGGGTTATTGAGATGCTTGTAGGCGTCAAAGCTCATAGTCACCATGCAACCGTAGCCGTTGCGGGTGAAGATGATGGTGTTGCCGCCCTGCATTCTTTTTTACCACCGCCAGTTAAAATTTGATCGCCGGCGGTCCGGGTCCGGCTGCGGCCGGTCAGTGGAAGATGAGTATTGTGCCGCCGTGGTCGCGGTTGACGCGCAGGGTGCCGGCGCCGGTGATCCAGGCGACGCGGACCGCCGCCGGGTCTTCGCACTCTTCGCCGCCGTAGAGCCCGGCGCGCACCATGCGCGTCTTGCCGGCGACAATGCGCTCCGCGAGGCTTATCTCGGCATTTACGCCGGAGGGCAGGTCGAGCGTGGCGCCCTCGTGGATGCGCAACGTCGATTTCTCGCCCACGGGGAGGCTATCCGCCGCCGCGATGGACACGGCGCCCTCCACCACCTCGAAGTCGCCCGTGGATGTGTTCTGGCAGCCGATCGTCCATGTGCCGAGACCCATCTTGCGCAGCGTCACGCATTCCTGAACGTAGAATGTGGTGACGTCGTTGAACGACGACGCTGTGGCGTTGGAGACGGTGAGCGTCGCCGGAAGCGTGCTCTTGATGCGCGCCCAGTTCTGCACTGTCTTGTCGTAGTCGGTCACATTCAGCGCGGAGATGGTCTGGTCGAATCCGTTCAGATACAGATTCGCCTGGAATGATATATGTGCGTAGCTCTGCAGCATCGTGACGGGTTTGTTGGGAAGCACGTTCTTCGCCATCATGTAGGCGTTGCCGGTGTTGATGCCAAATCCGCTCCACATGTTGTTTGT